>PPFU01024033.1_pt1 | contig 11447 bp, 15 predicted proteins | sample 1535991 | NCBI WGS metagenome assembly PPFU01 (sample SAMN04901290, study PRJNA319586) | Hypolithon metagenome, whole genome shotgun sequencing project. | isolation source: Antarctic Hypolithon | place: Antarctica: Miers Valley | collected 2014 | reverse complement strand
CGAAGTCACCTGACCTCATTATCCCTATGTCTATTTGTTTTTCTCCCGTATTTTTCAGCGAACCATGAGATCAATATTAGTTACAAAGAAATAGACATTGTTGTTCTGCTCTACGTAGCCAACGTACCATCCAATTTGAGCGACTAAGCCTGACTTTGCCCGGATTGTATAGTCAGGGGTTTGTTCTACAAGCATAATGTCTTTTACAGTTGCGATCGCCTGCTCAGAAAAAGGCATGTCGCTATCGTACAAGCGTCGCAGAAACTGAATTTGTTCTTGAGGGGTTATCCGTAAGTCACCCTCTAGCCAGAAAGTGTCAATTTCTTCAGTGCTTCCAATCGTTTGATTGCCGTAGCCGACCTCAGCTACTCACTGCTGCATTCGCTCATGCCCAACCCGACGAGCGAGCACCTGATAAAGAATGTAATTTTTACTAAATTGTTTGATTGTTCTATCTTTCAGTAGATAAATAAACTCGTCTGATCGTCTAATGTTCAGCCGGTATGCAAATTTCCAGTTAGAGACACCATTAGATAGAGACATCAGAGTGCCCTCATGATTTCGACGACGACTTCACCCAATGCGTCTGCTTCCGGCCAATTCACGCTTTTAGATCGACCAGTAACGCGGTTGGGGTTTGGGGCTATGAGGCTGACAGGAGATGGGGTATGGGGCGAGCCTGAGAACCGCGAGGAGGCGCTATGCGTATTGAAGCGCTTACCAGAAATCGGCGTCAATTTTATCGATACGGCAGATAGTTACGGGCCTTATGTTTCCGAGGATCTCATCGCCGAAGCGCTACATCCTTACGACGGCCTGTTTATCGCTACCAAGGGTGGACTAACCCGAAGTGGGCCAGGTATATGGCCACCCTTAGGTCGGCCTGAATATTTGCGTCAGTGCGTGCTCATGAGCCTGCGTCGCCTCAAAGTAGAGCAGTTAGACCTCTGGCAACTGCACCGCATTGATCCCAAAGTTCCTCGAGACAAACAGTTTGGTGTCATTGCCGAATTCCTCAAAGAGGGACTAATCGCTGGAGCTGGGCTGAGCCAAGTTTCGGTAGAAGAGATAGAAGCTGCGCGCAAGGTGTTTCCGGTGACTACAGTGCAGAATTGCTACAATCTGTCGGATCGAGCCGATGAAGCGGTACTTGAGTACTGTGAGCGTGAGGGTATTGGTTTTATTCCCTGGTTTCCCTTGGCTGCGGGTGATTTGGCCAAGCCCGGGGGTTTGGTGGATAATATTGCCAGGGCACATGATGCATCACCAGGCCAAGTAGCGTTAGCTTGGATACTAAAACGCAGTCCTGTCATGTTACCGATCCCAGGAACAAGCAAAGTTTCACATTTGGAAGAGAATGTTGCTGCCGCACAGATTGAGCTGTCGGATGACGAGTTTCAACAGCTCAATGAAGCCCCACTAGAAAAACGTTAGGAAGAAAAACGCCAGGATAATTGGCCGATGCGAGCAAAGATACGAGATACAGAGATTTACTTTGATATTGAAGGGGCAGGACTGGTGATAGATGGATCGCGATTGCGATCGCAGCCAGCCACATTCCTCATTCATGGTGGGCCCGGTGCTGACCATACTTCCTACAAACCCAGCTTCTCTCCGCTCAGCCATAAGATGCAGCTCATCTATTTTGACCATCGGGGTCAAGGACGCTCAGCCCGAGGCCCCAAGGAAACCTACACGCTGGATAACAATGTTGAGGATATGGAGGCGCTACGTCAATATCTAGGTTTAGACAAAATTGTAGTGTTAGGCTCTTCTTACGGCGGTATGGTTGCGCTTTCCTATGCGGTTCGCTATCCGCAGCATCTTTCCCATCTAATTGTTGTTGCTACAGTAGCAAGCTTTCGCTTTTTGAATCGAGCCAAAGAGATTTTGGCAGAGCGAGGAACTGAGGAACAACAGGCGATCGCGCAGCGACTTTAGGATGGCATATTTAAAAATGAGGAACAGCTACGCGAGTATTTCCAAGTGATGGCACCCCTATACTCACTCACCCATGCCCCCAACTCACGTCAGGAAGCCTGGGATCGAACCATTCTCTCTCCTGATGCCATTAACGTTGCCTTTAGCGGCTTTTTGCGTTCTTACAATGTGCTAGATCAGCTCCATAAAATTACGTCACCCACCCTAGTCATCGGTGGCCGACATGACTGGATTTGTCCTCCAGAATTCTCCGAAGAGATAGCGAGAGAAATCCCTCATGCCGACCTCAGAATCTTTGAAAACAGCGGTCATTTAATCCGAGCGGATGAGCCAGAAGCGCTTCGAGATGCGATCGCTGGCTTCCTAGTTTACAAGTCATAGCAGCCATTTATATGACTGGACTCACTAGCTATCACCTCAAGCTCATCGCCGCTATCACCATGCTGGTAGACCATATCGGGGTGGTATTTTTCCCCGATATAATTTGGCTGAGGGTGATTGGGCGCGTTAGTTTTCCGCTATTTATATGGCTGCTGATGCAGGGAGAAGCCCACACCAAAAACATTTGGCGCTATGGGCTGCGGCTAGGGCTGCTAGGGCTAGTTTCTCAGCCGATTTACCAGATTGCGTTTGATACCGGGCAGCTAAATATTTTGTTTCAGTTGTTGATAGGGCTGGTGTGTTTGCGAGTGACACGACAGCGACCAGCGGTGATGTTGCCCGTTTGGATACTGGGCGCGCTCGTCGCTGAGGCGTTGGATATTAGCTACGGCAGCTACGGCATTATTTTGATATTGCTAATTCGCTATTTTCGCCCTCATCTTCTGTGGTGGCTGGTCTGGGTTGATTTTCACTTAGTTTGGTCACTGTATGCCGGATCGTTCCAGCTTCCAGCCATAGCAGTGCCGCTGTTGTTTATGGCGTTCAACGGACAGCGTGGCCCCAAAGCCCGTTGGTTTTATGGCTTTTATCCGGGCCATCTAGCATTGCTGGCGCTGATTCATGGGTAGTTTATGTCTCAAGCGACGCGTTTTCTCGATAGCGTAATACATTCTCGCGACGGCTCGCGATTCGGCTGAGTTCGGTCGCTACCGGCGTCTGCTGCTCTACGGCTTGCAGCGTAGGCTTTAGTATGTAGCTGTTCTTCGTCTGAAAAAAGATGAGATAAGCTCACTGCTTTAAGCTTTGTTGTCGTTGACTATAGCGACTGATTTACGGCTGTTACGACAGTTATTCTCGGTTTTTCGAAGAGAAAGTGAAACAGATAAAAACAAACGGGTAATTACCGCCCGCTGAAATCTTTCCTTCGTGTCTAGACTTTAAGCCGGCTGACGTTGTGTAATATATAGGTGTAGTGTATAGGGTAGTCAAAAATTCCCAGAAGGTTTATGAGTTCAGCGGTCGCGACGATTGCTAGCGCAGAGATTCGCGCAGAGATTCCCAACCAGACATGGAGATCGGCGTCAGCCTCGCCAGCGGCGGTAAAGCAACGGGCGAGTAGCGTTGTTAAGGAAAAATATCCGAACTACAAAATCATCGTGCTCAATGATGACCACAACACGTTTGATCACGTTGTTAAAACCCTGACGACCTATATTCCTGGCCTTAACAGTGACCAGGCCTGGGACTTGGCCGATAAAATTCATAATGAGGGGCAGGCCATTGTGTGGACAGGGCCGCTAGAGCAGGCGGAGCTGTACCATTCTCAGCTCATTCGCGCTGGGCTGACGATGGCTCCGCTGGAGAAGGCTTAAGGAAGAAGACTTAAGGAAGAAGGCTCAAGGAAGAAGGCTTAATGCTCCCCATTTGGTAGACGCGCAGCTCAGGCGTTACAGTCAGTAGCAAGCGCTGCGTATGGACTAACAAAAGGTGGGTAAAAGGAAATCGAAGGGCAGCAGCTCCAAAGGTGACCAGAAAGGCAACAAGAAGGGCGATAAAAAGAAGCCGAACCAGAAGCAAAACCAGGGTCGGCTAGTCATTACGCATTCTACCTATGTGCCGGGACTCATTGCCCTGTTAGAAAGGCTGGCTACCCAATCCGAAATTCAGACGATTACGCCTGCGGTCATTTCCAGGGCAAAGTCTAATTCGCCTCAGCTACGGCTGAAGGTGTCTGTGCCCATCACGGGCGGGCATAAGCTGATCGCCCGCAAAGGCAAGTCTGCTCAGGAGGTGTTTGTGATTACCCCATGGACTAAGGATGAGTTGGAGAGGGCGATCGCCCGCATTCTGGCTTAAATTCTGGTCTGAAGCTTTTACAAAAGCTTACGCATCGCTACCCAGTCGTCGGCTTTAACCAGCCAGGGCGCGACCGGCACTTTTATGGTGATGCCCTGATCGTCAATATAAATGCGGCGGCTGTCGGCTTTGACCACGTCCCAAGAGTCGAAGATGTATTGATTGGTGACCACGCCCAGCAGGTTATAGACCGTGAGCTGACGGGGTTCTAGCAAAAAGTAGGGACGCTTCAGACAGTAGAGACCAAATAAGACGACTGCCAAAAACAACAGTGCGCCTAACACCGCCTGCACTGAAATGCCTTGAGCCTGAAAAGCTATCCAAAGAACCGCTGCCAATCCTAAGCCACCGCTCACCAGGAAAAAAAGACTGGGCGTTATTTTGTAGTAGGCCGTTAAGTAAGGTTCTGAGCGGCGAGGTTGCATAGAAAGTCAGGTAACAACACTTTAAAAATAAGGAACGGTACTGGCGCTTACTCCTATGTTAGTCGTCACATGCCGCTATTTTATTCTCTGTTGGATACACCTGCATGGAGATACACCTGCATGGAGAATATCACTGGAATATCTATTTTGGCTGATGAGTTTTTCCTTTAGCGCCTGCTTCAGCTCGTACGGCCATCAGGGGTTAAATACCTTTCGGCTAGAATCATCGCCTATATATCGCCAGTGCCAGGGCTCTTCGAGTGCGCCGCCGAGCAGCCTATCGTTGGATGAAGAGATCTGGAACCCGTAGCTTTGAGCATTGCGATTGAGCCATTGAAAGGCGGGCGTTTCAGCGAAGCCAGCCTGTCGGTCTAAGTCGGCTCTTTCGCCGGTGGTAATATCAATTGCGTAGCCAGTAATATAGTCATTCTCAGGAGCGTAGCCAGACAGGGGATAAAGGGCGATGCCGTCTGACTGCGCGGCTACGACCATTTGCCAAAAGGCGGCGGCGGCGGCGGGCTGTAGCAAAATGCTGCCGTCGTCTAGCAAGGGGGTCAGCACCTTGGGATCGGCAGCCGCATATAGGCTTTTGGGCGATCCTCCCCAGGAGGGGCCTTGCGATCGCCAGTTTTGCCAGGATTGAGACCACGTTTTCGGCAGGCGGCTAACCCGATACTCACCCCACTGGTAAGCCTTTACGCCGATGCCCAAAGCGATTACGAGCGCCACGCTGCCGATTGCGAATTTGAAAAAGGTGGGGCTCAGCCCCTTGTTGGCGGATTGGGTGCCGGTGAGCTGGGAGGTGCTAGCCTGCCAGTTAGAGAGCGACTTTCTACCTCGTGTCCCTGGAGCCGCAATTACGGTGGGCAGGTGGCTATCTTTGGCGATGCGATCGCGATTCCTTTGTGCCTTAAAAGTCGCCAGTGCCTCCTTGGCGTTGGGAAAGCGATCGCGCCAGTCCTGCCGAATCAGCCGCTCAATAAACTCTGCCAGCGGAATCCCGACCTCTGCCTCAGTTCGCCACTGCAAACCGCGCTGAGGATCGTAGATGAAGTGCTGATGGCGCTGCCCGGTGAGCGCTTCAATCGCGATCAGCCCTAGAGAATAAAGGTCACTAGCGGGCTGAAGCTCGGCTGTACCGTCGGCGGCAGCTCGGAGCTGTTCGGGCGCGGTGTAAGGATGCGGGCTCACCGGGATAGAACAGCCTAAGCTACCATCTGCCGCAATTTTGCTTCTGGCTACTTTGGCGATCGCCCCAAACTGAGTCACAAATACTTGGCCGTCTCTAGCCTCGCGAATGAGATGCTGCGGATGCAGATTTTGATGCACCAGCCCTTGCTCATGCGCGAAGGTTAGCGCCACCAGCACGTCTTCAATGAGCTGACTCACATAGCTTTCACTGAGCTTTTTAGGCGGGATAATCTCTTCACTGAGCGGATGACCTTCTATGTAATCTTGAACGAGGTAGAAGGTGCCAAGCGGATGACTTTCGTTGGGCTGAACCTGAGTAGATTTATGGAAATAAGCCAGCATTCTAGGAATTTGAGGATGGCGGCCTAAGCGCTCTAATAGCTGGGCCTCGAGCTCTAGGCGATGGCGAATTTCGCGCTGGTGATAGGGGATGGCGGTAATGAGGCAGGGGAGCCGGTGGGCGTGGCGGTGATCGCACGCCAAATACACGGTGCTGAAATCCGTACAGCTTAGCTGCGACTCAATCTCAAAGCGATTCTCAAGCAGTTGGGGGGTCATTCGCGGGGCTTAAAACGAATAGCGGTATCTAGGTAGGGCACGATCAATATCATTTTTACCACGATAGATAGCTTCAGGCCCGCAGTCTGTATTTTCGGCTATTCTTTTGACCGATTTTGAGACTGCCAATCAGCGCTTGAGAGTTCGTAAAGGCAGTGCTCTTGTAGGTCGCTATCTGCCGGGACGCTGGGATGGATGAAAGTTTGGGGCGATCGCTGCATCCCCAGCCTTTGCATAACGGCCTGCGATCGCTGATTAGTCAACGCCGTGAACGAAACGATATTGTCCAATTCCAGCACCTCAAAGCCAAAGGACATAGCGGCTTGTGCCGCTTCTGTCGCATAGCCATTGCCCCAGTAGGGATAATCCAGTCGCCAGCCCACTTCCACACAGGGATTAAAGGGCAGGTCTGAGGAAGGCACGCTGATGCCTACAAAGCCAATAAAGGGATGTTTGTCTTTGACTTCGACGGCCCACCAGCCCCATCCTCTTTGGGCGATCGCGCCAGTAATCCGCTCAGCTAATGCATCACTCTCCAACCGAGACAGCGTACTCGGGAAAAATTCCATCACTCGCTCGTCAGCATTTAACTGAGCGAAGGGTACTTTGTCATCGCTCGTCCACTGTCGCAGCCGTAGACGAGCCGTTTCTAGCTCATAAATTTTCGTCATTGAACCAAACGCCGCCTGCTAAAATCAATCTGACTTCCGCGCTCATTGCGCTCAGCCGACGCATTCATGACGGACTGAGCAATATTGAGAAAGCGATCGCTCGTGCCCGAACAGGCTGGAAGCAATACTAAAACTCTGATGTGAAGCAACGTTAGCTAGTCTTCTTCTGGCTCTGTCAGCGATTCTTCGTCGCTACTATCTCCGTTTTCTTTTGCAATGGATGCTAAATTCAGAATTTCACCTTTGACAGTTCCTAAGTTGAATGCATCAGCGAGTTTTTTCCGAAACTCAGGTGGTGTATCTGACACCCATTCATTCGATACTGTACCTCTCGCCAGACTAGGGATACTTTCGTATGCATCGAAGAGGCTGGCTGAACCTGATCGGTGATAGGATTTCTTCAGAAAATCTGGTAAGTTCTCCTCTTTAATCTGAATAGTTACAGGATAAGGGTGATTAGACCGATGTACAACTGAAAATAGGGTGGCAGTTCGATTACTTAAAACGTGCTTTGCATGAACTATTATCATAGAGTTACCGGACTTTGATTTTGCATCCTGCATAATCAAATCCATAATTCCATCACTATTTGTTTGCCAATCTTCTCGCGCTGCTTCGAGAATTTCCCGTGGTGCCTGTGTGTCACTAAGCTAAATACCTGCTGGCCAAAAACTGCTCATTCTTACTCCTCACAAAAGGTTACAAGTAAAGGAAAGTGATCCGATGCGTTATTGGTATCGGGGCGTCCATTCTGATTCATAAGCGATTTTGGCCCTGCTTGAGTCACGATTTCTACGCTGTGAAAAAGCTCTATAACCGAATGATTGACTATCACTTGGTCGAACATACTCCATCCGTAAGGCCCTTGGCTGCTGGTGTCGTACACAGTGCCAGCAGGGCCATCTGTGTTGTCTCCAAAGAGGCTACGGGTTCATATTGAAGTCTCCAAGCAGTGCAAGCTTGTTCATACTTTGTTGAGCTTTGACGAATCTCATCTCTTCTGCCAATGACTGTGCATATGACTGTCGAGCCGCAGAATCGTAGTTTCGAGCATCAACACCGTGAAACAGTGCTAGGAGAAGCCTATGCCGTCCGACTTTTAGTTTGCGTACGCTAGTCCGTAACCCAGAGTGAACTTCAGACAAATCAAGCACATGATCTTTGCAAAAGCAATGAAATCTTTCTTCAGAGGTTGCTCTTGGACGATAGAAAATCTTAGAGACACTTCTTTGAAGCCGTTGAAGAGTGTCCACGCTTGGAACCTTGTTTTCGTTTAGCACAACAACATCAGCATCTGTTGATGCAGTGATCGCACAAACAGAATCGGTTAAGTCTTTTTTATTGACGTTCCAGAAGATGATCCGGGGCGACTTTAAAACCTATTTATCTGTTGTGTACCTGTCATACCATATATCATTACAGACACTCAGCATATTACTCACAATCATTCAGAGCATTTATGAGCATTCAGATGCACGCTAGAGCGCGTCATCAGTTAGATCAAGCAGTTGCTGTTATTGAGCTGGTTTGATGACACGCCTTAGATGGCCGGTTGTCGAAGCTAAGATTTTGCTTTAGCCTCCAAATTTTCCAGGCGGCTCTTGAGGTCTTTGTTGGTGTCTTTTACCTCGTCGAGTTCCTGGCGGAGGTCGGCGATCGCCTGATCCGCCCCAATCTTCTTCTGCACCTTTTGCGCTGCCTCATCCGCCCGCCGCTTCACCCGCCCGTCAGGACTATGCTCTGCTAGACCGCGCAAAATCTTAATTGCCCCTCGCACTTCCATTTTTGCCAAAGCGCTGACGGTCGCTACCTGCGTAAGGAAAAAGTCTTCTCGGGAAAGCGCTTCGAGCCGGTCTAAAATGCGTTCTACGGCTAGCTTTTCTTGACCAAGGGAGATTGCGCCGAGGGAGCTGATCGCGACTAGGCGGAGGGCTTGGGGGACGCCTAGCTCGGTGTAGGGCAACAGCAGGTCTAAGGCGGCTGCGGATGATTTGAATTGGGAAAGGCCCGCGATCGCCCCACTCCTCACCACCTCATTCCAACCCTCACGCTCTTTGAGCACCGTATCCAACAGCTTCAGCGTCTTCTTCTCTCTGTCCTTACCATCAATCGTGGCCGAGCCGATTTTACCCATTGACCTAGCCGCCGTTGCCTCCACGTAATAGCTCTCGTCGCCCTTATCAACAACGCCTTTCAGCGCCTTATAGCTCTCCGCCGTTTTCACGTCGCCCAGCGCTGCCACCACCGCCCGCCGCACTTTAGGATGCTTATCCTTTAATCCCTTGATCAAAGCCGCTTCTGCCTGCGCAAGCTGCACAGACCCTAGCTGCTCAGCCACCTCTGCACGGACGGCCCAAAAAGCATCTTTCACTAATGACTCTTCTAAAGCGGCAACGGCTTCCAAGCTGCCTTTTTTCGCTAGGGCTTCAGCCGCATACAGGCGAGAAATCGGATCAGGATCGTAGGCGAGCTGCGCTTTTAGCTCGGCCACAGGATAGGTTAGTTCTACGGTTTTTAGCAGGTGATTGCCCACGTCAAAGCTAATAAAGTCAGGCTTTTTCTCCAAAGGGAAATACAGCGCCTGCTCCCGCTCGTGAATGCGAACCTTCACCGTTTTAACTTCGGTCTCTTTCCCGGCGTTGGTGTAGCCAAAGCCAATGGGCACTTTCAGGTCAAACAGACCTTCCTGAACCTGTGATTTGCCGTCTTCTACTTGGGTTTGAGTAATCGTTAGCTTAGCTAAGTTGCTCTCTCCATCCCAGCTATAGCTAACTTTGTAGTCAGGATGACCGCCTCTGTACACATATTGGTCAAACAAAAAGCGCAGGTTGCGGCCTGTGGCTTTGTCGATGGCGCGGAGCAGGTCGATGGTTTCGACGGTGCTGTGGGCGTTGTCGGTGAGCAGGGTGCTGAGCGCTCGGGTAAACAATTCATCGCCCACCTCCATCCGAATCATGTGATATACACAAGATCCTTTTTCATAAATGTGTCGGTCGTACAGCTCAATGGCTTCGCGATAAATGTGCGTCACCAGCGGACGACGATAGCGGCTTTTATCCTCACTCAGGTAAGCCCGCGCATGGTTGAGGTGATAGTACAGCGCCTCTTCTTTGCCCAGCGATTCCTCAACCCATAGCACCTCTGAATAAGTCGCTGCCCCTTCCTTTACCCAAGCCTGCGACCAGTGATTAATCACCACCAAATCACCAAACCATTGATGCGCCAGCTCGTGAGCCACCAGCGTTTCGGCTCGCTGATTGTCTAAAGCCGCTCGCTTGTCGATCATGCAGCGGTCGGTAAGCAGCGTGGTGGTCGTGTTCTCCATGCCGCCAAAGATGAAGTCGCTCACGCACACCTGATCGTAATTAGAGAACGGATAGTCGTAGCCAAACCATCTGCTCAGCGTGGCCATCATCTGCGGCGTTTTGCCCATGGTGAGCTTGGCTTCAGCCTTACGCCCTTTTTCAAAGTAGTAGCTGACGGGCTTACCCTTCCACTCGTCCTTAATCTCATCAAAAGCACCAATCGCCAGCGTCATCAAATAGCTGGGATGCACCTGATCTAGCTTCCAGTGATAAATTTTGTGATCGCCTTCGGCCTCAGTGCTGATTAGCTCACCGTTGGAGACGGCCATGAACTTTTTGGGCACTTTTACCCGAATTTCGGAGGTGGCGAGCTGACCGGGATAGTCAAAGCAGGGAAACCAGAAGCGCGAGTCTTCATCTTCGCCCTGAGTCCACACCTGCGTGGGCTTGTCGGGGTAGTGCTCGTCGGGGCCAACGAAGTAGATGCCGCGCTGTGGATTTTCGTTGGCGTAGTCGATGGTGAGGGTAAATGACTTGCCGTACTCGGTAGGATTTTTGAGCGATACCCGTAGCTGCTCGCCGTCGTAGTCAAACATTTGCTTGGTGTTGCCGACTTTGACGCCTTCAATTTTTAAGTCTACTGCGTCCATGGTCAGGCTGGTGAGGCCGTCGGTAACGGGCGCAATGCGGACTTTGCAGGTGCCACTGTAGGACTTGTGGGGAATGTCAAAGGCTAGATCTAAGGCAATGTGTTCTACCTGTCCGGGCCGATCGGGGTTGTAGTGAGGGTAAGCGCCGGGTAGCTCGAAGGGTTTTCGGCCAGCTTGATCGAACAGGGTTGAGTAGAGGTTTGCCATATGAGCAGCCATATAAATAAACGTGAGGAGATAGTTGAAGGATGCAAGCTAGCGCTTATTTTTAGATTAGCTTTTCCTCGCAATTTTGCGGTTCTTTTAATTGTTTTTACTGGATTTTTCACCTATGAATGCAGTTGCTTCTTCACTTATCAATGGCTTGCTTTCGATTAAGCCGCTGGCTAACTTCGCTAAGGACAGAGCCCGGAGCATGATGATGGACAGGGCTGAGGGGTTGGGGATTTATTGGCGGGGTGAGGGGGG
>PPFU01025697.1_pt1 | contig 11449 bp, 9 predicted proteins | sample 1535991 | NCBI WGS metagenome assembly PPFU01 (sample SAMN04901290, study PRJNA319586) | Hypolithon metagenome, whole genome shotgun sequencing project. | isolation source: Antarctic Hypolithon | place: Antarctica: Miers Valley | collected 2014 | reverse complement strand
GCCGGTGCTGATGGATTGGGGCGGCGGGCTGGTCTGGGCCGCCGTGCCGCCCGGCACCGATCTGCGCGCGCGTCTTGCCGGCATTCCGGGCCACGCGACGCTGGTGCGCGCCGACGCCGCCACTCACGCCCGGTTGGGCACGCTGCCGCCCGAGCCGCCCGCCGTCGCGGCGATCACGGCCGGCTTGCGCGCCCGCTTCGACCCGCGCGGCATCCTGAACCCCGCGCCGCAGACCGAGCCGGCCTGAGAGGCGCCATGCAAACCGATTTCACCCCTGCCCAACTGGCCGATCCCGATACCGCGCGCAGCAACGAGATCCTGCGCGCCTGCGTGCATTGCGGGTTCTGCACCGCCACTTGCCCGACCTATCAGGTGCTGGGCGACGAGCTCGACAGTCCGCGCGGGCGCATCTACCTGATCAAGGAGATGCTCGAGAACGACCGGCCCGCCGATGCCAAGACGGTCAAGCATATCGACCGCTGCCTGTCGTGCCTCGCTTGCATGACCACCTGCCCCTCTGGCGTGCATTACATGCACCTGGTCGATCACGCCCGCGCGCATATCGAGGCGACCTATCGCCGGCCGTGGGCGGACCGGGCGCTGCGCCGGATGCTGGCTTTCGTGCTGCCGCATCCGGGGCGGTTCCGGTTGGCGCTGTGGGGGGCGAGGCTGGGCCGGCCGTTCTCGCGGTGGATGCCCGATCCGCGCCTGCGCGCGATGTTGGAGATGGCGCCGCGCCGCGTGCCGCCGGCCTCGCCCAACGACGCGCCGCAAGTGTTCCGCGCCCGGGGGCCGCGGAAGATGCGGGTAGCGCTGATGACCGGCTGCGCCCAGCAGGCGCTGGATACCGACATAAACGACGCGACGATCCGGTTGCTGACGCGGCTGGGGGCCGAGGTGGTGATCGCGCGCGGCATGGGCTGCTGCGGCGCGCTGGTGCATCACATGGGGCGCGCGGCCGACAGCCATGCGGCGGCGGCGCGCAACATCCGCGCCTGGATGGACGAAGTGCGGGGCGAGGGGCTGGACGCTATCGTCATCAACACCTCCGGCTGCGGCACCACGGTCAAGGACTACGGCCACATGCTGCGCACGGGCGCACTGGCCGGGGATGCCGCGGCTGTCTCGGGGCTCGCCGCGGACGTCAGCGAGGTGCTGGTGCGGCTGCTGCCCGGCGACGCGCCGCTGGAAGGGGCGAACGTCGCCCGCGACGCCATCGCCGGCACCGACATGGCGCCGCCGCACCCTTCGCATGGCGGCCTGCGCGTGGCCTATCACGCCGCGTGCTCGTTGCAGCACGGCCAGCAGATCAAGGCGCATCCGAAGGCGCTTTTGCGCCGCGCCGGGTTCGAGGTGGTGGAGCCGGCCGACGCGCATCTCTGCTGCGGCTCGGCCGGCACCTACAACCTGATGCAGCCCGAAATCAGCGGCGAGCTGAAGGCGCGCAAGCTGGCGACGCTGGCGGCGGTTCGCCCGCAGGTGATCGCCGCGGGCAATATCGGCTGCATGATGCAGATCGGCGGCGGCACCGACGTGCCCGTGGTGCACACGGTCGAGTTGCTGGACTGGGCCACCGGGGGCCCGCGCCCGGCGAAGATGGCGGATGCCGGGGCTGCCCGACGAGCGCCGGCGAACTTCACGCGCGCGTGATCGGCGCGTCGCTCGGGGCTTGAACCGGTGTCCCGATTTCCCATCTTTGTGGCGTCGGGTGCCGAATGGGGGCCCGGCGCTACCCGCCACGGAGCTGTCCTGTTAGGAAGTTCCGTCATGATCGTCGCTTGTTAGAGGATGACCACAATGCGAACCTTCGACCTTACGCCGCTGCACCGCGCGTCCGTCGGCTTCGATCAGATCGCCGATCTGATGGACCGCCTGATGGCCGATAACGTGACGGCGCCGACCTACCCCCCCTACAACATTGAGAGGACGTCGGACGACGCCTGGCGGATCTCGATCGCGGTGGCGGGCTTTGCCGATGACGATCTGTCGATCGAAGTGCGCGACCGCGCCCTGATCGTCACCGCACGCAAGGCCGACGACGCGTCCGAGCAAGAGCGCCGCTATCTGCATCGCGGCATTGCCACCCGCGCGTTCGAGCGTCGCTTTCACTTGGCCGACCACGTGACGGTCACCGAAGCGACCCAAGCCAACGGCATGCTGCACATCGACCTGCTGCGCGAGATCCCCGAGGCGCTGAAGCCGCGGCGGATCGCCATCGGCAAGGACCACACGATGGAGACGAAGGCGGTCGAGGCGCGGGCGGCCTGAGGCCACTGGTCTGCTCTTTCCGGGCGTGCGGGAAACCGCACGCCCACGCCACAGGATCACAGTCGATCTTGCGCGCATCCAGCACTGCGATGTCCCACTGCGGTGTCTGGCCGACCCTCCGCCGGGCATTGAACGTTTGCCCTCCAATTGCGCGTTTTCTGTGTGAAATCCGACGACCACTGCGTCCCGGTATGCCTATCCGATCTCATTGAGGAGTGTCGGGAAGACCTCGGCCGTTCCTGCTGACCCGCAGGCTGCGAGCGTCAGGAAAGCACGGGAGGTATTCGTGATTCAGGGCGCAGATCGCTCTCGTAACAGGCCGGATCGGTAAAGCAGTCAAACCGACAAACACACATATTTCAGTTCCGTGTAGTCGTCGATGCCGTGGCGCGAGCCTTCGCGGCCCAGACCCGACTGCTTCATGCCGCCGAACGGCGCCACCTCGGTGCTGATGATGCCGGTGTTCACGCCGACGATGCCGTATTCCAGCGCCTCGCTGACCCGCGTCACGCGGCCGAGGTCGCGGGCGTAGAAGTAGCTGGCGAGGCCGAAGATCGTGTCGTTGGCCATGGCCACCGCCTCGGCCTCGGTCTCGAAGCGGAAGAGCGGGGCGAGGGGGCCGAACGTCTCTTCCCGCGCGACGGCCATGTCCTGGGTGACGCCGGTCAGGATGGTGGGCGGAAAGAAGGTGCCGCCGAGGTCGTGCGGCGCGCCGCCGGTCAGCACCTGCGCGCCTTTCGCGGTGGCGTCGGCAATGTGGGCTTGTACCTTCTCGACGGCCGCGGCGTCGATCAGCGGGCCCAGATCGGTGCCCTCGTCCAGCCCGTCGCCGACCTTCTTTTCCGCCAGCGCCGCCGCCAGCTTGTCCGCGAAGGCGTCGTGGACGCCCGACTGCACGTAGATGCGGTTGGCGCAGACGCAGGTCTGGCCGTTGTTGCGGAACTTGCAGATCATCGCGCCCTCGACCGCGGCGTCCAGATCGGCGTCGTCGAACACGATGAAGGGCGCATTGCCGCCCAGTTCCATCGAGCATTTCATCACCTGGTCGGCGGCCTGGGCCAGCAGGATGCGCCCGACCTCGGTGCTGCCGGTGAAGCTGAGCTTGCGCACGGTGGGGTTTTCGCAGAACTCGGCGCCGATCTCGGACGACCGGGTCGAGGGCACGATCGACAGGACGCCCGCCGGCAGGCCGGCGCGATCGGCCAGCACGCCCAGCGCCAGCGCGGACAGCGGCGTCAGCGAGGGCGGGCGCACCACCATCGCGCAGCCGGCGGCCAACGCGGGGGCGACCTTGCGGGTGATCATGGCGTTGGGGAAGTTCCAGGGGGTGATCGCGGCGGCCACGCCGATGGGTTGGCGCAGGACGTGGATGCGCTTGTCCGGCGCATGGCCCGGCACGATCTCGCCATAGAGGCGCTTGCCCTCCTCGGCGAACCATTCGACGAAGGACGCGCCATACAGGATCTCGCCCCGCGCCTCGGCCAGCGGCTTGCCCTGCTCGGCCGTCAGGATGATGGCGAGGTCGTCGGCATGGGCGACCATCAGATCGAACCATCCGCGCAGGATCTGCGCGCGGTCCTTGGCGGTGCGGGCGGCCCACGCCCTCTGCGCGCCTTCGGCCAACGCGATGGCCCGCGCCACCTCCGGCCGCCCCAGGTCGGCGACCTGGGCGATGACATCGCCGCGGGCGGGATTGGTCACATCGAAGGTCGCGCCGTCGTCGGCGGCGGTCCAGATGCCGGCGAGGTAAGCGTCGGATGCCAGCAGCGCGGGGTCGGTCAGCATGGCGGCGAGGTCGGTTCGGGCGAGCATGGCATCCTCCGGTGGCGTCGGCTCGCAGGTCAGCATGGCGGTGCGGCGGATGTCCAGCTAGGCTCGCCGCATGGCACAGGCGGATATCGACTACGACAACGGCGGCTTCATTTCGGGGGCCGCGGATTATCCGCCGCGCTGGGCGGCAGAGGCGGCCGCGTTCCGCGCGGCCTTGGGCGCGCGGGCCCGGTTGGGGCTGCGCTACGGCGACGGTCCCCGGCACCTGTGGGATCTGTTCCTGCCCGAGGGGTCGCGCGGCGGGGGTGGCGCGGCCAGCACAGGAGTCGGGACGACGGGCGGAATTGCGGGCGACGCCGGCCAGGGCGGACGCGCGGGCGAGCAACGGGACGCCGGCACCGCGCATGTCGGGGATGACGGAGCCGGCGGAGACGGCGGGGAAGGCGAAGACGGTGCGGACGGCGGGGACGGCGGGGACGGCGGGGACGGCGGGGCGCCGCGCGGCACGGTGATCTTCGTGCACGGCGGCTACTGGCGTGCCTTCGACCGGTCGGTCTGGTCGCATCTGGCGGCGGGACCGCTGAGGCACGGCTGGGCGGTGGCGATGCCGTCCTACACGCTGGCGCCCGCCGCGCGAATTGCCACGATCACGACCGAGGTCGCGGCCGCGATTTCGGCCGTCGCGCGTGAAATGGCGGGCCCGATCGCTCTTGCAGGGCATTCCGCCGGCGGCCATTTGGTCGCGCGCGCTGTCTGCGAGGGCGGGCCGCTGGACCCGGGGCTGCGCGGCCGCATCACCGCCTGCGTGCCGATCTCGCCGCTATCGGACCTGGTACCGCTGATGGCGACGGCGATAAACGACGACCTGCGCCTCGACCCGGCCGAGGCACGCGCCGAAAGCCCGGTCGCCCACCGCCCGGCCGCCGGCATCGCCGTCACGGTCTGGGTCGGCGGGGAGGAACGGCCGGCGTTTCTCGACCAGGCGCGGTGGCTGGGTGCGGCCTGGAGCGCGCCGGTGCACGTGGCGCCCGATCGCCATCACTTCGACGTGATCGACGCGCTGGCCGAGGGAGATCCCCGGCTGATGCAGGCGCTGGGAGTAGGCTAGGCCGGCGGTCAAATCTGGAAGGGCGGTGCGGCGCGGCGGGGCCAATAGCGGCCGAACGGGCCGGGCGGGGCGGGGTCGGGCGGCTGCGTCCCTGCGGGACGGCCCCGCCCGCCCTCCCGCCCGCCCGATCATCGCTTCGCCGCCTGCGCCGATTTCGGATGCCGTGACCGCGGCGGCGGTGCATGATCGGGCGGGTGACCGCGGAGGCCGCAATGCGTTCTGTCAACTGGACGACCTGGGTCAAGTGGACGATCTGGCTGCTGGCCGGTGGTATCCTGTTCGTGTTCTTCCACTATACCCTGCCGCAGCGCGACATCGTGCGGATCGTGAACACCGAAGTGCGGCGCGTCGATTTCGGCGACAACGCGCTGTTCTGGGCCGGGGCGGATAGCGGATCGGCGGGTGCTGCGAACCGCGACGTCCGGTTCATCGAAGCGATCCGCGACGACGGCAGACCGATCGTCTATCGCAACGAGGATACCGGCTGGGGCTGGCCGCCCTACTTCAAGCTCGACAGCTCGAACCTTCAGGCGCGGGCGCGCGACGCGATTTCGACCCGCGAGGCGCCGCGGTGGATCGCGGTCGCGCATTACGGCTGGCGCAACGAATGGTTCTCGATCTTTCCCAACGCCATTGACGTGCGGCAGGTAGCCGGCCCCGACGTGCGGCTGGTGCCTTGGGCGAATATCGTGATTCTGGGCACACTGGCGCTGCTGTCGCTGGTTTTGTGGCGGCTGGCGCGCAATTTCCGTCGCCGTCGCGTGGACCCGCTGATCGCCGATGCAGGCGACGCGATGGAGGAGAGGCGCAGCCGGTGGCGGCGCCGTGGCCGCAACCCGACGTCCGACGACGAGCGGTAAGGCGCCTTCGGCGAGAGTATTTGCGACATGATAAGGCAAGGTCGCCCGGTTGCCGCGGTTGCCCGTTCGCCCACGGGTCGCGGTGGGAGTGATCGGTCGATCGGCAAACGCCGGTCCGCGTGACGGTCAAGCGTTACGACGCAGATGCGCCGGCGGCGCGCAGTGCGGCGATGTTGCGGGCGTAGGTGCCCGGACCGCCGCGGAACACCGCCGTGCCGGCAATCAGCACGTCGGCGCCCGCCGCGACGGCGCGCGGCGCGGTGGCGGCGTCGATGCCGCCGTCGACTTCGACATGGATGGGGCGGTCGCCGATCATCGCGCGGATCGCGGCGATCTTGTCCTCGACCGGCAGGAAGGCCTGGCCGCCGAAGCCGGGGTTAACCGTCATCACGTTCACCACGTCGACGAGACCCAGCAGCGGCTCGACCGCGACCGCCGGCGTGCCGGGGTTCAGCGCCACGCCCGGCCGGACGCCGGCGGCGCGGATCGCCTGCAAGGTGCGGTGGATGTGCGGGCCGGCCTCGACATGGGCGGTCAGGATGTCGGCGCCGGCCTGCGCGAACTGCTCGATCCAGGGATCGACGGGCGCGATCATCAAGTGAACGTCCATTACCGTGGCCACATGCGCACGCAATGCCGCACACATGGCAGGGCCGAAGGTCAGCGCGGGCACGAAATGGCCGTCCATCACGTCGACATGGATCCAGTCGGCACCGGCCGTTTCGAGTGCGCGCACCTCGGCCCCGAAGGCGGCGAAATCGGCCGACAGGATGGAGGGGGCGATCTTGGGCGTGCGGTTCATGGCGGCCTCGGGCCTGTGCGGCGATTGATGGGGGCGACCGGCGCGCGTGACGGGAGGGCGGGGGGCTGCGACCGGGGAGTCCGGGGTGGCGTTCGCGGTCGCCCATAGCCATAAACGGGCAGGGGCGCAAACCGGAGGCACGATGGACTTGGGGTTCTGGGCCGCTCTGGTGGCCGTATCGCTGGGCGGCGCGGCCATTGCCGCGCAGGCACCGGTCAATGGCGTGTTGTCGCGTGGCCTGGGTGATCCGGTTGCGGCAGCGGCGATCAGCTTTCTCGTCGGCTTCGTCGTCTTGGCGGTGCTGTCGGTGCTGCGCAGCGGGGTGCCGGCGGTCGGCGGCGCGCTGGCGGTGCTGCCATGGTGGGCCTGGTGCGGCGGGCTGCTTGGCGCGTGGTTCGTCACGGCGACCGTGGTCGCCGTAGGGACGCTGGGCGTGCTCACGCTGGTCGCGGCGCTGGTCTTCGGCCAACTGGCGGCGGCGCTGGTCCTCGATGCGACGGGCGCTTTCGGGGTGCAAGTCCATGGTATCAGCGCGACGCGGGTGGCAGCGGTGGTGCTGGTCGGGGCCGGTCTGGTCCTGTCGCGGCTCTAGGAGGGCGGGATGCGGGACGCGGCGGAGACTATGGGAACGGACCTCGTGGCGGGTGCGACGGGCGCGGCGGCGGACACGACGGTGGAACGCAATCCCGGCATGGACCTCGACCTGGCGCTGGTGCGTGCGGCACAGGCCAATACCAGCGCGATCGAACGGCGGGCCGCGACGCTGCCGGGCCGACGATCGGTGAAGAAGGACTGGCAGGCAGCCTGGCTGCTGCGCGCGATCACCTGCATCGACCTGACCACTCTGGCCGGCGACGACACGGCGGGCCGGGTCCGTCGTCTGTGCGCCAAGGCCGTGCGCCCGGTGCGCGCCGACCTGCCGGCGGCGATGGGGATGCCGCCTGTCACCGTCGGCGCGGTTTGTGTCTATCATGAGATGGTGCCCGTCGCGGTCGAGGCGCTGCGGGGATCGGGCCTGCCGGTGGCGGCGGTGTCGACGGGGTTCCCGGCCGGCCTGTCGCCGTTCCCCCTGCGTCTGGCAGAGATCGAGGAAAGCGTCGCGGCGGGCGCCGACGAGATCGACATCGTCATTTCGCGCCGTCACGTCCTGACCGGGGACTGGACGGCCCTTTACGACGAGATGCGGGGGTTCCGGGCGGCCTGCGGCGACGCGCACGTGAAGGCGATCCTCGCCACAGGCGAGCTCGGGTCGCTGCGCAACGTCGCCCGCGCCTCGCTGGTCTGCATGATGGCGGGGGCGGACTTCATCAAGACCTCCACCGGCAAGGAGGGGGTGAACGCGACGCTGCCGGTGTCGCTGGTGATGGTCCGCGCGATCCGGCAGTATCAGGCGCTGACCGGGGTGCGGGTCGGCTACAAGCCCGCGGGCGGCATCTCGACGGCGAAGGACGCGCTGACCTATCTGGCGCTGATGAAGGACGAGCTGGGCGATCCCTGGCTGCGCCCCGCACTGTTCCGCTTCGGCGCGTCGTCGCTGCTGGGCGACATCGAGCGGCAGTTGGAGCATCATGTTACGGGCCGATATTCGGCTGCGCACCGGCATGCGCTGGCGTGAGAGGCGGTGTCGGAGAAGGGCGTATTTGACGCAAGAAGAATGGGGCCAGCGTGCCCCTGGAGGGCGGCGGGATGAGCGTGGCGGAGATTTTCGAGACGATGGCCTACGGCCCCGCGCCCGAAAGCGCGGCCGAGGCGCTGGGCTGGATCGAGGCGCATGGCGGCGCGTTCGGGTGCTGGATCGGCGGGGCGTGGACGGCGCCGGGCGAGAGCTTCGCGACGCGCAATCCGGCGACGGGCGAGGTGCTGGCGCAAATCACGCAGGCGGCGCCGAGCGACATCGACACGGCTGTGGCGGCGGCGCGGCGCGCGCAGCCCGGATGGGCGAAGGATGGCGCGGCGCGGGCGCGGGTGCTCTATGCGCTGGCGCGGCTGGTGCAGAAGAACGCGCGGCTGTTCGCGGTGCTGGAGACGCTCGACAACGGCAAGCCGATCCGCGAGACGCGCGATATCGACGTGCCGCTGGCGATCCGGCATTTCTATTATCACGCGGGGATGGCGCAGCTGATGGCGGCGGATGCGCTGCCGGGGCGGGTGCCGATGGGCGTCTGCGGCCAGGTCGTGCCTTGGAACTTTCCGCTGCTGATGCTGGCGTGGAAGGTGGCGCCCGCATTGGCAATGGGCAACGCGGTGGTGCTGAAGCCCGCCGAGTGGACGCCGCTGAGCGCGCTGCTTTTCGCCGAGTTGAGTGTCGAGGCGGGTCTGCCGCCTGGCGTGCTGAATGTCGTGACCGGCGATGGCGCCGTCGGCGCGATGATCGTCGATGCCGCGGTGGACAAGATCGCGTTCACCGGCTCGACCGCTGTCGGGCAGCGAATCCGTGCGGCAACGGCGGGCCGCGGGCTGGGCCTGACGCTGGAGCTGGGCGGCAAGTCGCCCTACATCATTTTCGACGACGCCGATATCGACAGCGCGGTCGAAGGGCTGGTGGACGCCATCTGGTTTAATCAGGGGCAGGTTTGCTGCGCCGGTTCGCGGTTGCTGGTCCACGAGGGGATCGCCGACGACGTTCACGACCGGCTGCGGCGCCGGATGGACGGGCTGCGCGTCGGCGATCCGCTGGACAAGGCGGTGGACGTGGGCGCGATGGCCGACCCGGTGCAGCGCGACCGGGTGGCGGCGATGGTCGACGCGACGGCGGGCGAGGTCTACCGCTGCCCAGCACCCCTGCCCGAACGCGGCGCGTGGTATCCGCCGACGCTGGTCACGGGCCTCTCCTCGGCCGATCCGCTGATGGTGCAGGAGGTGTTCGGCCCGGTGCTGGCCTCGATGACGTTCCGCACGCCGGCCGAGGCGGTGAGCCTGGCCAACGACACGCGCTACGGGCTGGCGGCGAGCGTCTGGACCGAGAACGTTAACCTCGCGCTGGAGGTGGCGCCGAAGATCGACGCCGGCATCGTCTGGGTGAACGCCACGAACCTGATGGATGCCGCCGCCGGGTTTGGGGGGATGAAGGAATCGGGCTTCGGCCGCGAAGGCGGGTGGGAGGGGCTGGCCGCATACACCCGCGCGGCCGATCAAGGCCGCCCGGTGAAGACGGTGGCCCCGGTCGCGGCGCCGGCCAAGCCGTCGGCCACCACGCTGGACCGGACCGCCAAGCTTTATATCGGCGGCAAGCAGGCGCGGCCCGACGGCGGCTATTCGGCGCCGGTCTGGTCGGCGGCGGGCGCGCTGCTGGGCCATGCCTCGCTGGCAAACCGCAAGGACGTCCGCAATGCCGTCGAGGCGGCGCGCAAGGCCGCCGCCTGGTCGCGCACCACGGGCCACGCGCGGGCGCAGATCCTCTATTACATCGCCGAGAACCTGTCGGCGCGGGCGGGCGAGTTCGCCGTCCGGCTGAGCGATCTGACCGGCGAACCGGAGTCGTCGGGCAGGGACGAGGTCGCGGCGGCGATCGACTGTTTGTTCACCTACGCCGCCTGGGCCGACAAATACGACGGCGCCGCGAAGGGCGTGCCGATCCGCGGCATCGCGCTGGCGATGAACCGCCCCGTGGGCGTGATCGGCCAGTTTGCGTCCGACGATGCGCCGTTGCTGGGACTGGTGCGCTGCATCGCGCCGGCGCTGGCGATGGGGAACCGCGTGGTGACGGTGGCGTCCGAGCCGTTCCCGCTGGCCGCAACCGATTTCGTTCAGGTGCTCGAGACGTCAGACGTGCCGGGCGGCGTGGTGAACATCCTCACGGGCAGCCACACCGAACTGGCGCCGCACATGGCAGGGCACATGGACGTGGATGCGGTGTGGTCGTTTTCGGGTCGCGACATCTCGACCGTGATCGAGCGCGAATCGGCCGGCAACGTCAAGCGGACCTGGGTGAACCACGGCCGCGATGTGTCGGGCACACCCGCCCGCGATTGGCTGGCGGCGGGGTGCGAAGTGCAGACGATCTGGGTGCCCTACGGCGAGTAGTCGGGCCACCGGGCAACGGGCAGCGCGGGCTGTACCGGGACGGCGCGGATCGGCCCTGGCCGCCGCGTACGCGGTCGCGACCGGCGGGTTGGGCGCCGTGACCGGCCTGTGACCGGACTGTGCGGGCCGAAAAAGAAAGGGACTTCAGGACGGGCCCCATAGGCCGGGGCGCGCTGTGGCGGCGGAGTCGTCATGGGGGCGGGGTCAGTCTATGTCGGATGTCGGGCTGCGACGGCCGCGCGCGGGCGGTAAGTCGACCACTGGGGCGCCGCCGCCCCAGACGTTGGGCGCGTCGTAGCCGATCGGCGCCTGCTGCATCTCGAGGTGCAGGCCCTCGCCGGTCCAGCGATGGGCGCGGGCGAGGGCTTCGTCCACCTCGATGCCGAGGCCCGGCGCGGTCGGGACGGGGATGTGGCCGTCCTCGACCCGGACCGTCCCGCCGATCAGGGCGCTGTGGAACGCCGTCTCGATGGTCTCGGCCATGAGGATGTTGGGGATGCAGGCCGAGAGCTGGACGTTCGCCGCCCATTCGACCGGACCGGCATAGAGATGCGGCGCGACCTGCGCCCCGTAGGCCTGGGCGATCGCGGCGATCTTGCGCCCCTCCCACAGGCCGCC
>PPFU01008465.1_pt1 | contig 11454 bp, 9 predicted proteins | sample 1535991 | NCBI WGS metagenome assembly PPFU01 (sample SAMN04901290, study PRJNA319586) | Hypolithon metagenome, whole genome shotgun sequencing project. | isolation source: Antarctic Hypolithon | place: Antarctica: Miers Valley | collected 2014 | reverse complement strand
CAGTGGGAACAACCCGCTGCACTCGCTGACCGCGTAGAGACGTGGATTGGTTCGCCAACAGCGGGAAAGCGCAAGAAGTAGTACCTTCGGCGCTCACCGTCTCCCTACCTCTGTGCCCGCTCCCTCCTACCGCCGTGGCCCCGTTGTCGCATGGGCCCTGTACGACGTTGCCAACTCGTCTTTTACCACCCTTATTGTCACCTTTATATACAGCGCGTACTTCGTAGCTGTGATGGGAGGAGAGGCGGAGGGCGACCTTACATCGGTCTGGACAACTGCGGTGTCTATAACGGCCGTGCTGGTGGCGCTGCTCTCGCCTGTGCTGGGTGCCATAGCCGACCGGGGGGGCTACCGAAAGCGATTTCTGCTTTCATTCAGCGCTATCTGCGTCCTTGCCACCGCGAGCCTGTTTTTTTTCGAACCGGGTCAGTGGCAGGCGGCTATCGTGGTTTTTGTCATCGCGAATCTCGCCTTTGAACTCGGCGGCGCTTTTTACGATGCCTTTCTGCCCGACCTTGCGCCCCCGGAAGCAATCGGCAGAATCTCCGGGTTTGGCTGGGGCCTGGGCTACGTGGGGGGAATTTTCGCGATGGTTATTGCACTGTTCGGCTTTGTGCAGGAAGGCAACGGACTCTATGATTTCATGCTGGTCACGTTCCGCCTGAGCACAGAGGGTGGCGAAACCATTCGCGCGACGAATCTGCTGGTGGCGGTGTGGTTTGCCGTTTTTACCCTCCCGTTCATCTTTGTCGTCCGCGAGCCGCGCGTGATGGGCAAAAAGCCCGAAGGCAACGTGGTAATGGCAGCTTACCGGCAGCTTGCAGACACGTTCAAGCACCTGCGCTCGTACCGGCAGATTGTCCGCCTCTTGCTGGCCCGCCTCATATATAATGACGGGCTCGTCGTCATCTTCGCCATGGGCGCCATCTTTGCGCAGAACGTGTACGACTTTACCACGGCAGATGTCATTATTTTCGGCATCGCGATCAACGTGGCGGCAGGCATCGGCGCCATCAGCTTCGGGTTTATCGACGACCGGATAGGTGGCCGCAATACGATTCTCATCAGCCTTGTCGGGCTCTCTATCGCATCACTGGTAGCTGTGCTCGGCACCACCCGTGGCACGTTCTGGGCCGCCGCCCTGCTCACGGGTGTGCTGGTCGGCCCCACGCAGGCGGCAAGCCGGTCGCTGCTGGGCCGGTTCGTGCCAGACGACAAAGAATCGGAGTTCTACGGCTTTTTTGCGTTTTCGGGCAAGGCCACCGCTTTTCTCGGCCCCACCATTTACGGTGCGCTGGCTGCTGCTTACAGCCACCGGGCAGGTATGGGTAGTACGCTCCTGTTTTTCGTGATCGGATTTCTGCTGCTGCTGCGCGTAGATGAAGCCGAAGGCATCCGCCTTGCCGGCCGCCAGGATCCTGCTCCCCTTCCTCCCGAACACTGATGGATGCTCCTGTCACCCTGTCCCACATTGCAAACGCACTCGACACGCACGCCCCTGCTGGCTCCGCCATGGCGTGGGACAACGTAGGCATCCAGGTGGGCGACCCGGCCCAGCTTACCCAGACTGCGCTCGTTGCGCTCGACTGTACCCCGGCTGTTATCGACGAGGCAGAGAAACTGGGGGCTACCCTCATCGTCACCCACCACCCTCTCCTTTTCCAGAAACTGAGCCGCGTGCAGGCGGGGGCGGGGCCGTCAGGGCTTGCTTACCGCCTCGCGCAGCGTGGCATCGGGCTGGTGAGCATGCACACCAACCTCGACGTGGCACGGAAGGGCGTTTCGTTTGCCCTCGCGGAGCTACTGGGCTTGCAAGACGTCTCGTTTCTGCATCCCACGGCGGAAGCGCGCTACGTGCTCACCACGTTTGTCCCGGCTACGCATCTTGAGCTTGTGCGCGAAGCGATGGCACTCGCTGGTGCCGGGCAGATCGGGCTTTATACAGACTGCTCGTTCCAGACAGCGGGCACGGGCACGTTCCGCCCGGACGATACGGCAACGCCTTTTACCCGTACGGCGGCCGGGGCGCTTGAACACGCGGCAGAGATCCGGCTGGAGATGGAGGTGCCGCGGTGGCACCTGCCACGGGTTGTGCACGCGCTGGTGCAGGCCCATCCGTACGAGCAGCCGGCCTACCATGCCGTGCCCACCGTCCATCCCGACCCTAACACCGGCCTGGGTGCCATGGGCGTGTTGCCCGAGCCTCTTACCCGAGAGGCGTTTCTGCGCCACGTTTGCGACAAGCTCGAAACCCCCGCGCTGCGCACCACGGCCGGCCCCGACACGATCCACCGGGTGGCCGTCTGCGGAGGCTCTGGCAGCGATTTTGCAGGGGATGCCTTGCGTGCCGGCGCGCACGCTTACGTCACGGCAGACGTTACCTACCACAAGTTTTTCGACGTGCTCGATGCCGCAGGCCAGCCGCGCCTGCTGTACGTGGACGCCGGGCACTACGAAACCGAGCGCCACACTGAAAAGCTGCTTTGCACGCTGCTCGCCGATCTTTTCCCCCAGGTGGCCTGGCATCGGACCAGCGTGCGCACATCGGCGTCAGAGGTGTTTCTCTATTCTTCAACTCCATAGCAACACGCAGCACCGGAATCGCCTGTTTCGCCCAGCATTTTTCCTATGGATGCTTCACAGACAAGCCTGAACCAGAACGGTCGCGGGCCGTTCAGAAACTGCTTGAGCACACTCTACATTACCTATGCCTACTGTACAGGAACCGTCTATCTCCGCGCAGCTGCGCGCGCTCGTCCGCCTGCAACGCGTTGATAGTGAACTCGACCACCTCGCCAAGCTACGTGGCGATCTTCCCAACGAAATTGGCGATCTCGAGGACGAAAAATCCGGCCTCGACACGCGGCTGGAGAATTACGCTCAGGAAGCCCAGGATCACGCCATCGCGCTCAAACAGCTTGAGAACGATATCCGCGACAGTGAAAACCTGATCCGCAAGTACACCGAGCAGCAGAACACCGTCCGCAACAACCGCGAGTACGATGCGCTGACCAAGGAGATCGAAGCGCAGCGGCAGCGTATCATCGACGCGCAGGGCCGCATTGACGAGATGAAGGCTGCCGAGGCTCCGCGCCTCCAGGCTATCGACGAAGCCCGCGTGCGCCTCGAAGAGCTTGACACGTTGCTCCGCGAGAAGCGGGGGCAGCTTTCCCACGTGCTCGACGACACACGGCTGGAACAGGAGGAACTCGAAAAACGCCGCGCTACTGCCGCAGAAGCCGTTGACGAGCGGTACCTGCGCGCCTACAACCGCCTCCGGACCCGCATGCGTGACGGACGCGCCGTAGTCCCGCTCGAGCGTGGCGCTGCTTCGGGTTACGCGGTCCCACCACAGCGCCAGGTAGACGTCCGCCAGCGTAACCGCATTATCGTCTGCGAAAACACAGGACGCATCATCGTAGACGAGGAACTGTATAACGAAGAGTTTTCGCAGGCAGCAGCCGAATAAAACCGGACTGCCTGTACCACCACAACGCGCGCGTTGGCTTGCCGCGTCCCGCCCGGCGGGATGAGGAAAGTCCGAACACCGCAGGACACCGTGCCCCGGTAACACCGGGGGCGCCATCCCCGGATGGTGACAGCATGTGCAACAGAAAGCAAACCAGCCGATGGCCTCGTTCTCGGGGCACAGGTGATGGGTGAAAGGGTGGGGTAAGAGCCCACCGGCGCTTCCGGTAACGGAGCGGCCAGGCAAACCTCACGGGGTGCAAGGCCAAGCAGCACAGCGCCATGCGAGGGCCTCAGGGCTCACGGATGGCCGGGGTGGTCCGCCCCGCGCCTGTGCGGGTAGGCTGCTCGAACGCGTCGGCAACGGCGCGTCCAGATAGATGGCAGGCACTGCCCGGCGTACGGCCGCCGGCGCAGCACAGAATTCGGCTTACAGACGTGCGCGTGCCGTAAAAGAAGGGCCGCTCTCCCGGTGAGGAGGCGGCCCTTCGCCTTTTAAGGCAATGCTGGGGTTCCCTGTGCAGAAAATCCGGTGGTAGGATTATTCCTGCGGAAAGGCGTCAGCGGGTGGGGCCGTCTGGGCAGGGGCAGGCGCCGCCGAGGGGGGTGCCGTCACCGGTGCCGTCTGCTCGGTTGCCGAACCCTGGATAACGCTGCCGCCGGTGCCACGGTCGATGACAAAGTTGGAAAGCACGCACAGCAGGCCAAAGATGGCGGCGAGCACCCAGGTCGCTTTTTCGAGCACGTCTGGTGCCTGGCGAGCGCCGAGAATCTGCGTTGTGCCACCGGCTCCGATGCCGGCCAGCCCGCCCCCTTTACCGCTCTGGATGAGCACGATGAGCGTGAGCAGAACGGCGATGAGCGCAATAACAAAAACAATGAGTCCAAACAGCATGGGAGGCCGGGGCTTAATAAGCGGAGTAGAGCTTTTGAAGATACGGGGCGTTTGCAAGCCTGACAACGGCAGGTTCCAACATCAACGCTTCTTCGCACTCGCCGCCTCCAGGTGCGCATCGGCCATTAGCAGTGCCAGCGCGCTTTTCATGTCTGCAATCTCGCCGCGGCGAGCCCATTCAACCGCCTCGTCAAAGTCCATCCGCACCACGTCGAGGTGTTCTCCTTCCGACAGTGCACGCGTGCCATCGTGGAGTCCCTGCGCCAGAAAAAAGTGGATAATCTCGTTGCTGTAGCCGATGCACGGAAACGTCGCGCCCAGCTTCACGAGCGTGTCTGCCCGGTACCCGGTTTCCTCTTCCAGTTCGCGGTGCGCAGTGTTCTCGGGATTCTCTCCTGCCTTGTCGAGCTTGCCTGCGGGCACTTCCAGAAAGACGCGGCGCGGCGGGTACCGAAACTGTCGGATCAGCAGCACCTCTCCATTTTCAAACAACGGCACTACCGCTGATGCACCGGGATGCTCTATCCATTCCCGTACCGCCCTCCGCCCGTCGGGCAGTTGCGCCTGGTCTCGGTACACGTGCAGCAAGTGGCCGCTGAGGAGTTTCTCAGACGAGACGGTGGTTTCGGTCAGCTTTTCAGTCATAAAAGGTAAAGGCTCAGATTGTATGCAACATCAGGTCAGACAGCGCGGCAATTGCGGCGGTTTCGGCGCGTAGCCTGCGCGGTCCGAGCGAGACGACCACCGCGCCTGACTGCGTGGCGGTGGCTACCTCGGCGTCGCTGAATCCGCCTTCGGGGCCGATTAGCACTATGATGGGCTGAATGGTTCTGCCTACGGCGTCTGCCGGCGACGGGGCATCTAAAGCAGCTTCGTGGGCCAGGAGAACCTCGGCTCCTGGAATCAAGCGCATCACCGACTCGGGCGTTTGCGCATCGTGGAGGCGCGGCAGCCTGCTGCGGAGCGACTGTTTCATGGCAGCGATGGTGATGTTCTCCAGGCGCGCCGGCCGTACTCCTCCGGGAGCTGCCCGCTCTGAGCGCAACGGCACGATATCCGTCACGCCCAGCTCGACGGCCTTTTCCACGGCCCACTCGAAGCGGTCGCGGTGTCCGAGGATGCCCAGCGCCAGCACAACACGGCGCGATTTTTCGCCCACGTCTCGCCGCGTTTCCGCGATAAGTCCTGCCGCCTCGCGTTTTCCAACGAGCGTCAGGCGCACCCGGTACCACCCTCCTTCCCCATCAACCACCTCGATCTCGTCGCCCACCCCCAGGCGGAGCACTTTCACCGCGTGACGTGCTTCTTCTTCGGGCAGCGTGAGGTGAGGGGGCTGGATAGCAGCAGCGGGAACGTAGAAGCGCGTGGTCACAGGCCGATGGAAAGACCGAGATGGATGCGGCCAGAAGCAAGGCCAGACTCTGGGCTCGCGGCGTAGGTTGCCACGACCAGGCCCACGCCTGTTGACACCTGCACCCCCACCCCGTAGCCGGAATAAAAACCGCGCAGCGAAGATACATCCGCCGTGGAGGGCTGGTCTACAAAGGCCACCTCCGCAAATGCGAACGCATACGAGAGTCTATCCAGCAGCAGGCGCAGCTCAGACAGTCCCCGAGCCGCCTGCCGGACGCGAAACCGGTCTTCGTCGTAGCCCCGCAGCGTGGTCGCGCCACCGAACCTGAAAAGCTCACCTTCTTCATAGGCTGCACTGCGAAGCGCGTACCCGTCAACGCCGAGTGCAGCCACCACCCGTGTACCGAGCGGCTGGTACAGGCGCGCCCGGAGCGTCAGGCGCTCCTGCCGGTCTGCCGTCCGCACCCGGGTGGTGCTCCCTGTATCGGTCACCGTTCGCGTGCGCGCGCGATTGCCCCGCTCCAGCAGCGTCTCTACCACGTAGCCCCGGCGCGGGTTGTAGGGAAAGTCCACCCTGCCCACACGAAAGCCGATGCCCACAAAGGTGACAGATGAGCGGGGTACCGGCTGCGTGCCGCCCCTGACACGCGCGCCCTCGACGCCAGGCTTGACGAGCTCACGGCTTACCGTGATCAACACTTCGCGTCCCTCTTCTCCATATGCGATGCCTCCCCCGTACCGCTGCGATCCAAAGGTCGAATCCTGCTGAATTCCGTCAAATGACGCCTCCAGGCGCAAGGGCAACCCCAGCACAAACGGCACCGCTGCCAGCGCTGCCACGCTGCTCGTCTGGCCGGGCAGTCTGTTCAGCTTGAGCGCGTACTCGTGACCGAGGCCAAAGAGGTTGCGGAGTTGAAGGTGACCTGTGCCCACAAAAGAAGCCCGCCCCTGCCCGCCTGCAGGTGGCAAAAGCCCCACCACTACGTCGAATGCGCCGGGCGCTGATTCTTCCACCCCAAGCCGAAGTGTTGCATTGCCTGCCGCGTCAACAAACAGTTGCGGTACGCTTACGCGCGCAAACAGGCCGGAACGATCCAACCGCTGTTGCAACGCCACCGGGTCGAACAGCTTCAGCGGCGTCCCCATGCGCAGCCCCAGCAGCCGGGCCACATACGCCGGACGGGTGCGCGTGTCGCCTTCAAACACAATCCGCGTGAGCACTACCGACTGCCCCTCGTCGATCCGTAAATAGACTACCAGTCCGGGTAGGTGCCCGCCATTACCTTTACTTACCTCGAGCTTTTCGACGTGCACCTGTGCCAACCCGTACCCGGCGCGAGCATAAGCATCGAGCACCCGAGCAAGGTCGGCCTCAAACACGTCAGGCTGCAGCGGCTCCCCTTCTCGCGTATCGAAAAGTGTACGCAACGTATTCTCTGCCAGACGAGACGCGCCTGCGATTTCCAGCTTTTCGAGGAGTAACCGGGGCCCGGGCGTGGCAAAAAGGACCACGCTGCCCGATGTATCGAGGCGCGCCGAGTCTACCCGCGCCAGCGCAAACCCCTGAGATGCCAGCCAGCGACGTGCATGAACAACCGCTGTATCCAGGCTGTCTGCCGTCCAGTTAGGTTGTGGTCTCCACTCGGTGCCTGTGTTGTCGGCTACGAGCGTGAATAGCTGCTGGGCATGCACGCCTTGCGTCCCCTGCAGCGCGAGGAGTGTCAGGAGAAAGGCCAGTCGCAATTGCCCTTTGTAGCGCATCCCCCATGAACGGACCTGAGCGGCGAAACGTGCCCTGTATGCTGCGCGTTCTGCAGGACATGCCCACGCTCCCCCCGCTCTCGCCGGATACTTTCGCTGTTTTTCATGGCAACCTGCTTGCGTGGTACCGGCAGCACCAGCGCCCGATGCCGTGGCGCGACCAGCCGCTTCCCTACTACGTGTGGCTGTCTGAGACCATGCTCCAGCAAACCCGCGTAGACCAGGCGACGCCCTATTTCCTGCGCTTTATTGAGGCGTTTCCCACGCTAAAGTCGCTCAGTGAGGCCGACCTCGACACGGTGCTTTTGATGTGGGAGGGACTGGGTTACTACGCCCGGGCACGCAACCTGCACCGCGCCGCTCAGATCGTCATGCGCGAGCATGGCCGCATGATTCCATCATCCTACGAAACGTTTCGTGCGCTTCCTGGCGTGGGACCGTACACGGCAGCAGCAGTGCTGTCAATCGCCTTTGGCGCCCCCTATGCAGCGCTCGATGGCAACGTGATGCGCGTCCTCACCCGCGTCTTTACCCTCGCAGATGACATCACGCGCCCGGCCACCCGCACCATGCTCCAAGCCCTCGGCGACGCCCTGCTCGACCGTGCCGCACCCGGCGATTTCAACCAGGCGATGATGGAACTGGGCGCGCGCGTCTGCACGCCCCAATCGCCCGCCTGCCCAGCCTGCCCACTTGCAACCGCCTGCAATGCCTTTGCCACAGGCACGCAGTTGCGGTATCCAGTTAAACCGAAAAAAGCGCCCCTACCCCACCACGATGTCGCCATCGGTTTGCTACGTGACGCCGCCGGTCGACTTCTCATCCAGCGCCGGGCAGAAGAGGGACTTTTGGGAGGGCTGTGGGAATTCCCCGGCGGCAAAAAAGAGCCAGGCGAAACGCTCGAAGCCGCGTGTGAACGCGAGTTCAGGGAAGAGCTTGGCGTGGCTATTCATGTCGGGCCGCTTGCCGCGCGCGTTAATCATGCATACACGCATTTCAAGGTTACTCTCCACGCTTTCCGCTGCACCGTGGCGGAAGGAACGCCTACTTCGCAAGCTGGCCTCCCGGTAGAATGGGTGTTTCCAGAAAGGCTGCACACCTACGCTTTTCCGCGCGGCAACAGAAAGCTGCTGGCGCAAATCCAGGCTGCTCAGCAGGAGCCTACGCTGTTCGGGTGAGGGCTTGGGGGGAACGGTTCAAGAGCCCTCACGTTCAGAAAATGGCCTCACGAAGGAGGCAATGCCCTCTTTAAATCCGGCCTACTGACGTTCTCTCTGCTGATAGATTTATGTCTACCACCCCCGCTCTCGATACTCCGATCCACCTCAGCGCCCAGGCTGCCGAGGCGATTCGTACCATCATGGCGACGAAAGACATTCCTGAAGGCTATGGCCTTCGGGTAGGTGTCAAGGGCGGCGGCTGCTCGGGCATGAGCTATATCCTCGGCTTCGACAAGCAGCGCGAACACGACCTAACGTTTGAAACAGACGGCATACCCGTGTTTATCGACCGCCGCCAGGGTCTCTACCTCATGGGCACCACGGTTGACTATCACGACGGTCTCAATGCACGTGGCTTTACTTTTGACAATCCCAATGCTACCTCTACCTGCGGTTGCGGGTCGAGCTTTGCTGCCTGAGCGTCTCCTCCCAAACGTTCCCGCAGCAGTTGGGCGCGGCATTTGCGTTGACGCCCGGTAGCCCCATACACGCCCACCACCGAGTGGGCTGATTATATCCCCGCATGGAAGGAAATTTCTCAAACCGCGTGCGCGACGTTATCGGGCTCAGCCGCGAAGAGGCGGTACGCCTTGGCCACGATTACATCGGCACGGAGCACCTTCTGCTCGGTATTATCCGAGAAGGAGAAGGCATAGCGGTCAAGATTCTGCGCAACCTGAGCGTTGACCTCGACCGTCTCAAAAAAGCCGTAGAAGACACCGTCCGCGCTGTCGGTGGATCAGCCCCTACGGGCAACATTCCCCTTACCAAGCAGGCCGAGAAGGTGCTCAAAATCACCTACCTCGAAGCGCGCCTGTACAAAAGCGACGTCATCGGCACCGAGCATCTACTGCTGAGCCTGCTGCGTGACGACGAAAACCTTGCGGCCCAGATCCTGCAGGAGCACTTTTCGGTCACCTACGACCAGGTGCGCAGCGACCTCGACGCCATCATCTCCGGCAAAGCGCCTGCCCGCCCCACGGGTAGCGCTTCAGGCCGATCCTCCAGTGCTTCACGAGAGCGAGGAAAAATGGAAAAAAGCAAAACCCCTGTCCTTGACAACTTTGGCCGCGACCTCACGAAGCTGGCCGAAGACAACAAGCTCGACCCTATCGTGGGCCGCGAGCGCGAAATCGAGCGTGTGGCCCAGGTGCTGAGCCGCCGCAAGAAAAACAACCCCGTACTTATCGGAGAGCCCGGCGTGGGCAAGACGGCCATCGCCGAAGGCCTCGCCCTGCGCATCGTGCAGCGCAAGGTGAGCCGCGTACTCTACGACAAGCGCATCGTCACGCTCGACCTTGCCGCCCTCGTCGCGGGCACCAAGTACCGCGGTCAGTTCGAGGAGCGCATGAAAGCGGTCATGAACGAGCTCGAAAAAAGCCCGGACGTGATCCTCTTTATCGACGAGTTGCACACCATCGTGGGTGCGGGCGGCGCTTCGGGTTCGCTCGACGCCTCCAACATGTTCAAGCCTGCCCTCGCACGCGGCGAGATTCAGTGCATCGGCGCGACGACGCTTGACGAGTACCGCCAGTACATAGAGAAAGACGGCGCGCTCGACCGCCGCTTCCAGAAGATTATCGTCGATCCTTCGACGCCGGATGAAACAGTGCAGATTCTCAAAAACATCCGGGATCGCTACGAAGAGCACCACAACGTCCGCTACTCTGATGAGTCGCTGGAACTCGCCGTGCAGCTTTCAGAGCGCTACATCAGCGACCGCTTTCTGCCCGACAAAGCCATCGACGTGCTCGACGAAGCCGGTGCCCGTGTTCATCTTGCCAACATCAAGGTGCCCAAGGAAATTATCGAGTTGGAGCAGAAAATCGAAGAGGCCCGGGAAGAGAAAAACCGGGTCGTCAAGGCGCAGCGCTTTGAAGAGGCCGCCCGCCTGCGGGACACAGAGAAAAAGCTGCTCGATGAGCTGGAAACGGCCAAGCAGGAGTGGGAAAAACGTGCCGAAAGCGAAATTCACGACGTAACGCCGCAGAACATGGCCGAAGTCGTGGCGATGATGACGGGCGTACCTGTCGACAAGATCTCGCAGTCGGAGAGCCGCAAGCTTATGGAGATGGAGAAAACGCTCCAGGGCAAAGTGGTCGGTCAGGACGAGCCTATCGTCAAGCTCAGCCGCGCCATCCGCCGCACGCGTGCAGGTCTCAAAGATCCCAAGCGCCCTATCGGGTCGTTCATCTTTCTCGGCCCCACGGGCGTAGGCAAGACCGAACTCGCCAAGGTGCTCACGCAGTACCTGTTCGACAACCAGGACGCCCTTATTCGCATCGACATGAGCGAGTACATGGAGAAGTTTTCCGTGTCACGGCTCGTAGGTGCGCCTCCTGGATACGTAGGCTACGAGGAAGGCGGACAGCTTACTGAAAAGGTGCGGCGCAAGCCATACTCGGTCGTCCTGCTCGACGAGATCGAGAAGGCCCACCCGGACGTGTTCAACATCCTGCTGCAGGTGCTCGATGACGGCATCCTCACCGACGGCCTCGGCCGCCGGGTGGACTTCCGCAACACGATCATCATCATGACCTCCAACATCGGGGCGCGGGACATCAAGAACCTCGGCAAGGGGATGGGCTTTACCACCACTTCCGACGATGCTCCTGACTACTCGAAGATGAAGTCCACGGTTGAGGACGCGCTCAAGCGGGTATTCAACCCTGAGTTTCTCAACCGCATCGACGACGTGATCGTTTTCCACACGCTGGAGAAAAAGCATGTCTTCGAGATAATCGATCTGATGCTCGC
>PPFU01001845.1_pt1 | contig 11465 bp, 10 predicted proteins | sample 1535991 | NCBI WGS metagenome assembly PPFU01 (sample SAMN04901290, study PRJNA319586) | Hypolithon metagenome, whole genome shotgun sequencing project. | isolation source: Antarctic Hypolithon | place: Antarctica: Miers Valley | collected 2014 | reverse complement strand
GGCTGGCCGAATTGTAACCCGCGGCGGGCAACGGGCGGGCGGCGCGCGGGCGACGGCGGGCAACGGCGGGCGGCAGCGCGGGCCGGACCGTCGCGCGCCCCGTCAAGGCATTTGACCGCGGGCCGGGCAATCTGTTCAATGAACCTGCGACGAACGGCCGCCACCGACGGGGGCCACGCGTCGCGGCGACGGGCGGCGAACGCCCGCGACCGCACACCCGGGAGGACCACCACTTGACCAGATCGCTTTCCACGACCGCCGCCAAGACCGCCGCCACGACCGCGATCGCCGCCGCCGCGATGGTCGCGCTGTCGGTTCCCGCCTTCGCCGACACGCACGAGACCGGCGCCTGCCTGATCACCAAGACGGATATCAACCCGTTCTTCGTGAAGATGAAGGAGGGCGCCACCGCCGCCGCCGGAGCGGCCGGCATCGACCTCAAGACCTATGCCGGCACGGTCGACGGCGACCACGAGTCGCAGGTGAACGCGATCGAGACCTGCATCGCCGACGGTGTGTCGGGCATCCTGATCACCGCCTCCGACACGGCCGCCATCACCGATTCGGTGCGTAGGGCGCGCGACGCGGGCATCCTCGTCATCGCGCTTGACACGCCGCTCGAGCCGATCGACGCCGCCGACGCGACCTTCGCCACCGACAATTTCGAGGCCGGCCGCCTGATCGGCGCCTGGGCCGCCGCCACCCTCGGCGATGCGGCCGCGGATGCGAAGATTGCCATGCTGGACCTGAACGAAAGCCAACCGTCGGTCGGCGTGCTGCGCGATCAGGGTTTCCTGACCGGCTTCGGCATCGACGTGAAGGACCCGAGCCGCTGGGGCGACGAGGACGACCCGCGCATCGTCGGCAACGAGGTGACGCAGGGCAACGAGGAAGGCGGCCGCACGGCGATGGAGAACCTGCTGTTGCAGGATCCCGAGATCAACCTCGTCTACACCATCAACGAGCCCGCCGCCGCCGGGGCCTACGAGGCGCTGCGGGCGATGGGGCGCGAGGGCGACGTCCTGATCGTCAGCATCGACGGCGGCTGCCCCGGCGTGCAGAACGTGGCCGAGGGCGTGATCGGCGCGACCGCGCAGCAGTATCCGCTGCTGATGGCGTCGATGGGGATCGAGGCAATCGCCCAGTTCGCCGCCGACGGCACCGTGCCGGAGCCGACCGAGGGGCTGGAGTTCTTCGACACCGGCGTGAACCTCGTCACCGATGCGCCGGTCGACGGCGTGCCGTCGATCCCGGTCGCGGAAGGAACGGAACGCTGCTGGGGATGACGCGCTCGGGATAGCGCCAGACGGCGCGGCGGGCTGGCCCCGCCGTGCCTCCGCCACGCCGTCCCGCGATGGCCGCTGTCTGCGCCGCACGTTCTCGAGAAGGGGCCATCATGTCCGACGAAACGATCAACGAGCCCATCGGCGCCGTGCCAGAGTTTGAACACCCGCGCCGGTCCGCACTTGGCCATGTGCAGCACGTGCTGCACAACAACCCGACGCTGGTTCCCATCATCATCCTGCTACTGTCGCTCGCCGTGTTCGCCGTGGCAACCGATGGGCGCCTGCTGACCGGCCTCGCCATCAAGATCACGCTGGAGCAGACGGCCATCGTCGGGATTCTCGCCTGCGCCCAGACGCTTGTGATCCTGACCGCCGGCATCGACCTCAGCATCGGCGCGGTGATGGTGCTGGGCTATGTCGCCATGGGCCATCTCGGCGTCACCCACGGCGTTCCCGCACCGCTCGCCATCCTCGGAGGGCTGGTGGTGACGATGGGGCTGGGCGCGGTCTCGGGACTGCTGGTGACGCGGGTGCGGCTGCCGCCGTTCATCGTGACGTTGGGGATGTGGCAGATCGTGCTGGCCACCGTGTTCCTCTACACCGGCTCGCAGTCGATCCGCAGCCAGGACATCGAGGCCGCCGCACCCCTGCTGAAGCTGTTCGGCGAACGCGTCACCGTGGGCGACTGGACGCTGCGCCTGATGGGCGCGCCGGTGATCTATGCCGTTCTGCTGACGGTCGCGATCTTCGCGCTGTTCTGGTACGTGCTGGCGAATACGGCCTGGGGCCGCCACGTCTACGCGGTCGGCGACGATAAGGAGGCGGCCGAACTGGCGGGAGTGCAGGCCGACCGCACCATCCTGAGCGTCTACATCACCGCCGGCGCCATCGCCGGCATTGCCGCCTGGGCCGCCATCGGGCGCGTCGGATCCATCTCGCCGTCCAGCTTCGCCGAGGCGAACCTCGACAGCATCGCGGCGGTGGTGATCGGCGGCACCTCACTGTTCGGCGGGCGCGGCACCATCCTCGGCACGCTCTTCGGCGCGCTGACGGTCGGCGTGTTCTCCACCGGGCTGAAGCTGGCGGGCGCCGACCCGCAATGGGTGCTGTTCGCGTCGGGCTGCCTGATCATCCTCGCGGTGGCGCTGGACCAGTGGATCCGGCGGATCAGCGCATGACGCCGGCGCTGGCCGGCATCGGCCTGACGAAACGCTACGGCCGCGTCACCGCGATGGATCGCTGCCACTTCGAGCTGATGCCGGGCGAGATACTGGCCGTCATCGGCGACAACGGCGCCGGCAAGTCGACGCTGATCAAGGCGCTCAGCGGGGCGGTGCAGCCGGACGCCGGCGAGGTGCGGCTGATGGGCGCGAAGGTCGATTTCGCCTCGCCGCTGGACGCGCGCCGCGCCGGGATCGAGCCGGTCTACCAGACGCTGGCCATGTCGCCGGCGCTCAGCATCGCCGACAACATGTTCATGGGCCGCGAGATCCGCAGACCAGGGTTCACCGGCCGCTGGCTGCGCATGCTGGACCGCGCGGCGATGGAGCGGATCGCGCGCGAAAAGCTGAACGATCTGGGGCTGATGACGATCCAGAACATCAAGCAGCCGGTCGAGACGTTGTCGGGCGGTCAGCGGCAGGGCGTCGCCGTCGCCCGCGCCGCCGCCTTCGGCAGCAAGGTCATCATCCTCGACGAGCCGACCGCGGCGCTGGGGGTGAAGGAAAGCAACAAGGTGCTGGACCTGATCCGCGACGTGCGCGCACGCGGCATTCCCATCGTGCTCATCAGCCACAACATGCCGCACGTGTTCGAGGTGGCCGACCGCATCCACATCCACCGCCTCGGCCGCCGGTTGACCGTCATCCAGCCCGGCGACCACACCATGTCGGACGCCGTCGCCTTCATGACCGGCGCCGCCGCCCCGCCGCTGGCCGCGTGAGGGTGGCCGTCCGGCGGGTCCTCGCCCTGCCCGCCGGCCGGCGCCACCTGATCGCGGTCGCTGGGCCTCCCGCCAGCGGCAAGTCGACCTTCGCCGACCGGCTGGCAAAGCAGGTCGCGGGCGCCGGGCGGCCGGCCTGCGTGGTGCCGATGGACGGCTATCACCTCGACAACCGCCTGCTGGATGCCGATGGCACGCGCGCCAGAAAGGGCGCGCCGCAGAGCTTCGACCTGCGCGGCTTCGCGGCGCTGCTCCGCGACCTCGCGGTGGGGGGCGAGGTCGTGCACCCGATCTTCGACCGGAAGCTGGATCTGGCCGTCGCCGGGGCGGCGCGGGTGCCGGCAGATGTGGACGTCGTGGTGGTGGAAGGGAATTACCTGCTGTTCGACGCGCCGGGCTGGCGCGACCTGGCGCCGCTTTGGTCGCTGTCGCTGCGGCTGGACGTCACCGAGGAGGCATTGCGCGTCCGGCTGGTCCGCCGCTGGTTGGACCACGGTTGCGACCCGGCCGAGGCGCTTCTGCGGGCCGAGGCGAACGACCTGCCCAACGCCCGCGCCGTGCTGGCCCACGCCCTGCGCGCCGACCTCACGGTACGGAACGGCTAGCCCCGCCCCGCGCGCGTGCCGGAAAGACGAAGCAACGGTCGCGCCGGATCATCAGCCACAGCGGCGTGCCGGGCTTCGGCAGGAACACCGAGGGCACCGTGGCGCTGATCGCGCTGCCGTCGCTCTCGACCCGGAACTCCACCAGACTTTCCTTGCCGATGAAGCGCGACCGCAACACCAGCGCACGCGCCGGCGTGCCGTCGAGCGGCGTCGGGTGCGGACCGCGCCCGGCGCGATCGAAGTCGATGCGTATGTGCTGAGGCCGGGTGACGATGTCGACGGCGGTGCCGTCCGGCACACCGGGCGCCAGGAACTGCCCGAAGGGCGTATCGGTCAGGGCGCCGCGCACGGTGCCGTTGATCACGTTAATGTCGCTGAAGAACGCCGCCGCCTCGCGGTCGGCGGGCGAGTTGTAGACGTTGTAGGGCGCGCCTGCCTGCACGATCCGGCCCTGCCGCATCAGCGCGATCTGGTCGGCCATGCGCATCGCCTCCTCGGGCTCGTGGGTGACCAGCAGCACGGCCGCCCCCTCTTCCTTCAGCAACGCCAGCGTCTCGTCGCGGATCCCGTCGCGCAGCCGGTTGTCGAGGCCGGAGAACGGCTCGTCCATCAGCATCACGCGCGGACGCGGCGCGATGGCGCGCACCAACGCCACGCGCTGCTGCTCGCCGCCCGACAGCTCGTGCGGATAGCGCGCCGCGTGCCGTTCCAGACCGACGCGTTCCAGCAGCGTGCCGGCGCGCGCGCGCCGGTCGCGTCGCGCACCGCGCAGGCCGAAGGCCACGTTGTCGGCCACCGTGAGGTGCGGAAACAGAGCGAAATCCTGAAACATCAGCCCGACCGACCGCGCCTCGGGCGCGACGTGCACCACCGGATCGCAGACCAGCCGCCCGTCGACGCGGACCGACCCGGCATCGGGCGCGTCCACGCCGGCGACGATGCGCAGGGTCGTGGACTTGCCGCAGCCCGACGGCCCCAGAAGGCACGTGACCTCGCCGGCGTCGATCCGCAGCGAAAGGTCGTCCACCACCACCCGGTCGCCGAAGCGCCGCGTCAGCCCCTCGATCTGAAGGCGTGGACTCGTGTGCTGCACCACTGACCTCGCGACCGATCCCGCCAGACGTGGCCCGGCCCGCATTGCCGAGCGAATTCATCGGGCATCAGCGCAGCTATCAGCCGCCCCGCGGGCCTTCAACCCGCCGCGCGCGCCATTGGCCGCGGCGCGGTCAGAGCGTGATGTTCGCCGCGCCGCCGTCCAGCAGGACGTTCTGGCCGACCATGAATCCCGCGTGGACCGAGCAGATGAACGCGCAGGTCGCGCCGAACTCGGCCGCCGTGCCGTAGCGGCGCGCCGGGATCGTCGCCTCGCGCTGCGCCTTCGCCTCGGCCATGTCGATGCCCTTGGCCTTGACCACCGCGCCATCCAGGGCGGTCGCGCGATCGGTCGCGTGGATGCCGGGCAACAGGTTGTTGATCGTGACGCCATGCGGTGCGACCTGCCGCGACGTGCCGGCGACATAGCCCGTCAACCCGGCCCGCGCCGCGTTCGACAGCCCCAAGGGCCCGATCGGCGACTTTACCGAGACGGAAGTGATGTTGACGACCCGCCCCCAGCCACGGTCGATCATCGGCGGCAGGCAGGCGGTCATCAGCGCGATGGGCGTCAGCATGTTCGCATCGAGTGCCGCGATGAAATCGTCGCGGCCCCAGTCGTGCCACATCCCCGGCGGCGGTCCGCCCGCGTTCGTCACCAGAATGTCGGGCGCTCCGGCGGCGGCCAGCACGGCCGCCTGCCCGTCCGGCGTCGTCACGTCGCAGGCCACGGTCGCCACGGCCACGCCGAACTCGGTCCGGATCGCCTCCGCCGCCGCCTCCAGCGCCTGCGCGCCGCGTGCATTCATCACCAGATGCACGCCGGCGCCTGCCAACGCCCGCGCGCAGCCCAGCCCCAGTCCCTTCGACGATGCGGTAACCAGCGCCCGCCTGCCGGCTATGCCCAGATCCATGCCGTCTCCCCATCGCAGCCATGGCCGGGCTAGCATCCCGCAGGCACGGACGGAAGCGTCAGACGGCGACCGCGGGCGGCGCCGGGAGCCGGTCATCGACCTCGTTGAACCGGTCACAGGGGAAACCGGCTGCGCTTTTGGACCGCCCGCCGCCGCTTCCCCTCGCACCCGCCCACCCCTATATCCCGCGCATGCCCGACGCCTCGGACGCCCGCGCCCACAACCAGCCCGTCCTGCCGCCCGAGATCGCGCGGCGGCGCACCTTTGCCATCATCAGCCATCCGGACGCGGGCAAGACCACGCTGACCGAGAAGTTTCTGCTGTTCGGCGGCGCGATCCAGATGGCGGGGCAGGTGCGCGCCAAGGGCGAGGCGCGGCGTACCCGGTCGGACTTCATGCAGATGGAGAAGGACCGGGGCATCTCGGTCAGCGCGTCGGCGATGTCGTTCGATTTCGGCGCCTACCGGTTCAATCTGGTAGACACGCCCGGCCACTCGGACTTTTCCGAGGATACCTATCGCACGCTGACGGCGGTGGATGCGGCGATCATGGTCATCGACGGCGCCAAGGGGGTCGAATCGCAGACCCGCAAGCTGTTCGAGGTTTGCCGTCTGCGCGACCTGCCGATCCTGACATTCTGCAACAAGATGGACCGCGACAGCCGCGACACGTTCGAGATCATCGACGAGATCCAGGAGAATCTGGCCATCGACGTGTCGCCGGCATCCTGGCCCATCGGAGTTGGACGGGATTTTCTCGGCTGCTACGACATGCTGAACGACCGGCTCGAACTGATGGACCGCGCCGATCGCAACCGGGTGGCCGACAGCATCCGCGTCGCTGGGCTGGACGACCCGGCGCTGGCCGATCACATCCCCGCGGGATTGCTGGCCACCCTGCGGGATGAGGTCGAGATGGCGCGCGGCCTGCTGCCCGCCTTCGACCATCAGGCCTTTCTGGACGGCACGCTGACACCGATCTGGTTCGGCAGCGCCATCAATTCCTTCGGCGTCAAAGAGCTGATGGCCGGCATCGCCACCTATGGCCCCCAGCCGCAGCCGCAGGCGGCACATCCGCGCCAGATCGGGCCCGACGAGGCCGCGGTGACGGGCTTCGTCTTCAAGGTGCAGGCCAACATGGACCCGAAGCACCGCGACCGCGTCGCCTTCGTGCGCCTCGCCTCGGGCCATTTCCTGCGCGGCATGAAGCTGACCCATGTCCGGTCGAAGAAAGTCATGGCGGTTGCGAACCCGGTGCTGTTCCTCGCCGCGGATCGCGAACTGGCCGAAGAAGCGTGGGCCGGCGACATCATCGGCATTCCGAACCATGGCCAGTTGCGGATCGGCGACACGCTGACCGAGGGCGAGTCGCTGCGCGCCGCCGGCATCCCGTCCTTCGCGCCCGAGCTTTTGCAGAACTGCCGCGCGGGCGACCCGATGAAGGCCAAGCACCTCGACAAGGCGCTGTCGCAATTCGCCGAAGAAGGTGCCGCCAAGGTGTTCCGCCCGATGCTGGGCAGCGGCTTCATCGTCGGCGTCGTCGGCCAGTTGCAGTTCGAGGTTCTGGCCAGCCGGATCGAGCTGGAATACAGCCTGCCGGTGCGGTTCGAGCCCTCGCAGTTTACGTCTGCGCGCTGGCTCTCGGGGCCAGCGGCGGCGGTGGATACGTTGGTGCAGGCCAACCGGAGCCACATCGCGCACGACACCGATGGCGACCTCGTCTACCTGACGCGCCTGCAATGGGACATCGACCGCATCGCGCGCGACCATCCCGACGTCGCCCTGAGCGCGACCAAGCAGATGATGGCCTGACCGGACTCGGCACTGTGACGTCAGAACTTATGGTTGGCCTGTCATCAGGGAGAACCACCATGATTCGTATCGCATTGATCGCCGCCTGACTCGCATTGCCGGCGCAGACCGCCGATGAGGAGAACGACGACCACCGGGCCGAGGCGAGCGGCGTCTGCCCGCTGCACTCCTGGACGAATGCCGGCGACGTGCCGGACGGGCGCATCTATGTCGACGTCGAGAACACCGGCGAAACCGCCGTCACGCTGACCGGCGGGACGGTGGGCGACGCGAACGGCAGCGGGGCGGCGATAAGCCTGCGCGCCGACACGCTGGTTGGCCACAGCGCCGAGACCGAGGCGCTGCCCGGCCTCCCTGTTGGCCCTGGCGGCGAGGCCGTGCCGTCGCCGGGCGAGGTGTTTTGCCGGCCGACGACCTGCCTGCGCGCGCCGCGGGCGATGTGTTCGACGTGACGCTTTCCTTCGCGCCCGAAGCGGCACCCCTTTTTGCCATCACGGCCGGGGTCGAAGTCGCCGACGCCGACGCCACGGGCCACGCCCATGCCGGGCACGATCACTAGACCGGCCAGCCCCGGAACGGCCCCCACCAACCCGGCCCTCAACGCCGCGGCGGCAAGTTCCCTTGGGATAACTTCATCGTGACAAACGGGTCGAATGGGAGTAGTCAGCGCGGGTTAACCAAGATCAACCAGCAAGGAATCTTCACGATGGCACGTATTCTCGCCGCTCTTATCCTATCGACAACCATCCCCGTCGCCGCCAGTGCGGCGGTCATTTCAGACGGCAACGTGATGCTCGGCATCAAGGACAGCGGCGCCTTGAACGATAATGGCGCCGGGATCCCGTCCCCGGTGACCGGAACCTCTTCGGTGGGCCTGCGGTATACGCCCACCGGAAACGAATCGACATCGCACGGCTGCGACTGCGAGGGCTGGGGCGTCGGTATCGCCGACTCGGACGGCAATCAGGTCGCGACGGGCTACGATGGCAATGGCTTCTTCAACCTCACGTCCATCCCGATCGTCGCGACGGCCACGACCGCCACGACCGTCGCGACCCTGACGAGTGGCGAATTGCGCGTCACTCACGACTTCGCCCTCGCCGAGGAGACCGACGAACTGTTCCGCGTGAAGGTGACGATCGAGAACCTGTCGGGCTTCGACATCGCGGACCTGCGCTACACCCGCGTGATGGACTGGGACATCGAGCCTACGACGTTCAGCGAATTCTCGACCATCCAGGGCACCGCGGCCGCCACCAACGTGCTTTTCGCCCACGACGACGGGTTCGAAAGCGCCGATCCGTTCGGCTCACGCTCGGCGATCCTCGATACTGGCGATTTCGTGGACTCCGGTCCGACCGATCACGGGGCGCTGTTCGACTTCGGCTTCGGCGCGCTTGTGGCGGGCGAGTCGTTCAGCTTCGACATCTTCTATGGCGGTGCCGCCACGGAGACGGACGCGCTCATCGCGTTGAACGCGGTCGGTGCGGAAGTCTATTCGCTGGGCCAAGCCGCGAACGATCCGCTGGGTCTGGGACTGCTTGACGGCGACAATCCGACCAACACGTTCATCTTCGGGTTCGCTGGTGTGGGCGGTGTGGTCGTTCCGGATCCGACGGATCCCAGCCCAATTCCGTTGCCAGCGGGTGGGTTGCTGCTGATCGGCGGTTTGGCGGCGCTGGCCGGACTGCGTCGCCGCAAGGCATGACGGGCCCGATACCGAAAACGGGAGGCGGGCGCCGCGGGCGCCCGTTTCCTTGCGTGCTGGCGCTTGCCCTTTGGGGCGGTGCGGCGGCGGCACAGGACGGTTGGGACACCTCCTGCGACGCCGAGGGTCGCTGCACCGTCGCACTGGCCGTCGCGGCCAGCGACACCGGGCAACGCGCGGCGACCTTCTTCGCGGTGGTCTCGGCCGCCCCGATGCGTGTTGGCGCGGTGTTGCCGCTGGGCATTGCCGCCGATGCGGGCGTGCGGATGATCGTCGGCGGCGACGAACCCGTCGTGATCGCGGCCCCGGTCCGGGTCTGCTATCCCGATGGCTGCCGGGCCACCGCCGACCTGTCGGAACCCGAGGCCGCGGCACTGGCGGCAGCGGACAGCATTGAGATCCGGTATTTTCCGTTCGGCGCCGACGCTCCGGTCGCGGTGCCCATCCCGCTGACAGGCTTTGGCGACCGGCTGGCCGCGCTGCCCGCGCGCTGAGATGACGACGGCTTCGGCACGCGCCATCATGGCGGGGGATCGGGCACGCCGGTTTTGACTTGCGTTCTTGGCCGTCGGCGCCATGCGGGCGCCATGGCGCGTTGACCGGCGGCCCCCCATGCTCTAAAGACGCAAGCGATGGGAGAGGCGACCCGACCCGGGGGTGCGCCTCGGGCCGGCCGGGCCGTCCCGCATGCCGTTCGGGCCGCAGGCAGGTCCGTCATTTCACTGGACCTCCATGCTCAAATTTTCAGACCTCAATCTGGATCCGAAGATCCTGTCCGCCATCGTCGAGGCGGGCTACGAGACCCCGACGCCGATCCAGGCCGGCGCCATCCCCGCCGCGCTGGCCGGGCGCGACGTGCTGGGCATCGCCCAGACCGGCACCGGCAAGACGGCGGGCTTCGTGCTGCCGATGATCAACATGCTGGCGCGCGGCCGGGCCAAGGCGCGGATGCCCCGCTCGCTGGTCCTCGCCCCCACGCGTGAACTGGCCGCGCAGGTGGCCGAGAACTTCGACACCTATGCCAAGAACGTGAAGCTGACGAAGGCGCTGCTGATCGGCGGCGTGTCGTTCAAGGAGCAGGACAAGCTGATCGACCGCGGCGTCGACGTGCTGATCGCCACGCCGGGCCGGCTGCTGGACCATGTCGAGCGCGGCAAGCTGTTGCTGACCGACGTGAAGATCATGGTCGTGGACGAGGCCGACCGCATGCTGGACATGGGGTTCATCCCGGATATCGAGCGGATTTTCGGGCTGGTCCCGTTTACCCGCCAGACGCTGTTTTTCTCGGCCACCATGGCGCCCGAGATTGAGCGCATCACCAACACCTTCCTGTCCAACCCCGAAAAGATCGAGGTCGCGCGCCAGGCCACCGCATCCGAGACGATCCGCCAAGGCGTGGTCATGTTCCAGCCCAGCCGCAAGGACCGTGCGTCGGCCGAGAAGCGGCGCCTGCTGATGGCGCTGATCGACGGCGAGGGCGCGGCGTGCAGCAACGCCATCATCTTCTGCAACCGCAAGACCGAAGTCGATGCCGTGGCCAAGGAACTGACGAAATCGGGCTACGACGCGGCGCCGATCCACGGCGATCTGGAGCAGTCGCAGCGCACGCGGACGCTGGACGGATTTCGCGCCGGCGATCTGCGGTTCCTCGTCGCATCGGACGTGGCCGCGCGCGGGCTGGATGTGCCGGCGGTCAGCCACGTGTTCAACTTCGACGTCTCGACGCATTCCGAGGACTACGTCCACCGCATTGGCCGGACCGGCCGGGCTGGTCGCGACGGCAAGGCGCTGATGATCTGCGCGCCATCGGACGAGAAGAACCTCGCGGCGATCGAGGCACTGCTAGGCGGCGCAATACCGCGCGTGGCCAATCCACTAAGCGACGACGCGGCCAAACCGGCAGCCGATGCCCCATCCGCACCGACGGCACCGTCCGCACCGACTCCGCCGGTCGCCGAGATCCCGACCGTCCCGGCCGACAAACCGCGCCGCAGCCGCTCGCGCAGTCGGTCCGCCCCGCGCGAGGCAGACGACCGGTCCGACGCCCCGCATGCGGCGGCGGTGTCGGCCACTGGCGACCCGGTGCCCGACCCGATTCCCGATTCGA
>PPFU01000531.1_pt1 | contig 11466 bp, 11 predicted proteins | sample 1535991 | NCBI WGS metagenome assembly PPFU01 (sample SAMN04901290, study PRJNA319586) | Hypolithon metagenome, whole genome shotgun sequencing project. | isolation source: Antarctic Hypolithon | place: Antarctica: Miers Valley | collected 2014 | reverse complement strand
TTGGTGCTCCACACGCGGTCAGCGAGGCCCGCGCTCCTCATGCGGTTTCGCCTTGCGGTCACTGAAGAGTGCACTCAACACGAGGGCGACACCCAGCGCGGCGGCGATCAGAAACAACACCAGCGCGATCGCCGGATAACCGAACAGCCGGTTGCTGCTGTCCACGTCCATCATCATCGCCGAGGCCAGGATCAATGCGGCGGTGATCACGCCCGCGGTGATGCGGTTGGCGATCTTCTGCAAACTCTCCATCAGATGCGATTCCTCAAGCCCGGTCACGCGCACCTGCATGCGGTTTTCGGCGAGCAGTGAGAGGATTTCCGTGGCCTTGCGCGGTGCTTCGCGCACCAGCATCTGCATCTCCATCAACTCGCTGGCGACATTGGCGGGCGAGAACGATTTTCGCAACCGGCTGCGCATCACATGTTCGAGGTGATCCTCGACCAACTGCTTGACATCCATTTCCGGATCGAGCGCAGTGCACACGCCCTCGAGGTTGAGCAGGGTCTTGCCGAGCAGGCTCAGTTCCGGCGGCGTTCGCAGGCCGCAAGCGGTGGCGTGGCGGACCAGGTCCAGCATCATCCGGCCTTCGCCCATCGATTGCGCGCCGGAACGCGCCGCGTAACGCGCCACCATCTGCCCGACTTCGCGCACGAAGGTCTCCTCGTCGAAGTCCTCCAGCCGCGTGCCCATGCCGATCGATTCGTTGGCGACTTCCTCGCCGCGTCCATCCACGGCGGCGAACAGCAGTTTCAGCAGGCGCTCGCGCTGTTTTGGCGGTACGTGCGCGACCATGCCCAGGTCCAGCAACGCGAGCCGCCCGTCTTCGGTCACCAGCAGGTTGCCGGGGTGCGGATCGGCATGGATTTCGCCATGCACGAAGACCTGGTCCAGATAGCCGCGCATCAGCGCCGATGCCAGATGCCCGAGTTTCTGTTCGGTGCGGCGCAGGCCGGTCAGCTCGGTGGCCTTGGTGCCGGCGATCAGTTCCATCGTCAGCACCCTCTGCCGCGTCAGGTCCCACAGCGGCGTCGGCACGAACAGTTCTGGATATTCGGCGAAGTGCGCGTTGAACCGGTCGAGGTTTTCCGCTTCCACGCGATAGTCCAGCTCGGCCAGCAGCGTCTTGCGGAACTCGTGCACCCAGTCGGCGAAGCGCATGCGTCGGCCGATGTCGGTGTGGCTGTCGACTTTCCGGGCAAGCCCCGCGAGAGCATCCAGGTCGTTGCGGATGGTGTCGGTGATGCCGGGACGCTGCACCTTCACCGCAACCACGCGACCATCGCGCAGGGTGGCGCGATGAACCTGCGCGAGCGACGCGCAACCCAGCGGCGTCTCCTCGAGGGAGGCGAAGATCTTGTTGGTGCGCGCGCCGAGTTCGTCCTCGATCACTTGGCGTACCGTCTGGAACGGCAAGGGCGCGACGTCGTCCTGCATGCGTTCCAGTGCTGCCAGATACGGCGCGGGCACCATGTCCGGACGCGTCGACAGCGCCTGGCCGATCTTGACGAAGGTCGGGCCGAGCGCTTCGAGATCGGCGACGAACTCCTCGGGCCTGCCTTCGGCCTGCGCCGTATCGGCCGGGTCCAGCGTGGCCGCGTCCAGATCGAGCCCGGTGAACACGCCGGCGCTGCGGTACTTCAGCAGGAAGCGCAGGATCTGCGCGGTGCGTGCGAGACCGGTCGCTGGTTCGTTCATGGGTCACTCCTGGGCAAGCAATAAGCCTAGCGGGCGCGGCGTCAACGGCGCTTCACTACCGCGACGGCACCATGCCGGGGTGTTGGTTCCCGACAAACTCGACAACCTGCCCGCGGAAGACGCTCACGATCACGCCGCGGACGATGCCATTCGGCGGGACGCGTTATGGACCATCGGCCACTCAACGCGACCGTGGGACGTGTTTCTGGAAATATTGCTCGAAGCGCGAATCGAAGCACTGGTTGATGTACGCCGGTACGCCGGCTCGCGGCGCAATCCGCAGTTCTCGCCTGTCGCGATGGCCCCGGCGTTGCGCGAGGCAAGGATCGATTACCTCCCGATGCCGGAGTTCGGCGGACGGCGCAGTGCAGACAAGGATTCGCCCAACACTGCGTGGCGCGTGATCGCCTTCCGTGCGTACGCCGATTACATCGCTACGCCGGAATTCGTGCTGGCACGCGAACGCCTGATGCAGGTCGCGCGCGAAAAGCGAACCGCGGTGATGTGTGCCGAAGCGGTGTGGTGGCGCTGCCACCGCCGCTTGATCGCCGACGACTTCACCGCGCGCGGCTGGACGGTGCTGCACCTGATGACGCCGGGACGCAGCGATCCACATCGCTTGCATGAAGCGGCGCGGATGATCGATGGGGTGTTGCGGTATCCGGCCGAGGGGGACCTCCAGGCTCCCTTGTTCTAGCGATGCGGGCAAATGCGGCCGCTGGGCCTTGGCCAACCAGCATTTGCTCCAGCAACTTGGCTCGGGACCAAATTCGGCCGGGCAAGGCCTACCAACGCATTACCGATATCCCGCGGCCTGCAACTCGAACAATTCCGCATACCGCCCGCCTTGCCGCAGCAATTCTTCATGCGTGCCAGAGGCTTCCAGCTGACCTTCGTTCAGGACGAGAATCCGGTCGGCCATGCGCACGCTGGAAAAACGGTGCGAAATCAGCACGGCGGTCTTGTCGTCCGACAGGTCGCGGAACCGCTGGAATACCTCGAACTCCGCGCGCGCGTCAAGTGCCGCGGTCGGCTCGTCGAGGATCATCACCTGCGCATCGCGCATGTACGCGCGGGCGATGGCGATCTTCTGCCACTGGCCACCCGAGAGGTCCACGCCGGTCTTGAAGCGGCGGCCGATGAGCTGGTCGTACCCGTCTGGCAGGCGCTCGATCACCTCGTCTGCCATCGAGCGCCGTGCCGCCTCGCGAATGCGTCCCTCGTCGTACATCGCATCGATCTGGCCGACGCCGATGTTCTCGCCGGCCGTGAGGTGATAGCGCACGAAATCCTGGAAGATCACGCCGACGTTGGCCCGCAGGTCGTCGAGGTCGTAGTCGCGAAGGTCGCGGCCGTCGAGCAGGATGCGGCCTTCATCCGGGTCGTACAGCCGCGCCAGCAATTTGACCAGTGTAGTCTTTCCCGCGCCGTTCTCGCCGACCAATGCCAGCACCTCGCCGGCAAGCAATTCAAAATCCAGATTGCGCAGCGCCCAGCGCTCGGCATCGGGATAGCGGAATCCGACGTTCTCGAACGTGAAGCCCCGCGCGATCGGTCGGGGGATCGCGACCGCATCCGGTTTGGAGGCGATTTCCGGTTCGATGTCGTAGAACGAAAACAGGTCATCGAGGTACAAGGCCTGTCCCGCAACTTGCGAGAAACCCACCAGCAACCCTTCCAGCAGTTGTCGCAGGCGGCGGAAACTGCCGGCGAGGAACGTGAGGTCGCCGATGCTGAAATCGCCCTTCACCGTACGCCACGCGATGTAGGCGTAGGCGACGTAATAACCGAGCGTGCCAAGTGTCGCCAGCAATGTGCCCCAGAATGCGCGCTTGCGGGCGAGGGCGCGGTTGGCGAGGAAGAACTTGTCGGCGAGTTCGCGATAGCGCGTGATCAGGAAGCGGTGCAGGTTGAAGATCTTCACTTCCTTCGCCGTTTCCACGCTGGCGCCCATCTGCCGCACGTACTCGAGCTGGCGGCGCTCTGGTGTCCACTGGAAATTCAATGAGTAACCCAGTGCATTGAAATGTGCTTCGCCGACGAACGCGGGGACCAGCGCCACCGCCAGCAGCACCATCAGCCACGGCGCATAGACGATCAGGCCCGCGGCGAATGCGATCACCGTGATCGAATCCTGCACTTGCCCGAACAGCTGGCTGAGCAGGTTCATCCGGCCCATGGTCTGGCGCCTCGCGCGGTCGAGCTTGTCCTGCAGGTCCGGATCCTCGAAGTCCTCGAGGTCCAGCGTTGCCGCGTGCTCCATCAGCCGGACGCTGGTGGCGTTGGTGAACAGTTCGGACAGCACGCCGTCGGCATAACTGATCATGCGTCCAAGCAGGTCCGACAGGATCGCGAGGGCCAGTTCCAGGCCCAGCAACGACAGCAGATGATCGAGCGGGCCGCTGCGCCATGCCTCCGCCAACGTCTCGAACCCCGCGCCCACGCCAACGAGGCGCACCGCCTCATCGATGATGAGCTTACCGATGTACAGCGTGATCACCGGCAGCAATGCGCGGATCAGGCGCAGTCCAAGGCTGGCCAGCGTCAATCCGCGGCTGGTGGCCCAGATTTCGCGCAGGAACGGTGGAAGATTGCGCAGCGCATCGACACGTTCGCGCAGGCTGGGGGTGCTTCGCTTGTCCTTTTTAGGGGCTGAGAGACCAGAGAATTCGTTGGGTGTTGCCATGGTCTGATTATGTGGACCCATGGTGAATTTCTGTGAAGATCCGTCACCTCACCCAGCGAAGCGACTATCGGTGCTTCAGATATCAAATCGACTGCTGTACAAAAAAAAGGCGCCGAAGACGGCGCCTTTTTTCAACGTATAGCGCCTCGATCAGGCACCCACTTCTTCCGGGTAAACTCCATTAACAGCCCCAATCTCGACGCCTGCCGGAATTTCGCAACTGATCGCGGGTGCGGCGAAATTGTTACCCCCATTGTCAGTAGCGGCAGTCACGCCCAGGAAGGCAGGTGCGGCAGTGGTGGGCATCGCAACAGACCTCACCAACGATGGGGAAAGGACGTTATCAAAAATGCCGTTTACAAATGTGCAATTCACTGTCTTGGCGATGCCCGACCGATTGATGAAGAAAATGCTGATCGCAGAGAAGCCCGTTCCTGCATTGTTGATGCTGTCAAAACCGCAGGTAACGAATGCGCTGCTGGTGCCTTCGTTGGCAATCGCCTTGGGGCGCTTGCGGATTTTGCCATCGAACACGGGCAACGCGGCCTGGCAACTTGCCGTGCCGTGGGTGAGGTAGTCGCGGTTGACGGTGACCGCCTCGGCTTGACCACTCATTGCCATGCCAACCGCCAGTGTCGCCAGTGAAAGTGTTGTACGAATCATGTGTATCCCCTAGGTTTGTAAGCGCCGCATTGGACGGCCGCTGAGCGTGCACCATGCCCGCCTGCCAATTATACGGAAAGGGTGGGGGGGGGCGGTCAAGCCACTACGAAGCAAGCGAGGCGCAGCAGCCGGTGCGAGACGGTTGCATGTCATCGAATGGCCGGTGAATTGTATCGATCTCGAAACCCCCTATTCCAGCCGCAGCTCCGTATCCCCCGAAAAATTCTCGATGGTGATCTCGCCGCTGCCGCTGCCATAACGATGTTCGATGCTTGAACCGCGGCCGTACTTCGTCTTCATCACGTTCGCGCCGGGGATATCCAGATTGCCACTGAAACTCTCGCCGCGCACGCGTGCCGACAGCGACTTGGGCAGGTGCAGGGTGGGTGTCGCCGCTGACCGATTCGGTCTTGATCGATCCGCCATCGGCGACGGTGGAAGGTCGCGCAGCGCATCGAAGCGCTCGCGCAGGCTGGGCGTGCTGGGCTTGTCCGGACGCTGTGGCGCCGAGCGAGAAGGGGCGTAGGTTGTGTCGGTCATCCCGAGAGTGTGCGGCGTTACGACAAGACGGAGTTGAAAGTGCGGCGCAGCACGCATGAAAAACTTCGGGGCTCGTTACCGCCAGGCGTCGAGTGAACGGATGCAAAAAAGGCGTCGTCGCCGACGCCCTGTCTGGACCGGAGTGATCAGCCGCCCACTTCTTCGCGGAACCATCGTCCTACAGCATAAATCTCAACGCCCGGCGGGAGCGCGCAGCTGATGGAAGGCGCCACAAAGTTCAAGTTTCCGTTGTCAAGATCGGCCGTCACACCGAGCGTCGCAGGAGTGGTGTCTGTCGGCATTGCCACAGACTTCACTAGCGACGGGCTCGACACCCCTTCGCCGAAGCCATCGACGAAGGTGCAGTTCACTGTCCTGCTCGCCCCGGAGCGGTTGATCAAGTAGACCCTCACATCGTAAGCACCTTCTCCAAAAATGTTAATGGTTTCGAAGTCGCACGTCACGAAAGCAGTGCTGGAGCCGACGTTTGCGAAGGCTTTGGGGCGCTTGCGGATGTTTCTATCAAACACCGGCAGGGCGGATTGACAATTGGCAGTGCCGTGGCTCAAGTTGGTTCGGTTTACGGTAACGGCCTGAGCCTGCAAGCTGAGCATCATGCCTGCCGTTACAGTTGCGAGAAACAAAGTTGAACGAATCATGCAGTACTCCTCTGGATAAAGTTGACGATCCGCATCAGAAACGGCGCGACGTTTTTGACGATTCCTCCGCGATAACGCAAAACGCGGAGCGATCAGGACACGAGGAGTGCACATGCTGCTTCACGGGGGCCGAACCGGTCCTCCGTCTCGTTAGCAGATCTATTCCAGCCGCAATTCAGTATCCCCCGAAAAATTCTCGATGGTGATCTCGCCACTGCCGCTCCCATAGCGATGTTCGACGCTGGAGCCAGGGCCGTACTTTGTCTTGATGACTTTCGATCCCGGAATGTTCAGATCGCCGCTGAAACTCTTGCCGCGCACGCGTGCCGACAGCGACTTCGGCAGGTGCAGGGTGGTGTCGCCGCTGACGGATTCGGTCTTGATCGACCCGCCGTCGGCCAGCGCGACGCGGATGTCGGCATCGCCCGAAACGCTGGCGAAAGATACGCGCCTTACGGTCTGGCGTTCGCTGTCGATCCATACGTCGCCCGACACCGTTTCGACGTCGATTTCGCCCGTGAGACGGCCCCGCACGGAAATGTCGCCGCTGACTGATTCCACGTCGACCTTCCGGCTGTGCAACACGGCGCGCACGTCGCCACTCACGCTCTCGATGCTGGCCTCGCGCGGGGCGGCGCCGACGGTCACGTCGCCGCTGACGCTCTCGATGTCGAGCGAGGAACCCGCGGTGCCCATCACGCTGATGTCGGCGGAAACGCCGTCGATCTCCAGATCCACGCCTCGCGGCACATCCAGGATGAGATCGGTCGGTTCGGTGTTGCGGTCGCTGGAGCGGCGCGGATAACGCACCTGCACGGTGAGGTGCTGCGCGCTGCCCTCGACGACGAATTGTTCGACGCCCTTGCCGAGGCTGCCGCTGATGCGCACCTGCGGCTTGTCCCAGGCACGTACCTGGATGCGGCCTTTCAGATTTTCGATATCGATGCGGCCATTGGCTTCCATCGGGCGCGTCTGGTTGATCGGCGTGGCGGCCTGGGCGGGTGTGCTGACGAGGGGCGAGGCTGCCATGCAGGCGAGCAGTGCCAGTGCGAGATGTCGGGTGTTCATTGGAGTCTCCTTCATGCAATCGGTGCGGTGGATCTGTCCGCTGTCTGGGCGGCCGATCAGATCAGTGCGATGCGCTGGGTCAGCGCAAGGCGGCGTTGGTAGGTATGGCGCAGGCGGTCGAGCAGGAAACGCGCATCGGGATCGCGCATCAACGCGGTACGGATGACGGCGGCGGAGCGGTCCAGTTCACGCAAGGCGGGGAAGTCCGCATGGTCTGGTGTGGCGACCTCGCGCAATGCCGCGTCGTATTCGCGCGTCATCGCGGCTGCTTCGTGCGCGAGGTTCGCGGCCTGCGGTGCGTAGGCTTGCGGGGCCACCGGGCGAAGTTGCCATGCGACGCCCACCGCGAACACGAGTGAGGCGGCGATCGCAAATGGCGCCGCGCCGTTCCAGCGGCGATGACTGTGATCAGTGACGGGCTGGCCGCCAGCTGGCAACTGCGCGATGCGTGCAGCGATTCCGTCCCACAAATCGGGCTCCGGCACCATGTCGCGGCGCAGGCCGCGCAGCGACCAGCGCAGCGCATCGGGCAGGGCGTCGGGTGCGTTGCTGTCGGGTGTGTTGCTGTTGTTCATGCCGTTCCTCCCAGCCGCGTGCGCAGCAGGCCGCGCGCGCGATGCAGTTGTGCTTTCGAGCTTCCGACCGCCATGTCCAGCTCGCGGGCGATTTCCTCGTGTTTCCAGCCTTCCACGTCATGCAGAACCAGCACGGCGCGCGCACGCGGGGGCAGGGTGGCGACGACGCGTGCCAAGTCCAGCGACAGGGCCGTCGCATGACCTGCGGAATCAGCGCTGCCAAGATAGTCCAGCGCGTCCTCGTCGCCTTCGTTCTGCGGACGGCTCTTGCGCGAACGAAGTTCCATCAGCGCGGTGTTCACTGCAAGGCGGTGCAGCCACGTGCCGAAAGCGCTCTCGAAGCGGTACGTCGGCAGCGCCTGCCAGGCCCGGACGAACGCTTCCTGCGCCAGATCCTCCGCGCGCGCACCGTGGCTGCCCACCAGCCGCGTGATCACGCCGAGCACCCGGCCGACGTGGCGCCGGTACAACGCCTCGAATGCTGGCACGTCCCCGCGCGACGCCTGACGGACGAGTGCGTGATCGCCGTCATCAGCGACAGTGTCGAAGGCGATACCCGGCATCGTGTCGTTCATGGCGGCGGTCAGCATACGTCTTGGATTCGCCTGCTGGCAGAAAGGTTTAGATCGGCGGAATAGCGCGAGTCACAAGCCGTAGCCCGGGTAAGCGCAGCGCACCCGGGGTTCTTCTTACCGCAACAAACATCCCCCGGGTGGGGCCTGCGGCCTTAGCCGGGCTACGTCTATTTCAAGGCTTCCGTAATGATCATCCGCGCGTTCTGCGGAGCCAGCGCGATGACATCCTCATTGCTCAGCTTGCCCTTCTTCGCGGCCACCGCGCGGAACCAATCCTGCATCACTGCAGTGCCAGAACGTTTTTCAATCTCTTCAAACAAGGCCAGCGAGCCGCCGTACCGGGCGACGGTGTTGGATTCGTCTTCTTCAAAGTCGCCATCAACAAATGTGAAGGGACCGGAGGGCATGGCCGACGGATCTTTTTCCGCCGCTGCCCGCTGCGCTGGCGTCAGCTGGCGCAGGAGGGCCTCTTTTTTCACCCGCAGACTTCCCCACTTCCCCAGCGCCAGAGGCTGTTTCGCGGTCTTCGCTTCCAAGGCGTGGCGAGCGCGCTCCGTTCTTGCCTGATCGGGGCGCCAACGCTCTGTCACCCATAGCCCCGCCCACTCTGCCTGGCCTTCCGCATACCAGCGGGGCAAACCGTCAGGACCATGTCCGCTGACACCATGCACCTGCTCATGCGGGATCGTGGCATAGAGGCTGCGGACGCCGCCTTCGCTGAGTTTTCCATCGGCTCCCACGTCTATTTTCCAGCGCGTTTCATGCTTGTCGCGATGCAGGACGAGGTTTTCAGCATCGTGGGCAAAGACAACGGCATGCCAGTGTGTTGCGGCGGCATCGGCTCCCGTCCGCGCAGCAACATCTCGATAAAAAGAGGCAAGCAGAGGAATCGAATTTTGTGCGATCGCCGCGGATTGCTGGTCGTAGTAAACATTGAAGGCGATGCCGGTGAGCCGATGGATGGCCTTGAACGAGTCAAGATCGTCCGGCCGAGCCGCGACTCGAGTGACATCTATTTCTGCCATCGGAATGGGCCGGGCAGTAAGCGAGGTTGTCGCTGCATCGCGGCCGGTCGTGCTTGCGCAAGCAACAAGCGCAAGGAAAAGCAGGCAGGCAGATACGATCGTTTTCATCCATGACTCCGGTTGTAGAGGGTGACGGGGAAGATTCAGGGTAGCCGACACGCGCTAAAATTACCCCTAGTTCCCTCCGACGTTCAACGTGACTTCCAACCGTCCCATCTCGATCAAGCAGGCAGACTTCATCCAGTCGATCGCCGACGCGCTGCAATACATTTCCTACTACCACCCGGTCGATTACATCCGGAATCTCGCCGCCGCGTATGAGCGCGAGGAATCGCAGGCAGCCAAGGATGCCATCGCACAGATCCTGATCAACTCGCGCATGTGCGCCGAGGGGCACCGGCCGATCTGCCAGGACACGGGCATCGTCACCGTATTCCTCGAAATCGGCATGGACGTGCGCTGGGACGATGCGACGATGGGCGTGGAGGAGATGGTCAACGAAGGCGTACGCCGCGCGTACCGCCATCCCGACAACAAGCTGCGCGCAAGCGTGCTCGACGATCCCGCCGGCGCGCGTCGCAACACCGGCGACAACACGCCGGCCGTCGTCAACGTCAAGGTCGTGCAAGGCAGCACTGTCGATGTGATCGTGGCGGCCAAGGGCGGCGGCTCCGAGGCGAAATCGAAATTCGCGATGCTCAATCCGTCGGACTCGATCGTTGAGTGGGTGTTGAAAACGGTGCCGACGATGGGCGCGGGCTGGTGCCCGCCGGGGATGCTCGGCATCGGCATCGGCGGCACCGCCGAGAAGGCGATGCTGCTGGCGAAGGAAGCGCTGATGGAGCCGATCGACATCGTCGATCTGAAGGCGCGTGGCGCGAATAGTCGTCTTGAGGCGTTGCGCATCGAGTTGTACGACAAGGTCAACGCGCTCGGCATCGGCGCGCAGGGACTGGGCGGCCTGACGACCGTGCTCGATATCAAGATCAAGGATTATCCAACCCATGCCGCGAATCTGCCGGTCGCACTGATTCCGAATTGCGCGGCAACGCGGCACGCGCACTTCACCCTCGACGGCAGCGGCCCGGTGATGCTGGCGCCGCCATCGCTGGATGACTGGCCCAGATTGACCTACGACGCCTCGAAAGGGCGTCGCGTGAATCTCGACACAGTGACCCGCGATGACGTCGCGTCATGGCAGCCGGGCGAAGTGCTGCTGCTGAGCGGCAAGCTCTACACCGGCCGCGACGCCGCGCACAAACGCATCGTCGGCATGCTCGATCGCGGTGAAGCGTTGCCCGTCGATCTGCGCGGACGCTTCATCTATTACGTCGGCCCGGTCGACCCTGTGCGCGACGAAGCGGTCGGCCCGGCTGGCCCGACCACTGCCACGCGCATGGACAAATTCACCGACCAGGTGCTCGACCAGACCGGTCTGCTCGGCATGATCGGCAAGGCCGAGCGCGGACCGGTCGCGATCGAGGCGATCCGCAGGCACAAATCGGTGTATCTGATGGCGGTGGGTGGCGCGGCATACCTGGTGTCGAAGGCGATCAAGGCCGCGCGCGTGGTTGCATTCGAGGACTTGGGCATGGAAGCGATCTACGAATTCGAAGTCGTCGACATGCCGGTGACCGTCGCCGTCGATTCCGCCGGCACTTCCGTGCATGAGACCGGGCCGCGGGAATGGAAGGCAAGGATCGGGAAAATTCCGCTCAGGGTTGAAGCGATCTGATCCTCGAATAATTTATCTGGATAGAGGTCAAATCGGAAAAGCGGAAACAGGCAAGGATGAACGATGCGCTCTGTACGCTCCCACCCGCTCTGATTCGCGTCCAAAAACGCTTGTCCAGCATCTTGAGGCGACCATGCGGGGATCACTGGTCCAGGACCATCGCGATATCGACGGTGAATTCAACCACCAAGTGCGACAACCGTCAGTAGCCAAATAGCTTTTGCATTGGTGTGTCGTATCCA
>PPFU01021808.1_pt1 | contig 11467 bp, 9 predicted proteins | sample 1535991 | NCBI WGS metagenome assembly PPFU01 (sample SAMN04901290, study PRJNA319586) | Hypolithon metagenome, whole genome shotgun sequencing project. | isolation source: Antarctic Hypolithon | place: Antarctica: Miers Valley | collected 2014 | reverse complement strand
GTGACGTTGCGCCTAGAGGAATGACTGTCCACGACAGAACCCGGCTTATCGGCCGGCTCCGCCGCTTTTTTACGGGCTACGCCCGTAAAAAACCCAAACTTTGCTTCGCAAACTTTGGGCCCTGCTATGTACATCCAGATCCCGCCGCAGTCGCGGCGCCCCTTGACTCAAGCGGTTATCTCATCGGGTACATCGTCGCCCGCGTTGACTTTCACGCCTCTCGGCGGCGATGTTTTAGAACAACTACCCGTTGGCAGACTCCTCAATGTCGAAAATCAGGACAATAGTATTGCCGCAACGCAGCACAGCAAAATCTTGCGTCAGGGAGTACGTCTCAATCCGCTTGAGAAAACTCCAAATCTCACAATTTGAGACGAAACAACAGCTTGTGGATAAAGCTTGAACAATTCTCTCAAGTTCGACGCAAGTCATTGACCCACTTAGTGAAAATTGCCTTTCAAAGGTGTTGACAACCCTGTTGGCCACTTCTAAGGTGGCATCTTGTGGGGAAACCGGGAATATCGTGGTTTTTCCGAGGATAAAAGTCCGCCATTAGACGGGCGCCAACCGGGCAGGGGCATGTTCCAGGGCGAGACCGCCATCACCATTGACGACAAGGGCCGGCTGGCGATCCCCACCAGCTACCGGGACCTCGTCGTGCGTGAGTGCGGCAACCGGCTGGTCATCACCTACAGCCCGTTCGAGTCCGGCTGCCTCTATCTATACCCGCAACCGGTCTGGGAGCGGGTACGCGACCAGGTCAATGCGCTGCCACGGATCAAGAGCGTCAACCGCACCCTGCAGTTGAAGCTGGTCGGCGCCGCAAGCCTGGTCGAGCCCGACGGCAGCGGCCGCGTCAGCATTCCCGTCAGCCATCGCAACGCGGTCGGCATCGAGAAGAAGGCCGTGCTGCTGGGCATGGGCGACAAGTTCGAGTTGTGGAGCGAGCAGGCGCACCTCGCGCAGATCCGCCAGACCATCGGCGACGCGGATCTGGGCGAAGACCTGCTCGATTTGCGGCTGTGACCGGCGGTGGCGCGGACGCGCGGTCCGCCCACCCGACCGGTTCGCATCTGCCAGTCATGTTTGCGCAGGTCATGGAGGGGCTGCGGGTAGTGCCGGATGGAGCGTATCTCGATGGCACCTTCGGGCGTGGCGGTCACGCGCGCGGGGTGCTGCAACGGCTCGGACCGGGAGGTCGACTGCTGCTGATGGACAAGGATCCCGAAGCGATTGCCGCGGCCAAAGACGCGTTCGGCGGCGATGCGCGCGTGTCGATCCACCGCGGCAGCTTCACCGACCTGGCGCATTGGGATGCCGCGGCGGGCGGACTCGACGGCTTGCTGCTCGATCTTGGCGTGTCGTCGCCGCAACTCGATGTCGCCGAACGCGGTTTCAGTTTCGGCAAGGATGGCCCGCTGGACATGCGCATGGATCCCGACAGCGGCGAAAGCGCGGCGGCATGGCTCGCGCGCGCGGACGAGCGCCAGATCGCCGACGTGTTGTGGACGTATGGCGAAGAGAAGAAGAGCCGTCGCATCGCCAGCGCCATCGTTGCGCGCCGAGCCCGCCAACCACTGACGCGTACGGCCGAACTCGCAGATCTCGTCGTCGCGGCCATCGGCCGCAACAAGGATGGCTCCAATCCTGCAACCCGCACGTTCCAGGCGATCCGCATCCACATCAATCGCGAGCTCGCCGATCTTGAAACCGGCCTCGATGCCGCGCTTGCGCGCCTGAAGAACGGCGGGCGACTGGTCGTGATCAGTTTCCATTCGCTGGAAGACCGCATCGTGAAGCGGTTCATCGCGGCGCATGCGAAGGCGCCGCCGGCCAATCGCCGTCTTCCGGAAGCCAAGGGCTTCGTGCCCGTGCTGCGTGCAGTCGGCAATGCGCAGAAAGCGGATGCCAATGAAGTCGCAGCGAACCCGCGCGCGCGCAGCGCCGTATTGCGCGTCGCCGAAAAGCTTGCCGTCGTGGAGGCCGCATGACTCTGCGCTTCCTGCTCGCATTGCTGATCGCCGCCAACGTGGCCACGGCGATCGGGGTGGTGTACGCGCGCCACCAGCATCGGCAGTTGTTCGTCGAGCTGACCAAGCTCGAGCGTGCGCGCGATGAACTCAATGTCGACTTCGGGCGCTTGCAGCTCGAACAGGCGACGTGGGCCGAAAGCAATCGCGTCGAGCAGGTCGCGCGCACGCGCATCGGCATGAAGTTCCCGGAGGGCGACGACATCGTCGTGATCCGCCCATGAAACTCTTCGGCCGTAAAACTCCGGATCGCAACCATTCCGATCGCAACCGGAAAGACCGCGCCAAGCCCGAACGCGCGCGCATCAGCCGCGCGCGCTTCAACCTGCGTGGACGACTGATGCTGGTGACGGGCGCGCTGGCGTTGTGTTCGCTGGCGCTGATCGTACGCGCCGTCGACCTGCAGCTGATCGACAACGAGTTCTACCGCCAGCAGGGCAACGAACGCTTCCTGCGCGACATCGAAATCCCGACCACCCGCGGCATGATCACCGACCGCAACGGCGAGCCGCTGGCGGTGTCGTCGCCGGTGGAGTCGGTGTGGGCGAATCCGCAGGAACTGATCAAGCATCCGGGCCGACTGCCCGAACTCGCCAAGGCGCTTGACGTCCCTGCCGATTACCTCAAGCGCAAGGTGTCCCAGCGCGCCGCGAAGGAATTCATGTGGCTCAAGCGTCGCATCAATCCCGCGGTCGCGCGCAAGATCATGGCGCACAACGTTCCAGGCGTATTTTCGCAGCGCGAGTTCCGCCGCTTCTATCCGCAGGGCGAAGCGGTCGCGCACGTTCTCGGCTTCACCAACATCGACGATTACGGCCAGGAAGGCGTCGAGCTCGCCTTCGACGAATGGCTGCGCGGGAAGCCGGGCAGCAAGCGCGTCATTCGTGATCGCCGCGGCCGGATCGTCGAAAACGTCGATCTGCTGCGCGCCGCGCAACCGGGCAAGGACCTCACGCTCACGATCGATCGCCGCATCCAGTATCTGGCCTACCGCGAACTGAAAACCGCGTTGCTGAAAAGCGGCGCGACCAGCGGTTCGGCCGTGGTGCTGGATGTCGCCACCGGCGAAGTGCTGGCGATGGCGAACCTGCCTTCTTACAACCCGAATGCGGTGAACGGCGATAACCGCGATGCGCATCGCAATCGCGCCGTGACCGACCTGATCGAACCCGGTTCGACGATGAAGCCGCTGACGGTCGCGGCCGGGCTCGAAGCCGGCGTGATCAAGCCGCAGACGCTGTTCAACACCAACCCTGGCTGGATTGCCAACGGACGTTTTCGCACCACCGACCACCACAACTATGGCGTGCTCGACACAACGGGCGTGATCACCAAGAGTTCCAACGTCGGCGCGGCGAAGATCGCGGCAATGCTGCCCGACAAGACGTTTTACGATTTCCTGCGCAAGTTCGGTTACGGCAGCAGCACCGGCAGCGGGTTTCCGGGCGAGGCCGCGGGCCTGTTCCCGGCGCCGTCGAGCCCGGGCTGGAGCGGCACCACCAAACAGACAATGTCCTACGGCTATGGTTTGTCGGCGACGCCGCTGCAGATCGCGCACGCGTACGCGACCATCGGCAACGGCGGACGCGCGATCGCGCCGACGTTCGTCAAGGGTCAGGCCAACAAGGTCGAAGAAGTCCTCGATCCGGTCATAGCGCATCAGGTGTTGAAGATGATGCAGACCGTGACCGAGAAAGGCGGCACCGCGACCCAAGCTGCCATCCTCGGTTACCACGTCGCCGGCAAGACCGGCACCGCGCGCAAGGCCAGCGCCGGCGGCTATTCGCGCCGTTATGTGGCGTTCTTCGCCGGGATGGTGCCGGTCGACAATCCGCGCTTCTCGATGACGGTGGTCATCAACGATCCCGATCCGAGTCTCGGCTATTACGGCGGGCTGGTGTCGGCCCCGGTGTTCCACAACGTCATGGAAGGCGCGCTGCGCCTCATGGACGTGCCGCCGGACGACATCGAAACCTGGCTTGCAGCGCAGGCTCAAGCGGAGACCAAGCGCGTCGCGGCGAATCCGAAACCGGTCGTTGCGGCGAGGCCGCAGCCGGTGTTGACCAGCGGAGCCGCGCAATGACCCGCGCGATGCTGCTCAGCGAATTGTTGCCGGACGTCGCCAGCGTGCCGCGCGATCTTGCGATCACCGGACTGGTGCAGGACAGCCGCGCGATCCAGCGCGGTGATGCCTTCGTCGCGATCGCTGGATTCGGCGCGCACGGATTGAATTTCATCGCGCAGGCGAAAGCCGCGGGCGCGAGTGCGATCCTGTTCGAAGCGCCTGCGCCGGACGACTTGCCCGCACCTGACGATGCCATCGCCGTGCCGAACCTGCGCGCGCGCATGGGCGAACTCGGCGACCGCTTCCACGATCATCCGACGCGCGCGATGACCACCGTCGGCGTCACCGGCACCAACGGGAAGACTTCGACCGTGCAGTTGCTGGCGCAGGCATGGACGCTGCTCGGTCAGCGCAGCGGCAGCGTTGGCACGCTTGGCGCGGGCCTCTATGGCGAAACCATGCCGACCGGGTTCACTACGCCGCTGGTGCTGCAGATGCATGCATTGCTGGCGCAACTGCGCGACGCGGGGGCCAAGGCCGTGGCGATGGAAGTCAGTTCGCATGCACTCGACCAGGGACGTGTCGATGGCGTGCACTTCGATGTCGCGGTGTTCACCAATCTCACGCGCGACCATCTCGACTATCACGGCGACATGGCCGGGTACGGCGTGGCCAAGGCGCGCTTGTTCGCATGGCCGGAACTCAAGGCCGCGGCCATCAACCTGGACGATGACTTCGGCGCGGCCTTGTTCGCCGCGTTGCCGGCCACGTTGCGCCGCGTTGGACTGAGTTCGCGAGGCGCGATCGATGCGACCCTGCGCGCCGAAAACCTCGCGCTGGACGCCAGCGGCATCGCCTTCGATCTCGCCAGCGACGATGGGGGAAGCCACCGCGTGCAATCGCGCCTGCTCGGCCGTTTCAACGTCGACAACCTGCTCGCCGTTGCAGGTGCCTTGCATGCGCTCGGCGAGACAACAGGGACGGTTGCACAGACATTGTCTCAACTTCAGCCGATCGATGGGCGCATGAACCGTCTCGGCGGCGACGGGGTGCTGCCGCTGGTCGTCATCGATTACGCGCACACGCCCGATGCCTTGCAGCAGGCGCTGTCGAGCCTGCGCGGGCATGCCAAAGCGAGACTGATCTGCGTGTTCGGTTGCGGCGGCGAACGCGATACCGGCAAGCGTCCGCAGATGGCGGCGATTGCCGAAACGCATGCGGACGTGGTCATCGTCACGGACGACAACCCGCGCCGTGAACTGGGCGATGCCATCGTTGCCGACATCCTTGCCGGCTTTGAAAAAGTTGATGCCGCCATCGTGCAACGCGACCGCGCCGCGGCGATCGCGCACGCGATCGGCGAAGCAGGCGCGGACGACATCGTGCTGATCGCCGGGAAAGGACACGAACCGTATCAGGAGATCGACGGCGTCCGGCATCCGTTCAATGACACGCAGGTCGCGCGCCAAATCCTGGAAGCCCGACCGTGACGCCGCTGCTGCTCTCGCGGATCGCGCAACTGACGGGCGGCCGCCTGCATGGCGACGACGTCGAGGTAGACGCAATCGCGACCGATTCGCGTGTTCTGGGCGAGGGCGCCGCAGGCGCCATGCTGTTCGTCGCGTTGAAAGGCGACAACTTCGACGGACACGATCATGTTGCGGTTGCCGCATCGAAAGGCGTGCGCGCGGCGCTGGTGAACCGCGAACTCGATGCGTCGCTGCCACAGGTCATCGTCGGCAACACCGAACACGCAATCGCGGCGCTCGCAGCCGGATTGCAGCGCGAACGCGGCACTGAAATCGTCGCCATCACCGGCAGCAACGGCAAGACCAGCGTCAAGGCGCTGCTGTTGTCCATTCTCGAATGCGCGGGCCGGCTCGAAAACAGGATGGTCTACGCCAATCCCGGCAACCGCAACAACGAGATCGGCCTGCCGCTGGCGGTGATCGATGCGCCCGACGATGCGCAGTACGCGATCTACGAAATGGGCGCGGGCAAGCCGGGCGACATCGCCTATCTCACCGCCGTGGTCAAACCCGATGTCGCGCTGGTCAACAACATCGCGCCCGCGCACCTGGAACGCATGGGCAGCCTGCTCGGCGTGGCCGATACCAAGGCCGCGATCTACGACGCGTTGCCGGCCGATGGTGTCGCGGTGATCAACGCCGACGACGCATTCGCGCCGTATTTCGCCGAACGCGCGCATGGCCGCCGCATCATCCGTTTCGCGCTCGAGGCCAGCGCCGATGTCAGTGCGCGCGACATCGAAGGCAACGCGCACGAATCCCGTTTCATGCTGGCGACACCGCTGGGCCATGTCGCCGTCGCGCTGCCGCTGCCGGGCCGACACAACATCTCGAACGCATTGGCGGCCGCATCGCTCGCGCTCGGACTCGGCGTATCCCTGGACAGCATCGCGGCCGGGCTCGATGCCGCGCGGCCCGTTGCCGGCCGTTTGGTCACGCATCACCTTTCCAATGGCGCACAACTGATCGACGACAGCTACAACGCGAATCCCGGTTCGCTCAACGCCGCCGTCGACCTGCTCGGCAGCAGCGGCGGTGAATCGTGGCTCGTGCTCGGCGACATGCGGGAACTCGGTGTGGACGGGGAGGCGCTGCATGCCGAAGCCGGACGGCGCGCGAAAGCAGCCGGGATTTCGCGCCTGTACGCATTCGGCGCGCTGAGCGCGGTAGCGGCGCAGGCATTCGGTGCAGGCGCGCGGACATTCGATTCGCATGACGCGCTGGCATCCGCGCTACGCGGGGATTTGATGCCCGACGTCCGCGTGTTGGTCAAGGGTTCGCGCGGCAGCGCCATGGACCGCATCGTGACTGCGTTGCTGGATGCAGGGGAGGGCACTTCGCATGCTGCTTGAACTCACCCGCTGGCTGGAACAGCTGCAAAGCACGTTCGGCCTGTTCGCCTACCTGACCTTCCGCGGCATCCTCGCCGCGTTGACGTCGATGGCGCTGTCGCTGTGGTGGGGTCCTGCGGTCATCCGCAGACTGGCGCAGTACAAAGGCGGCCAGCCGATCCGCAGCGACGGCCCGCAGACGCATTTCAGCAAGGCCGGCACGCCGACCATGGGCGGCGCGCTGATCCTGATCGCGGTCACGGTGACGGTGCTGCTATGGGGCGACCTGCGCAACCGCTATGTGTGGGTCGTGCTTGGCGTCCTGATCGCATTCGGCGCGATCGGCTGGTACGACGACTGGATCAAGATCGTCAAGCGCGATCCGAACGGCATGAAGTCGCGCTGGAAGTATCTGTTGCAGTCGATCTTCGGACTCGCGGCCGGCATTTTCCTGTTCATGACGGCCGACACGCCGGCGGCGACGACGTTTTTTGTTCCATTGCTCAAGAACGTCGGCATTCCACTCGGTATCTTCTTCGTCGTGGTCGCCTATTTCTGGATCGTCGGCTTCTCCAACGCCGTCAACCTGACCGACGGCCTCGACGGGCTCGCCATCATGCCGACAGTGCTCGTCGCCTCAGCGCTGGGCGTGTTCGCATACGCATCGGGCAACGCGGTGTTTTCGAGCTATCTGCAGATTCCGGCGATTCCCGGCGCGGGTGAGCTGGTCATCATCTGCGCGGCCATCGCGGGCGCTGGCCTCGGCTTCCTGTGGTTCAACACGTATCCGGCGATGGTGTTCATGGGCGACATCGGCGCCCTGGCGCTCGGCGCCGCGCTCGGTGCGATTGCGGTGATCGTGCGCCAGGAAATCGTGCTCGCGATCATGGGCGGCGTGTTCGTGATCGAAACCCTGTCGGTGATGATCCAGGTCGCATCGTTCAAGCTCACCGGCAAGCGCGTGTTCCGGATGGCGCCGATCCACCATCACTTCGAGCTGAAGGGCTGGCCGGAGCCGCGCGTCATCGTGCGCTTCTGGATCATCTCGGTGATCCTGGTGCTGGTCGGCCTCGCCACGTTGAAGGTCCGGTGATGGACGGAACCCAACACCAAGCCACCCGCCTCGACGCCATCGCGGGCCGCTTCGACCCGTGGCTGCTCGGCGCCTCGATCACGCTCGCATGCCTGGGCATCGTGATGGTCGCTTCGAGCTCGATCGCGATCGGCGAGGGCCTCGATGTGGGGCCGTTCTATTTCCTGACTCGGCATGTGGTGTTCCTTGCCATCGGCGTCGGCTTCGCGCTGTGGATGATGCGCACCGAACTGAAGTCGATCGAAGCGAGAAACCAACTCTTGCTGCTGCTGTGCTTCGTACTGCTGCTTCTGGTGTTCGTGCCCGGCATTGGCAAGAGCGTGAATGGCGCGCGCCGCTGGGTGAATCTCGGCATTTCCAATTTCCAGGTGGTCGAGGCGGTGAAGCTCCTCTACATCGTCTGGCTGGCGAGTTACCTGGTGCGTTTCCGCGATGAGGTCAACGCGACATGGAAGGCGACGCTCAAGCCAATCGGCGTCGCCGTCGGGCTGGTCGCGCTGCTGATCCTGCAACCGGACTTCGGTTCGCTCTCGCTGATCCTGGCCATCACCGCCGGCATGCTGGTGCTCGGCGGCGTGCACATGCCGCGCATGTTCGGACCGGTGCTGATCGGCTTGCCGCTGCTTGCGGCCATCGCCATCGCCGAGCCCTATCGCGTGCGCAGGTTCACGTCGTTCCTCGACCCATGGGCCGACCAGCTCGGTAGCGGCTATCAGTTGACGAACGCGTTGATGGCGGTGGGCCGTGGCGAATGGTTCGGCGTGGGTCTTGGCGGCTCGGTGCAGAAGCTGTCGTACCTGCCCGAAGCGCACACCGATTTCATCATGGCGGTGATCGGCGAGGAGCTGGGTTTCGTCGGCGTGTGTCTCGTCGTCGGCTTGTACGCGCTTCTGGTCGGTCGCGCGTTCTGGATCGGATTACAGTGTGTGGAGATGCGCCGCCATTTCCCCGGCTATTGCGCATTCGGCATCGCCTTGTGGATCTCGTTGCAGAGCTTCGTCTCGATCGGCGTCAATCTCGGCCTGTTGCCGACCAAAGGCCTGACACTGCCGCTGATTTCCTCGGGCGGTTCCAGCGTCCTGATGACCTGCGCGGCGCTCGGGTTGTTGCTGCGCGTGTCGTACGAACTCGATCGCGCGCAGCGCCAAGTCGCGAAACTGCGTGGCGAGGCGCACCAGCCTTCCGATGGCAGCATCGCGCCCACAACGCAGCCGCCTGTCGCGCCCGCTGGCAGCGCCGCGCGCGGCACCAGCCGCCTGCGTCCGCGCGTCGAACCGACCTTGGGCATGGGGAGGGGCGCATGAACGACGCGGGCGCTCCCGTCATGATTCTTGCCGGCGGCACGGGCGGACACATCTTTCCCGGCCTGGCAGTCGCGCATGCGTTGCGTGCGCGCGGCGTGCCCGTGACGTGGCTCGGTGCCAGCGGCGGCATGGAAATGCGGCTGGTGCCGCCACACGGCATTCCGATCGACACGATTGCGGTCTCGGGCCTGCGCGGAAAAGGCATCCCAACGTTGCTGCTTGCGCCGTTGCGCGTGTTGAACGCGATCCTTGCCGCACGCCGCACGCTGCAGCGCCGCGCGCCGCGCGCGGTGATCAGTTTCGGCGGCTATGCCGCAGGGCCAGGCGGCATCGCGGCGAAACTGCGCGGCGTGCCGCTGGTCGTGCATGAGCAGAACCGCGCGCCCGGCCTGACCAATCGCGTCCTTGCGAAATTCGCCCAACACGTGCTGACCGGTTTTCCCGGCAGCTTCGACAACGAGGAAGTGGTCGGCAATCCGGTGCGTATGGAGATCGCGAACATCGCTTCTCCCGCGGATCGTTTGTCGAACCGTACAGGCGCATTGCGGCTGCTGGTGCTCGGCGGAAGCCAAGGCGCACGTGTGTTGAACAATGCAGTGCCGACGGCATTGGCGGCTTTGCATGGCGTTGCATTCGATGTGCGCCACCAATGCGGCGAGAAGATGCGCGACGAGGCGCAACGCACGTATGCCGATGCCGGCATCGCTGCGAGCGTCGAACCGTTCATCGCCGACATGGCGGCTGCCTACGCCTGGGCCGATCTCGTGATCTGCCGCGCCGGCGCGCTGACCTTGGCGGAAGTGTGCGCGACGGGCATCGCCAGCGTGCTGGTGCCGTTCCCGCAGGCCGTCGACGACCACCAGACCAAGAACGCCCGGTTCCTCGTCGAGCGCGGCGCGGCCGTGTTGCTGAAACAGGACGAGCATCTCGCCGGTCACTTGCGCGATGTGCTGCGCGAGCTTGCTGGCGCGCCCGCGAAGCGGATGGCCATGGCCGAAGCCGCACGCGCCTTGTCGATGCCCGATGCCGCCGAGCGCGTCGCGGACATCGTGTTGGAAGCGAGCGTGTTGCAAGCCACCATGCGGGAGGCCGCATGACGCCGAAACTGCACGGCCGCCGCCTGCAGGACCCCGGCGACCTGGCCAAGGCGCATCGCCGCGTGCACTTCGTCGGCATCGGCGGCGTTGGCATGAGCGGGATCGCCGAAGTGTTGTGCACGCTCGACTATGAAGTGTCGGGATCCGACACCGCAGATAACGCGACCACGCGGCGCCTGGCGAAACTCGGCGCCACGATTCATCGTGGCCATGCGGCGTCCAACGTGCTCGGCGCCGATTGCATCGTCGTGTCCAGTGCGATCAAGCCGGACAACCCCGAACTGATGGAGGCGCGCGCGCAGCGCATCCCGATCGTGCCGCGCGCGGAGATGCTGGCCGAACTGATGCGGTTCCGTCGCGGCATCGCCGTCGCCGGCACGCACGGCAAGACCACGACAACATCCTTGCTGGCAAGCGTGCTGGGCGAAGGCGGCCTCGATCCGACCTTCGTCATCGGCGGACAACTGCTCGCGGCGGGTGCGAATGCGCGCCTTGGCGGCAGTCAATGGCTGGTGGCCGAAGCCGACGAAAGCGACGGCAGTTTCCTGCGCCTGAATCCGCTCATCGCGGTGATCACCAACATCGATGCCGATCACCTGGAAAACTACGGCGGTGATTTCGCCAACGTGCAGGCGGCGTTCGAGGAGTTCCTGCACCGGCTTCCGTTCTACGGACTGGCGGTGCTGTGCATCGACGATCCCGAAGTCGCCACGCTTGCCGCCGCGACATTGCGTCACGTCATGACCTACGGCTTCGAGGCGAGCGCCGACGTGCGCGCCGAAGGGGTCTCGCAGCAAGGCGCGCGCATGCGCTTCACGCTGTGCCTGCCCGATGCCTCACGCACGCCGGTGACGTTGGCCTTGCCTGGCCGCCACAACGTGCAGAACGCGCTGGCCGCCGCGGCCGTCGGCTGGCAACTCGGCGTTGAGCCGGTGGCCATCGCGCGCGCGCTCGAATCGTTCGCCGGCATCGGTCGCCGCTTCAACCTGCTTGCGAAGATCGACATTCCGCATGGCGG
>PPFU01027675.1_pt1 | contig 11480 bp, 8 predicted proteins | sample 1535991 | NCBI WGS metagenome assembly PPFU01 (sample SAMN04901290, study PRJNA319586) | Hypolithon metagenome, whole genome shotgun sequencing project. | isolation source: Antarctic Hypolithon | place: Antarctica: Miers Valley | collected 2014 | reverse complement strand
GAATCCACTTTTGTTCCGTCTCAGTCCACTTTTGTTCCGTCTCTGTTCACTTTTGAACCGGCCCCGACACGCTTTACACTTCACAGACGCCCCATCCGCGGGGGCGGTGATAGTTGGAGGGCCCGATGAGGTGAAGATTCGACCAGCAGCAAGGACTACGCGGCCTCGGGGATGCGGGTTCTGATTATTGAGGTTCAAGCTACCCCCGTTGACGGTTGTCACCTGGGTTCCGCTGTTATTGTTCCAGCCCAACACGTTTTGGCTGTCAGTTCTCAAAGTGCCGGACGAAATGGTCCCGCCGGAAAAGTTTGCGTTGGAACCGAAGCGACCAGACCTTACCGCCATCAATCCATCCCCGGATTTGATAGTCGCGCCGTTGCTGAAGTTATCAACGCCTGTGTTGGCGCCATTCCCGAGCACGAAATCAACTGGAGCTTCGCCATTGGCCACGAAGAAAGTGCGGGCAGCCCCTTCGAAATCCTGCGCTGCATTGCCGCTGGAGTTCAAGTTGGACCCGGTTGCAGTCGGGTTGCTCGCGATGTCATCACGGAACTTAATCTGCATGTTCGTAGCGCCATTTGCTCCCACACTGCCGCCCGTCATGGTGAGAGCGGTGCCGTGCCAGTGCCAAAGACGAAACGCGGGGCGTTTGATTATCGCCATTAAGGGTCACGGCCCCCGGGCTTGCCCACCTCCCCTACGGTAAGGCTGGCGAAGGCGGTAGGATTCGTATAATAGCCGCGCGCAAATTGCGGGACTAAACTCAAAGTACCTCCGCTTCTGACGGTCAGGTTGACCGATCCGGTGGTCACTCCGCCCCCAGTTGTCGAAGCGAATTGATTCGTTCTGAGGACGCTGACTGTGCCTTCGCTGTTTATCACAGGTGCCTGAGATGGCAAAAGCAGTATTGTCCAACCCTGTCGCAACGCTGCTTATCTTGTTGAGGGTGAGTGTGCCGGCACTCACGGTGGTGAGGCCGGTATAGGTGGCTGGCCGTGCCGCTGTAGATGACAGTTCCGGCGCCGATCTTTGTCACGGAGCGCCCGGCCATATCCTGCCTGATGGTCCCGTTGCTGGGGATGTTGATGGTGGTATTGGTCAGGGCAAATGTAACCTCATTGGCCAACACAGCATTGGGATCGATTGTGAAAGCACCAGTTCCCGTCTTTAGGAGGGCAGCCTGAGTCTCTCCTGGCACAATGCCAGCGCCACCGCCGGTCCACATGAGAAGCTGGCCGGGTTGGAGCCGCACTGACTGTCAGAGTCCGTGAGTTGAGCTGTCCAGACTGGAGCGCGACTGCGGGCCACCCAGCATCCATGCACCGACGCTGGTCGTCAGGTTGTAGTTTACCACATTACCGTTTGGCCGGGAGGGGCTTGGTGCCAGCGGTTTCATCAGTGATCACATCTGCCAGGACTGGAGTAGTCACCGATAAGCAGAGCAACAGAGAGAACGAAGGCAGCTGCGGAGGAAGTGAGGGTGGATCATTGGGGGTATGCTTTTTTAGGGTCGAATTCCGTTAATTTCGCAGATGCTGGAGGTAGACGTCAAACTTGTGCCAATTTTTTATTTGAATTTTGCCTCGGCGGTCACGCTTCGCCCTGCCCCGATCAAACCTGAATTTCGCCGTCCATTCGTTCCCGCAGTCATCAGTCCCGTTCACCGAAGATGCTGATCTGTGTAATCCATGAAAAGCTTCCAGTCGGCTTCGGTGAGATTGTGCTCGCCGGCCCGCAGGTGATATCCGACCCTGCCGTCATGAATGGGCTGGCCAGGCGACGGCATGACTTTGGCGGCGAGGCCTGTTCGGTTGAACAAGCTCCAGACCGGAGAAGCTTCCACGCAGGCGCGAAACTCCGCCGCAGGATCGGCGTTCGCATCCTCCGTGGCACTCGCCACATATACCAAGCGAGGAGCACACAGAGCCAGCAATTGATGCTGATCGACCGGCATCTCTACTTCGCGGTTGTTCCAGCGCTTATAATTGGCGTTGAACCAGTGCGGGAATTTTTGATTGATGACGGCCACTGTCTCGCCGGTGGTCCCGCGAGCCACGGCAGCACCACCGCAGCCTGAGTTGTTGCTGATCGTCAGTGCCACACGTTCATCCTGCGCCCCACACCAAAGGGCACTCTTACCGGCCCGGCTGTGGCCTGCTACAGCGACACGTTTCGGATCCAGATCCGGATCTGTGACCAAGTAATCGACAGCACGACTTGCGCCCCAAGCCCATGCAGCGAGCGTTCCCCAAGCATCAGCGGCACGCGCATCACCTTTCGGGTCGAATGTGGCGTGGACGCCACTGCTGTTTCCATCATTGGCATCCGGAGCAACATCGCCTACGATGAAGGTGGCGGTTGCATAACCGCGAGCTATGATAGCCTCTGCAGGCCAGAATTCCGATTGTTCCTTCCGCGTCGGATCAATGTTTTTCGGTTCACGATTGCAGATGAAGAGAAGACATGCGGCGGGCTTCTTGCTCGCGGTTGGGACGAATATAATCAAGTTCATTCCACCGTTGCCGTTCGGCCCAGACCAAGTGATCCGCACCAGCTTCCTTGTGGCGGCGCCATCCATCATCCCCGTCGTGATGTCTGTCACCTCGGAGGCCAGGTCGACTGGCCGCTCCACCGGCGCACGGCCATAGACCTCCCGGCGAAACAGCTCCAGCAACTCGCCACGCCGTCCGCTCTGCCATGCCGCGGCAGTCCTGACCCTGGTGCCATCCATCGCGGTGAATGGGTCTGGCAATACCGGCTCCACAGCGGAAACTAAAAGGGGAGACCCTGAGAGGAGGAAGCCCATGAAGCCGCGAACGAGAATGTTTCGCATCGAAGAATACTGCGGGACAGGTCTATAACACGTCAACAAACGCATTGAGCTTCTGAAACCTGGCACTACAAAGCCTAGTTTCCGGAACTTCCGCTGGCGGGAGGTCAGCTCCGCGCGCAACCCGTCCTGCGGGATGCCTTTGCCCACGCAGACTGCAATGGCTGCCAAGGGCTCCATTGCCCCTGTGACTTTGGCGTCACTTTCAAGAACCTTCGCTACCGTTGCGCTCCACCAGCACTCACGCGCTGCCAAACATCTGCAGCCGCAGGCCTCGCAATACATGGGAGCCCCTGCCAATCTCCGCCTCGTATCACCCGCGCGCCGCTCTTGCGCTTGCGTGCGCGGGCTGCTGGAACGGCTCCGCACCGATCTCGACGCGCTCATACGCATCCCGGTCGAGATTCCGCTGCAACAGAAAAACGACGCCGCCACGCAACCGGGAGCTTCATCGAAGGCGGAATGCCCGTCTTCGTTCCCGCTCGGTGAAACCGCGGAATTCAACATCGCACCCGGTCCCAATCAGATCAGCCGCGAGAACGGGAAACGCCGCGCAGTCGTCACGGCCGACGTGCGCGGACGCGACCTCGGCCCATTCGTCGCCGAGGCTCAGGAACGGATGGAAGCGGTCGAGATCCCGACCGGCTATTGGGTAAACTTTGGGCGGACCGTCGAGCAGCTTGTCTCCGCGGCGAAGCGCCTCCAGATTGTCGTGCCGCTGTCGTTGCTGCTCTCCATGGTTCGGAAATGTGAAGAACGCCCTGCTCGTCTTCTCCGGTGTCCCGCTCGCACTCCCGGCGGCATCGGCCATTTGGCTGCGCGACATCCCGCTCTCCATCTCCGCGGGCGTCGGGTTCATCGCCCTCCGGCGTCGCCGTATTGAACGGCCTCACGATGATCACCTTCATCAACAACCTCCGCTAGTCGGCGCTGCTGGAAACGCCAGCGGGTTTCTGTCTTATACCAAATGTCTAAATTGATCGGACTCTGTCCGAGCCGGAGGCTCGGATGGAAATTAGCCGCGGGTTTCAACCCGGGGTAAGTCGGAAGAAAAGCGAAGGCACCCCGAAGGAGGTGCTGGAAGGCCTGCGGTTCCTTGCTTCCGGCACTTCGGGGTGCAGTTGCTTTTGCGGGCGATACCCCGGGTTAAGACCCGAGGCTAATTTCTTCCAGCCCTCCGGGCTGCCGGAATGCCGGATTTTTTCGGAGAGTTGGTATTAAGCGAAGCCCGCGGCCCAGCGGAGCAGGCCGACGACACCGGCACCGAGCACGACGGGGATGACGTCCCACTTCCAGCGCACCAGGCCGATGACCGCAACGGCGGCAATCGCGACGGCGAACCAATCGATCGCGCTGCCGGGAAAGAGAACGTGGAGGCCGAACCAGACGGCGAGGTTCAGGATCACGCCGACGACTGCGGCGGTGACGGCGGAGAGCGCGGTGGTGAGCTTTTCGTTGCCGCGGAGTTGCTCGATGTGCGGTGCGCCGAGGAAAATCCAGAGGAAGCACGGAATGAAGGTGGTCCAGGTGGTGATTAGCGCCCCGAGGGTCGCGCTGAGCAAAGGCGGGAGCGCGCCGGGCTGATTCCAGCCGCCGAGGAAGCCGACGAATTGCAGCACCATGATGAGCGGGCCGGGCGTCGTTTCGGCGAGGCCGAGGCCGTCGAGCATCTGCGGCGCGGTGAGCCACTGGTGGGTCTCGACGGCTTGCTGCGAGACATACGGCAGCACCGCATACGCGCCGCCAAAGGTCACCATCGAGGCTTTTGAAAAGAAGATCGCCTCGCGGAAAAGCGTGTGACTCGTGCCGAGCCACAGCGCGAGCAGCGCGATGGGGAGCCACCACAGCGCCAGCCATGTCGCACAGACCTTCAGCGCTCGGGCAAGCGTCGGGCGGGTGTGCTCGGCAGACGCGGCGTTGTCGTCGATCACCGTGGCTTCTGCGCCGCCGGGTTTTGACCCGTGGCCGCGGATGACCACGAACTTGTCGCGCCGCACCTTCCCGCCAATGAAACCGGTGATCGCCGCCGCGAGGATGATGATCGGGAACGGCACCTCGAAAAAGTAAATCGCCACGAAGGCGAGCGCGGCGAGCGACCACATGACCTCGTTCTTGAGCGCCTTGCTCCCGATGCGAATCACCGCCGCAGCGACGATCGCGAGGACAGCAGGCTTCAAGCCGTAAAAGATTGCGGCGACCCACGACACCGCGCCGAAGCTCACATAGACGAAGCTCAGCGCCCACAGGATGAACATCGACGGAAAGACGAAGAGCGCGCCCGCGATCACGCCGCCCCAAGTTTTGTGCAAGAGCCAGCCAACATACGTGGCGAGTTGTTGCGCCTCCGGGCCGGGAAGCAACATGCAGTAATTCAGCGCGTGGAGAAACCGCGCCTCGCTGATCCACCTCTTCTTTTCCACCAGCTCGGTGTGCATGATGGCGATTTGCCCGGTCGGGCCGCCGAAGCTGATGAATCCCAGCTTCAGCCAGAAGCGGAAAGCTTCGCGGAAGGTCGGGTGTGTGGTCGGAGTGGATTCCATAAATCAAATGCGGAGCTGGCGGGCGAACTCTCGCTATGTTTCATGGCGGTCATTTCTCCGGGGTTTGTGTGTCGAGCGTCTTGCGGAGGCTCGTGGCGAGTTTGGCGGCGGGGCCTTTGCCCCAGTAGTGGAGAAAGAGGTAGCGCGGCTCTTCCATCGTCATGTGGTTGTGAATGGCGACGACGTTGATGCCCTCGGCGCGGAGTGCCTTGAGGACGGTTTGCAGTTCGGTTTCGAGCACGCAGAAATCGCCATCCACGACGGCGCTATCGTCCGTGCCGGCGAACGCGGCCCACGTATTCACGCCCATCTCTTTCCCGATCTCGCAGCCGCACGGCATCTTGCTCACGCGCCCAAAGACGAACTTCGCCATGCCGTCCTTCACCGTCGCCTCGCCGCCGAAAATGGTTTCGAGCGCGGCGGGTGTGATGCTGTTCGCCGCAGGCGCAAAGCCGGAGCCGAACATTTTCGGGGGGGTCGCATTTGCGGCGCGAATCTCCTTCACCTTGTCGAACGCCGCCTTCACCCCGCCGCCCAGCTTCTCGACGGTGCCCTCGCCGCCGATGTGCATGAAATAGACCTTCGGCTCGTCGTAGAAAAAGTGGTTATGCAGCGCGGTCACGCTCAGGCCGGCATCGAGCGCGGCACTCATCACCGGATTCACTTCGTCCTGAAAAAGAACGAGGTCGCCCATCACCATCGCCTCCGCTTTTTTCCCCTGCATGAATGCCGCCCACGAAGTCAGGCCCATAAACGGCGGCATTTGCCACGAGTCCACGCTGACTTTCACGTCGGTGCGCGGAGCGGTGACTTTGAACACTCCCTCCTCTTCATTGAGCGTGCCTTCGAGGCCGGTGGCGGTTTCGATTTTCGCGCCGTCGAGCGCCGCGCAAGCGAGGGATGGGAGAAGGAGGGCGGTGGCGAGGAAGAGTTCGATGTGCATGATGGAGTGGCGTGGTTTTGCTGGACGTTGCGGATCGCGAAGCAACACCTATAACACGCTGCTATGGCGTCAACATCAGACTCACCGCGCGGCTGGCTGCTGCTGCTCTACTCACTCCCGGCGAAGAAAGCCTCCGGGCGCGTAAGCCTGTGGCGCAAGCTCAAGAAAACCGGCGCCTATGCGCTGAAAACTTCCGCCTACGTGCTCCCGGACGAACCCGCGCACGTCGAGCGTTTCCAGTGGCTCGTGCAGCAGGTGCGCGACGAGGGCGGCGAGGCCACGCTCGCGCGCGTGAGCGACATCGAAGGACTCTCCGCCGAAGAACTCGCGCGTCTTTTCAACGAAGCACGCTCCGAGGACTACGCGGCGCTCGTCCAGCCGCTCAACGACCTCATCGCCGCCAACCGAAAGAAGCCCGGTAAAGGTTTTGCCGACGCGATCGCGAAGTTGCAGCGCCAATTCCAGTATGTGCGGGCGATCGATTACTTCGACTGCCCGGCGGCGCATGATGTCGAGATGCTTTTGCAGCGCGCCGCGCGCCTCACCGAACCGCGCGCAAAAGCCCCACCCGCCCTCGAATTGAAGAGCTTTCAGCGACGCACCTGGCTCACGCGTCCGCGCCCGCAGATCGACCGTGCGGGTTCCGCGTGGCTTATCCGTAAGTTCATCGACCCGCGCGCCACGTTCGTCTTCGCTGCAAAGCCCGACGCGCATCCCGACGCCATCCCCTACGACATGATGGACGTGGAGTTCACGCACCACGGCGACGACTGCACGCTCGAGACATTGCTCAAACGCTTCGCCATCGTCGATCCCGCCGCGCGACGCATCGGCGAAATGATTCACGACGCCGACCTCGAGGACGGCAAATTCCAGCGCCCGGAGTGCAGCGGCCTCGATCTGCTCTTCAAAGGCTGGGCGCGCCTCGGCCTCAGCGACGCCGATATTTTGGAGAAGGGCTTCGCCTGTTTCGACGCCCTCCACGCGGCCCTGCGGAAGTAGCTTCGGCACCTTTGATAAGCCAGCCGTGGCATGTCGCTCCATGATGAGAAAGCCGCTGCAGTCGCCAAAGTCATCATCGGCAAACTCGCCTTCCTCCAAAGTCGCTATGTATCCGGCATCGACGCTCATGGCCGAGGCAGAGCCGCTCCAGCGCCCCACGTCGGCATCGCGAGCGGAAAGCTTCACGGAAGGTCGGGTGCGTGGTGGGAGTGGATTCCATGAACTAACCGGCCACGTAGGGATTGGTGCGGCGCTCCTGGCCGATGGTGGTCGCAGGGCCGTGGCCGGGGTGGACGGTCACGTCGTCGCCCAGCGGGAGCACTTTCTCGCGGATGCCGCGCAGGAGCAGGTCGCGGTCGCCGCCGGGCAAATCCCACCGCCCCACAGCGCCGGCGAAGAGCACGTCGCCGCCGTAGAGTTGGCGTCCCTCTTTCTCGAAAAAGCAGAGACTCCCGGGGCAATGGCCGGGCACGAGCAGCACTTGGAAGTCGATCCCTTCGAACTCCCGCGAGGCGGTCTCGTCGATGAGGAAATCCGCCGCGACCGGCTCCACCTCGAAGCCGAACCCAAACTGCCGAAAGAACCCCGGCTCGGTGAGCATCGCCGTGCCGTCGGCGTGGTAGCCGACCGGGCAGCCGTGTTCGCGCTGGATGCGCGCGGCGTCAGTGACGTGGTCGATGTGCCCGTGCGTGAGGAGCAAAAGGTTCACGCGGTGCCCACGCGCGGCCAGCCAGTCGGCGCACCCTTGCGGGGCATCAATGAGGATCGTGCGGTCGCTGCGGGCGAGCAGGAAACAATTCGTGTCGAACACTCCGCCAGTGAAGGTGTCTATCTGGTGCATGCGCCGGGGTGTGGCGAAAAGCAGCGCGGGGCGCAAGCGCGACGTAAGCGAATGACGACGCAGAACGAAGGACCCTTTCCGAACTCTCAACCTCTTCTCCCCTCCCCGCTCCGTTTGCAATTTCCCACCACTCTGCCACCTTCCTCCGCTTGTTTTCCCATACGATGAAATCCATCCGCTCCCTCACGCTCACCCTCCTGCTCGGCGCGCTCCTTTCCTCCACCGCGCCCGCCGCCAGCGAGGTCGATGCCGGCCAGCTCCTCACCAATGTCGGGCGACTGCTCGAGCAGGGGCATTACACGCGGCACGAACTCGACGACGACATCTCCCGCCGGCTTTTGAAAAACTACCTCGACGCGCTCGACTACACTCACCTGCTTTTCACGCAGGAGGACGTCGCCCTTTTCGAGAAAAAATACGCCACCACGCTCGATGACGACATCAGCCTCGGCAATCCGGATGCCGCCTACGCCATCTACGATCTCTACGCGAAGCGGCTCGAGGCGCGCGTCGCGTGGATCAAGGAGCTGCTGAAAAAGGGCGAGTTCACTTTTGAAAGCGACGGGACGACCCTCTTGAACCGGCAAAAGGCCGAATACCCGAAGGACATGGCCGATGCCGACCGGCTCTGGCGCGACCGCATCGAGGGCGAGCTCCTCCAGGAAAAGCTGAACGAGCACGCTATCGATCCCGGCCCGAAGGTCGTCCAGCGCCGCTACGACAACAGCCTGCGCAACCTCCACGAGCAGACCCGCGAGGATGTCATCAAGATTTTCCTGAGCAGCCTCGCCACCACCTATGACCCGCACTCGGAGTATCTGAGCCGGTCGGATTTGGAAAATTTCAGCATCAACATGCGACTCTCCCTCGTCGGCATCGGGGCGGTGCTGCAGAGCGAGGATGGCTACGCGAAGATCATGGACCTCGTGCCCGGCGGCCCTGCGGAGTCCGATGGGCGCTTGAAAGTCGGCGACCGCATCGCCGCGGTGGCGCAGGAGAAAACGGAGTTCGTCGATACCGTCGATATGAAACTCGACAAGGTCGTCGAGATGATCCGTGGGAAAAAAGGGACGACCGTCCGGCTGCAAGTCGTCCCCGCCGATGCGACCGATCCCTCGCGCCGGAAGGTCATCGAGATCGTCCGCGACGAGGTGAAGCTGAAGGATCAGCAGGCGAAGGCCGAGATCATCGAGCAGCCCGTGAAGGGCGGGCCTCCCCGCCGCATCGGCTGGATCACGCTTCCCTCTTTCTATGCCGACATGGACCGCTCGAGCTCGGAGAACGCCAAGAGCACGACCAAGGATGTGCGCGCCCTGCTCGAGCGTTTGAAAAAGGAGAACATCAGCGGGCTTGTCTTCGATCTGCGGCGTAACGGCGGCGGCTCGCTCGAGGAAGCGGTGAACCTGACCGGGCTCTTCGTGAAGCGCGGGCCGGTCGTGCAGACGCGCGATAGCAACGACAACATCAACGTCTCGAAGGATCGCGACCGTAGCGTCGCCTACGACGGCCCCATGGTCGTCCTCACCAACCGGCTCAGCGCCTCGGCCAGCGAGATTTTCGCCGCCGCCCTCCAGGACTACGGACGCGCCGTGATCGTCGGCGACCCGAACACTTTCGGCAAAGGCACCGTGCAAACCATGCTCGAGATCGGGCGCTTCATCCCGTTCCTCGGGCGCGATGCGAATGCCGGCGCGCTCAAGCTCACCATCCAGAAATTCTACCGCATCGCCGGCGGCTCCACGCAACTCCGCGGCGTCGTCTCCGACATCCGGCTCCCCTCGCCCTTCGATCATCCGGAGTTCGGGGAAAGCTCGCTCAAGGATCCGCTCCCCTACGATGTGGTCCCACCCGCCGACTTCGAGAAGGTCGAGGATCAACCGCTTTTCCTCGATGACTTGCGCGCCCGCTCGACCGCCCGCGTGGCGACCGATCCTGAGTTTGCGTATCTGCTCGAGGACTTGAAGCGCACGGACGAGCGCCTCGCCCGCAACACGATTTCGCTGAACGAAAAAGAGCGCCGCGCGGAGATGGAGGAAGCCAAGGCCCGCAAAAAAGATCGTCTCGCCGCGCGAGCCGAATATCCCGCACTCGGACAGAACGTCTTCGAGATCACCCTCGACAACCTCACCAAACCCGGCCTCGAGCCCGCCAAGCTCGACAAGAAAAAGAAGCCCGATCCCGACGATGCCCCCGAGGGCGAAGACGCCGCCGATGAAGCCGCGCCGAAGGTCGATCCCGTGCGCGTTGAGGCGCTTAATATCGTCTCCGACCTCGTCGATCTCAGCCGCACGCCGAAGACCGCCAGCACCCAGCAGGCGCAGACCGACAGCCGCTGATTCCCTCCCGCCGCGCCCGGGGCGAGCCGAGGCCATCATCCAGAGCCCCATGAAAATCACCCGCCACGAGATCAGCACCGCCCTGCTGGTCCTGCTCACGCTCGGCATCCTCACGGCCGCGATCCTCCTTGTCGCCGCGCCTGGAGTTTTCAACCCGATGCGCTCCTACGTCGTCTATTTCGATAACGCGAGCGGACTGCGCCCCGGCGGCCAGGTCCTCCTCGCCGGACGCAAAATCGGCAACGTCGTCAGCCTCGAATCTCCCGTCCCCCTCAAACTCCGCCCCCCCGACATGCCCGGCGCGGAAGTCTCCGTCGAGATTCGGGTCGATGAGGACGCGCGCATCTACCGCGAGGTCCGGGTCGTCATGGCCCAGCCCAGCCTGCTCGGCGAGATGGTGCTCGATTTTTCAAATGGCGACCCTGCCAGCGGCCGCGCGCCCGACGGTCACGAGTTCCTTGGCGAGCGCTCCCCCGGACTGTCCGAAGCGGTCCCGACCATCCTGGAAAAAATCGATCCTGTTTTCAAAAAGGTGGATGCCACCCTCGAAGAACTCCAAACCACCGCAGCGAATCTGAATCGCCTCACCGCCGACGACTCCGATTTCACCGCGACCATCAACCGCTTCCGCACCCTCGGCGACAACCTGGTCGCGCTCACCGGCCCCGAAGGTGAGCTGAAAAAGACCCTCACCAACCTCGACGAAATCGCCGCTCCCGGCTCCAATTTGCGCTCCTCCCTGGAAAACATCGACACCCTCACCTCCGACCTCGCCAACAGCGGCCGCATCAACCAGACGCTCGCCGAGCTCCAGCGTGCCGCCGAGAACATCCAGAGCGTGACCCTCATCGCCGGCGACACCGTCAACCGCATCGGCCCCCGTCTCGACGAGACCCTGGCCAACACCGAGCAGCTCACCGACACCCTCAAGCGCCAGCCCTGGCGCCTCGTCTGGCCCTCGACCAAGAGCTATCCCGACGACATCCCC
>PPFU01021108.1_pt1 | contig 11480 bp, 11 predicted proteins | sample 1535991 | NCBI WGS metagenome assembly PPFU01 (sample SAMN04901290, study PRJNA319586) | Hypolithon metagenome, whole genome shotgun sequencing project. | isolation source: Antarctic Hypolithon | place: Antarctica: Miers Valley | collected 2014 | reverse complement strand
ACCCTCCCCGCCGATCCCCGCCACCGCCGGATCGGCGGGCCCGTGCTCGAGAATGAACCGCCGGTCGCAATAGCCGCAATCGACATAGCCCTTCTCGTCGATCTGCATCCACACGCGCGGATGGCCGAGCGTGGCCGAGCGGAAATTGGGACCTGAGCGGATGTCGCCCGAGCCGTCGCACCACACGCGTCGCAAATCGACCATGGTGGTCTCGGGGATGTAGTCGCTTGCTCGCCTGTCGGTCGTCATGGCCCAGCGCCTAATCCCATCGCCTGCGCGCCGCAATATCGCGCGTGCCCGGCGCCCGCCGCCTTTACAGCCGCTGGCCCCTCGCCCACTAGAGCCCGCGACCCGCCGATGACCGATCCCCTTTCCTCCAGCGCGGCCGCACCGGGCTTCGACACGGCTCCCGTTCTTGCCCCGGAACCGGCGATCGTCATCCGCGATGTCGTCAAGCGCTATGCGGCAAGCGGCGGGGCCGAAGCCAAGCTCGCCCTGAAGGGCCTGTCCTTTGACGTTCCCCAAGGGGGCATCTTCGGCCTGCTCGGCCCTAACGGCGCGGGCAAGTCGACGCTGATCAACATCATGGCCGGGCTCGTCAACAAGACCGGCGGCACGGTGCGCATCTGGGGCCACGACATCGACGTCGATCACCGCAATGCCAAGCTCTCGATCGGCATCGTCCCGCAGGAGATCGTGTTCGATCCGTTCTTCACCCCCTTCGAGGTGCTCGAGAACCAGGGCGGGATGTACGGCGTCGCCAGGAGGCTCAGGCGCTCGGAAGAACTGCTCGAAGCGGTGCGCCTCGCCGACAAGCGCGACGCCTATTCCCGCACGCTCTCGGGCGGGATGAAGCGGCGGCTGTTGATCGCCAAGGCGATGGTCCATTCGCCGCCGATCCTGGTACTCGACGAGCCCACTGCCGGCGTCGACGTCGAGCTCCGCCGCCAGTTGTGGGACCTGGTGCGCGAGCTCAACGCCGACGGCGTCACCGTGGTCCTGACCACCCACTACCTCGAGGAAGCCGAGGAATTGTGCGAGCGGATCGCCATCATCAACCACGGCGAACTGATCGCCAACCGGCCCACGCGCGAGCTGGTCGCCATGGCGCGCGAGAAGATCGTGCGGGTCAGCGTCGACAAGGACCTGGCCGGCCCGATAATGGAGGAGGCGTTCATCCGCGCGCAGGTGACCGATTCCCGCACGCTTGAGATCACCTATGATCGCGACCGCTCGAGCGCCGGCCAGGTGCTCGCGATCGTCCAGCAGCACGGCTACGCGATCGAGGACGTGACCACGCGCGAGGCGGATCTGGAGGACGTGTTCGTCGAGCTGACCGGCACCGGAAGCGAGGCGGAGCCTGGCTGAACGCGCTCGCTGAAGCGCCCTCGATCTGCTGTTCTGCACCGGACGAATGGCCCGGTTCCCAACAACTTCGCCGCAAATGCAACGGTTCAACGCAACAGCCAGCCGGCTCATCGCTCGGATTGAGCAGCGGTATTGCTTCGTTAACCGGTGTCCGGGATAGTCAGCAATGCACAAGGCGGTTGGGGGGTTCCAATTGCCGGCAGGAAATTGCGCTCGGGTCGTCCGCCTGTTGTTTCGGGCAAGAGGCGGATCGGGCGACAAATGCATGAGGGCGGCGGGCTGGTCCCGGTGACCCTTGGCAGATTGAAGGGATCGCATGCTCGCAAAGCTTTCGACCGTCGCCATTGTCTCTTTCGCTTTTGCCGCCGCCCCGGCTCACGCCGAGGACAGCCTCATTACCACGCCCGCCGAGGGCATTATCCAGATCGAGAGTGTCGCCGCGTACGAAGCCTACGATCAGGCCGAGCCCGACGAGGAATTCAGCAATCTGTTCGCCAGCTGGGAATCGCTCGATGACGGCGTCATCGGGATGACCGACGAAGCGCTCATTCCCGCTCCGCGCCCCTCGATGTCCGTTCCCTCGATGATGCCAGTAGGCGGCGTTCGCCTTTCGAGCAGCTACGGCATGCGCTCCCACCCGGTCCTGGGCAGCCGCCGCCAGCACAACGGCATCGACCTTGCCGGCCCCACCGGCACGCCGGTCTACGCCACCGCCGACGGCATCGTCGGAAAGGCGAAGTACTGGGGCAGCTACGGCAATTACGTCCAGATCGAGCACGGCGGCCAGCTCCAGACCCGCTACGCGCACCTGTCGGGCTATACCGTGAGCCCGGGGGACACGGTGCGCAAGGGCCAGCTCATCGGCTATATCGGCTCAACCGGCCGCTCTACCGGTCCGCACCTGCATTACGAGGTCCGCATCGCCGGCCAAGCGGTCGATCCGAGCCCCTACATGGTCGAGACCCAGTTCGCCTATGACGAACACGGCCAGGGCGGCGTCGGCGGACCGGAGTAAGGCGCAGGCCTTCGCTGGCTTGTTTGGCGCGCGCCCGGCCTAGCCGAGACCCGGGCCTTCGCTTTTCCAGGTTGCTCCTCCAGGGGGAGCGCGTGAGAACGCTATCCTCGAACGCCGGCCGCGCGACCTTGTTCAGCGGGTCAACTAGCGCCGCCTGTCGGGAAACAGCCCCTATTTCAATGATTTAGGCGCAAACGCAGCCTGCCATCAGCTGCGTGCCATACCCGCTACACCAGTGGACTCTTTTAAAGTCCGCTCCGTGATGCGCAGCCGAGCACAAGGCGCGCGCACACGGCCGCACGAGTGGACTCGCACCCCAGCTTGCCGCCTTCGATGCTTCCTGAATAAGCGCGGCCGATCGCGAGCCCTCCAAACCGGCGAGGGAGATCCGGTGCGCCAATACCAATACTAACTACCGGCGCGGCGCTCGCCCCTGTCGAGCGAAAGTCGCACTTGCCGGGAAAGCGGGTCGAGAGGCAGCGGGATCAAGAGCCTTCTCTCGCAGACCGGCACCCAATCGCGGTAGCCAGCGGGATAGCCGAAGCGCCTTCGGGTAGCCGCCGCTTCTCCCAAAAAGCTCTATTCCGCCAGCAACCGGTTCGCCAGCGCCCGCACATCCTCGCCCATATCCGGCCGCTCCAGCGCGAGCGCCAAAGTCGCTTCGACGAAGCCGAGCTTGCTCCCGCAATCGAACCGCCGCCCGGCGAAGGTTACCGCGTGGAACGGCTGCTGGCCGATCAGCTTGGCCATCGCGTCGGTCAGCTGGATCTCGCCGCCAGCGCCCTTTTCCTGGTCCTCGAGCAGCCGCATCACCTCGGGCTGAAGTATATAGCGCCCCGAGACGATCTTGTTCGACGGCGCCTCGTCCGCCGGCGGCTTCTCGACCAGGCCGCGCACCTCGGTCAGCGCCCCGTCGACCGCGCCCGGATCGATCACCCCGTAACTCGAGACCTCCTCGTGCGGCACCTCGAGCACCGACACCAGGTTGCCGCCGACCTTCTCGTAAGCCTCGACCATCTGCGCCATGCAGCCGGGCTCGCCCACCATCAGCTCGTCGGGCAGCATGATTGCGAACGGTTCCTCGCCGACGATCGCCCGCGCGCACCAGATCGCGTGGCCCAGCCCCAGCGGCACCTGCTGGCGCACGGTGATGATATCGCCTGGCACCGCCCGCGTCGGGTCGAGCACCGAGAGGTCCTTGCCGCGCTCGCTCATCGTCTGCTCGAGTTCGTAGGCGACGTCGAAATGCTCGACGATCGCGGTTTTGCCGCGCCCGGTGACGAAGATCATCTGCTCGATCCCCGCCTCGCGCGCCTCGTCCACCGCATACTGGATCAGCGGCCGGTCGACGATCGGCAGCAGTTCCTTGGGGATCGCCTTGGTCGCGGGGAGGAAGCGAGTGCCCAGCCCGGCGACGGGGAAGACGGCTTTGCGGATCGGCTTGCGGGCGTTCATGAGCGCGCGTTCTGACGGGCGCGCAAAGCCGGGTCAACCGGGTTGCGGCAGAGCATCGCGCGAGCACGGTGAACCTTCCCCGCCCTCGCGCGTTTCTTCGCTCATCTGCCTTGCAAGGAGCATACCATGGGTCTGTTAAGAATGGCCGCCCTCGGGGCGCTGGGTTATGCCGGTTGGAAATATTTCGAGCGGAGCAGCCGCCAGAGCGAGCACGAGGCCTACGCTCCCGGACAGGCGGGCGAGCGGAACTTCTCGGCCGTGCGGGATTCAGGCCCCTCGGCGATGGCCGACGCCCCGCGCCGGGATTGGACCAGGACCGACGAGGAAGTGGACGAGAGCTTCCCAGCCAGCGATCCGCCCGCCAATTACTGATCGCCCGCCGGCGGCGCGCTCGCACGATCGCGCAGGCCGGCCGCCAGCCACAGCCGGATCGCCGTCGCCAGCCCGGGCGGGCGCGGCGCGGCGATCCGCTCCGCATCGATCCGCGCCACCAACGCGTTCACCGGCAACTCGCGGGAGGCAGCCTCCTCGCGCAGCAACTCCCAGAACAACGGCTCAAGGCTGATCGAGGTCTTGTGCCCGGCAATCTCGACCGAGCGCTTGACCGGCGGGTGGTAGAACATCGTCATCACAAGCGCGATTGTACCGGCGCGCACCACTAGCAGGGTACGAATTTTTCGGGGTGGCAGGCCGCCTGCATGTTGCGTAGCTTGCCGGACATGACGCGCGGTTTGCAGGCCCTCACCGAGAAAGAGAAGCAGACGCTGCGCCTTATCGTCAGGGGCTACGATGCCAAGTCGCTCGCCCGGCGGCTCGATATCTCGGTGCACACGGTCAACGAGCGATTGCGCAACGCGCGCCGCAAGCTCGACGTCTCGAGCAGCCGCGAGGCGGCGCGGATGTTGGTCGCCCGGGAGGAGGAACACCCGCAAACTCTCGTATCCAAGCCGTTGGGGGAAGCCATGGCCGCCGCCAGCCTGTCAGACCACGCTTCGCCGCCAGACGGCACAGACCCGCGGCGGCGCGCCGCATGGATGACAGGAGCAATCGTCATGTCACTGATACTCGCAGCCCTCGCTTTGACCACTACCATGCAGGCCGCTCCCGCCGCGAGCGAGCCGGCCGCTTCTGCCGAGACGAGCGAGGTTGCGATCGTCCAATCGGCACGCGATTGGCTGGCGCTGGTGGATGCGGGCCGCTGGGACCAAAGCTGGAATGCCACCGGCAAGGCGTTCAAGGATCTTAATACCAGCGCCAAATGGGCCGAAGTATCCCAAAGCGTGCGCCCCCCGCTCGGTGCGGCGGTCTCGCGCGAAATGCTGAGCCGGGAAAGCGTGCCGACTCCACCCCACGGCAACGAAATCGTCAAGTTCCGCACGAGCTTCGCCAACAAGCCCGACGCGCTCGAAACCGTCGCGCTGGTACACGAGGGAGGGCAATGGCGGGTCGTGGGATATTGGATCGGCTGAGGCCGGCCGCATTTCGCCAATGCGGGATCGAGGCCGGCAAGCATTGCGGTGGGCCGTCGGGTAATCGCGGGACAACCCGCGATGCAACGCACCCTTACTGATACGACCGTCCCTGGCGGCGGAGACCTTCGAAGCGTCCTGCGATCGAACCGGCTTGCGCGATCGCACTCCACTCGCAGCGGGTTCGACTTCAAGCGCCCCTGCTGGTCCGTCCGCGGTGTGACGGGCTCGCAACGATCGGGAGGGCTGCTGCCAACATAATCGCATCCTCGATGAAGCCGGTTGCCACACGGCCGTACCGCCGCATCGCCCGCTTGCGTAGCGCGAGCCCGGCATAGGACGAGACGATCGCCGCGCCGATCCCGAGCGCAGCGCCTGTGAACTGCCGTTCGCGCGAGGCGAGTGCGGCGCCCGCAAAGCCGCTGGTGATCGTTCGCGCGAGAAGGCCGAGGAACACCGTCCGATCGGGCGCGTCCTCCATCTTGTCGCCCGCCATTTCCGCCGCCGCCAGCGCGACGCCCCCTGCGGCGATCGACGGCCGCGCTATCAATCGCGCCGGGGCATTATCATGCGGAAGAATGCCGCGACGTGCGGCTCCAGCGAGCATTGCCAGCGGAACCATCGAGCGCTGGCCGGCGAGGATGCCCATGAGGATCGAGCGAAGCATAGGTTTTCCCTGCAAGGTTTCCTCGCATCAACCGATCATGGGCGCAGGCTATCCCGGACGTAAGCGCCGATCCCGCTCCGCTCCCATCACCCTCAATACATGTGCTGCCCGCCGTTGATCGACAGCGTGGAGCCGGTGATGAAGCCCCCCTCCTCCGAAGCGAGGAAGCTGACCCCGCGCGCGATCTCGTGCGCCTGGCCCAGCCGGCCGACCGGGATCTTGGCGACGATCTTCTCGAGCACGTTCTCGGGGACGGCGGCCACCATGTCGGTGTCGATATAGCCGGGCGCGATGGCGTTGACGGTGATGTTGTTGCGCGCGCCCTCCTGCGCCAGCGCCTTGGTGAAGCCGTGGATGCCGCTCTTGGCTGCGGCGTAATTGACCTGGCCGTACTGCCCCGCCTGGCCGTTGATCGAGCCGATATTGACGATCCGGCCCCAGCCCGCCTCCTTCATCGCCGGGAAGCACGCCTTGGCCATGTTGAAGCACCCGCCGAGATTGATCCGCAGCACCTCGTTCCAGTCCTCGTGGCTCATCTTCATCAGCGTGCCGTCGCGGGTGATGCCGGCATTGTTGACCAGCACCGCCACCGGGCCGACTTCGTCCGCCACCTGCTTGCAGCCGTCCATCGCCGCCTGGTGATCGCCCACGTCCCACCGGTAGGCCGTGATGCCGGTCTCCTCGGTGAAGGCCCGCGCCTTCTCCTCGTTGCCGGCGTAATTGGCGACGACGGTGAAGCCGTCCGTCTTGAGCGCCTCGCTGATCGCCCTGCCGATGCCCCTGGTTCCTCCGGTCACGATTGCCACGCGCGCCATCTCGCTCTCTCCCGTTCACGCGAGTCTGATTGCCCGCATGGCAAACCTTAAGCGAGCCGCCGCGCTATGGGCAAAGGGAAAAGGCGCGGCAGTTCCGGTTTGCCGATCGGCACGCTGGACGGCTTGCCATCGGGTCACCGAGGCCGGTTGCACGCGAGGCGCCGATCCGGGGAGAACCGTTCGGGGATCGGACCGATCGTCCCTCCTCATCAGACCATCGGCTGGATCGCTCCGCCGGACGAACTCGACGAGCGGAACTCACGCGGACCAGGAGCAAGCGAGGGAAGGATGCCCCCAACAACCGAAGCCCTGGGCCTGTCGACAACCGTGTCAGAAGCGGAACTGGGTGCCGATATAGATCGCCTGGCTATCCTGCTCCTCGACATCGGGCAGCGGCGCGAGCGCGCGGTCCTGCGAGTAGCGCACGCCGGCGGTGACATCGAGGTTGCGCGTCAGGCGATAGCTGCCGGCAACGTCGACCGACTGGTCGCCGATCCGCTGGCCCGATCGGCGAACCAGTGGCGAGGCTTGCCGCGCCAGCGCGCCCTCTTCTTCGACCTGGACCCGGGCGGCGAAGCGGCTCGGCTGCTCGCGCACGCCGGCGCTGGGCTCGAACTCGGCAAGATCGGGGATCTTGGCGTCGGATAGCGGCGTGGCGATGGGCGCGGTATTCGGAACGGCCTTGGCAAAGCTCTGGTAGCCGCGGGCGAGGCCGAGATTGTAGCGCGTGGGCGCGATCCGCGGGCCCTGCGCCGAAGCGACTCGCTCCTCGCTCGCCGGCTCGGCGGCCACCCGCGCCGAAATTGCTCGGGCCGTCTGCTGGTCAATTCGCACCGCCACGGTAACCTGGCGGCTCGCCGCATCGCCAGCGCCGGCGGGCGTGAAGCGCAGGAACGGGGTTGCGCCGTCGCTACGCTCGGCAACGATGCGCGCCACGCGGGGGTCTGCCGAAGCCGGGGTGAAGGCCACGAAACCCGCAGCCGAATTCCCCCCCTCGCCCTGGGAGATCAGGCTCACGCCGACCGCGCTTCCCGGCACCGCCAGGATCAGCGCCGCCCCGGCCAGCCCGACGCCGAGCCGCCTGGCGAATGCCGGTCTGTTGCGGGGCGCAAGCTTGCTCACCGAACCAACCCTCTCCTCGTCACGCGCCCGCCCGAACGGGGGAGCGCCATCGTTTGGGGCTCCGACGACGAAAAGCCGAATCGGTTGCAAACCCCTGTCTCGAATTCGAACGTATAGGACTGCGCCCCTGCTTGGCGAGTCCGATCAACAATCCCGCAACGCGCAATCCCGCGAAGTGTTGCGCGGGGCCCACAATGCCTCATCACGCTTAAGACAGAGTTAACCGGCGGGACCGTTCAGAAGCGGCAGGCGGCTCGCGGCTTGTCGGATGGAGCGGTGCGCTTATAGAGGCGGATCGTGCGGCTCGGGCGGCCCTGCTGCGAACTCCCGGCCCGAACGAATCATGGGAATCGATCAATGACCTTCTTCAACGCTCCTGTCCCGCTCATGGCCCGCCGCACCGTCGGTGCCGCGTTCGCCGCCGCCAGCTGCCTCGCGCTCGCCGCGTGCGCGGGCGGTAACGACCGCCCCGAGGCCGATCTCGCCGCCTCGCAGGTGACCCAGATCGGCGTCAATTCGTACCTGTGGCGCGCCAGCCTCGAGACGCTGGCCTTCATGCCGCTGACCCAGGCCGACAGCGCCGGCGGGGTGATCGTCACCGATTGGTACGCCAATCCCGAGCAGCCGGACGAGCGGGTCAAGGTATCGGTGCTGATCCTCGACCAGGACCTGCGCGCCGATGCGCTGCGCGTCGCCGCCAGCCGCCAGGTCAACCAGAACGGCAGCTGGGTCGAGGCGCCGGTCCAGGCTGCGACCGTGCAGCGGCTGGAGGACATCATCCTCACCAAGGCGCGCGACCTGCGCCGCTCGGCGATCGGCTGACGCGCGCCCGCACCGGCGTGGGGGCGCCGCCATGAGCACACCGCAAGAAACCAGCGACCGGTTCGATTTCGCCGCCGCCGAGGCGCGCTGGCAGCAGGCGTGGGACGAGGCCCGTTGTTTCGAGGCGGACAGCGCGAGCGACAGGCCCAAAGCCTACATCCTCGAGATGTTCCCCTATCCTTCGGGGCGCATCCATGTCGGCCACGTGCGCAATTACACGATGGGCGACGTGCTGGCGCGCTACAAGCGGATGAGAGGGCACGAGGTGCTGCATCCGATGGGCTGGGACGCGTTCGGCATGCCGGCCGAGAATGCGGCGATGGAAAAGGGCGTCCACCCCGCCGGCTGGACCTACGCCAATATCGACGCGATGCGGGCGCAGTTGCGTGCGCTCGGCTTCGCGCTCGACTGGAGCCGCGAATTCGCCACCTGCGATCCCGACTACTATGGCCACGAGCAGGCGCTGTTCCTCGATCTGTACGAGGCGGGCCTGGTCTATCGCCGCTCGAGCGCGGTCAATTGGGATCCGGTCGACATGACCGTGCTCGCCAATGAGCAAGTCGTCGACGGGCGCGGCTGGCGCTCTGGCGCGGTGGTCGAGAAGCGCCGGCTCGACCAGTGGTTCTTGAAGATCACTGCTTTCGCCGAGGAACTGCTCGCCGGCCTGGACGAGCTCGAGCATTGGCCCGACAAGGTGCGGCTGATGCAGGGGAACTGGATCGGCAAGTCGACCGGGCTTGAGTTCGCCTTCGAGCTCTCGAACGGCGAGCGGCTGCCGGTCTATACCACGAGGCCCGACACGATCTTCGGTGCCAGCTTCGTCGCCGTCGCGCCCGATCATCCGGTCGCCGCAGAGGTTGCGGGGCGAGACCCGGCGGCCGCCACCTTCATCGAGCAGTGCCGCGCCGGTGGGACGACCGCCGCCGAGCTCGAAACCGCCGAGAAGCTGGGTTACGACATCGGCCTCACTGCCGCGCATCCGTTCACCGGTGCGCCGCTCCCTGTCTACATCGCCAATTTCGTGCTGATGGAATACGGCACCGGTGCAGTCATGGGCGTGCCCGGCCACGACCAGCGGGATTTCGAGTTCGCCAGCAAATACGCCCTCTCGATCCCGCGCGTCGTGGCGCCGAGCGCCGAGGAAGCGGGCGCGCTGCTCGCCGAGGCCTATGTCGAGCACGGCGTCCTGGCGAATTCGGCCTTCCTCGACGGGATGGACGTCGCCACCGCCAAGGCCGAGGTCATCGCCCGCGCCGAAGCCGCCGGCTGGGGCGAGGGCAGGACGGTCTGGCGGCTGCGCGATTGGGGCGTCTCGCGCCAGCGCTATTGGGGGACGCCGATCCCCTTCATCCATTGCGATCAATGCGGCGTCGTCCCCGTTCCGCGGGATCAGCTGCCCGTCACCCTGCCCGAGGACGTCGATTTCTCCGCCCCCGGCAATCCGCTCGAGCGGCACCCCACCTGGAAGCAGGTCGCCTGCCCCACCTGCAACGGCGCAGCGCGGCGCGAGACCGATACGCTCGACACCTTCGTCAATTCCTCGTGGTATTTCCTCCGCTTCGCCAGCCAACCTGCCGACCGGCCGTTCGACCCCGCCGAAATCGCCCGCTGGCTCCCGGTCGACCAGTATATCGGCGGCGTCGAGCACGCGATCCTGCACCTGCTCTACGCCCGCTTCTGGACCCGCGCGCTGGCGAGCATCGGCAAGCTTGACATGGCAGAGCCCTTCGCCAGCCTGTTCACGCAAGGGATGGTGACGCACGAGACCTATCGCGCGGGCGATGGCTCCTGGCTCTCGCCCGACGAGGTCCGCCAGCAGGGCGAGGATTGGCTGCGGATCGAGAACGGCACGCCGGTCACACCGGGCCGCGTCGAGAAGATGTCGAAGTCCAAGAAGAACGTCGTCGACCCGGCCGAGATCACGCTGCGCTACGGCGCCGACGCGCTGCGCTGGTTCATGCTGTCCGATTCGCCGCCCGAGCGCGACCTGCCGTGGTCGGCGAGCGGGATCGAGGGCTGCCACCGCTTCGTCCAGCGCCTTTGGCGGCTGTTCGCGCAGTTCGATCCCGACGTGACCGGCGAGGATAAGCCGCTGGCGCGCAAGATGCACCAGACCATCGCCGCGGTCGCCGCTGATTTCGAGGCGCTGGCCTTCAACAAGGCGGTGGCGCGGATCTACGAGTTGACCGCGGCGACGGAGAAGGCTTCCCCCAGCGCGACGCGGTCCGAGGCGATCGCCGCGCTGATCCTGCTCACCGCGCCGATGATGCCTCATCTCGCCGAGGAAGCCTGGGCGGCTACTGGGATCTTCGAAGGGCTCGTCGCGACCGCGCAATGGCCCGAGGTGAACGAGGCGCTGCTGGTCGAGGACGAGGTCACCATCGCGGTCCAGCACAAGGGCAAGCTGCGCGATACGCTGACCGCGCCCAAGGGTGCTTCACGTGAAACATTGGAGGCGCTCGCGCTCGCCAGCGACAAGGTGCAGCGCTCGCTCGCCGGCGACGCGGTGAGGAAGGTGATCGTGGTGCCCGATCGCCTGGTCAACATCGTCACCTGATGCGCGGCGCCGCCGCCCTCCTCGCGCTCGCCGCCCTCGCGCCCGCCGTCGCCGGCTGCGCCCTGCGGCCCGTCTATGCCGGCGGCGCGAACGGGGCCACCGCGCAAGCGCTCTCCGCGATCGAGGTCCCCGCCATCGCCGGGCGCGAGGGCTGGCTCGTCCGGAACGCGCTGATGGACCGGCTCCGCCC
>PPFU01014402.1_pt1 | contig 11485 bp, 11 predicted proteins | sample 1535991 | NCBI WGS metagenome assembly PPFU01 (sample SAMN04901290, study PRJNA319586) | Hypolithon metagenome, whole genome shotgun sequencing project. | isolation source: Antarctic Hypolithon | place: Antarctica: Miers Valley | collected 2014 | reverse complement strand
CTGGGATTTGACCCAAACCGTGTTTTGAAGCCGGACTTTAGTACAAATGTTTTAAAATGAGAATTGCTGCCCACATACGATTCAGTTTGGCAAAGATATCTTTCCATCTAAGGGAGGTGAAGTCATCATACCGTCGGTGTCTGTCCTCAAACCAGATGGAGATCGCTTCCTGATTGGCGCAGTGGCCGCTCGCTCGATAGCGCTACCAGAAGGTGCAACTTACATGGCGGCATTTTCTAAGAATCCAGCTAGCGCTCGCGCGGTCGATATGCAGGTGATGGATTTACCTGCGGTGGTGCAAACCCAGGCTGAAGTAGCCGCGTTCTCAGACGGGCGCTCGCAGCTGACGTTCGACTATGAGCCCCATGCGGTCTATGGCGTTCTTGAGGGCGATATTGTGATTGCTCAAGCCCAAGGCGGTGGCGAACGGGTTGCGCTGCGAGTGCAGGGCCAGCACCGGATTGATGCAAGGCTAGCGGCGCAGTTAGGAGCCGCGCAGCGCTGGGCCGATCTAGAGAAGTCATCGCCATCTGCTCTCTTTCAAAAAGTTGCCACTGCCCATAGTGAAGATAAGCAGTTGTGGGGGCTAAGGGTTGAGCCGATGGGAACTTACGACAGGGGGCAGATAACGCCTTTTCCAGTGCCGGAACAAAGCCAGCCGCTCGCGGCTATTGCAGCAGAGAATGCATCCGTTAGCACCCGTCAGGAACATCAGGAACCGCCTATTGCTTCCAATTTGTACGAGCGTTACGGCAGTCAGTACAGCGGTGTTATGGCGGCAGTAGCGGCGAGCAATCCTAAGCTTCAACAGCAGTTGGATAGCTTTATGGCTAAAAGAGCGATCGCCGACGGTCACTCTGGCGAAGCTGTCCAGGATGCGATCTCCCGGCACAGTCCAGCAGCCCAGCAAAGCGGCCAGCCAAACGTTTACGCCAAGAACGTGGTCACTCAGGTGAAGCGTGAGACTGCTCAATCAACTAATCCCACGCCGAAACAACGCACTCAAAGCCAGGGCCAGAACCGAGCTAAACGAGTAAAGGCTAAGGACAATGGGATGGGGTACTAGAAGGGCGGTGTTATCAAGAAGACGGCGGCAGGCTCTTTTGAGATAGGCGCTGTTTGCCTGTCGAATAGTCCGTGGAGGCAGACATTGCTGGTGAAGCAGTATCTACCTTTTTTTATTGGAATTGCTCCGCTCGACCAGCCGCGAATTCGACATGGCTTTGCCAAGAGTCCATGACGAATTGAGCGTTTCAACATGACTAAATTCAAAGTAGGTCAACTGGTTCGAGTCAAGTCTCCTCGCTGTCTAGCCTATGGGCGAGTGGTGATGGTGATGAGTGTCTCTGACCGCATACAGATCAGATTTGCCGATTTACCTAAATCGGTGGCCGCTGAGCCAAATCCTGATGGTTTTGTCCAGCGCTTTAGTCCAAAGGAACTGGAGATGATTGAAGGCGTTCCGGTAGCAGCCTTCTATCTGCTGGTGACGGTGCTGACTTTAGTCGGGACTCAGGAGCACAAACGGTATGCGATCGCCCACGGTGACATTGGCCAAAAGCCAGAAGATGTGGCTGAGACAGTTGCAGCTTGCTTCTTCGGCAGTCTCGGTGATTGGGACGGTGAGTTCTACCTTCGAGAGCAGTCGCCGTATGCTTCAAAGCTGCTGAGCTACGAAGAGATCACGATGGCCAACTACATCATGCTGAGCCGCACTACGCCTGATTACGATCTAGGCGTATGCGATGGCTGTAAACAATAGTCACTCAGGTTAATGACAGCTTCCCTCGGGGAGCTTGTAGAGTCTGGGATCATTTTGCCTACAACAGTGGACTGTCCTAAGCGAGAAGCTCATCAGTCAGATGCCATCAATAAGTGTCTGACTGGAGTTTGTCTATCCACTGCTGCGCTGCTGCTGCCCTTGGGGAGCCTGCTGTTTGAAAGAGGATAATTGCTGCTTCAAAGGCGGCGATCGCAGCCTCTTTTTTTTCGAGTGTCAGGTAGGTTAGCCCTTTTCTGAACTGTGCATCACTGTTGCCTGGATCGAGTTCTAATGCCCGGTCATAGTCGGTGATCGCCTCTTCTACCGTCCCAGTACTCGGCGCTGGGATGCCCTAATCTGTGTTCTGATTGTCGTCTGCTTAGCCTCAGATACCTGCTCTACCTTCTATGAGTACTTAAGTAAGCCGTCGAGTGTCAGGTCGGTACAGATTAACTGGAATGATTTGCCAGCCAGCGTTGCACTTCAGCAATCTCTGAAAAATCGAGTAGCGCCTCACTCAGTTCCTCTAGCACCGTCAATGGCAGCGATGAGGTTGACGCACGAATATCCTCCGGCAGTTCGCCAAAGCGCTTTCCGAGTTGACGGACAATGAGGCTAGCTGCTTCTTGCTGCCGCCCTTCCTGCCGCCCTTCTCGCATGGCGTCTTCTCTGACTTCCTGATAAATCCTGGTTTCTTCAAAGGTGATATCTAGCATCCTTTCTACTTCCTGGCGAGTAATTTGCCCAAAACGATACGAAATAATGGTCACGACCATATCAATAATGACACGGCTTTCAGCAGGCGGCACCGCTTGTGCTCGGTTCAATAGCTGCTTCGCTTCCTCCGGTGCTTGCGCTTCATCTATGGTCGTCAGCACCATGAGCGCGACCCATAGCGGCAACTGGCGGATATCGCCAAGTTCATCAAGGTATATCCGATGTACCTGCTGGCCATTCAAAAAGCTGCGATGCGGAAACAGGTTGCTTTGCTCGGTGCTACGGGACGGATAAATGACGACGACCTGCCAATCGGTAAAGCGCTCCCGGCTGCGATAAAAGTAGAGCGCTGCTTCCGCAAAAATGCGTTCATAGAGCCGTTCATCCTTTTGAAACTGCACCTCCGCAAAGAAAACAGCGCCGGGGTGTCCTTCGGGCGGTAGAAACACGCCGTCAATCTCGAACCTGGGTTCCTTGACGGCGACCGAATCAAATCGATAGGCGTCGGCATTCGCAGGCGGATTGGGGACAAGTTCGACCAAGAGTGTAGGCGCTTGTCGAAACAGGTAGTAAAAAATCGAGTCTCTGCGCATGGAATAGTACGATTTTAGTACATCTGATTCTATCAGGCATTCACTCGTTTTTTGCCTCTGGCACCTCAACATGAAAGTTACAGGTCTTCAGCCCAGCTTCGACGCAAGCCTGTAACTCCTCCTGGTTCCAGCGCTCAAGGTCGGCCCAGATGGATTTGCTATCTCTGAGGCCACGCCCAAACCAGCCGAAGGCCCAGCCCGTGGTAAACAGCAAAGAAGCGCCCAGACAGGCAAAGCCCGCCGCTTCTAGGTAGTAAGCCTTGCGCAGCCCTTTCGAGATATCCTTCACCTGCCCAGCAGCGGTGGCTTGAGCATGAGCGATCGCTACCGCTGCAAGCTGTTCTGCCTCACTCTTGAGCTGCTGTCTCTGCTCCTGATAGACCGTTGTGAGCAATTCGGCCTGAGAACCTGCCTGGGTTTTGATCGTTTCCTGCTCCGCCTTAGACACCTGCTTTGATTCTCCCAGTCTCTGCGTGAGCTGCTGCGCGGCCAGCGTACTTTCGGCTGCAGCGACGGCCCACTCCCTTTGCAGTAGTGCCCAACGCTGATCCATCTGCGCTAAGAGCTGTGTAAATAGCTGCTCAAATTCCTGCGGATACTTCTCCAGCAAAACCTCTATCGTCGTAGTGCCGATGAGCAAAATAAACGTCGGGTCGCTCTCATCGATGTTGTACTTTTGCACCAGGGTGCGTACCTTGCTCTTAAACGCCTCTGAGCGCCCCTGGAGGAGCAGGTCTAAAGAACTTTCGCTCATGCCTCTACTCCCAGCAGATGACCTGCTTTGGAGAATTCCTTACGCACATTCTCACGCCACTGATAGACCATTGAGCGCCGCATCGTGGGCAGGCCACTTTCTTTGTCGATGGCCGAGCTATAGGTCAGGCTGTTTTGGTCGATACTGCTGCTAGCGATCGCCCCTAGCTGAGGAAAATCTACGGTCACCCCACCCTGCTTTTCCAAGTCAGTTTTGACGATTGAGCGGTTGTAGGCATCGAAGTAATGCGGCCTGCCAAAGTGCAGGTTCCTGACTGCGACATGAGCGACCGGGAGGCCCTTGGCATTTGAGATGGCATGTTCGAGCAGATTGACACTTTCGAGCGTGGTACTTAGAACCAAAACGCGCGTGAGTCTAGCCCCCATCTGCCTGAGGTTGCTGACGAAGGCAAAGCGCTCTTCTAGCTGCGTGAGCATATCGACTTCGCCCGCTGGAGAGTCGATGATGATGTAGTCGTTTGCCTTACTTTCTATGCGCTCAGCTAGGGTCTCTAGGGCGATATCAGCGGTCTGGGTGTCAGGGCTTCATCAGCGGCAGAAACTCAGCGCCATAGAAGCGCTTGAACTGTGGATTAATGGGATCGCAGTCGTAGCCGTAGATATGGTCAGTTTTGTCCGATAGCAAGTCTGTCAGGATGCGAGCGGTCGTCGTTTTGCCAACGCCGCCTTTGCCGCCACTTACCCAGAGAATCAGGGGTTCGATGGATGGGCTTTCTGGTTCGAGCTGAAAGCTTTGGCTTTGCTTGTTAACGGGTTGATGATTGGATGGGCCGGGCGCATCGTGACTGCTGGTTTGGGTCGTCGAATTCTGCTGACTCATAGGTCTGTTTTTATCTCAAGAGGTTTACCGTAACCGTCGGGATAACGATCTGGATTCTCATCGGATTGCAGCCTGCCTTTACTAAGTTTGTTGGGCGGTTGCTGCTGTGATTGGTTGTGTGATTGGGTGAGTGTTCTGTGAACTGATGGTTCTGGTAGAGGCTGCTTTTTGTCCGAGTGGGCAAGCGTTTTGTCTGCTTGATGTGTTTTGTCTTCTGCCCCTTCATTCGGGTTGGCTCTATGCTTTCTCGCTTCACTCAGATACTGGCGCAGAGTCGTCTTGCTGAGCTGGATGCCGTCATCTTTTAAGATACCAATTAAATCGTCGTAGCTGTATCCTTTGTTTAGAACAATTTCTAGCTGGAGTGAGTTCTCTCGGATGAATTCTTTTGGCGTCAGCTCAGTTTTTTTCTTCTCAGGCAGTTGTTCTAACTTCTGACTTAGCTTGTCTGCAAGCGACCGGGTAATCGTCGTGCGTTTGGTTCTTTTCTGTGTCATTTTTCTTGCCCTAGTTTATGCTTTGGATGTTTCGGTTGGGCGTCTGGTTGGGGCCGCGCTGTCTGTTCCCAATCAGGTGAGCTGTTCGTATGGGCTAAGCTAGGGTCGCCATGTTTGCGCGCGCGCGCTCAGCTCCTACTTGCTAAGCTCGGCCATGTACTCATAGCCACACCCAATTCCGCAGCCATCCCTGATGTGGTTCTCGGCGGGTATGAGAAAAGGTACACCCCCTAAACGTTTTTGAATTTGCCTGCTGCTTTTTTTATATTGCTATTGCTGCTGCTGTGTATATCGATTCTTATATTGCCGTGTATATAAGTTGTGATACTGGCACGTATATTAAAGCGCTTTATTGGCTAATACTGCCCCTTATACCAAGTGGAGAATTATTGTTCAACCATGAGTAACACTTCTTCTTATGCGATTGCGAGAGTTGGTAAGCGATTTAAGACGAATACACAGATAGCTGCTTGTGGTCATCATAATGGTCGCACTCACCCGACGCCTAACGCTGATATAAGCAAGTCAGTTAACAATGAGTGCTTTGTGGGGAATACAGATCAGTCATTGGTTCAGCTAGTGCGCGACAGGATTGGCGATAACGGTGGTAAGAAGATACGCACAAGCAGCGATCCAAAGCAGTCAGCAGTTTTGGCATTTGAAGTGATGCTCAGCGCATCGCCAGAATACTTTAGACCTGATAATCCGGGTGCTGCTGGTGAGTGGCAAGCGGATAAGTTACGGGCGTGGGAGCAGTTAAGTGCGCAGTGGTTAAAAGAGAGATACGGCGATAATATCGTTCGCGCTACCTTTCATCGCGATGAGTCAACGCCACATGTACATGCAGTCATCGTGCCGTTGAATGAAAAGGGTCACTTAAATACTAAGGATTACGTTGGAGACAGAATTAAGTTAGTGGCGCTGCAAGATAGCTACGCAGAAGCGATGAAGCCGTTGGGGCTATCGCGTGGCATTCGCGGTAGTAAAGTGCAGCACGAGACGATGAAAGATTATTACAAGAGCGTCAATCAAGCTGAGACGTTAGAGCTATCGGTAGATGAGTTAAAAGTGCTAGCCGCAGACAGGCAAAGGCAGGTGCAAAAGCGTAATGAGTTCGAGCAAACAGCGCTAGCCCTATCTGAGGAAAACTTTCAGCTAAAGAGTCAACTAGCAGCGCTGCAAAGCCAGGTGGGACAGCTCCAAAAACTCGTTGATAGAAGTCATGATTTGAGAGTGATTTCGCTGCCGGAAGTGGCGCTGAAGCTAGGTATGAAGGTGAGTGAGTTTGATGTCAATCGCTGGTACGGCAAACAGCATTCTATTCAGATAGCTGGAGCGCAGTTTCGGTTTGCCGGTGAGGGTGATCAAGGGCATGGCGCAATCGATCTGGTGATGCGAGTGAAAGCGTGCAGTTTTCAAGAGTCTTTATTGTGGCTAGAGCGTCAGTTAGGCTCAGGCGCAGCGCGAGCAGCGGCTATTGAAGAAGTGAATACTGCGGTGGTTGAGGTAGAAGCGACGCAGTTTATACCACCGGTTCAGTCAGAAGCGCGATGGCCAGCGCTACGCGATCTCCTGCTGAAGCAAACGTATTTGCCTTCGCCGCTGATAGAGCAGCTGCACGAACAGGGTTTGCTGTATGCCGATGTCCAGTGTCAGGCGGTGTTTATTGAGCGCGATGTCCAAGGCGATATAGCGGGTGCGATTCAACGTGATGAAGCGGGTCAGTTTAGACGGTTAGAAAGGAGTGGCGAGGACGCAGCATTTTATGTCGTTATGCCTGCCAATGAACGGATGGAGAAGCCCGACCGGGTTGTGATTACAGACAATCCGACAGAGGCATTAGTCAAGCTGACACTGGAGCGAACAGCGCCGCCGACACAGCGCACTCAGTATCAGTCGCTGGGTGGGTCTAGAGCGCTAGAACAGGCCAAGCGTGTCAGTCAAGTGTCAATAGCTCTTAGCCGTAGTGAGGCGGGTGAGCGGGCTACACAGGAGATCTATCAGGTGATTCCTTGGGCAAACAGTGATCGGCCTGACGAATCGCATCAGGTGCAGCTTAAAGCCGAGATGGATCAGCTACGGGCGTCTATGAAGCGCTCTATTAGTCAACGTGAGGGGCAGAGCCAGCACACGCCGAAACACGAAAGAAAGCAGCGCAAGGCGCGAGATCAAGGCTTAGGGCTGTAGATTAAGAGGATCTGGTGGTACGGTCTGAGCGATCTCTAGAAGATACTGAAGCGCTCAAAGAGCTTTCTAGAAGCCAGTTAGCCGCGATTATTGCCAATGGCCGCAGGATTGAGCGGCTAGAGCAGCAGGCTAGTTATACTGCCGACGTCTAAGAAATGAACCTCCTGATTATTGAATCCAAAGGATTTCAGCCGTCAAAAAGTCCAGATATAAGCCGTCGAGAGTATAGGTAATGACCTTTACATAACGTAGGTGCGATTTAGCCAGCGTCGGTTACGGTTCTGAAATGAGAGACATGCGTACTAGCTTACGATTTATAATATCTGACGGTTTGAGCGATCGCCTCCGTCTCTCAGCAAAGCGTTGAACTTATTTACAGAACGCCACTCTACTTTGCGTAACGCCAGATAAACATCTGTACTCAGTGACCAAGTAAAATCTATATTATCGATATGGTTAGAAGCCAGAAAAAGAGGAGAGTCAACATGAGCTATGAGTCAGGGACTAGGAATCGCTTAGTAATCTCCTACTTAACATTGCGAAAAGCGATTGGATACTTGGGGGCTGCGCTTCCCTTTGTGCTGTCGATTGGCGGAATGCTGATCTATTCCCTGGCGATTCAGGGCTCTCTCAGTAGCTATTACCACACCGGGATGCGCGATGTTTTTGTCGGCACCCTCTGCGCGATTGGTGTATTCTTATTTGCCTATAAGGGATACGAACAGCAAGACAATCTAGCCGGTAATCTCGCTGGCATTTGTGCCGTGGGAACAGCGCTGTTCCCGACGACGCCAGATACACCCTCTGCGTTAGAAGAGACTATCGGCACGGTTCACATTGTATTTGCAGCGGGTTTCTTCATGACGCTTGCCTATTTCTCTCTGGTTCTCTTTACAAAAACTGACCCGACCATACCCCCTACGTCTCGAAAAATACAGCGAAACCGGATATATAGGATATGCGGGTATGTGATTGTAGTGGCCATCATATTGATCGCCCTGATCTCGTTTCTTCCCAGTGAGGCTTCTTCCCAGTTCAAGCGGCTAGATTCGGGTTTCTGGCTCGAATCAGCCGCTATTCTCGCTTTTGGCGTTTCCTGGCTGACGAAGGGCGAAGCCATTCTCAAAGATCAGCCCCGCAGACACATCGCTGCGGGCAACTGATTATATTGCCGACGCCTAAGAAATGAACCTACTGATTATTGAATCCAAAGGGCTTCAGCCGTCAAAAAGTTCAGACATAAGCGGTCGAAAGTATAGCCTACAGCCTCGCTCAGTAACTCATACCTTGACCCTGAGCTTTGCTTTTCTGCTTCGGTTTTTCCTTAGTCACAGCTCTATTTTGCTGATTAGTCTGGTTCTGTTGCGCTTCCTTACGGCTAGGTCGAGCATCCTGGGCTTGCTCCTTGGCACGTTTTGCCTTCACCTCGTCAGAGTGCTCAGCTTTCTCAACGGCTCTGCGAGCGTAGCTATCTGGGCCTCTAAGGCTCTGTGCGTAAGGACTGTGCTGTGAGATCGCCTGCTGAATGTCTTTTGGATCGTGGCCTGCGAGCAGCGCATTTTTGGCGAGTGAGATATCTGTTGCCTTTTGCATGGCTTTATCGCCTTTGTGCATAGTGGCGAAAACGCCGTTTTGGCCAGGGCCAAAATCATTCCATATCTGTTGCGCACGCGCATTGTCTTGAGGCGATACGCCGCCAGTGGAAGCCTCACTCTTTGCCTGCGTTGGCGCTGTCTGAACAGCGCCTTTGGGCTGAGCTTGGCTGGTCTGCGCCTGATTGTTTTCAGGAGAAGGATGAGTACCATTCGTCTGAGCGACAGAGTTCGGGGTTCGAGTTGCTGCAACCTGCTGATTATTCTCAATGTTCTCTAGCGCTTGATTATGCGCCCGTCGCACGTCAGGCGAACGATTTGCGCCGTTGCCTTTAGCGAGCTGGTCAGCGGCCTTGGACGCCATTTCAGGTGACACGTCATGTTTCTCATAGACGCCCTGGTACATGTTCTTGAGCACTTGGTGGCGCTGAATTTCTTGCTGCGCTTGGGCAACGACTGGACTGTCAGCTGCACCCTTTCCACTGGCTAAGTCTCGGCTGGCACCTTCGGCAGTTCCAGGCTTGGCACCTTGGGCCTCTAGCGTTTCTTGATAGGTTTGTTCGAGCGCTTTTCTCTTGCTGTCAGCAGGCTCAGGCTGATGATTAGGTTCCTCTTGCGCCTGCTGAGGTGGGACTAGCTCAGGTTTGATATTGGACTGTTGGGCTTGAGGGCGCTCTTTCGGATCTAGCCCATTAATAGTTTGCGCTTTAACTTCGACGGACTGATCCCGGATGCCCAGACTTCTCTCTAAATCTTTCCGCTGCGCATTCGCCTGTTGTCTCTGGGGTGGTGGTGTCGCTTGATTGACTGCGGTTGCGGTCACGACGCGATATTCTTGGGCCTGCTTTTGGGCGTGAGCGATCGCCTGCGCTTCTGCCTGCTGAATCATCGGACTGTCTTTTGAGCCAAGTCCGATCGCCGCGTCAGCAGCGGCGGCTTTGGCCGTGTCTCTATCGACACCATTCTCTCGATAAGCCTGATAGAAACTCTCAAATAGCGCCGTATCGCCCGCTGAAGGAACGTAGGGCTCTTTGGCCTGTTCTGCCCGCTGCTGTAGAAGCAGGCGGATCATCGCTTCACTCATTTCGCTCACCTTTGCGGCAGCAGCGGTCTCAGCTTGTTGCACAGATTCGTGGTCAGCCATGATTTATCCCTCCTAATGATTTAAGGCATCGGCGATCGCCATCGCTTCTTGCATTTCCTCGTCATCCTCTAGAGCCGCCGCGCCTGTGCTCTCTGCTGTGGCACCGGCCACTGCTGCTTCTGTCGTCTCTGTGGCTTCCGTCTTTTGGTCGCCGTTGTCATCGTGATGAACTTTAGACAGCAGTTTATCCACCTGCGCCTTGCGTTCTGCTAGGGCTTTATTCGGATCGCTGATGTAGGACGGATCGCTTTTGCGAATGGCGATCAGGCGCTGTTTGCTCTTGTTGTCCCAAATTCTGCCTGCTACTGTTTGCTCATCCAGCTGCGCCTGATTTAGCTTTGGCCTTGCTAGCACTGGAATAGACGCCTGCGTGCCGTCCTGACTTTGATAGCCCGGAGCAAACATCACAAACTTACCTTTGCCAAAGCGATTGATTTCATCTGCTGTGACCAGCGCTACCTTCTGCCGGTGCTGGGTGCGGGTCGGTTTCATCAGCATTGCGCCGCTGCGACTCCAGGTATGAAATAAGCGATCGCACTCACCAATTCTTGCAGACACTTCCTTTGCGGTCTCTACATTGTTCGGATTAAAGAACAGCGTATTCCGGCACCCGCTCATAATCGAGCTAGCCATCTCTTTGCCATAGGTTTCTCTTAATTGTGACAGTGACTGAACGCCCAAAAAGGCGACTAGCCCAGCTGAGCGGAATAGGTTTACATACTGGGCAATCTTCGGCAGATAAAGTAGCGGCAGTTCGTCTAGGAACAGGGCGAGTATTTTGGTGCGAGGCTCAGAAAAATTATGCGCGATCAGCAGCTCAACCATTGCTGCTATCAATGGCAGTACGGCATCTTGCGTTTCCTCATCGACCTGCAAGAACAGAATCTGCTTCCCGTCCATCTTGAGCGGAACAGTTGATGGGCCGCAGAAGGACGCAATCAGATCGGCGGTGACGAATCTTTCAAAAATGCTCTGAGCGGTGACAATCATGCCCACAAGCTGCTTCTCACTTTCTTCAGATGCGACGAGCTGCCCGAACTGTTTAACTGTCCAAGCGGGTGCTTTGTCGCTGGCAATTAGCGCTTTTAGCCGTCCAATCAGGTTGGGTAAGCAGATAATCTCACTGACTGTCATCAAATCAGACTGTGCAAGCAGCTTGCTGAGCATGATAGCGGCCTGCACGATGCCGATGCCGGTGCGCTGAAAGAAGTCGCCTTTACCCGATTTATTGGGGTTAAAGCCAGCGGTATTTTTTTCAAGGATGTTCGCCAGTTGCAATGCCCGTGAGGCATCCGTGGGCGATCTTACAAAGTCATGGGGATTGAGGCAGTCTGAGATGAATGGCGCTGACTTAAGAATGTTTCATAGGTAGAAAAATGGCCAAGAGTCGCTCGAATCA
>PPFU01008539.1_pt1 | contig 11486 bp, 10 predicted proteins | sample 1535991 | NCBI WGS metagenome assembly PPFU01 (sample SAMN04901290, study PRJNA319586) | Hypolithon metagenome, whole genome shotgun sequencing project. | isolation source: Antarctic Hypolithon | place: Antarctica: Miers Valley | collected 2014 | reverse complement strand
CCCCCCCCCCCGCCGGTCTCGGCGGGCTGGCCGGTCCGGGCAGTGTGGCCGGTTCGGACGGTGTGGCGGGTTCGGTCGGTGTGGCCGGTGCCGCCGGTGTCGCCCGTGGGGGCGGCCCGGCCAGTCCGGACAGTCTGACCAGGATCGGGGGCACCGGCGCCGCGGGACGCATCGCCCCGCCGGGCCAGACCAGGCAGGCCATCGGCCCGCTGCCCGTCGCCGCCCTGCGGCTGGACGGCGATCTGGTGGCCGAGCTGGCGCGACTGGGATTGCGGCGGATCGACGACTTGGCCAGCCAGCCCCGCGCCGCGCTGGCCCGGCGCTTCGGACGCGCCCTGGTGCAGCGGCTGGACCAGGCCCTGGGGATCGAGCCCGAGCCCGTCTCGCCCGCGCCGGCCGCGCATCATTTCGCCGTGCGCCTGACCTTGCCGGAGCCGGTGGGACTGGAGTCCGACCTGCTGGCGGCGCTGGACCGTCTGCTGCCGCCGCTCTGCGACAAGCTGCGCGGTCAGGGGCGCGGCGCACGGCGGGTGGCGCTGCACTGCCTCCGTGTCGACCAGACGATGGAATCGGTCGAGGTGGGGCTGGCCCGCCCAACGCACGAGCCGGCCCGCATCCGCCCCCTGCTGGCAATGAAGCTGTCCGAGATCGACGCCGGCTTCGGCATCGACGTGATCCGGATCGAGGCCAGCCAGACCGAACCCGTGGCGCCGCATCAGCACCAGCAGACCCATCGCGGCCCCGGCGACGGAACCGGCACGGGAATAGGCGGCGGGACAGCGGGGGGGGCCGCGGCGGGGACGGGGGCCGGGACGGGATTGCGCGCAACGACTGGCTCTACGATGGGCGCAGTGGCGGGCGCAACGACGGGCGCGGCACCGATCCACGACCTGATCGGACGGCTGGGCGCCCGCATCGGGCTGGACGCGATCACGCGGCGTCATCCGGCCGACAGTCACATCCCCGAGAAGGGGTGCCTGGTGCTGGCGGCGGCCTGGTCCGAGCCGGTGCACGACTGGCCCGCACCGCCCGTCCCGCGGCCGCTGTCGCTGTGGCCGCCCGAACCCGTCGCGGCCCCGGAAACGCCAACCGTGCCCACCGCTTTCAGGTGGCGCAACCGGCAGTTGGCCACGCTGACGGCGGCGGGCCCCGAGCGGATCGCACCCGAATGGTGGCTGGACGACCCGAATTGGCGCAGCGGCGTGCGCGACTACTGGCGCGTGACCTGCGCCAGCGGCGAGCGCTTGTGGCTCTATTACGCGCATGGGGGCGACACCTCTGCCGGCTGGTTCTGCCAGGGCGCCTTCGCCTGACGAACAGGGCCGCGGCAGCGCGACGGCACCCGGTCGGTGGCTCTGACGAGGGTGTGGCGACGTCGCGGCCACCCGGCGCCGCGGCAGCGCGACGGTGCCGCCGCAAGCTACCCGCATCGGCGCGTCGCCGCATCAGGCTGGCACGAACGCAAGACGTGCGACACCTCCGGCCGTCACGGACGCAAGACATACGGCAGGAGAAACCCGGTGCCGGGCGTCGAGTGGGGGCAGGAATCACCCGGCACCGGGGCCAGCGATCATTCGCTGACGTCCTCATCGCATCCGATCGCGGCGAAATTTGGACCGCGGCGGCACGACGGGACGGCGCCGGGATGTCCGCGTCGCATCTCTGGCACCTGCCATCCGAATGGGAACGAACCGCCGAAGAAACAATAACGCACACAGTGCGGCGAACCCGGCCCAGAAGGGCCGAATCGCCGCACTGGTCAAGGCGCGATACTCGTTACACCCCCGTGATGCCGCGCGGAGGCTGCGAAACGATGGCGCGATTGCGGCGATTTCGTGGCGCCTTGCCAAGCCGCGGCGCGCGCGCCACGGTGCCGGCATGACCGTCGTGACCCCAGGCCCGTTTGCCGCCAGCCCCGCATCGATCAGCCCCGCATCGACCAGCCCCGCATTACCCGACAGCGTCGCCTTCGACCGACGCGACCTGGGCGTGATCATGCAGCTTTACGGGCGAATGGTCGCGGCCGGCGAATGGCGCGACTACGGAATGTCCTTCCTGCGCGAGGTCGCGGTCTTCGCGATCTTCCGGCGCACTGCCGAACATCCGATCTACCGGATCGAGAAGCGGCCGCGCCTGCGAACCCGGCAGGGCGAATACGCGGTCATCGCCATGGACGGCCGCATCCTGAAGCGCGGCAACGACCTGCCCACCGTCCTGCGGGTGCTGGAACGACGCCTGATCCGCGCGGTCGACTGACGCCTCCGGGGCCTGGTGTCTGCTGCCGCTCAGGTCGGCCGGACATGCGCGAGGACAGGCCCCTCGCCTTGGTCGGCGATGCGGTCGATCGCGGCCAGCGCGGGCTCGTAGGCCGTGGCCATGTGATGGGCATTGGCGTGGATCAGAACGGCGTCGTCGACGGCGATGGCGACATGGCCGCGCCAGAACAGCAGATCGCCCCGTTGCAGCGGGGCACCGGGCGGCAGCGCCGGGCCGAGTGCGTCGCGTTGCAGGTCGCTGTCGGGCGGGCAGTCGCGCCCGCACGCCATCAGCGCCGCCTGCACCAGCCCCGAACAGTCGATCCCGAGGATCGAGTTGCCGCCCCATAGATAGGGCGCGCCGAAATGCAGCTGCGCCACCGTGGCGGCATCGGCGAAGGGCACGTTGGCCGGGCGCAGATGCGGCTTCGGCACGAAGGCGCCCGTCGACGTCTCGAAGAAGGCCCCCGCGGCCGAGACGATGCGCAAGCGCGCGCCGAACGACAGGTGCGCGATCGCGTCCCGCTTGAAGTCCGGCGCCGGATAGAGATGCGTGGCCGACACTGCGACGATATGCGTCCCGTCGACCGGCGACCCCAGCGACGCCGACAGAACGTAGCCGACGTAGCCGTCGCGTGCGGCGCGCACGAAGGCCCAGCCGTCGCGATCCTCGTAGCGCAGCACCGCGGCGCCGAAGACGAGCTGCCGGTCGCGCGGGCCGCCCGGCGCGCGGCGCAGGTCTGCCACCGGCACCACGATGCTGCAGGGCACCCCCTCTACGGCGATTTCTTCCGGCGCGGGCGCGGCGCGCGCGGCATCGACGACGCGGCCGTTGCCCGGGCGAAACCGGCGATCGGATGCCGGAGGCGTCATCGGGTCGGCCCCATCGCCGCCGCGCGGGACCCCGGCGGATGGGTCACCACGCGGCAATCGGGCGCCGGCTTGGATCCGTGCGGGAACCCCGCCGTGCGGCGCGACAGGGTACCGGTGTCGCACGCGCTTCGGCGCCGGGCACCCGCCTTGGTCGTGTGGCGACAATGGGTGGCGGCGGTCCGGCCCGAAACGATGCCCGCCGCAGGCATCCGTCGCCCCTCGGCCATCGCCTCAGGACGAATCGCGCGCGCCGTCACTGCGACAGCACGCGCGGCAGCGCGGCCAGCAGGGCCCGCGCGCCCTGCCCCGTGCCGCCTTTGCTGCGGCCGGGCGCGGCGGTCGCCTGCCAGCCGTAGATGTCGAAATGCACATAGCGCGTCGCCCCCTCGGCGAAGCGACGCAGAAACAGCGCCGCGGTGATCGCGCCCGCCTGCCCACCCTTCGGTGCGTTGTCGAGATCGGCGATCCCCGGCTCGATCATGGTCTCGTAGGGCGCCCAGAAGGGCAGCCGCCAGACCGGGTCGCGCACCCGTGCGCCGGCGGCGGAAATGGCGGCGGCCAGCGTGCCGTCGTCGGTCCAGAACGGCGCGATGTCGGGGCCGACGGCGACACGCGCGGCCCCCGTCAGCGTCGCCATCGAGACGATGAGGTCCGGCTCGCCTTCGACCCCCAGCGCGATGGCGTCGGCAAGAACCAGCCGGCCTTCGGCGTCGGTATTGTTCACCTCGACCGTCAGGCCCTTGCGCGACGGCAGAATGTCCCCCGGGCGCATCGCGTCGCCGGAGACCACGTTCTCGACCGCCGGGATCAGCACCCGCAGGCGCAGCCGCAGGCCCAGCGCCATGATCGTCTGCGCCAGCCCCAGCACCGCGGCCGCGCCGCCCATGTCCTTCTTCATCAGCCCGATCGAGCTGGCGGGCTTCAGGTTCAGCCCGCCGGTGTCGAAACAGACGCCCTTTCCCACCAGCGTCAGCCGCGGACCGGCGTCGCCCCAGCTCATGTCGATCAGCCGCGGCCCGCGGTGCGGCGCAGCGGCGCGGCCGACGGCGTGGATCAGCGGCAGCTTCGCCGCCACGAGGTCGTCCGCGCCGGTCACCGTGACGGCGGCGCCGAAGCGTCGGGCAAGGTCGCGTGCAGCTTGCTCCAGCTCGGCGGGGCCCATGTCGTTGGCGGGCGTATTGATCAGGTCGCGCGTGAGGGCCTCTCCGGCCGCAATCGCCTCCAGCGCCGCAGCGTCGCACCCTTCGGGGCAGACCAGCGCGGCCGTCGGGGGGGCCGATTTGGCATAGCGGGTGAAGCTGTAGCCGGCCAGCAACCAGCCCAGCGCCGCCTCGTCCCGGTCGTGCAGGTCGAGCGGCGTGGCCAGGTGCCAGGTCCCGCCCGGCAGCGCCGCCCGCGCGCCGCCAAGGACGAAACGGTCGCGGTCGCGGCGGGCCGGATCGCCCAGCCCGACGAAGGCCGCCAGCGGCGCGCCGTCCGCATCAGGCACGGCCAGCACGCTGCCCGGCGCCGCGGTGAAGCCCGCTGCGGCGACCCAGGACGCGACGTGGACGGGCAGCCCCGCGAGCACGACCGCCAGATCGTCGGGTCCCACCAAGTGGATCGGGCGCGTCTCCGCGACGGGGGAGGCGAAGGTCAGGGGCATCGACGGAGCCTTGTTGCCAACGGGACCTTCAGGGCGAAGGGACAGTCGAGACGACGAAAGCCGCACAGGGCCGTCGCGCGGGCATGCGGTGGACGAAAATCGAGCATGGCCGGCTGAGGGGGGTCGGTGCCAATTGGTTGCTCCTGTCGTCGAGGGATTATCGGCGGCGAGCGATCGAAAGAACACCGTCAGAAACGGCATCGATGGGCGCGGCCGACACTAGGCTGCGGTGGCCGGACCGCAACCCCGGGATACCCGCGCGCGTGATAATTCCGACGGCACGCAGGTGATCGGCCGCGCGCGACGCTCGCGGGGCTTCGCACCCGATGGCCTGCACGTCCCATGCTTTCGCCGTCGCACCGTCACCGGGCCACAGCCGGCGATCCGTGTCGGCCAGACCGCGACAGGAGATTTGCCGCACCGACGGGCTTCGCCGATGCCGGTCCTGCACCTGCGCCGACGCACCGGCGCCGGCCCGCACCGGAGGATCCACGACGTGGAGCGACCGCGCCGCGACCGGATCTCGGTGGCCGTGCCGGACGTCACACCTGCCGGTCCTGCAGGTCCCATACCTTCGCCAGCGCACCGTCGCCAAGCCGCAGCAGACGGTCGACATTGGCGGCGAGGGCGGCGACATCGCGGCCCGACGACAGCAGCGCCACGGTCCGCGCCACCCGGCCCAGCCGATCCAACCCGATGCGGTTAGCGATCTCGGCGGCGGCATGGGCCTCCGTCCGGATCCCGTCCAGCCGGGCGTCGCGATAGGACATGCCGATGCATGCAAGGCTGTGCGCCAGATCGTCGAGCGCCGCTCCGATGATCCGCCCCGCCTCGGCGCTGCCGCGATCGATCCAGATCTCCTCCATCTGGGCGACATCGACAATCGCGGTCTCGCGCGGCCTGGGAAATTGAACTACTACCATCCTTGCCTCTTTCGGCCCCCAAGTCACCTTGATGGCCCGAGGTCAAGATTTGGTTGCATCGCGGGGTCTAAATGCCGAGCATTTTGAATGAATCCGGAAATGAGCCCGGTCCGGGCAGCGCCCGGCGGGGCCGCGACGAACGGGCGGCGTCATGACCGTCGCGCGTCTTCTGCCTGCCTACCTGGTCCAGCGCTATCAGGGCTGGCGGGCCACCACCTTTGCCGAGAACCGGCCGTGGTACCGCCGCCTGGCGACCGAGGGGCAGCGCCCGCGAGCGATGGTGATCTCGTGCTGCGACAGCCGCGTGCACGTCACGTCGATCTTCGGCGCCGAACAGGGCGAATTCTTCATCCACCGCAACATCGCCAACCTTGTGCCGCCATTCGAGCAGGACGGCGCGCGGCACGGCACGTCGGCGGCGATCGAATACGCGGTCGAGGCGCTGCACGTCGCGCATATCATCGTGCTCGGCCATTCGAACTGCGGCGGGGTGCAGGGGTGCTATGCCATGTGCTCGGGCCGCGCCCCCGAGCTCGAGGCCGAGACCAGTTTCGTCGGACGCTGGATGGACCTTCTGCGTCCCGGCTTCGACCGGCTGCCCGAAGGCGACGAGGCGATGCGCGCGCGCGCGCTGGAACACGAGGCGGTCATCACGTCGCTGGACAACCTGATGACGTTCCCGTTCATCGCCCGCGCGGTGGCGGCCGGCGACCTGGGCCTGCACGGGATCTGGCACGACATCGCCGAAGGCAGCCTGCTGCAGTTCGACCCCGACACGCGGACCTTCGGGCCGGTCTGACCAGGGGGCGAGGGGGTCGCCTAGTGGGGTCCGGCGGCACGGTAGCCGAGTTCGCGTGCGAACACGCGCTGCAACTCCGCGCGCGACACTGGCGCGTCCCCGGCGTCGGGGCTCGCGGTGGCCCGGCGGCGGACCATCTGATGGTCGCGCAAACGGCGCCAGACCTGCCGCAGCAATGCGGCGCCGGCGGCCAGTTTCAGGATCTGCAGGAAAAGGTTCATCGTCACGCCACTCGACCGTGCGCCGAACGCCGGCACCAACGGGAAAAGTATCGCACGACCGCCCTTCACGGCGCCTTACCAGCTTCGTTCCGATTGCGCGCGGTAAGGTTGAGGAGCGCCGATTCACCCGCCCCACAACGAAGAACCGCGGATCGCGTCTTGGTGCGAACTGTCTGCTTTAACCACGATGCCGACGCCTGATGACCACATCTGAGCCATCAACCAGGAACCACCCGCGAATCACCCCTTTCGCAGGACCTCGCGGCCCAGCAGTTCGGCGATCTGCACCGCGTTCAGGGCCGCTCCCTTGCGCAGATTGTCGCTGACCACCCACATGTTCAGGCCGTTCTCGACGGTGCTGTCCTGACGGATGCGCGACACGAAGGTGGCATAGTCGCCGACGCATTCGATCGGGGTGATGTAGCCGCCGTCCTCGCGCTTGTCGACGACCAGCACGCCCGGCGCCTCGCGCAAGATGTCGCGTGCCTCGTCCTCGTCGAGAAAATCGTGGAACTCGACGTTCACCGCCTCGCAATGGCCGACGAAGACCGGCACGCGGACGCAGGTGGCGGTGACCTTTACCGACTTGTCGAGGATCTTCTTGGTCTCGGCCGTCATCTTCCATTCCTCGCGGGTTTCGCCGCTGTCCTGGAAGGTGTCGATTTGCGGAATGACGTTGAAGGCGATCTGGCGCGGAAAGACTTTCGGCGCCACCTCCTGCCCCGGCACATACATGCCCTTGGTCTGGTTCCACAACTCGTCGATGGCATCCTTGCCCGAGCCGCTGACAGACTGGTAGGTGCTGACCACCACCCGCTTGACCCGCGCGCGGTCGTGCAGCGGCTTCAGCGCCACCACCATCTGCGCGGTCGAGCAGTTCGGGTTGGCGATGATGTTCTTCTTCGCGTAGCCATGGATCGCCTGTGCATTCACCTCGGGCACGATCAGCGGCACGTCGGCGTCGTAGCGATAGAGCGACGAGTTGTCGATGACCACGCAGCCGACGGCGGCGGCACGCGGCGCGTGCAGTTTCGTTGCCTCGGACCCGACGGCGAACAGCGCGATGTCCCAGCCGGCGAAGTCGAACCCGTCCAGCACGCGGGTGCGCAGCGTCCGGTCGCCGAACGCAATCTCCGTCCCGATGGAATTGCGGCTGGCAAGCGCCACGATCTCGTCCACCGGAAAGCGGCGTTCGTCGAGGATGTTCAGCATCTCGCGGCCGACATTGCCCGTCGCGCCGACGACGGCGATCCTGTAGCCCATGGGCGTCTCCTTACGTGCGCTCCGCGCCGTCTATCCCGCGTCGTCCTTCGGGGAAAGGGGGACGCGACCGCGCGGCGTCAGCGTCCAGGCGCGGCGCGCCTCGAACACCGCGGCCGTCAGCGCGCGCCCGTAGCCGGCACCGGTGTCGATGTCGATCCGGTTGCCGAAATGGGTCGGTTCGTCCAGCGCGGTGTGACCATGAACGACAAGCCAGGGGTGCACGGTGTCGTCGTCAGCGAATCCCCCGCGGATCCAGAGCAGATCTTCCTCGTCCTGCTCCGCCAGCGGGACGCCGGGCCGGATGCCGGCGTGGACGAACAGAACCTCGCGCGTCTCGTGCCACAGCGGCATGGTGTCGAGAAAGTCGCGATGCGCTTGCGGCACAGCGGCAACCGCATCGACATGCACGTCGCCGGGGCTGCGCGACTCGGATCCGTCCACGCCGTAGGATGCGAGGGTCTGCAATCCGCCCAGTCGCGGATTGCGCCATGTCAAACCGACGTTGAGGCGCGGATCGTGATGGCCGGGCGAGGATAGAAAGCCCTGGAACAGACGGTCGTGATTGCCCTTGATCGTCACCCAGGGCTCGCCCCGCGCGGCCCCCTCGACAAGAATGTCCAGCACGCCGCGGCTGTCGGGCCCCCGGTCCGTCAGGTCGCCCAGATGAATTACCGTCGCATCGCCCGTTCCTTCGCGCGCCCGGTCGGCCGCGATCCGGTCGTGCGCCGCGCGCAACATGTCGGCCTGCCCGTGGATGTCGCCGATGGCGTAGATCGTCATGTCGGCCTCCGTTTCCGTCAGCGGGTGCCGTCGAAGGGATCCTGGGTCAAGCCCCCGCACCCGCGCACCCTGTCGGCTATGGCGCTAGACGTCGAACTGCAGCGGCCGGACCTGCCTGAATACGCCGGTCGCGTGCAACTGGTCAAGCACGGCCGCCGGTGGCTGTTCATCCAGATATAACAGGGCTATGGCCTCCGCGCCGCGGTCGGCACGGCCGAGGGTGAAGTTGGCGATGTTCACGCCGTTCTCGCCCAGCGTACGCCCCAGCGTCCCGATGATGCCGGCGCGATCCTCGTTCGTGGTGTAGAGCATGTGCGCTCCGATCTCGGCGTCGATGTTGATGCCCTTGATCTGGATGAACCGCGGCTTGCCGTCCGAGAACACGGTGCCGGCCACCGACCGCTCGCGCTTTTCCGTGACGACGGTCAGCTTCATGTAGGCCTCGAAGGCACCGGTCCGGTCCTGCGTTGTGGTGGCGATGTCGATACCGCGGTCCTTCGCGATCACCGGCGCGCTGACCATGTTCACCTCGGGATTGGTCGCCCGCAGGATGCCCGCGACGCAGGCGGCGTTCAGCGCGGCGGTGTTCATCTGCGCCACGGTGCCGTTGTAGAGGATGTTGATCGCGCGGATCGGCTCGTCGGTCAGTTGTCCGGTGAAAGCGCCGAGGTGCCCGGCCAGCTTCACCCAGGGGCCCATCACCTTCGCCTCCTCGGCGGTGACGGACGGCATGTTGAGCGCGTTCGAGACCGCGCCGGTCAACAGGTAGTCCGACATCTGTTCGGCCACCTGCAGCGCGACGTTCTCCTGCGCCTCGGTCGTGGCGGCGCCCAGATGGGGCGTGACGACCACGTTCGGCAGGTGGAACAGCGGCGACGCCGTCGCCGGTTCTTCCGCAAAGACATCGAAGGCGGCGCCGGCCACCCGGCCTTCGGTCAGCGCGGCCGCCAGCGCAGCCTCGTCCACCAGCCCGCCGCGGGCGCAGTTCACAATCCGGACGCCGGGCTTCAGCTGCGCGATGTTCTCGGCCGACAGGATGTTGCGCGTCTTGTCGGTCAACGGGACGTGCAGTGTGATGAAGTCGGATAGCGCCAGCAGTTCGGGCAGATCGACCTTGCGCGCGCCGATCTGGTCTGCCCGCGCCTCGCTGAGGAACGGGTCGTAGGCGATCACCTTCATGTGCAGCCCGCGCGCCCGGTCGATGACGATGGAGCCGATGTTGCCGGCGCCGATCACCCCCAGCGTCTTTGCCGTCAGCTCCACCCCCATGAAGCGCGATTTTTCCCACTTGCCCGCATGTGTCGAGGCGTTCGCCTCCGGGATCTGGCGCGCGACGGCCATCATCAGCGCGATCGCGTGTTCGGCGGTGGTGATGGAATTGCCGAAGGGGGTGTTCATGACGATCACGCCGCGCTTGCTGGCGGCGTGGATGTCGACATTGTCGACGCCGATGCCGGCGCGGCCGATCACCCGCAGGTTCGGCGCGGCGGCCAGCACCTTGTCGCTGACCTTGGTGGCCGAGCGGATGGCGAGGCCGTCGAACCCGCCGATGACCGCCAGCAGCCGATCCTTGTCCTTGCCGAGGCCGGGGTCAAAGGTGACGTCGATGCCGCGGTCGCGGAAGATCTGCACGGCGGTTTCGCTCAGCTTGTCGCTGACAAGGACTTTGGGGGCCATGTGGGGCGCTCCTCAGCAAAAAATGGGGGAAGCCCCGATCAGGGGCGCAAGCGTATCAGGGGCGGGCTACGGCCCGCCCCGTTCAGGCAGCGGTCCGCTCGGCGGCGTAAGCCCAGCCGATCCAAGGCATCAGCGCCGCGACGTCCGAGGCCGCGACCGTGCCGCCGCACCAGATGCGCAAGCCGGGCGGCGCATCGCGGTAGCCGGCGATGTCATAGGCCACGCCCTCGACCTCCAGGCGCTTGGCGACGGCCTTGGCGAAAGCGGCATCGGTCTCGACGGCCGGATCGGTGAAGCGCAGGCAGACCGAGGTAGTCGAGCGGATTGCCGGATCGGCGGCCAGAAACGCGATCCAGTCCTGTGCCGCCACGTAGTCGGCCACGGCGGCGAAATTCGCGTCGGCCCGGTCGATCAGGCCCGGCAGGTTGCCGACCGACCGCGCCCAGGCCAGGCACTGAAGGTAATCCTCGACGCACAGCATCGACGGCGTGTTGATCGTCTCGCCACGGAAGATGCCTTCGATCAGCTTGCCGCCCTTGGTCAGGCGGAAAATCTTCGGCAGCGGCCAGGGCGGCGTATAGCTTTCCAGCCGCTCGACCGCGCGCGGCGACAGGACAAGCATCCCGTGCGCCGCCTCGCCACCCAGCACCTTCTGCCAGCTGAACGTCGTCGCATCCAGCTTGTCCCATGGCAGCGCCATGGCGAAGGCGGCCGAAGTGGCGTCGCACAGCGTCAGGCCGGCGCGATCGGCGGGGATCATGTCGCCATGCGGCATCCGTACGCCCGAGGTCGTGCCATTCCAGGTGAAGCAGACGTCGCGATCCCAGTCGAGTGCGGCCATGTCGACGATCTGCCCATAGGGCGCATCAAGCACCCGCGCGTCGAGGGTCAGTTGCTTCACCGCGTCCGTGACCCAGCCGGCGCCGAAGCTTTCCCAGGCCACCATCTCGACGGGACGGGTGCCCAGCAGCGTCCACATCGCCATCTCGTAGGCGCCGGTGTCCGACGCCGGGACGATGGCGATGCGGTAGTCGTCGGGAATACCCAGCA
>PPFU01008533.1_pt1 | contig 11489 bp, 10 predicted proteins | sample 1535991 | NCBI WGS metagenome assembly PPFU01 (sample SAMN04901290, study PRJNA319586) | Hypolithon metagenome, whole genome shotgun sequencing project. | isolation source: Antarctic Hypolithon | place: Antarctica: Miers Valley | collected 2014 | reverse complement strand
CCGGCCGGCGTCACCCGGACCCGCTGGCACCCGGGACCGCCGTGCGCACCTTCACCGGCGCGCCGGTCCCCGACGGGGCCGACATCGTCGTGATGCAGGAGGACACGACACGCGACGGCGACGATGTGGTGCTGGCGGCGCAGTTCGATCCCGGGCCCCACATCCGGCCCGCCGGTGCCGATTTCGCGGCCGGCTTCGCCGTCGATCATCGCCGGCCGCTCGCCCCCGCCGACATTGCGCTGCTGGCCGCCATGAACATCGCCGAGGTGTCCGTTGCGCGGCGCCCCGTCGTGGCGCTGATCGCCACCGGGGACGAGCTGGTGATGCCCGGCGATGCGCCCGGACCCGATCAAATTTTTGCGTCGAACACATTGGGCCTCGCCGCGATGGTCGAGGCGGCGGGCGGCATCGCGCGCCTGCTGCCCATCGCGCGCGACACCGTCGCGGCGCTCGACTTCGCCTTCGACCTCGCGCGCGGGTCGGACCTGATCGTCACCGTCGGCGGCGCGTCGGTCGGCGATCACGATCTTGTCGCCGGCGCGGCCGCCGCGCGCGGGATGGATCGAGCGTTCTACAAGGTCGCGATGCGGCCCGGCAAACCGCTGATGGCCGGCCGGCTCGACGGGGTTCCGATGCTGGGCCTGCCCGGCAATCCGGTCTCGGCGCTGGTCTGCGGCCATGTCTTCCTGCGTCCCGCCATCGCCGTCCTGTCGGGCGGCCCGGCGCGACCCGCGAGCCGCTTGCGTGCCCCGCTAGCAGCGCCCGTCGGGCCGAACGGGGCGCGCGAGCATTACGCCCGCGCCACCCTCGGTCCCGACGGACTGACGCTGGCCGACCAACAGGATAGCGCCCTGCTGAGTGTTCTTGCAGGGGCCGATGCCCTCGCCATACGCCGACCGCACGATCCAGGCCGAGAAGCCGGCGAAACCCTCGATTATCTCCCGCTGCGGCACCGCATGGCATTTGACACAAATGGGGAACGTGGCTAGAACGGGGCTGGAACGACGATGCCATATCTTGCAGTCGACCGGCCCGAGGTGCGCAACATGCTGACCCGCAAACAACTGGATCTGCTCAATTTCATTCAACATAGGGTGCAACGCGACGGTGTTTCGCCCTCGTTCGACGAAATGAAGGAAGCTCTCGACCTCCGCTCGAAGTCGGGCATCCACCGGCTGATCACGGCGCTGGAAGAGCGCGGTTTCATTCGCCGGCTGGCACATCGCGCCCGTGCCATCGAGGTGGTGAAATTGCCCGAAGCGCTAGAGCATTCGGGACGCGTGCCATTCGTACCGCGCGTGATCGAGGGCGATCGCGGCAGCACCCCGCAGCCCGGAACCGCCCTGATCCCCGCCGGCGCCATGCCGATATCGGTCGCCGCGGTCGAGGTGCGGCTGGTCGGGCGCATCGCCGCGGGCCGGCCGATCGAGGCGATCAGCGACGGCGTTCACAACGTCGCCGTGCCCAGCCAGATGTTGTCCGGAAGGGGCAACCATTATGCACTTGAAGTGCGCGGCGACTCGATGATCGATGCGGGTATCAACGATGGCGACGTCGTCGTGATCCGCGAGGGCAACACGGCTGAGAACGGCGATATCGTCGTCGCCCTCGTCGAAGGGCTGGAGGCGACGCTGAAGCGGTTCCGCCGCCGCGGTGGCGCGATCGCCTTGGAGGCCGCCAATCCGGCCTACGAAACCCGGGTTTTCCGCGACGACCAGGTCGAGGTACAGGGCAAGCTGGTGGGTCTGATCCGCACCTACTGACCGTCTGCGGAAAGCGCCGCGCGCGGCTCGCCGTCGGGACAAGCCCAACGGCGCAGCCGCCTCACATGCGGGATGCGACGTTCTCCCAGTTCGCCAGCTTGTCGAGGAAGTTCGTCAGGTAGGCCGGCCGCTTGTTACGAAAATCGATATAATAGCTGTGCTCCCACACGTCGCAGCCCAGCAGCGCAGTCTGGCCGTAGCACAGCGGATTTACGCCGTTCTCGGTCTTCGTGACCTTCAGCGCGCCGTCTGCGTCCTTCACCAGCCAGCACCAGCCCGAACCGAACTGGCCCGCACCGGCGGCCGCGAACTCGGTCTTGAACGCATCGACGGACCCGAACGCCTCGGTCAGCGCACTCTCGACCTCGGACGGCATGGACGTGGACCCGGGGCTCATCATCGGCCAAAATTGTGCGTGGTTCCAATGCTGAGCGGCGTTGCTGAAGATGCCCGATTGCGCGACGGCACCGTCCTTGTAGGTGCCGCGCACGATCTCCTCGACGGATTTGCCTTCCCATTCGGTGCCGGCGATCAGCTTGTTGCCGTTGTCGACATAGGCCTTGTGGTGAATGTCGTGATGGTATTCCAGCGTCTCTTTCGACATGCCGATATCGGCCAGTGCGTCGTGTGGATAGGGAAGGTCGGGAAGGTCGAATGCCATGGTGGCCTCTTGCTTTGTGACGGATGCAAGACCGGTTTGCGTGGGTCATGCCCCTCGGTCAAGCCATGACCCGTGCAACGTGCGCCTGCCGGTGATGTTCCCTCCGGCGGGCGGTTCCGTCCAGTAAGCGACTGACGTTCCGGGCCTCGCGGCATCGCGCAGCAGCGCGCCCGTGTAGTCCGCGACCGAGGCGAAGCACAGCAGATCGGCCGCCACCGCGCCGCCAGCGCCGGCGGCAGGTTCGCGAGCGCCGGGCGTCGGCCAGACGGCAGCCGCGACTTGGCCGACGCGGGTGCGGCGCACGTCGCCCAGGCCGAACGCACCCGGCGACATGTCGGCCGGCGTGAGCTTGGCCAGCACCTCGCGCCAGTGCGGCCCCTCGATCCGGAAGGCGACGCGGGCGTCCGAGACGTCGGCTACCGTCGTGTGGCCGGGGCCGAGCCGCGCGGTCAGGGTCGCGACGGCGACGCCGGCGGTGCCGGCGGGCAGCAGCAGCAGCCATTCGTCGGGCGCCATCCAGAGGAGCCCCCGGTCGCCTTCGATCGCCGCGCGCAAGCGGTCCGGGAGGGCCAGTCCCGACACCGCGTCGACGGAGTCGCGCAAGTCGTCCGCGGCGCCGCGCAGCGTGACCATGTCGCGCCGCGGGGCGCGGTAGACGGCGGTGCCCGGAAGCTCGCTCGGAGCCGCGCTCGGGCCGGGCAATGCACCATCGGCTTCGATGGCAGTGCCGTCGGTGTCAGACATCCTGCCGCGTCCCCTCGGGATCGTAGCGCACCGGATCGACGAGGCGCACCGCTACCGGCGGCCCGTCCAGATCGCCGAAGAACAACACCTCGCCCAGCCGCGCGGGCCCGCGCCGGACCAGCCCCATGGCGATGCCGCGGCGCAGCGTCGGGGACCGGTAGGTCGAGGTCACCCGCCCCTGCGTGCGGCGCTGCCCCGCCGCGTTCGTCCCGGCGTCGAGCGCATAGGCGCCCTCGGGCAGGACCGATCCGTCAAGGGTCTCCAGCCCGACCAGCCGCCAGCGGTCGGGGTCGGTCATGTGCGGCCGCATCTGTGCCCGCTTGCCGACGAAATCCGCCTTCTTCGACGATACGGCCCAGCCCAGCCCTAGGTCCTGGGGGATGACGGTGCCGTCGGTCTCGTCTCCGATCATGACGAAGCCCTTTTCGGCCCGCATCACGTGCAGCGCCTCGGTCCCGTAGGGCGTGATGCCCAGATCGGCCCCCGCCTCGAGGGCGGCCGTCCAGAACGCGGCGCCCTGCGCGGCCGGCACCGCGACCTCGAAGCTGAGCTCGCCCGAAAACGAGATGCGGAAGACCCGCGCCGGCACCTGCCCCAGCGTGCCATCCGCAAAACCCATGAACGGCAGTGCGTCGCGGCTTACACCCATGCCGCCCAGCCGCTCCAGCACGGTGCGGGCGCGCGGCCCGACGACCGCGATCTGCGCGAACTGCTCGGTCAGGTTCACGACGTGGACGCGCATCTCCCACCATTCGGTCTGCAACCACTCCTCCATGTGGGCGTGGATGCGGTCGGCGCCGCCGGTGGTGGTGTGGCACAGGAACGTCCGCCCATCGAGCCGGGCGACCACTCCGTCGTCGATCAGGAAGCCGTTCTCCGAACAGATCAGGCCGTAGCGGCACCGCCCCGGCTTCAACGTCGAGATCATGTTGGTGTAGATCAGGTCCAGGAACCGGCCCGCGTCGGGGCCGCGCACCAGCAGCTTGCCGAGCGTCGAGGCGTCGAGCATCCCCACCGACGCGCGCGTCGCCGTGACCTCGCACGCGACGGCATCGGCGGGAGTCTCATCCGGCGCGGGGTAGCAATAGGGGCGACGCCATTGACCCACCGGCTCCCACAGCGCGCCACGGGCTTCGTGCCAGTCGTGCATCGGCGTGCGGCGCACCGGCTGAAACAGGTCACCGCGGGCCGATCCGCCGATGGCCGCCAGCCCGAGCGGTGTATAGGGCGGGCGAAAGGTGGTCGTTCCAACCTGCGGGATCGGTTCGCCCACCGCATCGGCCAGCACGGCAATCCCGTTGACGTTGCTCAACTTGCCCTGGTCCGTCGCCATGCCGAGAGTGGTGTAGCGCTTGGCGTGCTCGACCGAACGGAACCCTTCCTGCGCCGCCAGCCGGACGTCGGCCACGGTGACGTCGTTCTGGAAGTCGAGCCACATCTTCGACTGCAGCGCTCGCCCCGCCGACCGTGGCATCATGCGCACGGGCAGGATCGGCGTGCCGCCGGTCGGCCTCGGCGCGGAGCCCGCCGCGGCACCGCCGGCTGCAGAGTCTGCATCGCGCAGCACTGCGTCGGCCTCGAAGATGCCGTTTGCCGCGCCCGCCACGGTGACGAAGCCCCGTCCGTCCGCGCCTGTCGGTGGACGGGCCGCGTCGGGGCGGAACATGTCGGCGTCGGCATCCCAGGCAAGCTTGCCGCCGCAATGCGACCAGAGGTGAACGACCGGCGACCAGCCGCCGGACATGGCGACCGCATCGCAGTCGATCCGATCCCGCGCGCCGCCGCTGCCGTCCTGCGCGCAGACCTCGACACCGGTGACCCGCGCGGTGCCGCGGACCTGCGCGACCGCGCGGCCGAAGCGCACGTCGATCCCCATGGCGCGCGCCCGGTCGGGCAGCGGCCCGGTTGCCTGCGCGCGCGCGTCGAGGATGGCGGGAACGTCCAGGCCCGCCTCCGCCAGGGCCAGTGCGGTGCGGTAGGCGTCGTCGTTGTTCGTCACCACGACCGTGCGCGCGCCGGGGGCCACGCCCCAGTTCACCAGATAGTCGCGCATCGCCGACGCCAGCATGACACCCGGGACGTCGTTGCAGGCGAAGGGCAGCGGACGCTCGATCGCGCCCGTCGCCGCGACGATCCTCTGGACCCGCACCCGCCAGAGGCGATGGCGCAGGGCGTCCGTCTCGACCCGCTCCTCTGCCAGCAGATAGCCGTGGTCATGGACGCCCGCGGCGGTACAGTTCAGCCGCAGCCGGACATTCGGCATCGCCGCCAGCCGCGACAGCGCATCGGCGAGCCAGCCGCGCGGCGCACGGCCCGCCACCGCGTCACCCTCGACCGGCGCGCGGCCGCCCCAATGGCCGGCCTGCTCCATCAGCAGAACGTCGCGCCCCGTCGCGCCAGCGGCCAGCGCTGCCTGCAATCCGGCGATGCCGCCACCGACGACAACGGTGTCGACATGGACGTTGAACTGTTCGTAGCGGGCCGGATCGAGGCCGACCGAGGGGCGCCCCAGCCCCGCCGCGCGGCGGATGATCGGCTCGTAGAGGTGCTTCCAGAAGGCGCGCGGCCAGAGAAACGTCTTGTAATAGAACCCCGCCGGCAGGAACCGCGACAACCCGGCACTGACGGCACCGACATCGAGGGCCAGCGACGGCCAGCGATTTTGCGAGGTGGCGACCAACCCGTCATGCAAGGGCACCACGGTCGCGCGCTGGTTCGGCTCGAACCGGTCGCCGACGCCGATGCCGATCAATGCGTTCGGCTCCTCTGGGCCGGACCCCACGACGCCGCGCGGCCGGTGATACTTGAACGATCGGCCCATCAGGACGGTGCCATTCGCAAGTAGCGCGGATGCGAGCGTGTCGCCTGCAAAGCCGCGCAGGGGGCGGCCGTCGAAGGTGAAGGCCAACGGGCTGTCGCGGTCTATCAAACGGCCACCCGCAGACAGGCGGTTGCTCAAGGCGCCCCGCCCGCGATGCCGCCCGTCTTGCCGCCCGCGCTGCCGCCCGTCATGCCGTCCGCGGAACGGGTGACGGTCCGGCGCGCGATGCGCGCCAAAATCTCGGGCGGCGGTGCGCCGAGGTCGGCGGCATAGGTCCCGAGAACCTCCATCGTCACCGTGCATCGCGCGGCGTGGAACCACCGCCCGCAACCGTAGCTATGCCGCCAGCGTTCCAGATGGACGCCGCGCGGATTGGCCCGCGAGAAGAGGTAGGCCTCGAACGCCACATCGTCGTCGCCCGGTCCGCGCCGCGCTAGATGCGCTTCGCCACCGGGCGACACCTCCGTCTCGTCGGCCAGCACGCCGCAGGCCGGACAGCGCAGGATCAGCATGTCGCGCCCTCGCCCTGCCCGGCCGTCGGATCAGCCGAACATAGCCTTAGGACAGCGTCAGTCGGCCGGAACGACGGGCACTTCCTCGACGATGATACCGTCATTTTCCACCGGCTCGACCGGCTGGACCGGCTCGACATCGGCCTCGGGTGCAACGATCGTGGTGTCGTTATCCATTGAGTCAACCACGGCGTCGCCGACGGCAAAGACCCCAAGGAACGACAGAATGATGAGGATGACGACGATCGCCAGGACGGCGAGGATGATGTTGCGGACCATGGTGCGGGCTCCAATAGGGGACGTTGTTCAAGTAGAATGACGCGGATGCCGTTCGCGTTCCCCCTCAACGTCCGGCATCGCTGCCGCTGTGCGATATTACGCCGATCCGAACCCGTCAATGTGCAACCCCGGCCGCCACACTCTCGTCGATGAATCGTCCCTCGCGGAAGCGCGACAGGCCGAACGGCTCGGCCAGAACCGACCGGCCCGTCGCCATCAGTTCGGCCATGGCATAGCCCGATCCGGGGATCGCCTTGAACCCGCCGGTGCCCCAGCCGCAGTTCACGAACACCCCCTCGACCGGGGTGCGCGACAGGATCGGCGAGCGGTCGCCGGTCATGTCGACGATGCCGCCCCATTGCCGCAGCATCCGCAGGCGCGACAGCATCGGGAACGTCTCTATCAGCGCGCACACCGTCTCCTCGATATGGTGGAAGCTGCCCCGCTGGGTGTAGTTCACGAACCCGTCGGTGCCGCCGCCGATCACCATTTCGCCCTTATCGGACTGGCTCATGTAGCCGTGCACGGTGTTGGCCATGACGACGACGTCCATGCAGGGCTTGATCGGTTCGGATACCAGCGCCTGCAACGCGACCGACTCGATAGGCAGGCGGAATCCCGCCATCTCGGCAAGGCGGCTGGAATGTCCGGCGACGACCAGCCCCAGCCTGCCGCAGCCGATGGCACCCCGCGACGTCTCCACCCCCGTCACGCGCCCGCCTTCGGTGCGCACGCCCGTCACCTCGCAGCGCTGGACGATGTCGATGCCCATGTCGCTGCAGGCCCGCGCATAGCCCCAGGCCACCGCGTCGTGTCGCGCCGTGCCGCCGCGCGCCTGCCACAGCGCGCCAAGCACGGGATATCGCGGCCCGTCGATGGCGATGATCGGGCAAAGCGCCTTGACGCGCGCGGGCCCGATGAACTCGGTCGCGACGCCCTGCAACGCGTTGGCCTGCGCGGTGCGCCGGTAGCCGCGCACCTCGTGCTGGGTCTGCGCCAACATCAGCACGCCGCGCGGGCTGAACATGACATTGTAGTTGAGTTGCTGACTGAGCGTCTCGTAGAGGCTGCGCGATTTCTCGTAGATCGCGGCGGACGGGTCCTGCAGGTAGTTCGAGCGGATGATGGTGGTGTTGCGCCCGGTATTGCCGCCGCCGAGCCAGCCCTTCTCCAGCACCGCGACGTTGGTGATGCCATGGTCGCGGCCGAGGTGGTAGGCGGTGGCCAGTCCGTGCCCGCCGGCGCCGACGATGACGACGTCGTAGCGCGCCTTCGGCGCCGCGTCGCGCCAGGCCGGCTGCCACCCGGCGTGACGGCGCAGCGCCTCGCGGGCGATGGCAAAGGCGGAGTAGTGTCTGGTGCGGCGCATCCGGCGGCCCCCTGAACCCGGCATCTGTCGTGTCTGCCGCCGATCGGCGGCGCGCGGAAGGGGCCATGCGGCACCCGCGGCGCGAAATCCGACATGACGATTGCGAGATGGCGACGCGGCAGGGGCCGCATCAGGGGGGCGGCCCTTTCCCCGCGGCGGCGGTCGCCATATGACCGGCCCGGGCGCCGGCGCCACGCCGCCCTGGGGGACCGATGATCCTGTTCTGGACGATCGCGCTCGGGCTGGCCGCCCTCACCGCGCTGCCGCTGGTGGCAGCACTGGTTCGCGCGCGCGCCACGGACCCGGGGGACGGCGCCGATGGCGACGTGGCGCTTTATCGCGCGCAACAGGACGAGGTGGCGCGCGACGTTGCCCGCGGCACCCTCGACCCGACCGAGGCCACGCGGCTTCGCACCGAGATTGCGCGCCGCCTGCTGGCCGTCGATGCGCAGCACCGGGCGGCGCCGGCGAGCCGCGCCCCGGTGCTGGCCCGGCGGGCCGCCGCCGCCGCCGCAGGCGCGACGGTGTTGGGCGGATCGGTCGCGCTCTATCTCTGGCTGGGCGCGCCCGGCTACGCCGACCTGCCGCTGGACGGGCGCATCGCGCAGGCCGAAGAGGCGCGCGCGGCCCGGCCCTTGCAGGCGCCGGCAGAGGCGCAGGCCGCCGCCGCGCGCCCGCCGCGCACCGCGCCTGATCCGGACACCGCCCTGCTGATGCAGCGTCTGCGCGATACGCTTGCGTCGCGGCCCGACGACCTGCGCGGCAATGTCCTGCTGGCCCGCAACGAGGCGAGGCTTGGCGACTTCGCCGCCGCCGCCCGGGCGCAGGCCCGTGTTGTCGCGCTGCGCGGCGCGGGTGTCGACGCGGCCGACCTGGGCGATCTGGCCGAATGGATGATCCTCGCCGCGGGCGGCTATGTCTCGCCCGAGGCGGAGGCGGTGATGGACCGGACGCTCGCCGTCGCGCCCGCCGACGGCCGGGCGCGCTACTACAAGGGCCTCGCGGCGGTGCAGGTTGGCCGGCCCGACAAGGCTTATGCGATCTGGGAGGCCCTGCTGCGCGAAGGGCCCAGCGATGCGTCCTGGGTGGCGCCGATCCGCGCGCAGATCCCGCGCGTCGCGGCGCTGGCCGGCATGCCGCAGGACGCCATCCCCCCGGCTGAACCCGACGCCGCCGCTGTGGCCGCCGCCGCCGCGATGTCGCCCGAAGACCGCGCCGCGATGGTCGCGGAGATGGTTGCCGGCCTCTCGAACCGGCTGGCAACCGAGGGCGGCCCGGTCGAGGAATGGGCCCGCTTGGTCGCGGCCTACGGCGTGCTGGGCCAGCCCGACCGCGCCGCGGCCATCTGGCAGGAGGGGCGGGCCCGGTTCGCAGGCGATCCCGACGCCGTGCGGCTGCTGGCCAACGCCGCCGCGCGCGCCGGCCTGCCGGCCGCGGATGGGCCTGTCGATCCGCCCGCCATCGGGCCTGCCGATGGAGCAAGCGATGGGTCCGCAGACGAGCCTGCCGATGAGCCTTCGGATCCGCTCGCCGGTGAGCCTGCCGACACGCCCGCCGATGGGCCCAACGAACCGTCCGACGAAGCCGCAGCGGGCGATGGCGGATGATCGCGGACGACGTCGCCGCCTTTGGTCGCGCGCTGCCGCGCACCGGCGCGCTGGTCGGGCTGGACCTCGGCACCCGGACCATCGGCATCGCCATCTCGGACGGGCGGCGTACGGTCGCGACGCCCGTGCGCACGATCCTGCGCGTCAGGTTCACGCTGGACGCAGCAGCCTTGCTGGACCTCGCGCGGACGCGCGAGGCCGCCGGGCTGGTGCTGGGCCTGCCGCTGAACATGAATGGCACCGAGGGGCCGCGCGTGCAGGCGACACGCGCCTTTGCCCGCAACCTCGCGCGTCTGACCGACCTGCCCATCGGATTCTGGGACGAGCGCCTGTCCACGGTCGCGGCCGAGCGCGCGCTGCTCGAGGCAGATACATCGCGCCGGCGTCGCGCCGAACTGGTGGATCACGTCGCGGCGGCCTACATCCTGCAAGGCGCGCTGGACCGGCTGAACGTGATCGCTGCCGCAGAGGGGAGACCGCCCGCATGACCGCGACCACCCCTCCGGGCGACGAGATTGCCAGCCCCTGCACCCGGATCTGCACGATCCACCCTGCCGTCGACCTCTGCGTCGGCTGTCTGCGGTCGCGCGACGAGATCGCTGCCTGGTCGCGCCTGACGCCCGAGGCACGCGCCGCCATCATGGCCGCCCTGCCCGACCGCGCCGCCCTGCTGACCCGGCGTCGCGGCGGACGCGCCGCGCGCCTCGCGGACCGACCGTAGGCCTAGGCGGACCAGAGCCCCCGGCACGGCGGCCATGGTGGAGCCCTTACGCGGCCTCGGCCTGCGTGCCCGCGCTCTCGACCGCCGAAAGGGCCGCCAGGATCAGGTCGCGCCCCGCGCCCTGCCGGTGCGCGCCCTCGGACAGAATGCGCCGCCAGATCCGCGCGCCCGGTTTCCCGGCGAAAAGCCCCAGCATGTGACGGGTCACCTGCGACAGACGCCCGCCCCGCGCCAGATGGGCATCGACATAGGGCAGCATGTCCCGCACCACCCGCGCGCGCGACGTTGGCGCCCGATCGTCGCCCCAGATCCGGCGGTCCGCGTCCAGCAGGATGTCGGCGGGCCGGTGATAGGCGGCGCGCCCGACCATCACGCCGCGGGCACCACGCGCCAGCAGCGCCTGCGCCTGATCCAGCGACTCGATCCCGCCGTTGACGGCGATGTGCAGCGCCGGAAAAGCCGCCGCCATTTCCAGTGCGAGTGCATGGTCCAGTGGCGGGACTGTGCGGTTCTCCTTGGGGCTCAGCCCGTGCAGCCACGCCTTGCGAGCATGGATCGTCACCTGCGCAGCACCGGCAGCCTCCATGGCCGCAAGAAACCCCGGCAGCGTCTCGCGCGGGTCCTGCGCGTCGACGCCGATACGGCATTTCACGGTCACCGGAACCGCGCAGACCGCCCGCATGGCCGCGACGCAATCCGCGACCAAGGCGGGCTGAAGCATCAGGACCGCCCCGAACGCACCCGAATGCACCCGATCGGACGGGCAGCCCACATTCAGGTTCACCTCGCCGTAGCCCTCGTCCGCCCCAAGCCGCGCCGCGACCGCCAGCTCGCCCGGGTCGCACCCCCCAAGCTGCAGCGCCACCGGATGCTCCGCCGCACCGAACGCCAGCAAATCCCGGCCGCGCCCCCGCACCACTGCCGCCGCCGTCACCATCTCGGTGTAGAGCAACGTCCGACCCGACATCAGCCGGTGGAACTGGCGACAATGCCGGTCGGTCCAGTCCATCAT
>PPFU01003968.1_pt1 | contig 11499 bp, 6 predicted proteins | sample 1535991 | NCBI WGS metagenome assembly PPFU01 (sample SAMN04901290, study PRJNA319586) | Hypolithon metagenome, whole genome shotgun sequencing project. | isolation source: Antarctic Hypolithon | place: Antarctica: Miers Valley | collected 2014 | reverse complement strand
GCGAGGGCGGCGGCATGGGGGAGGGCGGCGGTCTGGGCGGACAGGCGCATCTGGTCGCGCCGAGGTGCGTCATAAAGCAGCGAATCGAGAATCGGTCCGAGCTTGTCGGCGTTGGTCTTGCGGTCCTTCGTGTCCTCCAGCACCACGGCCGCACCGGCTTTCTCAAGCTCGCGGGCGTTGGCGAGCTGGTGCATGTCTTTGTGGTAGGGATAGGGCATTAAAATCGAGGGCACCCCGCAGGCGAGAAGCTCGGCGCAACTGCTTGCACCGGCGCGACTTACGGCGATATCCGCGATTGACCAGACATCGGCCATGTCGGGAGTGAAGTCGACGACTTTGGCTCTTCCCTTCAAGCCCGTTTCACGCCATTCCGCATGGACCGCCTCGGCATGGTCGCGGCCGGATAGATGAAGGACTTGCCAGCCTTGGAGTGTCGCGGCGCCTTCGCCGGCTTTGTTGAGGCGCGTAATGACTTCGATCACCGCGTCGTTAACCGTTTTGGCGCCTTGACTTGCGCCCGTCACGACAAGGGTGTTGAGGCGCGGATCAAGCCCGAGGCGAAGGGCAGCTTCTGCGCGGTCGGGCAGGTCATTCATCTCCGGCCGTAGTGGACAGCCGACGACGCGACACTTGTCCTTGTGGTTCGCGGGGACGTGATCGAGTGTCGCCTCGAAGCCGCAGAAGACGCGCTGGCAATAGCGCATCAGGTAGAGGTTGGCCTTGCCGGGAACGACATCGGGGTTGAGGATCGCCGCGGGGATTTTGCGTTTCTTGTCGGCTGCAAGCTTCACGGCGACACCGGCGGCATATCCGCCTAAACCAAGCACGGCCAATGGTTTGCGTTCATTCAGAACGTGACGGACAAGGTCATTTGTGGCGCGCCAACGTTGCCAGAAGCGCAGCAGGCCGCCGACGCTTTTGCGGGGCGGGACGATGGGCTGGGTGATGAATTCGAAGCCTGTGGGTTCGAGAACGACGCGGTCGATCTCGCGATCGGTGCAGAGAAACAGGGGGCGTAAATCGGGCTGTTTTTCGATCAGTTTGCGCGCAACTGCAATGCCAGGATAGAGATGGCCTCCGCTGCCCCCACCGGCGAAGATGATGCAGCGGTCGGTCTGATCTGTTTTGTTGGAATGACTCAAGCGGGGTACAGCGAATCAGGAAGCGGCGTCGGCGTCAACGTCGGAGTGTTTAGGGGCAGGCGGATCATCCTGTAAGGCGTTAACCAAGGTGCTTTTACGATCGTCGACAAGGCGCTGCCACTCACCGTCGTCGTGTGTGGTGACGGTCGTGGCCGGCTTGCCGCCGCGGCAGACGCTGTAGAGCAAACCGAGCATGAAGGCGGTCGTCACCAGTCCGCTGCCACCCGCACTGACCAAGGGCAAGGCCATGCCCTTGGTCGGCACGCTGGCGGTGGCGACGGCGATGTTGAGCGCGGCTTGCAGGCCAAGCGTGGCGACGGTGCCAAAGGCGAGCAGTCGACCAAAGGCATTATCGCATCGGCGTGCTCCGCTGTAGCCAACGCCGAGGATCACCAGATACGCCACGGCCAGAAGAATTGCCCCAAAAAGCCCCAATTCTTCGCAAACGACGGCAAAAATGAAGTCGGTGGTGTCTTCGGGAAGATAGCCGAGTTTCTGTACGCCGTTGCCGAGGCCTTGACCCATCCATCCGCCGCCGGCGAAGCTGAAGAGGCTTTGAATGACGTGATAGCCATCGGTTTCGGGCACGGCCCACGGGTCAAGGAATGCCATGATCCGTCGCCAGCGGTAAGGCTCGCTGTAAACGAACCAGAACGCGGCGAGCAATGCGGGCGGAACCGCGATCGCCAGGTGAAGCCGGCGAATCGGACCGGCGACCATCATGCAGAATGCGGTCGCGCCAATCAGGGCGGCAGTGCCGAAATCTTCGATCACCACGAGCAGGCACAACGCACCAACAAGTGCGGAGGTAGGCAAAAATCCCTTAAGAAACGAAGAAGCTGCCGGTCGGCTCAACCGCCAGGCGAGGAAGGTGACGACACTCCACTTGGCAAGCTCACTCGGCTGAAGCGTCAGCGGACCAAGGGTGATCCATCGGCGAGCGCCTTTGACGACATTTCCGATGCCTGGAATGAGCACCGCAACGCAGAGGATGCCGGCGAGGACAATGAACCAGACCGCGCCTGATCGCCCGGGTGTATCGCCGGCCAGCTTGCGGTAATCAAAGCGGCTGGCGGTAATGAAGGTCAGCAGCGCAAGTACGGCGTAGAGCGCGTGGCGCGTGCCACGAGAACTCCAACTCAGCAGGTCAGGCATCGGCGTCGAGGCGTCCCCTGTCGCGGCGACGACGCCCATTGATGCCGACTGCACCATGAGCACGCCCAGCGCAAGCAGCGCGAGGACGCAGAGCGTCAGGAGATCACGATCACGCAGGCGATAGACCGAGTCGTCCACAGGATCGTTATCGGACGAGGTCACCCTCCCGCTGCACCCCGAGCAATGGGAATCATCTCAGTAATAGTGCCGGCCAGCATTGGCGACAGGACCGGGCAAGGCGGTATAGTGCTGAGGGCAGTTCACGGCTGAAGTCTGGCAAATTGGGTGAAAATCTTGGGAAAGTGCAGAGTTTACTGATCTCAAATGCGCACAACACGTCGCTCGCACACGCCACAGGCCACGGCGTAGAGATGCGGCGGCGCGTCGCGGCAATGGACTGGTCCACGACTCCACTGGGTCCGATGGCGAGTTGGCCGCAAAGCTTGCGGACGGCGGTGGACATTTGCCTGAGCAGCCGGTTCGCGATGTTCGTCTGGTGGGGGCCCCGACTGATCAACATCTACAACGACGCCTACGCGCCAATGCTGGGCAAGCGGCACCCCGACGCGCTGGGGAGGTCGGCACCGGAGATTTGGGCGGACGTGTGGCCGGTCGTTGGCCCGCAGACCGAGGCGGTGATGCGGCGCGGGGAGTCGACGTGGAACGAGCGCGTGATGCTGGTGATGGAGCGGCACGGGTACACGGAGAACGCGTGGTTCACGTTTTCCTACAGCCCGATCCGCGACGAGGCGGGCGCGGTGGGCGGGCTGTTCTGCGCCGTGACGGAGGAGACGGAGCGCGTGCGGGCCGAGGAGGAGCGCCGTCAGTTGGTCGAGCGATACGCATTCCAATCGCGCCTCTTCGACCGGATGCTATCTTCAATTGCTGACTTCGCTTACACCTTCGACCTCGACGGCCGCTTCACGTTCGTCAACAAGCCACTTCTGGACCTCTGGGGGCTGACGCTCGATGAGGCCGTCGGCAAGAACTTCTTCGACCTGAAGTACCCCCACGACCTTGCCGCCAAGCTGCAACGACAGATTGGGGAAGTAATCGCCACGCGCCAGCTCGTCGTGGACGAGACGCCGTACACGAGCCTGACGGGAAGGGGTGGGTTTTATCAATACATCCTCTCGCCGATCTTCGACGCTGATGGCAGGGTGGAGGCTGTGGCAGGCTCGACGCGCGACCTGACCGAACGCAGGCGCGCCGAAGAATCGTTGCGCACAAGCGAGGAGCGTTTCGCATTAGCCGTGGACGCGGCGGAGCTGGGCACGTTCCACTGCCCGATGCCAATGGGGAGCATCGTCTGGAACGACAAGTGCAAGGAACATTTCTGGTTGCCTGCGGACGCCGAGGTCGACTTCGAACGGTTCTACGCGGTCATCCATCCCGACGACCGGGATCACACGCGCGCTGCCATCGAGCGGGCGTTGTTCGAGCATCAGCCCTATGACGTGGAGTACCGAACCGTGGCCCCCGACGGGCGGATGCGTTGGGTGCGCGCCAAAGGCCGCGCGTACCATGATGCGACGGGCACTGCGACCCGGTTCGACGGTGTGACGCTGGACGTGACCGAGCAGAAGCGTGCCGAGGATGCTGTTCGCGTGAGCGAGGAGCGGTATCGAAACCTGTTCACGTCGATCGACGAGGGGTTCTGCCTCTGCGAGATGGTTCTCGACGCGGCGGGCCAGCCCGTGGACTATCGCTTCCTTGAGGTGAATCCAGCGTTTGAAAAGTTGACGAAGTTGACATCGGCGGTGGGGCGGACGGCGCGCGAGCTTGTACCGGACCTGGAGGATCGCTGGATTCAGATCTACGCGCGCGTCGGACTGCAAGGCGAGACGTTGCGGTTTGAGCGGACTTCTGAAGCGATGGGCCGGACATTCAACGTGTTCGCGTCTCCCATCGAGCCTATCGGCAGCGGAAAGTTCACGCTTGTCTTCAGCGACATCACCGACCGAAAACGGGCCGAGGAAGTGGTCAGTGAAAGCGAGCGGAGTTTACGCCGGCAGGTCGCGGAGTTTGAGACACTGCTCGACGTGATCCCCGTGGGCATCGGCGTCGCGCTGGATCGCGAGTGCCGCTCCATCCGCACCAACCCCGCCTTCGCTGCAGTCCTGGGCCTGCAAGTGGGGCAGAATGCGTCCAAGACCGCTCCCGCCAACGAGCGACCCACAACCTTCCGGTGCCTGGACGAGCACGGCGGGGAAATCGCCGACGCCGAACTACCCATGCAGATTGCGGCACGCGATGGCAAGATCGTTGATGGCGTGGAGTTCGACATTGTTCACGACGATGGACGGGTCGTACGCCTGCTGGAGTACGCCGCCCCCTTGTTCGACGAGGCGGGCGAGCCGCGTGGATGCGTCGGGGCGTTCGTCGACGTGACTGAAAAGTCCGCAACGGCCGAGCGGTTGCGACAAAGCGAGGAGCAGTTCCGCGTCATCGCCAATTCGATTCCGCAACTCGCCTGGATGGCTCAGCCGGATGGTTGGATCTTCTGGTACAACGACCGCTGGTACGACTACACCGGCACAACGCTCGAGCAAATGCAGGAGTGGGGCTGGGAAAACATGCACGACCCGGCCGAGCTTGACCGAATGCTCGTGACGTGGAAGGCCGCCTTGGCCAGCGGGGAGTCATGGGAGGATACCTTTCCGCTACGGCGGCATGACGGTGAATTGCGCTGGCACCTCACGCGGGCGATGCCGCTGCGAGACGAGGCCGGTAATGTCGTCTTCTGGTTCGGCACGAACACCGACATTCACGATGCCAAGCTGCTTCAGGAGCAAAACGAGCGGCTGCTCGCTTCGGAGCGTGCGGCACGCGAAGAGGCCGAGCGCGCCAGCGAGGCCAAGAGCGAATTTCTCGCCACGCTCAGCCACGAGCTGCGCACTCCGCTTACGCCGGTGCTGTTGACCGTTTCGCTCATGGAAGCGGACCCGCAACTGCCCGATTTCCTGCGCGAGGACGTGGCGGCAATTCGGCGCAATGTGGAGCTGGAAAGCCGGCTCATCAGTGATCTGCTCGACTTGACCCGCATCGTCAAGGGAAAACTTCAACTGGACATGCAGAATGTCGATCTGCATCTGGTGATTCGCTCCGCGATCGACATCTGTCGACACGAAGCGTCGACGAAGCTCGTCGTGAAGCTTGCCGCCCGTCGTCACACAGTTCGGGGCGACAGCACACGCCTGCATCAGATATTCTGGAATCTGCTGAACAATGCGATCAAATTCACCGGGCTTGGCGGCGCGATCACCGTCAGAACCGTGGATTTGCCCGACGGCCGCATTCGCGTGGACGTGAGCGATACCGGCGCGGGCATTGATTCGGACGTGCTGCCCAAACTCTTTACGGCGTTTGAGCAGGGGGACATCCGCACTGGCCGACAGCAGGCGGGCCTGGGGTTGGGCCTGGCGATCAGTCGAAAGCTCGCCGAGATGCACGGCGGCACGATTGAAGCGTCCAGCGCCGGTCGCCAGCAGGGATCCACCTTCACCGTCGAACTCCCGGCGACCGACCTCATCACGTCCGAGCAATCGCCTCTGAGGCCCGCACGTCATGACGTGGCGCGACGGCCGTTGTCGGTGCTGCTGGTGGAGGATCACGAACCCACCTTGGCCATCCTGGCGCGTCTGCTGCGGCAGCTCGGGCATCGCGTGACCAAGACCAGTTCGGTTTCTTCCGCAATCGCCGCCGCGAGCGAGGACGGCTTTGACCTCATCATCTCCGACCTTGGCCTGCCCGACGGCAGCGGTCTGGACATCATGCGCGCATTACGCGACCGCTACGCGGACCGCGCGATTGCGTTGACTGGCTATGGAGCGGAAACCGATATCGCCGCGAGCCGCGAAGCAGGGTTCGCCGAGCATTTGGTCAAGCCCATTGACATGACCGCGCTGGAAGATGCCATGCACAGGATTGTGGCGATGAGCCACCGCTGAGCGTCGCCGACTATCGCAGCTTGATGGTTGCCAGTGTCAGCGTGGCGAGCATGGCCCCGATCAGCCAGAATCGCACGACCACCTGCGTCTCGCTCCAACCTTTTTTCTGAAAATGATGGTGCAAGGGCGCCATGCGGAAGATGCGTCGGCCCTCGCCGTAGCGTCGGCGGGTGTATTTGAAGTAGGTAACCTGCAAGATCACGCTGACCGCCTCCGCCACGAACACGCCGCCGACGATGACGAGCAAGAGTTCCTGGCGGATAATCAAAGCGATGTAACCGATCAGCCCCCCCAGCGCCAGGCTGCCGGTGTCGCCCATGAAAACACGCGCTGGATGGCAGTTGAACCAGAGAAACCCCAGCGATGCGCCCAGCATCGCCCCGCACAGCGTGGCGACGGGGCCGATCTGTCGGATGTGGTGAAACAGCAGGTAGTCACTCAGCCCGCTGTCGCTGATGATGAGCGTCAGGACGAGCAGGGCGATTGCCACGAGGGCGATGCACCCGCTGGCCAGGCCATCAAGGCCATCGGTGAGATTCACCGCATTGCTGCTGCCGACGATGACCAGCACGCTTAAGACGAGAAACGCCGGCAGATTCAGTTGGATGACAACGGCCTTGAAGAACGGCACATACAGCGCCGTCGCGGCGGGGAGTTGTCGCGTGTGCCACCACGCGAAGAAGCCGATGACCAGCGCCAAACCGACCTGGGCGAGAAACTTCTCTTTCGAGGTCAATCCCTGTCTGCCACCTTGGCGGCGGGCGACGGTGAGCTTGAGCCAGTCGTCGAAGGCGCCGATCAGCCCCATCAGTAACAGGCAGGTCAGGCCCATGATGACGTAGAAGTTCGCGATGTCGCCGATGAGCAACACAGTGCCGGCGATGGCCGAGACGATGAGAAGGCCACCCATCGTGGGCACATGGGCTTTGCTGGCCATGAGCTGGTTCATGTCGGCCTGATCGAAGTCGGGCCGGTCGCCGATCTTCTTGCGTTGCAGCCAGCGGATCATCGGCGCGCCAAGCAGCAACACCGTGAAAAAGGCGAGCAGTACTCCCAACAACGCGCCAAACTCGGGGAACGTCAGCACGCGCAAAAAGCCGAACGGGCCGGCTTCAAGGCGATCGAGATTCATCTGGATCAAACGGTAAAGCACGGCGTCGCGTCAACTTCGGTCGATTGAATCTCGGTCGATTGGACGAAAGTAATGGACAAACACCTCGTCGCGAATCCAGCCTTGCTTCTCGTACAGCGCTTGAGCGGAACGATTGTCGCGCGCAGTCGCCAGCTCCAGCCGGCCCGCTCCTGAACGTGCTGCGAATGCCTCGCTGTGCGTCAGCAAAGCCGTCGCCACGCCTCGGCCTCGTACGGATTCATCGACATAAATGTCGTTCAGCAACCACACCGGCCACATCGCCATGCTCGACAAGAGCGGGTAAAGCTGCACGAAACCGACCATCTCACCGTCGACCTCGGCGACAAAAATTCGCGAGTCGCCCTTTGTCAGGCGCTCGCTCAGAAAGGCGCTGGCCCGCTCGGAGTCGGGTGATTGACCATACACGACGCGGTAGGCCTCGAAAAACTCGAGCAGCCGAGGCAGGTCGCCCAGTTCGGCGTCGCGTATCTGCGGTGGAGGTAATGACGAATCGTCAGGCGAATCTTGCATGGGTGACGAAACCGTAACAGCTTTGGACTTGGGAGGAAAATGCGTTGATCAAAGATAGCCAGCTAGGCCGCACGCATTGCGGGATCCTCGCCGCACCGCTTCGCAATCGCCTCGGCAATGCGTTCTAGCCGCATGCCGCGACTGGCCTTGAGCAGCACGAGATCGCCCGTTCGCAGCATGGCCGGCACATCGCGGGCGGCCTCGATCGAATCGGGGAAACTCCACACTCTCGCCGATTCGACGCCCGCCCGCACCGCGGCGGCGGCGAGCAGGGAACCGCCGGGGCCGACGCAGATCAGCACGTCGGCCCCGTACGTTGCCGCCTGCTGACCGGCGTCCCGATGAAAGCGGTCACTTTCGGTACCCAGTTCGAGCATGTCGCCGAGAATCGCGATTTTGCGACCATCGTTTGGAAAATCACGCAGCGTTATCAACGCTGCTTCCATGCTCTGTGGATTGGCGTTGTACGCGTCGTTGATGAGCCGGATTCCACCGACGTCAATTCGCTGCATCCGCATCTCCGGGCCAATCACCTGGGCCAGCCCGGCGAGCATTTTCGCATCCGGCACCCCAAGCCTTCGCGCAACCGCAATCGCGGCCAGTGCGTTGCTCGCATTGTGACGACCCAACAGCGGCACCGTCACCACGACGCGGCTTCCGTTGAGCTTGAACCGCACCCCATCTGCATCGCAGATGATGTCCGTGGCGAAAAGATCGTTGCGACTCTCGAGGCCGAACGTGACCCGTTTCCCACCATAACTCGCGCAATTGGCGGCCAGCCCTTTGTCGTCACCATTGACGATGAGCAGTCCTTGGCGACTCATTCCCACCGAAATGGCGGCATTCTCACGACGCACGCCGTTCAGGTCGCCAAGGCCTTCAAGATGCTCTGCGCCGATGCCGGTGATGACCGCGATGTCCGGCTCGGCGATCTTGCTGAGGGCTTCAATTTCCCCCGGATGATTCGTACCGCACTCGACAATCACATAATCATCGCGCGGCACAACCGGCAAAAGCGTCAGCGGAACGCCGATGTCGTTGTTGAAGCTCTTGGGACTTGCCGTGCCGCGCAAATGCCCCGACAAGGCCGCGTGAATCAAATGCTTGGTGCCCGTTTTGCCGTTGCTCCCGGCGACGGCGATGACCTTAGTGTGCTTGAGCGCCCGGCGGTGCATCCGCGCAAGCTCGCCCAAGGCCTTGCGCGCATTGGGAACGACGATCAACGGCAACTCCGCCGGTGCGTTGACGGGCACGCGCTCCACGATCGCCGCCGCCGCATGGGTGGCTTTGTCGAGAAAGTCGTGCGCGTCGAAGGAATCGCCGCTAAGTGCGATGAACAGATCGCCCTCGACCACGGTGCGCGTATCGGTGCTGACTCGCTCCACCGTGCGCTGCGGCAGCGCCGCGGGCTTGGCATGAAGAAGAGTTCGAATCTGCGCAAGCGTCAACGGCGTCATGGCATGTCCTAAATTGCTGTTGACCGAATCGCCCGGCGCGCTTCATCGACATCGTCGAAGCTCAGCCGTTGGTCGCCGACGATCTGATAGTTCTCATGTCCCTTGCCGGCCAGCAGCACCATGTCGCCAGGCTCGGCATCGGCGATGACGCGCCCAATCGCGGCGCGGCGATCGGCCTCGACGAAGACCGATTCCCTTGTTTCAAAGCCGACGAGGATGTCCTCAATGATGCGGTGCGGGTCTTCGGTACGCGGATTGTCACTGGTGACATAAATCACGTCCGCATGATGCGCCGCGACCTGGGCCATGCGCGGGCGCTTGCCTCGATCCCGATCTCCGCCACAGCCGAAAACGACACGCAGCCGATTTTTTGTGATCGGCCGGAGTGCGCGCAGAACGTTGTCGAGGGCATCATCGGTGTGCGCGTAATCGACAATGACGCCGAACGGCTGACCTTCGTCGACCTTCTCAAGCCGTCCGGGTGCGCCGCTGGCATTGGCAAGCGATTTGGCAAGTTGATGAGCGGACAGACCGAAAAGTTCTCCCGCCATGGCCGCGGCGCAGAGGGCGTTCTGGACGTTGTGCTTGCCGACAAGGGACATGGCGACGGGCGTTTCGCCATCGGGAGTCTTGAGGATGAACCGGCCGCCGCCGGCGGTGACATGGAGGTCGCGGGCGGAATAGTCGCCCTCGCCATCGACGCTGAAGCTGACGGGGCGACCTCCGCTGCCTTGAACCATGCGCTGGGAGGCGGGATCATCGGCGTTGACGATTGCCGGGGCGTTAGCTGGCAACGATTGGAAGAGTTCCGCCTTCGCCGCGGCGTAATCCTCCATCGTCCGGTGATAATCGAGGTGATCGCCGGTGAGATTCGTAAATCCCGCCGCGGCGAAAGTGACGCCGGCGCATCGACCTTGGTGCAGCGCGTGGCTGCTGGCTTCCATCGCGACGGCATCGCACCCGTTGTCGCGCATCGCGGCCAAGATCTCGGCCAATGTCACCGGCCCCGGCGTGGTCATCGCGGCGGGCCGGCTGCGGTGGCCATCATCGATTTCGCACGTCCCGATCATGCCGCAGGTTTTGCCGGCGGACTTGAGAATATGGCGAAGGAGAAAAGTGGTTGTCGTTTTGCCGTTGGTGCCGGTGATGCCCAGTATCTGCATCGAACGCGATGGATCGCCAAGTGTGACGTTGGCCAAAATGCTCGCCGCCGCCTGCGCATTCTTTACAACGATCACCGGAAGCGGGGCGTCCTCGATCGGCTCGTCGGCGACCACCGCAACCGCCCCGGCTTTATGGGCATTGGCGACGTATCGCTTGCCATCCGCGGAATGCCCTCGCCGCGCGATGAACACGTCGCCCGGATTGACGCGCCGACTGTCTTCCTGAACGCCCAGAACCTCGACATCACGCAGCTGGGCAAGGACGTCGGGATTGAGTCCGGGCAGCCGCGCCAAAAGCTCTTTCAACCGCATAGAACCTCCTTGAGTCTCGGCCAGTGACACCTCAATCGCCGCCTCCGGCTGCAACTTTCCACTCGTCGGGAACGGTATCACGCCCGGCGAATGATTCCAGCGGATTGCGAACTTGCCGGCTTAATCACCGTGATAAACCCGGGCGCCTGGTTGAATGCTGGTCGCCGGAAGGTTCCTCGCTTTGAGCGCTTCCGCACTGTCAGCAAACATAGGGCTGATTTCGATGAGGGCATCCGGCTCGCCGTCTTCGCCGAAGGGAACTTCCACACCTGCGCCGCTCAGCCAGCGCGCCGCACGACGAACCTGGTCGCGGCGACTGGTCGCGGGGCTGTCGCCGCCTTCGGCGTTCTTCACCGGGCTGAACTCCTCGGCCCGATCGGTCTCGTAAATGATCGCATTCTCCGCCAGCGGAATTGCATCGAAAACGAACTGCTCCAGCTTCACCGCGTTAGGCTCGACCGGTGTGACAAGCCGGCCATCGTCGCCCAAATACGGAACTTTCTTCTCGGCCCGATGCCACGGCAAGTCCAACGCGCCGCTACCGGTCAGGCGGTCGATGAAGGCAACCGAAAGCATGTGAATCGCGATGCTGCCGGCATTGAACTTCAACTGGCCGTACTCGTCGGTTTCATCCGCCAGCGAGTCGGGCAAATCGCT
>PPFU01007189.1_pt1 | contig 11505 bp, 15 predicted proteins | sample 1535991 | NCBI WGS metagenome assembly PPFU01 (sample SAMN04901290, study PRJNA319586) | Hypolithon metagenome, whole genome shotgun sequencing project. | isolation source: Antarctic Hypolithon | place: Antarctica: Miers Valley | collected 2014 | reverse complement strand
CGACGACCCTCCGGCGTGGAAGATGGCGCCATTCGAGCTACCTGCAAGACTTGTTCAGACCTTCCTTAAGCGATCGACAGATGCCAGGCCGCGTATCCGATGCCTGCTGTCAAGGCGACCAGCGTGAGTGCTAGCAGAATCCTTCGCAGCGCGTCGACCAGCATGGCCCCGACGAACGTGGCAATCACGAACACGCCCGCGTAACCTAGGATCCAAGCAGCGGTCACGTGGTCGGGACGCGTCCATTGGTAGCCGAGTAACGTCACGCCCAAGCCAACGATCGGCGCCAAGATGAAGATGGCCAAGCCGCAGAAGGTTTCCAGAAATCGCGGCGGAGAAGGCGCGTCACCGGGACCGTCTTCCGCATCGTCTGAGGAGAACCAGCGGCCCCCATCAGCTTCGGCTTTCGCCGGCGTGTCGGGTCTGCCATAACGGTCTGGGTGCATTTCGTTCCATCGCTCCAAGTAGGAGCGATTCGGATTTGGTCCCAAGCGGATTGGGCAGTCACCCATGCTCAGAAGCTGCGCTTGCGCAGGATTGAGCGCAATTCCGGGTTTTTGCTCAATCCGTTCATGGTCTGGATCATGCCCGTGACCCAGCCGTCGATCGGCGAAGGCGCGTTGCCGGGTTCGCCGCCACTGGCGAGGCACCAGGCGTCGCCAGCGGCATGGATTCGTGCGATTACCACAGCGCCATCTTCGTCTGGTGCCGGTACGAACTCGCGGACATCGCGCAGTTGGTGGCCGATCAGGCAGCGCATCGACCAGCCGCGCGGGATGTCGACCAAGGGTTCGAAGATGCAGTAGGGAGTATCGTGTTCGCGGATTTGCATGGCGGCTCTACTTTCCTCCTTGGCCTGCCGGGCTATGCAGCTTCCAATTCAACGTGCACCTGCTGCCCCAACGATGCCGCGATATTCACCAGTGCATCGAGCGAGAAGCGCGCGATACGGCCACGCAACAGGTCGTTGATGCGTGGCTGGGTGATGCCGCAACGTTCCGCTGCCGCAGCTTGCGTCCAACCGCTTTCTTGAATTAGCGACGCGATCTTCCGCATCAACTCGGCACGGACCTTGAGGTTGGCAGCTTCCTCGGCAGTGTCGGCAAGAGCGTCCCAGACGCTGGCATACCGTTCGATCTTCGTCTTGCTCATAGCTGTTTCCTAGCCAGTTGGACGAAGCGTTGCTTCGCCAATTCGATGTCTCGTTTCGACGTGGTCTGCGTTTTCTTCTGGAAAGCGTGTAGGACATAGACCGCATCGGCCAGGCGAGCCGTGTAGATGATGCGGTAGATGCCTGATTCGTCCCATACCCGGATTTCTTCGACGCCCTTACCGATGGAGGGCATGGGCTTGAAGTTGTCGGGCTGAAGCCCGTGCTGCACACGATCCAACTGGTAACCGGCCTCCTGCTTCGCGTCATCGGGGAACTCCCGGATGCGAGCCAAGGAGTCTCCCAGGAAATCGACTGGCTTGGTGGGCATCAGTATATCCGTATTGATATAATTTGCAAGTGGGTCAGAAGACGGCTTTAGGAGCGCGTTCCTGTACCTGCTCTGGGCGGAGGTGCGTGTATCGTTTTAAGGTCGTCCAAGACTCGTGCAGAGTGAACTGAGCCACTTCCGGGATGTCATAGCCGCGCTCGAACAGGCGAGACGTGGCCTCATGGCGCAGGTCGTGGAAGTGCAGATCCTTCAGGCCGCGCAGCTGACAGGCTCGGGTGAAGCTGGCACCGATCGACTTCGCGTTGTAAGGGAAGACTCGTTCTTCCTTATCCGGACGTGGCTGCCGGTCGATGAGCGCCCATACCTCGGACAGCAAGCGAAAGGCGCGACGGTTGCCAACCTTCTTCCGCGGGTGCTTGACGTCATCCAGCCAGGCGATGCCTTTGTCGCGATCCAGGTCAGCCCACTTGAGTCGGGTGATCTCTTCCTGGCGGCGGGCGCTCAGCAGGGCGAAACAGATGATGTCGGCCATCGGGATCCCTGCTCGGACGTCGCGTATGGCGAAGTGGTCGAGCAGTGCTTTCTCTTCAGTGGCTGTTACGCGGCGCTGTCGCTCCTTGGGCTTGCCCGTCACGCGGCGCTGCCGAAGTTCGTGCGATGCGTCTTCCAGCAGCTGCAGGTCGATAGGCAGGCCGAGGGAGGCGCGGGCAGAGCGCAGCACTTGGCGCAGCCAGATCAGATCATTGTTGGCCGTGGCCGGGCCGGCGCCGCCCCGTCGGCGGGCTTCCACGTGCCCGATGTAGTCGGCGGTGGTCAGGCGCAGGACGTTCTTCTTGGCAATCTCGTAGCCGGCCAAGCGTTTCAGGTCGGCTTCTTTCGTTCGACCCCAGGGCGTCAACTCCTTTATGTCCTTGCCATACCACTTCAACAGTTCGGCAAGCGAGGCGCCTTTCCCGACCGGTTCGCCACGAGCACGCTGCTGGTCAAGTTCGGCTTCGCGTCGTCGCATCCACTCGGTAGCCAACTGGCGACGATCGAACGTCTCCGACTCGGAGTGGATGCACTCGCCCTGCCGATGGATCCGGATTTGGGCGGTGTAACCTAACGACCCGTCCTTTCGACGGCGGCTGACGATAGTACCCATGCAGGTGATGCTACATGAGCCTTGACGTAGCAACCAGCGTAGCAACCAGAGCCCGAAAACCCCCGAAACTGACCGTACATGAGCGCAACTGAACCACACGGAAAACAGGGTAACTCATTGGATGGGCGCGAGAAATCGCGTTATAAAGCGTCCGTGCACCTGTCGGTCGCCCCGATGATGGACTGGACCGACACCCATTGCCGCGTGTTCCACCGGCTGCTGGCGCCACATGCGCGGCTGTACACCGAGATGGTGCACGCCAACGCGGTGATCCACGGCGACCGCGCGCGGCTGCTGGCGACCGATCCGGAGGTGCATCCGGTGGCGCTGCAGCTGGGCGGCAGCGAACCGGCGCTGCTGGCACAGGCGGCGGCGATCGGCGCCGCGCACGGGTTCGACGAGGTCAACCTCAACGTCGGCTGCCCGTCGGACCGGGTGCAGGCCGGACGCTTTGGCGCCTGCCTGATGCGCGAACCGGCGCTTGTCGCGGACTGCGTCGCGGCGATGGTCGCCGCCTGCGACGTGCCGGTCACCGTGAAGTGCCGGCTGGGCGTGGACGACGACGCCGACTACGCGCGTTTCCTGGCCTTTGTCGACACCGTCGCCGCCGGTGGCTGCGCGCTGTTCGTGGTGCATGCGCGCAACGCGTGGCTTCAGGGGCTGTCGCCGAAGGAGAACCGCGAGGTGCCGCCGCTGCGCTACGACTGGGCGCACGCGCTGGCCCGCGACCGTCCCGCGCTGCGGGTGCTCGTCAACGGCGGCATCGCCACGCTCGACGCCGCGACCGCGCAGCTGGCGCATGTCGACGGCGTGATGCTGGGCCGCGCGGCGTATCACGACCCCTACCTGCTGCATCGCATCGACTGCGCCCTGCATGGCGGCGAGGTACAGCCGCGCTCGGCGCTGCTGCGGGCGCTGCGTCCGTACGTCGAATCGCGGATGGCGGCCGGCGTGGCGCTGAAGCACGTCACCCGCCACGTGCTGGGGCTGTTCCACGGCGAGCGCGGCGGACGCGCGTTCCGGCAGGTGCTGAGCGAGGGCGCGCACCGCCCGGGCGCCGACTGGGCACTGGTGGAGCGCGCGATCGCGCCCACCGTCGACACCCGCGACGCGGCCTGAGGCGATGATCACCCGCGACATCGCGGCGTTCTCGGCGTTCGCGCGCGGCTGTGCGCCCGATGCCGGCCCGGTGACCGCGCGCGCGGCGTTGCTGGTGGCGCCCGACGGCTTCCGTCGTGCGCCGAGGAGTCCGCGGCCGACAACGCGTACATGCGCCCGCAGGCGGCGTTCTCGGCGCAGGCCGCCACCGCGCAGCACGCGGTGCTGTCGTCCGCGCTGTCGTCGGCGCTGCCGACGGTCACGTTCCCGGGCGATCCCGGGGCGCCCGACGGGGTGTTCCCCAACAACGTCTTCGCCACGGCAGCGGGGGTGCTGGTGGTGGGGCGCATGCGCCACGCCGTGCGCCGCCGCGAGGCCGCGCGCAGCGATATCCGCGGGTTCTTCGCCGACGTGCTGCGATACCGCGTGCACGACCTGTCGGCGCAGCCGCACCCGTGCGAACTGACGGGCTCGCTGGTGATCGACCGCGCCCGCGGGCTCGGCTTCTGCGGGCTGTCGGAGCGCTGCGATGCCGAGGGCGCCGCGCTGATGCACGCCGCGTTCGGGCTGCGCGCCACGCTGGTGTTCGACCTCGCGCCGGGCGAGTACCACGCCAATGTCGTGCTCGCGGTGCTGGCGGCCCGCGCGGCCGTGGTGTGCCCGGCGGGGTTCGCGGATGCCGCGGTGCCGGCCGCGATCGCGGCGCTGTACGCGCCGCACGCGCTGCTGCTGGATGCGCGCGCGCAGGCGGCATTCGCCGGCAACGTCATCGCGCTGTCGCCGGAGGTCGTCTGGATGAGCGACACGGTGGCGGCGGCGCTGGGGGCCGGGGACCACGCGGCACTGCGCGCGGCGGGCTTCGCGCCGCGCAGCGTGCCGCTCGATGCGATCGAAGCGGCGGGCGGGTCGCTGCGCTGCTGTGTCGGCGAGATCTACTGACCCGCGTTGGACCGGCCTGAACCGCGACTGCCGTGTGAGGAAAAAGTTAAGGACGGATTCACCGCCTGGCTCCAAGAATGCGGGTCCGGGTCCAGCCCGGGTGCTGTACCTTCCCCTCTCCGCTCCCCAGGACGCCATCCGATGCTGCTTCCGCGCCACCCGATCCCCGGCTGCAGCCTGCTGTGCGCTCTTGCGCTCGCGGCGTCGCTGCCAGTGGCATCGGCGCAGGAGCGCGGTGGCGGCGAGCGCGGCGCCCGCGATCGCGCCGGCGACGATGATGTCAACGTCGCGCCGCGCCAGCGCCAGCAGGATGCGCTGTCGGACGCGGTCCGCCGCGTCGAGCGTCGCACGCGCGGGCAGGTGCTCAGCGCGGAGCGCGTGCCTTACGACGGCCGCGACATCAACCGCATCAAGGTGGTTGACGAGCGCGGCCGCGTGCGCGTGTACATGGACGACCCACAGCAGCCATCGCGTGTGCCGCCTACACGCGGCGACGACGACTGACTTCGCACCCTGAACGCATCGGCAGGCCGTTCAGCTGGACGTACCGGACCCATGCCATCCACGGAGAACCGCATGCGCATCCTTCTCGTCGAAGACGAAGCCCCCCTGCGTGAAACCCTCGCCGCGCGCCTCAAGCGCGAGGGCTTTGCCGTCGACGCCGCGCAGGACGGCGAGGAAGGGCTGTACATGGGCCGCGAGGTTCCGTTCGACGTCGGCATCATCGACCTGGGCCTGCCGAAGATGTCGGGCATGGAGCTGGTCAAGGCACTGCGCGACGAGGGCAAGCAGTTCCCGGTGCTGATCCTGACCGCGCGATCGAGCTGGCAGGACAAGGTCGACGGCCTCAAGCAGGGTGCCGACGATTACCTGGTCAAGCCCTTCCACGTCGAGGAGCTGCTGGCGCGGATCAACGCGCTGGTGCGCCGCGCTGCCGGCTGGAGCAAGCCGACCCTGGAATGCGGCGCGGTGGTGCTGGACCTCGCCGCGCAGACGGTCAGCGTCAACGGCAGCAACGTCGACTTGACCAGCTACGAGTACAAGGTGCTGGAGTACCTGATGATGCACGCGGGCGAGCTGGTGTCGAAGGCCGACCTGACCGAGCACATCTACCAGCAGGACTTCGACCGCGACTCCAACGTGCTCGAGGTCTTCATTGGCCGACTGCGCAAGAAGCTCGACCCGGACGGCACCCTGAAGCCGATCGAGACGGTCCGCGGTCGCGGCTACCGGTTTGCCATCCCGCGCACCGGCGAGGCTTGACCCCGCCCGCGCGTTGCCGCGCGTCCCGACGGCGGTGCACCCTGTCACGCTTCCCTGCGACGGGCGATGGCGTGACCGGCGATGGCATATGAGCGCGTGAAAGCGATCCCGTGGCGCCCCCGGTCCCTGCAGGCGCGCCAGCTGCTGGCCGCGAGCCTGGGCCTGGTGGCGTTCCTGGCACTGGCCGGCTACGCGCTCGACCGCGCGTTCGTCGATGTCGCCGGACAGGGCATGCGCGAGCGCATGAAGAGCTACGCTTTCGTCTACGCCGGCGGCATCGACTTCGCGCGCGACGGCTCGCTGGTGCCGCCCTACGTGCAGCCCGACGGCCGCTTCGACCGCCCCGGCAGCGGCCTGTACGCGGAGGTCCTGCTGCCCAACGACGCGTGGACGTCCGGGTCGGCGCGTGGACCGCAGCTGCCGCAGGCGGAGATGCTGGGGGCGCTCGAGGAGCGCTTCGAGGGCCCGCTGGGGATGATCCGCAGCGACGGGACCCCCGGCAACGTCTACCGCTACGGTCTCGGCCTGGTCGACGCCAGCCGCGGCACTGCGGCCGAGTTCCCGTACACCATCTACATCATGGAGGACGCCGGTACCCTCCCGCGCCAGGTGCAGGTGTTCCGGCAGGCGCTGTGGGGCTACCTCGGGATCGCCGGGCTGATCCTGCTGCTGCTGCAGGCACTGATCCTGCGCTGGAGCCTGTGGCCGCTGCGGCGCGTGATCGCAGAGCTCAAGCGCGTGCAGCGCGGGCAGGCCAACCGCATGGGCGAGCGCCATCCGCGCGAGCTGGAGCCTCTGACCGACAGCATCAATGCCCTCATCGAGAGCGAGCGCCAGAACCTCGACCACCAGCGCAACACGATGGCCGACCTGGCGCACAGCCTGAAGACGCCGCTGGCGGTGCTGCGCACGCGGCTGGACAGCGGCGCTGGCGAGGCCGAGCTGCGCGAGGACGTCGCGACCCAGCTGCAGCGTATGAACGACCTCGTCGGTTATCAGCTCAGCCGCGGCGCGTCGGCCGGGCACAAGCTGTTCGCCGCGCCGGTGGCAATCGAGCCGCACGCCGAGCAGATCGTGCGCGGGCTGGAGAAGATCTATGCAGCGCGCGGGATCATCTGCGAGTTCGAGATCGACGCCGACGCGCAGTTCCACGGCGAGCCGGGCGACCTGCAGGAACTGCTCGGCAATCTGCTGGAGAACGCGTTCAAGTGGGCGCAGTCGCGCGTGCTGCTGACCGCGCGTCCCGGCGATACCGCGCCCAGCCGCCGCCCGGGCCTGCTGCTGCTCGTGGACGACGACGGTCCCGGCATTCCGCCGGAACGCATCGCCCACGTGCTGCAGCGCGGCGTGCGCGGCGACGAGCGCGTGCAGGGACACGGCATCGGCCTGGCGATCGTGCAGGACATCGTGCGCAGCTACCGCGGCGAGCTGCACGTGGGGCACGCGCCGGTCACGGGCGGGGCGCGGTTCGAGGTGCGGCTGCCGCCGGGGCTGTGACGCGTGCCGCGCGGGTTGGTCGACAGTCGGGTCGGCTGCCTCAGCGGGACGGTGGACCGTAGAAGCGCACGAGGTGCCCGGCGACCGACGGCAGCGTCGCGCGCAGCGTCGCCGGATCGCTGAAGTGGTATTCGCTGCACACCGCGAAGAACTCCTCCGGCGCCTCAGCCGCGTACGGGTCGATGGCGACCGGACGGCCGCGGTCGACCGCGTCGACGAAACCGTCGAACGCGCGCTGGAAATCCGACGCCCAGGCCCGCTGCCAGGCGCGCGGCAGCGGCGGGGTGCCGTCCAGCAGCCCGTCGAGCGCATCGATCTTGTGCGCCATTTCGTGCACCGCGACGCAGAATCCGTCGCCGGGCGCCTCGAGGTCGGACGCCACGTCAGCCCATGACAGCACCAGCGGTCCGTGCTGCCACGACTCGCCGATCAGTTCGTCGTCCCACTCGTGCAGCACGCCGGCGGCGTCTAGGTGGCTGCGGCCGACGCGAAACGCCTCCGGATGCAGCACCAGCTCCGACCAGCCATGCAGGCCCTCCGCGCCGAACTCCACCAGCGGCAGGCAGCACAGCGTCGCCAGCATCGCGCGCTGCGCGTCGTCGAGCACCAGCCCGCCGACCGGGGTGATCGTCTTGTCGTGCAGGAAGCGCGCGGCCAGCGCCCGCAGCCGCGCCGCGCGCGGCGGATCCAGGTGCGCAGCAAACGTCACGCGCTCCTGCACCGATGCCCACAGCAGGGGGTCGATCGGGGGCGGCGTGCGACGGAACAGGCGGCCGATCATGCGCCGCGCGATGGGACGGGGACGATCGCCGCCAGGCCCTAGCGGAACATGCCCGGCAGGAAGCTGTGCCAGCGCGGGGTGCGCGCGGCGCCGCCGTCGGTGCTGCGCGGCGTCGCGGCCCTGGCGCGGGTGGACGGCGCACCGGACCGGGATTCGGTGCCGGGGGTGACCGGCGCGTCTCCGGTCACCAGCGCTTCGGGGCAGGGCTCCCCGTCGCCATCTGGCGCCAGGTGCCGCCCGTCGCGCGCGGACGCCGCGGCGCTGGCGAGGCACAGCAGCAACAGGCTGATGGCGATACGGTTCGGCATGGCGTCATCCTCGGCGCCCCGGTGCGGGATCGCTGCGCCGCGCATCATAGCGCGGCCCCTTGGCCCCTTGGACCATTGACCGCTCGGCCTCCTTGGCTCCTTGCTCCATGCGCTCGCGGCGGCAGCTGCACCACAGCCGGGCCGGCAGCGGCTCAGGCAGGCGCGCGGCGTCGACCTCCAGCACGGTGTGGGTCCACGCCCGCCGGGCAGTTTGCGGCTACGCTTCCGCGCGCGCCGGTCCACGGCGCCCGGGACCCCGCCATGCCGCCTTTCGCGCTCTCGCTGCTGCTGCTCGTTGCCGCCTACCTGCTCGGCTCGCTGTCGGGCAGCGTGCTGCTTGGCCGCCGACGCGGCGCCGACATCCGCACCCTGGGCAGCGGCAGCGCCGGCGCCACCAACGCGTTCCGCACCCAGGGCGCGCGGTTCGGGGTGGCGGTGGCGCTGTTCGATATCGCCAAGGGCGCGCTGGCGGCCTGGTGCGCGCTGCGGCTGATACCGTACCAGCCGGGTTACCCCGGCCCGGCGGCGCACGCGTACGCGGGCGCGTTTGCCGCGGCCATCGGCCACGTCTGGCCGCTGTGGCACGGGTTCCGCGGCGGCAAGGGCGCGGCCACCCTGGCCGGCGGGGTGCTGGTGTTGTGGCCGTGGGTGGCGCCGTGGTTGGTGCTGGCGTGGATGGCCACCATCGTGTCCAGCGGCTATGTCGGCGCTGCCACGGTGGTCGCGGGGCTGTGCCTCGCGGCGGCTGCACTGCTCAGCGGCGCGGAACTGCCGCGGCTGGCGTACTGCCTCGGCAGCGCCGCGCTGCTGCTGCTCACCCATCGCGACAACCTGTCGCGGCTGCTGCGTGGCGGGGAATCGCGCTTCGAGCGTGCGCGCCTGCTGCACCGCCTCTGGCGGCGCGACGGATGAGCGCCGATCGCCAGCTCCTGCTGCGGCTGATGCAGGGTCCGGTGTCGGGCGACACGCTGGCAAGCGAGTCGGGCCTGACGCGCGCCGCGGTCTGGAAGCGGATCGAGGCGCTGCGCGCGCAGGGGGTCGCGATCGCGGCGCGGCGGGGGCTGGGCTATGCGCTGTCAGCGCCGCTCGACCTGCTGGACGCCGACGCGATCCATGTCGTGCTGCCGGCCGCGCTGCGCGACGCGGTGACGGTGAACGTCGCGTGGTCGCTCGACTCCACCAATGCCGAGCTGCTGCGCCGCGCGCCGCCCGCCGGCGGCGTGGCGGTGCTCGCCGCCGAACACCAGGGCGCCGGACGCGGCCGGCGCGGACGCGCCTGGGTGTCGCCGCTCGCGGCCAACCTGACGCTGTCGCTGTCGCGGATGTTCGACGGCGGCCTGGCGCGGCTCGGTGGCCTCAGCCTGGTCGCGGGTGTCGCCGTGGTGGAGTCGCTGCACGCGCTGGGTGCAGGCGTGGTGCGGCTGAAGTGGCCGAACGACGTGGTCGTAGTCGACGACGCGGGTGGTGCGGCGGTGCTGCGCAAGCTGGGCGGCCTGCTGGTCGAGGGCTGCGGCGAGCACGCCGGGCCGGTGCACGCGGTGGTGGGGCTGGGACTCAATCTACGCATGCCCGAACGCGCAGCGGTGCACGTCGACCAGCCGTGGACCGACCTGTCGCGGCTGCTGCCCGGAATGCCGGCGCGGAGCGCGATCGCCGCGGCGCTGGTAGCGCGCCTGGTGCCGGCGCTGGCGCTGTTCGACCGCGAGGGGCTGGCGCCGTTCCTGCCGCAGCTGTCGGCCTGCGACGCGCTGGCCGGACGCATGGTCGACGTGCACCACGGCGGCACCATCCACCGCGGGCAGTCGCTGGGCCTCGCTGACGACGGCGCGCTGCGCGTCGCGCTGGCCGCGGGCGAGCGCCACTTCCACTCGGGCGAAGTCAGCGTGCGCGCCGCGGGCGCCGCGGCGCCATGAGCACCTGGCTGCTCGACCTGGGCAACTCGCGGCTGAAGCTGGCGCCGCTCGAGGCGGCGGGCATGCCCGGGGCCGTGGTTGCGGTCGATCACGACGGCGCCGGCTTCGACCCGTCGCTGGCCGCGGCGCTGCCCCAGCCGGGAGCGACCGCCTGGCTGTGCAGCGTCGCCTCGCCGGCCCTGCGCGAGGTGCTCGTGTCGTGGCTGGACGCACGCGGCATGCGCGTCGAGGCGCCGCGGGTCGCGCGCGAGTTCGGCGGCGTGCGGATCGGCTACGCCGACCCGGCGCGCCTCGGCGTCGACCGCGCGTTGGCGATGGCCGCGGTACGCGTGCGCTCCGCGTCGCCGGCGCTGGTCGTCGGCGTCGGCACCGCGCTCACGATTGACCTGCTCGACGCCGCAGGCCTCCATCTGGGCGGCCGCATCGCGCCATCGCCGGGGCTGATGCGCGCGGCGCTGCATGCGCGCGCGCGCCAGCTGCCGGCCGAGGGTGGGCACGCGGTGGGATTCGCCGACGACACCGCCGACGCACTGGCGTCGGGCTGCATGGATGCCGCACTCGGTGCCATCGAGCGCAGCCAGCGCGATGCCCGCGTGCGACTGGGCGCGATGCCGTGCACCTGGCTGCACGGCGGTGGCGCGGCCGCACTCGCCGGGGAGCTGCCGGGGGCGCGCCAGGCCCCGCACCTGGTGCTCGAAGGCCTTGCGCACCTGGCGCGGGCGGCGCGCGCCGCAGGCTAGACTGCGCGCCATGCTGTCGCGCGCACTCGTCGTCCTGCTGCTGGTTCTCAATCTCGGCGTCGCGGCGTGGATCCTGCTGAGTCCCGACGCACCCGTGGCGGTGGCGCCTGCGACATCGCCGGGCGTGCCGACGCTGCGCCTGGTCGGCGAGCCGGTCACGGGATCGGCCGCCCCAGACCCTGGCGCCGCTGCCGGCGCGGTGGCCGCGCCCGATGCCGCTTCCGCGGACGGGGCCGACGCCACGGCCGCGATGCTGCGGCCAATCGTCGACGCGTCGCTGGCGCCCGCGACGCCGGCCGAGGCCGAGCCGCCAGCTGCGTCGGCGTCGGCACCGCCGGTCGCGTCGGCCATCGCGCCACGCTGCTTCACGGCGGGACCCT
>PPFU01035742.1_pt1 | contig 11506 bp, 7 predicted proteins | sample 1535991 | NCBI WGS metagenome assembly PPFU01 (sample SAMN04901290, study PRJNA319586) | Hypolithon metagenome, whole genome shotgun sequencing project. | isolation source: Antarctic Hypolithon | place: Antarctica: Miers Valley | collected 2014 | reverse complement strand
TAATAAATAAATATTTTCAATATTGTTAAAAACAATATTTCATGTGCTATGGATGTTTATTGAACAGGCCCAAAGCTGATACAATAACCTTAGTAGCGATGAGAAATGCCTACGTATATAACCAATGACAATGACGAAAAATAATTTCAGGGTTTTTATATATACCCTACTTATACTTTTTGCAGGTTCTTGCAAGATTTCTGATAAACCGGTTGTGGATGCGACTGAAACAGATGTAGCCGTTGTCGATGACCTGGTATTGAAAGATTCTGTGCCGGCTCAGCAGCCACCAGTCTTCTACCAGCCTAAAGATTACAAGGAAAGCAGAATTCAGAAAAACGACATCATCCATACCAAGCTGGATGTTTCCTTCGATTGGGCCAAACAACACTTGCTGGGCATAGCTACGCTCGAAGTAAAGCCTTATTTTTATCCTCAAAACTCTCTGTTACTCGATGCCAAAGGCTTTGATATTCATGAGGTTGTTCTACTAAATAATGGAACAAATACAAACCTGGAGTACGAATACGATAACTTGAAACTTGATATCGCCCTAGATAAGGAATATACAAGAAACGAAAAATTTACTATCCAGATAAAATATACGGCTAAACCTAATGAAATGGAAGTAGGTGGAAGTGCAGCCATTACATCAGATAAAGGCCTCTATTTCATCAATCCTTTAGGGGAAGAGCTCAATAAGCCCAGGCAAATCTGGACACAGGGGGAGACAGAATCAAGTTCGAAATGGTTTCCTACAATCGATGCACCAAACCAGCGGTGTACGCAGGAGATGTACATCACTGTTGATGAAAAATTAACTACCCTGTCTAACGGCGTATTGGTGTATTCTAAGTTGAATGGTGATGGTACCAAAACCGATTACTGGAAAATGGAACTGCCCCATGCGCCTTACTTATTTATGATGGCCATTGGGGAGTTTGCTATTGTTAAAGACAAGTGGGGTGATATTGATGTAGATTATTATGTGGAGCCGGCGTACGAGAAATATGCCAGGTCTATCTTTGGCAATACACCTGAAATGATGACTTTTTTCTCCGAATTACTCAATTATCCCTATCCGTGGCCTAAATATGCGCAGGTGGTTGTGCGCGATTATGTATCTGGCGCAATGGAGAATACCTCAGCTTCGATTTTTATGGAGCAGCTTCAGGTAACTGACCAGGAGTTGATCGATACCCACTGGGATTATATCATTGCCCATGAGCTTTTTCATCAATGGTTTGGTAACCTGGTAACCACGGAAAGCTGGTCGAATCTGCCTTTGAACGAATCCTTTGCAAACTATAGTGAATATCTTTGGAATGAATATAAGTATGGCAAGGATGAGGCGGATTACCATGCACTGGAAGAAGCACAGCAATACCTGAAAGAGGCAGAAAGTAAACAAGTGGACCTGATCCGCTTTTATTATAATGATAAGGAAGATATGTTTGATAGCCACTCTTATTCCAAGGGCGGGAGGATTTTACATATGCTAAGAAAATACGTCGGAGATGACGCTTTCTTTAAGTCGCTTGAACACTATTTAAAGAAGAATGAATTTTCTTCTGTCGAGGTGCATAACCTTCGCCTGGCATTTGAAGAAATTACAGGAGAAGATCTCAACTGGTTCTTCAACCAATGGTTTCTTGCTGCAGGCCATCCGATACTAGATGTTTCGCACCAATATCTTGATGGGAAGGTGATTTTGGAGGTTTCGCAAAAGCAGGATACATCAAAGTTTCCGGTTTATAGCCTTCCTCTGTACGTGGATATCTACGTCGATGGAAGAAAAGAACGATTTGCTGTAAAAGTAGACAAGCCTTATCAGGTCCTGGAATTTCAGGTAGGCGCAAAGCCATCGCTTGTGGTTTTTGATGCCGAACACCAGCTTCTGGCTGAAATTAACCATGAAAAGGATCTGGAAGAGCTAGCCTTCCAGTATAATAATAGCACGGCTTTTCTTGCCAGGAATGAGGCCTTGCAAACGCTATCAGAAAATATATATGCTTCAAATAACAATACCATTGTCGCTAAAGCGCTGGACGACCCTTTCTGGGGGCTACGGCAGCTGGCTGTCAACGCTTTCGAAAATTATGAAGGAGACAACTTACAAGTGGTGGAGCAAAAGCTGATAAGCATGGCATTGCAGGATAAGAAATCCGTGGTCCGCGCCGATGCCATAGGGACTTTATCTTCAATTGATTCTACTCGCCATGCGGACATCTATAAAAAAGGTATGGAGGACCCATCGCTGGTAGTAATAGGTGCTTCCTTGTATGCCTATGGCAAAACAAACGAAAAAGATAAAGACCAGGTCTTTGGTAAGTTTGAAAAGGTGAATAATGTCAACGTCATCGTCCCTATAGCCAATTATTACCTGGAGTCGCAACAATTTGATAAAGCTGACTGGTTTATTGCCAGGATGGAGCATCTTAAAGGTGCCGATCTGTATTATATGCTTCAATACCTGGGGCAGCTCGCCCTGGCAGCGCCGCCGGAGGTTCAAACCAAAACGGCGGATGTGTTTCACGACTATGCCATCAATAATGATTTGTATTATGTAAGGTTAGCGGCCTTCCAGGGGTTGGTTCTACTGGAAGATGTAGCAGGGGTGGAGCAGATGATACAGAAAGTAATGTCCAGGGAAAAAAATCCGCAACTTCTACAGTATTACCAAAACATGACACAATAGTAAAATCGAGCTAAGGCGCAGAAAATCCTTCTTTTAAAAACTATTTTCAGGATATCGTATTCTTTTTTTTACAATTGTTTGAATAAAACAAAAAAGCATATAATTTTGCACTTCCTTAACCCGTCAGGTATAAAATATATCCGTGGTTGAGGGGCGTGTTGAAGGGGAGATTCCAGAGCGGCCAAATGGGACGGACTGTAAATCCGTTGTTGTAATGACTTCGCAGGTTCGAATCCTGCTCTCCCCACAATTGCATTGCAGCGATACCTTTTTATGATTGGCGTATGCCGCTTCAGATTGAGGAAATATTTAAAGCAGGCTTTTGCTGCTTCAAAGGTTGCAGGAACAATTGAAATAAAACAATGCGGGAGTAGCTCAGTTGGTAGAGCGATAGCCTTCCAAGCTATAGGTCGCGAGTTCGAACCTCGTCTCCCGCTCATTATAGCAACTTACATGAGCCCATTGCTTTAAATAAATGGAAAATGTAATTGCCAAAAGCTAGAAGCTAATTGCTAAAGGCGATACGTTTTAAAGCCGATGTAGCTCAGGGGTAGAGTACTTCCTTGGTAAGGAAGGGGTCAGGGGTTCAATTCCCCTCATTGGCTCTTAATCCTGAAAGATAATAGTAAATTTTAATCAATTATTTAACATACAAACTAAACTGAGGATTTTCAAATATGGCTAAAGCAAATTTTGACCGTTCCAAACCGCACGTTAACATCGGTACAATTGGTCACGTAGACCACGGCAAGACTACTTTAACTGCCGCTATTACAAAAGTTTTATCTGAAAAAGGATTTGCTGACGTAAGGGATTTTGCAAGTATAGATAACGCTCCTGAGGAAAAAGAAAGAGGTATCACTATCAATACATCTCACGTAGAATATTCTACTGAGAAGAGGCATTATGCGCACGTTGATTGTCCTGGTCACGCGGATTACGTTAAGAACATGGTAACTGGTGCTGCACAGATGGACGGCGCAATTTTGGTTGTTGCCGCAACTGATGGTCCAATGCCACAAACCAGAGAGCACATACTTTTAGCGCGTCAGGTTGGTGTGCCGCAACTTGTTGTTTTCATGAACAAGGTTGACTTGGTAGATGATCCTGAATTGTTAGAGCTGGTAGAAATGGAAGTGAGAGAGTTGTTAAGCTTCTACGATTTTGATGGAGACAACATTCCTGTAATCCAGGGATCTGCTTTAGGTGGTCTGAATGGCGAGCCTATGTGGGTTGAGAAAATTGTTGAACTAATGGATGCTGTGGATTCTTATATTCCGATTCCTGAGCGTTTGATCGACAAAGATTTCTTGATGCCTGTTGAAGATGTTTTCTCTATTACTGGTAGAGGTACTGTAGCAACTGGTAGAATTGAAAGAGGTGTTATCAACACGGGTGATCCTGTACAAATCTTAGGTATGGGCGCTGAAAACCTTAAATCTACCATCACTGGTGTGGAGATGTTCAGAAAGATACTCGACAGAGGTGAAGCTGGCGACAACGTTGGTCTGCTTTTAAGAGGTATTGAAAAAGAGCAAATCAAGAGAGGAATGGTTATCTGTAAGCCAGGTACTGTGAAGCCTCACCAGAAATTTAAGGCTGAAGTCTATGTATTGTCTAAAGAAGAAGGTGGAAGACACACGCCATTCTTTAACAAATACAGACCACAGTTCTACCTGAGAACGACTGACGTCACAGGAGAGATCAAATTACCAGAAGGTGTAGAAATGGTAATGCCTGGTGATAATATCACTATCGAAGTAAATCTAATCAATACTGTTGCAATGGAGAAAGGTTTGCGCTTCGCAATCCGTGAAGGTGGTAGGACGGTAGGTGCCGGACAGGTTACAGAAATATTAGAATAAGCATACAAAAATAATTTGACGAAGCGTTTCTGATTTTTTTCAGAAACGCTTTTGTTTAATATTTAATTTACCTATCTTTGCAGACCATTTTGGGCTGTGAGAAACGGGTGTAGCTCAATTGGTAGAGTAGTGGTCTCCAAAACCATTGGCTGGGAGTTCGAGTCTCTCCACCCGTGCAATAAATAATATCTTAATCAGATGGAAAAACTAAAGACTTTTGTCAAAGAATCTTACGACGAAATGACGAACAAAGTTTCCTGGCCAAAGTACAGGCAGCTGCAAAATAGCTCAGTCTTGGTTTTAGTGGCATCATTAATATTTGCATTGGTGATTGGGATCATAGACTTGGGGTTTGAAAATGCAATGAAATGGTATTACGAAAATTTTTAGTACTATATAGTATAGACTTTATATTGAATGAGTGAATTAAAGTGGTATGTACTTCGTGTAGTCAGTGGCCAGGAAAAGAAGATTAAATCCTATCTTGAAACCGAAATTGCACGGCAAAACTTAGGAGAATTTATTCCTCAGGTATTGATTGCCTCCGAAAAGGTATATGAAATGCGAAACGGCAAAAAACGGGTTCGGGAAAGAAATTTCTTTCCAGGTTATGTTTTAGTTTCTGCTGACATTACCCATGGAGAAGCGCACCACGTCATAACCAGTATACCTGGAGTCATTGGGTTTTTAGGATCAAACGACGGGGGGGCTTCCAAAACTCCCGTGCCTCTGCGCCAGTCGGAAATCAACAGGATTTTGGGCAAAGTAGATGAGGTGGATGAATTTGAAGAAAAACTTGATACGCCATTTATAGTAGGTGAGTCCGTCAAAGTTATGGATGGTCCATTTAGTGGCTTTACAGGTAATGTAGAGGAGGTATTTTCTGAAAGAAAGAAGCTTAATGTTATGGTTAAGATCTTCGGAAGAAATACGCCAGTTGAGTTAAATTATATGCAAGTAGAAAAACAAGAATAGCAATGGCTAAAGAAATAAGTGGTTACCTTAAGTTGCAGATCAAAGGTGCGGCAGCAAATCCTTCCCCACCGGTAGGTCCAGCTTTAGGTAGTAAAGGGTTGAACATAATGGAGTTTTGCAAGCAGTTCAATGCAAGGACTCAAGACAAACCAGGTCAGATTTTACCAGTATTATTGACTATATATACTGATAAGTCGTTCGACTTTGTTGTAAAGACGCCGCCGGCTCCTGTGATGATCATGGAAGCATCCAAGACGAAAAAGGGTTCAGCTGAACCTAACCGTATCAAGACAGGCGCTATTTCCTGGGATCAGGTGAAGCAAATTGCTGAAGTAAAAATGCAGGATTTAAATGCATTTAAAATCGAGTCTGCGATGAAAATGGTAGCTGGTACAGCAAGAAGTATGGGAATTAGAGTTACAGGTACTGCCCCTTGGGATAAATAAATCGTAGAAATGGCAAAGTTAACTAAGAAACAAAAAGAAGCTGTAGGCAAATATGATGCTGCTAAGCATTACTCTTTAGACGAGGCTTCTTCGATCGTAAAGGAAATCAATTACACGAAGTTTGATGCTTCTGTTGACATTGATGTTCGATTAGGTGTAGATCCGCGTAAAGCTGACCAGATGGTAAGAGGTGTAGTAGCCCTTCCGCATGGCACAGGTAAAGATGTAAAAGTACTTGTACTTTGTACTCCTGATAAAGAACAGGAAGCGAAAGACGCAGGTGCTGACTTTGTAGGACTCGACGATTATATCAAGAAAATCGAAGATGGCTGGACAGATATCGACGTGATCATCACCATGCCAACAGTAATGGCAAAGGTAGGACGTTTGGGTAGAGTATTAGGACCAAGAGGTTTGATGCCCAATCCAAAGTCTGGTACAGTTACGTTGGATGTAGCAAAGGCTGTGACTGAAGTAAAATCTGGTAAAATAGATTTTAAAGTTGACAAATTTGGTATCATCCACGCGAGTGTAGGTAAAGTTTCTTTTTCTCCGGAAAAGATCAGGGAAAATGCAAACGAAGTTATCCAAACCATAGCCAGGCTGAAGCCTGCTTCTGCTAAAGGTACATACTTTAGAAGTATCAGCCTTTCAAGTACGATGAGTCCGGGAATAACTATTGATAAAAGCAGTATTACAGGAATATAATCATGACTAGAGAAGAAAAAGCAAAGATCATAGACGGACTTACAGAAAAGTTGTCCAAAACTGATTACTTCTATATTACAGACGCTTCTGGACTTAGTGTGGCCAAAACCAACAACTTCAGGAAGCTATGTTTTGATAAAAAGTTAGAATACAAGGTTTTCAAAAATACAATGATCAAAAAAGCATTGGAAAACCTTAAAACAGATTATTCTTCATTTAATGATGAAGTTCTTAGTGGCTTCTCGGGCATCATATTTTCTCCTGAATCAGGAAACTTGCCTGCAAAAGTAATTAAAGATTTTAGAAGTAAAGACAAAAAAAGTACCAAACCCGTTTTGAAGGGCGCTTCCATCGACTCTGATCTATTCATCGGGGATGACAAGCTAGAAATGCTCAGTACCTTAAAATCTAAGGTAGAGCTAATCGGCGACGTCATCGGTCTGTTACAGTCTCCAGCGAAAAATGTTATTTCTGCTTTAGAAAGTGGTAAACATAAATTAGCAGGTATTGTAAAAACGTTGTCTGAAAGGTAAATCAATTCATAATAATTCAATCAAATTTTAAAATAGAGTAAAAATGGCAGATTTAAAAGCATTCGCTGAGCAGTTAGTAAACTTAACTGTTAAAGAAGTTAATGAGTTAGCAGGTATATTGAAAGACGAATACGGCATTGAGCCAGCAGTAGCTGCTGCTCCCGCTGCTGGTGGTGGTGGTGATGCAAGTGCTGCAGTTGAAGAGAAAACATCGTTTGACGTGATCTTGAAGTCAGCTGGCGCAGCGAAATTGGCTGTAGTGAAATTGGTGAAAGAACTTACTGGTTTAGGCCTGAAAGAAGCTAAAGAATTAGTTGACAGTGCACCTAAAGCAGTTAAAGAAGGTATCGCTAAAGACGAAGCAGAAGCACTTAAGAAACAATTGGAAGAGGCTGGAGCTGAAGTAGAAATGAAATAAGCTTGGTCATTCTCTTTTGAATGGTCGCCCCAAATTTAGGCCTGGCAGATTGTCAGGTCTTTTCCTGTTTGTAGATAAAAAATGCTATAGAACTGTCGAACTATTTCAGATGCATTTGCTGTTATACAGATTGTGCATTCCACAATTTCCTTAATTTAAATAATACGAGCCTTGGCTAATAATAATCAACTTAATAGAATTAGTTTTTCTTCTATCAAATCTGTTATAGATTATCCGGATTTTCTCGATATACAGCTACAATCTTTCCGTGATTTTTTTCAGTTGGAGACAGCTGCGGAAAAAAGAACACAGGAAGGCTTGTTCAAAGTATTTTCTGAAAATTTCCCTATCTCAGATTCCCGGGAGAACTTCGTTTTAGAGTTTATAGATTATCTTGTTGATCCCCCGAAATATTCTGTTGATGAATGTATCGATAGAGGATTGACTTATTCTGTGCCTCTGAAAGCAAAACTGCGATTGTCTTGTAACGATGAAGATAATGAAGATTTTGAGACCATCGAACAGGAAGTATTTTTAGGAAATATTCCTTACATGACTGAAAAAGGCTCCTTTGTAATCAATGGCGCTGAAAGAGTTATCGTTTCTCAGCTCCATAGGTCACCAGGTGTATTCTTTGCCCAGAGTAAGCACACCAACGGTACAAAATTATATTCCGCAAGAATTATCCCTTTTAAGGGATCATGGATAGAATTTGCAACCGACGTTAACAACGTTATGTATGCTTATATCGACAGGAAGAAGAAGTTTCCTGTTACTACTTTGTTACGTGCTATTGGTTACGGGTCGGATAAGGATATTCTTGATCTTTTTGGTCTTTCTGAGGAAGTAGCTGCTACTAAGGCAGGCTTGAAAAAAGTAGTCGGTAGAAAACTTGCTGCAAGGGTGCTAAGAACCTGGACGGAAGATTTCGTGGACGAGGATACTGGCGAAGTAGTTTCTATCGACAGAAATGAAGTATTGTTGGAGCGTGATTCTATTCTTGGAGAAGCAGATGTAGATATCATTCTTGAATCAGGCACTAAATCTATCATCCTGCATCGCGAAGATGTGAATGTTACAGATTATACTATTATATACAATACCCTGCAGAAGGATAATTCTAACTCCGAAAAAGAAGCTGTAGAGCAGATTTATCGCCAGTTAAGAAATACCGAAGCACCTGATGAGCAGACAGCAAGAGACGTGATCCAGAATCTGTTTTTCAGTGATAAGAGGTACGACCTTGGTGAAGTAGGAAGATACAGGATCAATAAGAAGCTCGGTCTTTCTATCGATTCGCAAACCAAAGTGCTTACGACAGAAGATATTATCCTGATCGTAAAATATCTGATTGGTTTAATTAACTCGAAGGCTGTAGTGGATGATATTGACCACTTAAGCAACAGAAGAGTAAGAACAGTAGGAGAGCAGTTGTACAGTCAGTTTGGGGTTGGTCTTGCCAGAATGGCCAGAACCATCAAAGAAAGAATGAACGTACGTGACAACGAAGATTTTAAGCCTGTAGATTTGATCAACGCGAGGACTTTATCTTCGGTAATCAATTCCTTTTTCGGTACTAATCAGCTTTCTCAATTTATGGACCAGACCAATCCGCTTGCTGAAATTACGCACAAACGTAGAATGTCAGCTTTGGGACCAGGTGGATTGTCAAGAGAAAGAGCAGGATTTGAGGTACGAGATGTCCATTATACACACTACGGCCGTCTTTGTACAATCGAAACGCCAGAGGGACCAAATATTGGATTGATTTCTTCGCTTTGCGTGCACGCCAAAGTGAATCACATGGGCTTTATTGAAACGCCTTATCGTGATGTGAAATCTGGTAAAGTGAACATGAGCGGTGATGTCATTTACCTGACTGCAGAAGAAGAAGATACACATAATATAGCCCAGGCAAATGCCCCGATTGACGATAAGGGTAATTACCTGAACGAAAGAGTTAAAGCAAGGTTTGAGGGTGACTTTCCAATTGTTGAGCCGAATCAGCTTACTTATATGGATATTGCGCCAAACCAAATTGTATCTGTTGCCGCTTCATTGATTCCGTTTCTCGAACATGATGATGCGAACAGAGCCTTGATGGGATCAAACATGCAGCGCCAGGCGGTTCCGCTTTTAAGACCCGAAGCACCTATTGTAGGTACTGGTCTTGAAAAAAGAGTTGCGCTGGATTCACGTAGCTTGATTATAGCTGAAGAAGATGGTGTAGTAGAGTACGTAGATGCAACTAAGATCGTCTTACGTTACGATCTTTCTGACGATGCAAAATCAGTAAGTTTTGATGAAGAACTGAAGTCTTACGATCTGATTAAGTTCAGGAGGACTAATCAAGACACTTGTGTCAACCTTAAACCTCTTGTATTTAAAGGAGACAAAGTAAAGAGAGGACAGCCACTTTGTGAAGGTTATGCTACACAACATGGTGAACTTGCCTTAGGGAGAAATCTGAAAGTAGCTTTTATGCCTTGGCAGGGATATAATTTCGAGGATGCGATTGTCATTTCCGAGCGAGTGGTAAGAGAAGATATATTTACTTCTATTCACATTGAAGAATTTGAGCTGGAAGTGAGAGATACCAAACGAGGTGAAGAAGAACTTACCTCGGAAATCCCTAACGTCAGCGAAGAAGCTGTTAAAAATCTGGATGAAAATGGTATCATCAGGATAGGTGCTGAGATAAAAGAAGGTGATATCCTGATCGGTAAGATTACACCAAAAGGAGAGAGTGACCCAACACCGGAAGAAAAATTGTTGAGAGCTATATTTGGTGATAAGGCAGGCGATGTAAAAGATGCCTCTATGAAAGCTTCCCCTTCTTTGAGAGGTGTGGTTATAGATACCAAATTGTTCACAAGGCCCAAGAAGGATAAAGACCTTAGAGCGAAGAGCAAGAAAGAAGTAGAAGTGTTGAAAAACAAATATAGCAAAGAACTTTCTGGCGTAAGAGCAATTATGATTCAAAAGATGGTGTCACTCTTGGAAACTAAAACCAGCCAGGGCATCAAGCATAAATTTGGTGACGAGATCATCTCTAAAGGTGTCAAATTCACCGGCAAAAATATCGAGGAAAATATCTTTCCCGAGAAGAACATCTACCGTGATGAAAGTACCTATAATGTAGCGGAGGAAGTAAATCTGATTTCAGACCTTATACTTGATAACTGGACAAACGATGAAAAGTTAAACAAAATGATCGTGAGGCTGGTGAAGAATTTCAATATTAAGAGAAATGAAATCGCTGGTAGGTTCAAGAGAGAAAGATTTACACTGGAAGTTGGTGATGAGTTACCTGCAGGCATTGTGAAACTAGCCAAGGTTTACGTTGCTAAGAAACGTAAGCTAAAGGTTGGTGATAAAATGGCGGGTCGTCACGGAAATAAAGGTGTAGTGGCCAGGATCGTTCGTGACGAAGATATGCCGTTCCTGGAAGATGGAACGCCTGTCGATATTGTATTGAATCCACTGGGTGTACCGTCAAGGATGAACTTAGGTCAGATCTACGAAACAGTGCTGGGATGGGCCGGATTGAAATTAGGCAGAACTTACGCGACGCCTATCTTCGACGGTGCTTCTATGGAGCAGGTTTCTAAAGAGCTTTCTGATGCGAAGTTGCCTGAGTTTGGCAGAACCCCGCTTTACGATGGACTTACAGGTCAAAAGTTTGATCAACCCGTTACTGTAGGTGTGATTTATATGTTGAAATTAGGTCACCTTGTAGACGATAAGATGCACGCACGTTCTATCGGACCATATTCTTTGATCACACAGCAGCCATTAGGTGGTAAAGCACAATTTGGTGGTCAGCGTTTTGGCGAGATGGAGGTTTGGGCTCTCGAAGCTTT
>PPFU01024287.1_pt1 | contig 11507 bp, 8 predicted proteins | sample 1535991 | NCBI WGS metagenome assembly PPFU01 (sample SAMN04901290, study PRJNA319586) | Hypolithon metagenome, whole genome shotgun sequencing project. | isolation source: Antarctic Hypolithon | place: Antarctica: Miers Valley | collected 2014 | reverse complement strand
GACGGTCCGCCTCACGCCGCCGGCGCTGCGCGGCGGCACGGCGGGCGCCCCCGATGCCACGCTCGCGAGTACCGGCGCGACCATTCGGCGTACACCCCGGACGCTTCTCGCAGCCTGGACGGCTGGACAGCCGTTTCCCGGTCTCGAACGACGCGAACTCGTCGCGGGCGCGAGCACCGCGAACGTCTCGCGAGGCGTCGTCGGTGGCGGCGCGGCGGTGGGCGATCGGCACGGCCTGCTCCCGCATCACGACGGCCACCCCCTCTGCCCAGCCGGTCCCGATGTGTTCGTCGTCGGCGCGCGAATCGAGGGGCCGGCGCTGCGCGGAGTCGCCGAGTATCTGCGCGAGCGGGTCGCGGAGTCCACCGTCGATCTCGTCACGAGCGCGGCCGACTCCGATCTCGCCGTCCCCGCCGCGCCCACCGCGGATAGCCTCTGGATTGCGGGGCTTCGCACCGTGGCGGCCGGCGTCGAGGCGGAGATCGGTCTCGCCCAGCTCATGGCGATGATCGCCGGCAGCGGCTACCCGTTCGGCGCCGGACTCGCGGCGATCCGGACCGCGCTCTCGGGGCGGGGAATCACCATTCCAGCGGGCATCGACGATCCCGCGGGACGCGTTGCGCGGGCGCTCGATCGCCGCTTCCTCGCCGCGGGGCGCGGCGCGCGCGAGGGGGCGACCGCGCTGCTCGCGGCCATCCGCCGCGCCGAGGAGTTTGTCTATCTCGAGACGCCGGCGCTCGACGATCGGATTTTCGGCGGGACCGACGATACGATCCACCTGCTCGACGCGCTAATCACTCGAATGGACGAACGACCCGGCCTTCGGGTGCTCATCTGCGCACCCGTGTTCTTCGACGTCGGCGTCCCGAAGGCCCTTCAGCGCGTCCGTGATCGCGAGCTCCGTACGGCGCTCGACCGGCTGGCCGGCGGCGACCGCGAGGCGCGCGTCGCGGTCTTCTCTCCGTCGGCGGGGCCGGCGCGAACGCTCAAGCTCGCCACCACCACGGTCATCGTCGACGATGCCTGGGCAATGGTCGGCACGACGCATCTCTGGCGGCGGGGGCTCTCCTACGACAGCTCGTACGCCGTCACCGTCTACGACGACCGGCTCGAGGATGGCCGCCCGCAGGAAATTCTCGCGTTTCGCCGGCAGATCTGCGCCGATCGCCTCGGGGTCGCGCGCCGTGAGCTTCCGGTCGCGCCGGCGGACCTCATCTCGGCGACCCGCGCGCTCGCGGCGCGCGGCGGGTTCGGACGACTGGCCGCCGACCGTCTCAGACCGTCCGACGACGGCGAGACCACGGCGGCCGCCGGATTCACCGAACTGGACGTCTGGAACCCCGATGGCTCGCCCGCGACCGCCCTGAATCTCATCACCGCCGGCTTCGGCTTCACGCCCACGGCCGTCACGGAAGAGCTGCACACGCCCTGATCCGCACACGGTGCCGAACGCGTCACCCGCGCGTGTACGCCTGACTTCTCGCCGACGTGTCGCATCCGAAGAAACCCCGCAACCGCGGGTGCAGCCGGGCCCCGCGTCGCGTTAGCTTTCACTGGTCATGCGACCCGTTCCCGAGCTACTCAGCCCTGCAGGATCCCTCGACGCCGTTCGTGCCGCCCTGGCCAACGGCGCTGATGCCGTCTATCTGGGCGCGCAGCGCTACAACGCACGCGACGAGGGCGCGCAGCTCTCCCTCGACGAGGTCGGCGAGGCGTGCAGGCTCGCGCACGAGCGTGGGAAGCGGATCTACCTCACGCTGAACATCCTCCTCAAGCCAGCCGAATTGCGCGACGCGCTGCGCTTCCTCGGCGAGGCCGTCGACGTCGGCATCGACGCGGTGATCGTGCAGGACATCGGCCTCGTCCGGTTGATCCGCACGATCTATCCCGAGGTCGAGATCCACGGATCGACGCAAATGACGGTGCACGATGTGTCAGGGGCGCGCGTGATGCGCGACCTCGGCGTGGAGCGGATCGTGCTCGCGCGCGAGAACACCCTGGACGATATCCGCGCGATTCACCAGTCGGTCGACGGGATCGGGCTCGAGACGTTCGTGCATGGGGCGCTCTGCATCAGCTACTCGGGCCAGTGCTACATGTCGGGGATGATCTCCGAACGCAGCGCGAACCGTGGCTCGTGCGCGCAGTCATGCCGCAAGGATTACGTACTGCGAGATCTCGCCGATGGCCATGAGCTCGACCGCGGGTACCTGATCTCCGCGAAGGATCTCGCCGCCTACGATCATCTCGCCGACATTGCCGATGCCGGCATCGGCTGCCTGAAGGTCGAAGGGCGCAAGAAAAAGCCGGAGTACGTCGCGACCGTCACGCACAGCTACCGCGGCTTCCTGGATCGCATCGCCGCCGGTGAGCGGCCGGTGATCGAGGAGGCTGAAGTCCAGCCGCTCGTCCAGATCTTCAGCCGCGGCTTCACCGGCGGCATGTATGGCGGGCGAGAGGGGCGGGAGTACATCACGCGGACACAGCCCGACAACCGCGGACTCGACCTTGGCGTGGTGGTGGGGCGACAGGGGATGGAGCTGCTCATCGAGGTGCGCGAGTCGGTACAGGTGGGCGATGGTCTCGGATTCGAGCCGCCCGTCGGCAATACGTCCAACAGCCGCGGATTTGCCGTCGCGCAGGTTCGGACGGTCGGTGAGGCGAACGGACTGACGCGTCAGGCGATCCGCGCACCAATGTTCATCGCCGACGGTTGGCGCGTCGTTCGCACCAGCGAGCTCGCGCTGCTCGAACGTGCCCGGGCCAGCTACGCGAGCCTTCCGACGACCATTCGCGCGCGCAAATCCGCGCTCGACGCACGGGTCTTCGGCAGCGCAGGGGGCCCGCTCAAGCTCATTGCCACCGTCGGCGAGGACACGGTCACGATTCGTGGCGAGATCCGGCTGGCTCCTGCGGATAGGCGCGCACTCGATGCCGCCAAGTTGCGCGAGCAGCTTGGCCGGCTCGGCGACACACCGTTCGCACTAGCAACGCTCGACACGGCTGGGTTGCAGGATGGCCTGTTCGTTCCCGTCAGCGAGCTGAATCATCTGCGTCAGCGCGCGGTCGAGGAACTTCTCGTGCTCCGCGACTGGTCCGAACAGGCGCGTCTCGCCGATCGTGAGGCGCGGATCGAGCAGGGATTGCGCCTCGATCCGGCATCTCCCGCCGCGCCGTCCGCGCAGCTGACCACCCGCCCCGACGGGATGGTGCTCTCGGCGGAGGTGTTCACGCTCGACGACGCGCGTGCGGCAGCCGCGGCGGGTGCCACGGAAGTCGTGCTCGATCCCTTCCTGCGCCATCCGATGCCGCCGGTGACGCGCGTTCGTGCGCTGGCCGACGAGCTCGCGTCGGCCGGGATCACGCTGCGCATTCGGACGCCGACGATCGTCAGGCCCACGGAACGGCGCCCACTCCAGAAGTGGCTGGATCTCGATCTGCCTATCGTCACGGGGCACATCGGGCTGGTACACGAGCTGTCCGCCGCCGGGCGGGACGTCGTCGCGGACTATGCCGTGAACTGCTTCAACCAGCACACCGCGCAGCAGCTCTTCGGGTTGGGCGCGCGGCGCATCGCGCTGTCCATCGAATTGACGCTGGCGGAGGCGATGGACGTCGTCGCACCGTGGGAAGGGAGCGGCTTCGAGACGATCCTCTACGGTCGTCCCGAAGGCATGACCATCGAGCACTGCGTGCTCTCTGCCGCGTTCGACCGTAAGCCCACCACCTGTCGGGACCTGTGCGTCAAGAAGCACGTGAACGTGGAGCTCACCGACCCGGCGGGCTACACCTTTCCCGTCGCGACGGACTCCGCGTGCCGCAATCGCCTGCTGCACTCGCGGCCCATCGAGGGGTCGGAGTTCGTGCCGCAGCTCTGGGCGGGGGGCGTCCGCAGCTTCCGGCTGATCTTCAACGTTCCCGGAGAGCCGGTGGCGCCGCTCGTCACCGCCTATCGCGCGATGCTCGAAGCGCTGGCGTCCGGGCGGGCTCCGGATCATCGTGCGGCGCGCACGCTGGTGGGTGCCACCTTCACACGCGGGCACTTCACGCGTGCGGTGTGAGCGTGCCAAGTATGCGCGCGGAGGACGTCTCGGGTGGCGGCGGTGGGAGGATGCAGCACGCGGGGCGGTGCGCCGCAGTGCGGGTGTGAGTGCACTACCGTCGCTCCGATGAGCCAGCCTTCTCTCGACGACGCTCGCGCCGCGCTGCGCGCCGCCTACGGCTATGACGACTTCCGGCCAGGGCAGTCGCGCGCCGTGGAAGCGGTGCTCGCCGGCCGTGACACGCTCGTCATCCTCCCGACGGGGGGAGGGAAGTCACTCTGCTTTCAGATCCCGGCGCTCCTCCTCTCCGGGCTGACGGTGGTCGTGTCCCCGCTGATTTCGCTGATGAAGGACCAGGTAGATGCGCTCGTCGCGCGCGGGCTCCCAGCCGCATACATCAACAGCACCCTGAGCTCGGGCGAGGTGTCGGATCGCCTGGCACGCGCGCAGCGCGGCGAGCTCAAGATGCTCTACGTCGCGCCCGAGCGGTTCGATGCCGGCAACACCGCCGAACGATTGCGCTCCATGGGCGTGTCGCTTCTGGCGATCGACGAGGCGCACTGCATCAGCGAGTGGGGCCACGATTTTCGGCCCAGCTACCTCCGCATGCGGAGCGTGCGTGAGCGACTCGGCGACCCGCCCACCATCGCGCTCACCGCGACGGCAACACCCGAGGTGCGGGACGACATCGTCAGGCAGCTTGGGTTAGAGAGCCCGGAGACGGTAATTACCGGCTTCGATCGCGTCAATCTGCGCTACTTCGTGCTGCCGACGCGCAACGAGCGCGAGAAGGACGCGACCCTCGTCGAGGCGATCCGCGAGCGCGAGGGGTTGACGGTCGTCTATGCGAGCACGCGCCGCGCGGTCGAGCGCATCGTCGGCGTGCTCAAGCAGGCACGGATCTCCGCCATCGGCTACCATGCCGGGCTCGACGACGGCCACCGCCACGAGGTGCAGGACGCGTTCATGCGCGAGGACGTGCGCGCGATTGTCGCCACCAATGCATTTGGCATGGGGATCGACAAGGCCAACGTCAGGCTGGTGGTCCACCATGCGATGCCCGGTACGCTCGAGGCATACTATCAGGAAGCCGGACGTGCCGGCCGCGACGGCAAGCCATCCGATTGTGTCCTGTTGCACGCGTTTCCCGACCGGTTCACGCACGAATTCTTCATCCGCGGCGCGCATCCGGATCGCAAGATCATCGAGAAGACATACACCTTTCTGCAGCGTTCGGCGGACTCGCGCGGGATGACCTCGACCACCGCGGCCGATCTCATCCCACTGTTCGGCGACAAGACGTCTTCGCGCGAGGTAGAGTCCGCGATCCGCGTGCTGACCAAGGCCGAGGCGGTGCGCGTGGAGAGCGAGTCCGGCGGCCAGGCGTTCGTACGGCTCCTCGCCACGCCGGCGCGCATCAAGCGCGAGCTCACCGAGGACCGTGGGCTCGAGCGCGAGCTGTTGCGGGCGCTCTGGCGGGTCGGGGGCGAGGCGCTCAGCGAGGGCGTGCTCGTTGATCTCGACGGGCTGCCGCCAGGGTTCGGGGGGCAGTACGGCGCCGCCTCGCTGCTCGACTGGCTGCAGGAGCGCCAGTTCGTCGCCTGGGAGCGCGGCGGCGGCGGGATGCGGCTCGTCAGGCCATCCGCGCCGCTCAGCGAATTCCCCGTGGACTGGGCGGGGCTGGAACACCGTCGGAAGGGCGAGCTCTCGAAGCTCGATGCGGTGCAGCGGTACGCCTACGCCTCCAGTTGCCGGCGCGCGTTCGTGCTCCGATATTTCGGCGATGCGGCGGCCCGGCCCCGCTGCGACGGGTGCGACAATTGCCTCGGCCTGCGGGTCGAGGTATCGGCGCGGTCCGCCACGGCACCGCGCGAACGACGTGTTCGCGCGCCGCGAGGCAATGGCGCGGGTGGGCGTGAGTCTGGGGGAACTGCGGTGGAGGCGGCAGCGCTTCCGGTGGTAGGCCCCGAGCATGCACCGCTCTTTCAGGCGCTGCGCTCATTGCGCGGCGACCTCGCGCGCGAGGAGAAGGTGCCCGCGTACGTGGTCTTTGCCGACCGCACGCTGGCTGAAATGGCGGTTCGTCGTCCCCGTTCGATTACCGCGCTCGGTGATGTGCGGGGCGTTGGGCCCGCCAAGTTGGAGAAGTACGGTGAGCAGTTCCTCACCGTCATTCGTGACACCCCCGAGCCGGACGCCGCCTGACGATATGGAAGACAGCCTCTACTTCAATGACCAGCATGTCGCCGTCCGCGACATGGTCCGCAGTTTCGCGCGCGAGGAGATCGCTCCCGTCGCCGCCCGCTTCGACGCCGAGTCGATCTTTCCCTGGGAGAATGTCAGGAAGATGGCGGAGCTGGGGCTCCTCGGTGTGCCCTGGGGCGAGGAATACGGGGGAGCCGGCCTCGACCTCACCAGCTACACCCTGACGATCCACGAGCTGGCCAAGGTCGACGCGTCGCACGCCATCACCATTTCGGCGCACACGACGCTCGGCACCTCGCCGATCATGCACTTCGGCACCGAGGAGCAGAAGCAGCGGTTCGTCCCGCTCCTGGCGTCCGGGCGAGTGCTCGGCGGATTCGGCCTGACTGAGCCGGGTGCTGGCAGTGATGCCGGCGGCACCAAGACGACGGCGGTGCGCAACAACGGGCACTATGTCCTCAACGGCTCCAAGGTCTTCATCACCCACGCGGGCGTGGGGGAGATCTTCGTGGTCACGGCCGTCACCGACCCCTCCAAGGGAACGAAGGGGATCAGCTCCTTCATCCTGACGAAGGAGACGACGGATCTCGATCGGGCGCAGGAGGTCGGGATGGGACACGAGCCGTCACTTCCCGCGATGTCCGGCTTTCGCGCGGGCAAGAAGGAGGACAAGCTGGGCTGGCGCTCGTCTGACACGCGCGAACTCATCTTCGAGAACGTCGAGGTGCCAGTCGAGAATCGACTGGGCGACGAGGGGAAGGGGTTCGTCAACTTCATGAAGACGCTCGATGCCGGCCGCATCGGTATCGCCGCACTCTCGCTCGGGATCGCCGAGGGGGCGTACGAGGAGGCGCTGAGCTACGCGTCCCAGCGGAAGCAGTTCGGACAGGCGATCGCGAGCTTCCAGGGCATCGCCTTCCAGTTGGCCGACATGGCCACCGAGATCGAGGCCGGCAAGCACCTGGTCTATCACGCCACCTGGCTCGCCCAGCAGGGAAAGCCAATCGGCAAAGTCGCTGCGATGGCCAAGCTGTTCTGCTCCGAGCTCGCGATGCGGGCGACGACCAAGGCCATCCAGATCCACGGTGGGTACGGCTACACCAAGGACTACCCGGTCGAGCGCTTCTTTCGCGATGCGAAGATCTGCGAGATCGGTGAGGGCACGTCGGAGATTCAGCGCCTTGTAATCTCCCGGCACGTACTCCGGGAACTCGCAGAGTGACGGGAACGGGCTATTCCAATGTGGCGCGCCGCCTCCGGCTGCCGCTTGGCTTCGTCTTCGGTGCGATCTATCTGCTGGTCGCCCGGCCGACGCCCCTGCTGCTGGCGATCGGTGGGATCATCGCGTTCGCGGGCCTCCTGATCCGTGGGTGGGCGGCGGGCCACATCGTCAAGAACGATCAGCTGGCAACGACGGGCCCTTATGCGCACACGCGGAATCCGTTGTACCTGGGCAGCTTCCTGATTGCCGTCGGGTTCGCCTTTGCGGCTCACTGGACGATGCTGGTGCTGGTCGGTTTCTTCTTCGCGTTCGTCTATGGCCCGACCATCGGACGAGAGCGCGACTTCGTCCGGGCGCGGTTCCCTGACGCGTATCAGGAGTGGGCGGCGCATGTGCCACTCTTCTTTCCCCGCCTGACGCCGTGGTCTGGTGGGGCCCGTAGCGAGAGCACGCCGTTCTCCTGGCCGCTCTACCTCCGTCATCGGGAGTGGCAGGCGGCGTTGGTGTTCGTGCTCGTCATCGTGTGGCTGGCGCTTGTCGCCTGGCGCGTCGTCGACGTTCCGACGTTCGGCGGCATGGCTCCAGCCGACATTCCCTGACGGCTCGTCCTCGCGGCGCGGTTGCGTCAGGAGAGGGCGCGGAGGCACATTGCAGGGTAACGACTCGCTTTCTCCGGGGGCCGGCAGCCGCGCGACTCGTGGCGGCACGGCTCCATGCGATCCGAGGGTCCGGTGTGCGGCGACGCGCGGCCGGACCTTCGCCGCACTCTCCCCACCTGCGTCGCCCTCATCGAAGTGAATCGCGCGGCTCCCCGAATTCTCCCCGTTGCGGCCCACGCCGCCTGGCTGCTGGTGCTGGGCGCGATTGTGTGCTGTACCGTCGGGGCGGGTCGGTCGCGAACGATTCGTGGCGCATCGCGGAGAGTCTTCCTTTCGCGGTATCAGTCAGCCCCCGCACGCCTGCATTCGCTTCGGCGGACGCGCGGGTCCGGGCTGCGCGGTACCGTCGTCCCCCGTACGTGGACCCGCCCCGCACCCGACGCTGAGTCGCCGCCGGGGCCCGGTGGAGCGGCCATCAATGAAGCGCGAAATATTCATCAATCATGCACCACGCGAGACCCGCGTGGCGATCGTCGAGGACGACCAACTGGTCGAACTGCTGATGGACCGGCCGGAGACGCGTCGGATGGTCGGCGACATCTACCTCGGCAAGGTCGAGGCGGTGCTCCCGGGGATCCAGGCCGCCTTCGTCGATATCGGCACCGAGAAGAGCGCGTTTCTGCACGCCTCCGATCTCGTCTGGCCGGACGCGCCTGACGCGACAGACGACGACGACGACGAGGAAGAGGACGACGAGGACGATGCCGACGACGCCGGTGCGGGTCGGCGCGACAAGGGTCCGCCCATTCAGGACGTCCTGAAGCGGGGCCAGCAGCTTCTCGTGCAGGTCTCGAAGGAAGCCATCTCGACCAAGGGGCCGCGCGTCACCGCGCAGATCTCCCTGGCCGGCCGCTTCATCGTCTACATGCCCGACGGCAACAAGGTCGGGGTGAGCCGCAAGATCGGCGAGCGCGCCGAACGCCAGCGGCTGCGTGGACTCGTCCAGTCTGTGCTTCCGCCGAACTCCGGCGGCGTGATCGTTCGCACGGTCGGCGAGGACGTCACGCAGGACACGTTCGAGCAGGAGCTGACGACGCTCATCACCCAGTGGAAGCGCATCAAGCGGAAGACGCATTTCATGCGGGCGCCGGCGCAGATCCATCGGGAGACGTCGCTCACACGCAGCCTGATCCGTGACGTGTTCAGCACCAAGGTCGACAGCCTCACCATCGACGCGCGGCCGCTGCACACCGAGGTCACGGAGTACCTCAAGGGGATCGCCCCCGAGCTGATGGAGCGCGTGCACCTCTACGAGGAGCCCGTTCCGCTGTTCGACAAGGAGGAGATCGAGCCCGAGATCCGGGACATCTTCAAACGGCGCTGCGATCTGCCGTCGGGCGGCTACCTGATCATCGAACCGACCGAGGCGCTGGTCTCGATCGACGTGAACTCGGGGCGCTACACCGGGAAGAAGGACCCCGAGAAGACGGTACTGAAGACCAACATCGAGGCGGCGCGCGAGATCGCCCGGCAGCTGCGCTTGCGGGACGTCGGCGGGATCATCGTCTGCGACTTCATCGACATGGAGATCAAGCAGAACCGCGAACGCGTGCTGCAGGAGCTGCGCGTGCACCTCTCGCGCGACCGGGCGCGTACGAAGGCGTTTGCCGTCAGCGATCTCGGACTGATCGAGATGACGCGCCAGCGGGTGCGGCAGAGCCACTGGCAAAGTGTCACGGAGCCCTGTCCGATGTGCAGCGGGAGCGGCCGGGTGTTCACCCCCGAGACGATCGTCCGCCGCGTTGAGCGCTCAATCCGGCGCATGGCGGTGGAGGGGCAGCGCGAGCCGGTCTTGGTCAAGTTGCACCCGGATGTCGCCCTCTACGTGCTCGAGCAGGAGTCGGACTTCCTGCGGAAGCTCGAGGAAGCGGCGTCGAGCTTCGGGATTGAATTGCGGGACGATCCGCTCCTGCGCCCCGACGAATTCAAGTTGGTGGTAAAGGCCGCCGGCCGCGACGTCACCCAACAGTACGCCGTGGCCTAGGAGAGAGGACCGGCGCGCGACTCTGCCGCCGGCTGGCTCCGTCGCCGCGTTGACATCCTGCCTTGCCGGAGTTACACTGCAAGGCTCTAACATTGTTACACCTCGGGCCCTACCAATGTCTTACGCCATCATCCGCACCGGCGGCAAGCAGTTCCGCGTCGAGGCGGGCAAGACGCTCCGCCTCCCATCGCTTCTCGGTGACGCCGGAACGCAAGTCACGTTCAACGACGTCCTCCTCGGTTCCGACGGCGAGACCGTTCGCACCGGCGTGCCGTCGCTCGCTGGCGCCGCGGTGACGGGCGAAATCGTCCGGCATGGCCGCGACAAGAAGATCATCGTCTTCAAGTTCAAGCGCCGGAAGAACTACGCCAAGAAGCAGGGGCACCGGCAGGGCTTCACGGAAGTGAAGATCAACGAAATCAACCTCGGCTGACCGGGGAGGAACCCATGGCACATAAAAAGGGCGTCGGCTCCTCACGGAACGGGCGCGATTCCAATCCGAAGTATCGCGGCATCAAGAAGTACGGCGGCGAGCAGGTCCGGGCCGGCAACATCATCCTGCGCCAGTGCGGGACGAAGTGGCATCCGGGCACCAACGTGGGCCTCGGGACCGATTACACGATCTACGCCCTGATCGACGGCTACGTGCAGTTCGAGCACAAGAGCAAGACGAAGATCAAGGTCAGCGTGTACGAAGCGAAGCCCCAAGCAGCCGCTCCGGAACCGGTCGCGGCCTGAGTTCCGGCACCGCGTCCGCACGTCAGAAGGCCCCCGCCGATCCATTCGGCGGGGGCCTTTTCGCGCCCGTTGGCGCGGGTGGGGCACTACCGGCTCGGCCGCCGCACGGCTCGGGAGAAACTCCGGCACGCTCCCCGCGTAGTGTCAGGACGACGACGACCGATCATCCCTCTGTCCAATCCGACCATGTCGCTCCTGGATAAGCTCAAGACCGAACTCGACCGCGCCGGCCGTGTCGCGCAGGGCGCCCTCGATGAAGGGAAGGTCCGCCTCGAGGTCTTCCGTGTCCGACAGCTTGCCGACAAGGCGGCGCAGGCGCTGGGTTATGCCGTCTACCGGGCCCGGAAAAACGGCGGTGAACTCGACGCCGATAGCTACGCTCGGCTGAGCAGCGCGCTCACCGCGCACGAGGTCGAGGCGGACCGCCTCGAGGCCGAGCTCGCCGAGGCGCAGGGACGCCGCAAGGACACGGACGAGCCCGACGCGGCGAGCGCCGCCGCGGCTCCGCCGCCGCCGCCGCCCGCCCCCCCGACCGATCCCGTGCAGTCCGACTACACCCCCGGTTCGGGGCTGCCGCCCGTCTAGCCCGCGGCCAGTTGCGCTGAACTGCACGAAGGGGGGCGACAGCACCGGCTGTCGCCCCCCTTCGTCTAGTG
>PPFU01011180.1_pt1 | contig 11516 bp, 9 predicted proteins | sample 1535991 | NCBI WGS metagenome assembly PPFU01 (sample SAMN04901290, study PRJNA319586) | Hypolithon metagenome, whole genome shotgun sequencing project. | isolation source: Antarctic Hypolithon | place: Antarctica: Miers Valley | collected 2014 | reverse complement strand
CGCCCACGACGTTCTGCGACTCGAGCCGCGTCACCTCGTTCTCGAACGCCATATCGACGGTGATGCCCGTGGCGACGGGGCGGAAGTCGCGTGAGGCAGCGCTGTCGATGAGCGCGCGGAGGTCGAGCCCCGCCTGCGTCAGCAGGGTGTTCGCGGAGCGCGCGGTGATCCAGCCCCGCACGCCGAGCGGCGCCGGGGCGCTGGCCGGACGCGGCAACATCCGCTGTTCCTTCGCCCACGACCCGACGACCGTGTGCCAGGGGTAGCCCGCCTGCTCCGCCGTGTGGACGATGAGCATCCCGGCCGCACCGCGACGCTCCGCTTCCTCGAACTTGTACGTCCAGCGCCCATAGTACGTCATCGCCCGTCCGCCAAAGAGCGCCGGCTCCGCGTCAGGCGCGGGCGGGTCGTTCACGAGCACGAGCAGGATCTTGCCGCGCACGTCCACGTTCTTGTAGTCGTCCCACCGGTACTCAGGCGCCGTGGAGCCGTAGCCGACGAACACCAGCTCGCCGCGCGCGGCGCTGGCCGGCACGGCCGATCCGGCCCAGACCACGACCTGCTCCGGCTGCGAGAGCTGCCCCGTCGCCCGCCCGCTCGCGCTCACGCGAATCGTCGATGGCTCGGCGCGCACGACGTCGATCGGGACGGGCTGCAGGAACGAACCGTTCGGCGCGCCCGGCTCGAGGCCGAAGGCGCGAAGCTGGCTCTCCAGATAGGCCGACGTCAGCGCGCCGCCGCGGGTGGCGGGAGCGCGTCCCTCGAGCAGATCGGACGACAGGAATCGCACGTACCCGTCGATCTCGGCCGCCGTGATCGGCGCGGCGGAACGCGCGGGAGCCGGCTGCGCCGTAGCGGCTGAAGCGGCAGGGCGGCCCGGCTGCTGTGCCGATACGAGCGGCCCGGCGATGAGCGTGGCGCCGAACGCGAGGGCGGACGCGGCCGTCGCGGCGCGCGTGCCCCGTGCAGCGGAACCGAGGCGAGACTGAGTACGCATGGAGGGAGCTCTGGACGAGGTGAGACACGCCTGCAGCTCCCGTGACGAGCGGCTCGGCGGTACGACATCGGGGGAAAGCTACCCCGCGGCGCCTGGCCCGCGCAGCCCACCGCCCCGGGGGTTGGCCCGGTTCTTTCTATAGGGAGCTGCGTCGGGCACCCTCGCACCCGCGTCATGGCGGCACTCGCGAGCCTTTCCGACCTCCATGGTGCTCGTCGCCAGGATCCATCTCTCCATCTCGAGGAGTATCGCTCATGCTAGCTCGCCTTCGGTTCGCACTCGCCGCCGCATTCGCCATCACCGCGGTCTCCGGCACCGCCGTCGCCCAGAGCGCGACGGCCGACCTGACGGTTCCCGCGTCCGCCGTCATCGCCGACTCGGTCGCACCGGCCGTCGCCGCTGATGCGGCCGCCCTCATCGCCGGTCCGACGATCGCCGCCTCCGCGATCGCCGCGCGTCCCGCGACGGCAACCGCCGCGACGGCTGAAGAAGCGTCAGCGGCGATGTTCCAGAGTCGCGGACGCCGCGGTGGCACGCTGATGATCATCGGTGGGGCGGCGCTGCTGGCGGGCGTGCTCGTGGGCGACGATGTCGGAACGGCGCTGTCGCTGGGTGGCGCGATCGTCGGACTGTACGGACTGTACCTCTGGCTCCAGTGAGTCGCTGACCGGAGCGCGGTTGCTCCGGTGTGGTGACCTGGCAGAGCAGACGGGGCGCGTGGCGATGAGCCACGCGCCCCGTCGTGCGTTCGGGGGCGCGATCGTCGCGGCGGATACCAGGACACGCGCGTAGTCGTCCAGACCGGGGCGGGTCGGACAACGGTCCTTCCCGTTTCGGGTGTAATTTCTGCGGGCATGCACGCTGCGCCGCGACGCGACTCCGCTCCTCTTCCTCACGTTCTCATGGCAGCTCCACGCGTTGGTCTCGTCCTCGGCGGCGGCGGCCTCAAGGGCTTCGCGCACATCGGGGTGCTGCGCGCGCTCGCCCGTCGCGGCATCGAACCCGACGTGATCGCGGGGAGCAGCATTGGCGCGTTGATCGGCACCGCGTACGCGGCCGGGGTGCCGGTGGAGACGCTCGCCGACCGTGCACTCGCGCTCCGGCGGCGGGACCTCTTCCGCATCAATCATGTGGGCATGCTGTTGGAGCGGATGCGGTCGCGCTCGATCTACCTCGAGGAACCGTTGCGCAACCTGGTCGAGAGCGTGGTTCCGACCGCGCACCTGCACGGCTTCGGACGCCCGGTCCTGGTGAACACCGTCGACGCCGAACATGGCACGCAGGTGGTCTGGGGGCTCCCCGGGCTCGAACGCGTTTCCGCCGTCGACGCGGTCTACGCCTCGTGCGCGCTCCCCGGATTCTTCCCGCCCGCACTGGTCGGCGGACGGATATGCATCGACGGCGGCACGATGGACAATCTGCCGGTCGCGATCACCGCCCAACTCGGCGTCGATGTGGTCATCGCCGTGGATGTTGGGAGTAGCGACCTGACGCGCGCCGCCACAGTGGCGGAGGATGGGTTCACGTCCATCTTCATGCGCGCGGCGACGATCATGATGCACCGGCTCCAGCTGCATCCGATCACTGGCTGGTCCGGACCCCCAATGCTGTTGATTCGACCCCGTATCGCACACATCCCCTGGTTCGGCTTCGGTCACGCGGCGGATCTGATCTCGGCAGGCGAGCGCGCGGCCGAAGAAGCGCTCGACAGCTTCGACGAGTGTCGTGCCGCACGCGGCGGGATCTTCCCCAAGCGGCGTGTCACGCTCTCGGTGGATGAGGCGGCGTGCGTCCGGTGCGGCACCTGCGTGGCGATGGCGCCTGACGTGATGACGCTGGACAGCCGCGGCATCGCCGTTCCGCGGGTGACAGAGCTGATCTGGTCCCCAGCCGACGGAGACTTCGTGCGCCAGTGCCCCACGCGCGCCATTCAGGCTGTCGACGCCGATGCGGCGCCGGAGGCGACGGCGCCTGACGACATGGCGCCGGAGCTCACCGCCACCCTTGGCGGTTACGAGGACGGCGTGCGCACGCGAACCGTGGAGCGCCCGAAGATCCGGCGCCGGTAGGTCCGTCGCGCGCAGGTTGGGGTCATATTGCGCTCGAAACGGCCTCAATTGCAGAGAACGCAAAGAGCGCGGAGGCGCGCAGAGGGGTTGCAGGGCGAGTCATATTCATGCCCGCGTCGGGACGATGCGTTTTGTGCGAGTTCTGCCGTATCAATCGCGCAGGTCTGCTCGGGCGGCGAGCGGTGCGAGGCTTAGATTATTTGATCTCCCGATCAGTACGCGATCCGCACCAGACTCGCGCCCCGGTCGTGAATCGGCCACCAGGCGGCCGTTCTCTGCGCCCCTCCGCGCCCTTTGCGTCCTCTGCGATTAGGGCTGTAACTCTACCACCCCGCCACTCGCCACCCGACGCGCGAGCTCATCATACGCATCTACCGCCGCTCGAAGCTCGCTGACATCGATATACTCGTCGTCCGTATGCGCGACGTGGATCGAGCCTGGCCCGAACAGATACGGCGTGCCCCACTGGTCCAGTGCCGGGATGTCCGTCGCGAACGCGGCCACCGAGGTCGCGAAGCCCTCGACCGTCCCCAGTAGCACGGGGTCGATCGTGATGCTCGGCGTGATCGTCGCGCGTCCATCGACCCAGCGTTCGAGCAGGGCGAGCAGCTCGTCAGGCGGCCCGACCAGCCGCGCCATGCAGCGGGCCTCGGCCCACGGCGCGATCACGTTGTCAGCGACGCCGCCGGCAAGATGGCCGATGTTGATCGTCGTCGCGCCGAGTACGGGGTGGGTGGGTAGGTCGAGCGTGTCGAGCTCGACGAGGAGCCTGGCGAGATCGGCGGTGGCGGAGCGGCCGAGATGCGGATAGGCGGAGTGGGCGGCGCGTCCCTCGGTGCGGAGGGTGAAGCGGATCGCCCCCTTGGTCCCGACGGCGAGTGTGCTCTCGGTCGGCTCGCCGTTGATCAGCGCGTGCGGCGCGATGCCGAGGGCGCCTGACGCGAGCGCCTCATTGGCGGCGTGGGCGCCGTCGTGCGTCGTCTCCTCGCCGACGACGAGCAGGACGGCCACCGGGACGCCGCGGTCGCGCAGGCGTTCGGCCGCGCAGAGCATCGCCGCGGCAATCCCCTTGGCGTCGCAGGCGCCGCGGCCGTGCAGCCGCCCCTCGCCCGGCTCGAGTCGTGGCGGGATGAACGGCGGTACCGTGTCGAGGTGGGTCGAGAAGACGACCTGCGGATCGGCCCCGAAGGTGGCGAGCAAGTCGTCGCGGCCCCGCGTGACCGGGATGCGGCGGGTGGTCCAGCCGCGGCGCTCGAGCAGCGATTCCGCGTGCGCGATCACCGCGGCTTCGCGACCGCTGGTCGAGTCGATCTCCATGAGCTCGACCGCGAGGGCGACGGGGTCGAGGGGCGGGAACGCGGAGGAACGAGTCATGCGCGAAATCGACCTTGGGGCAGGGGCGGGCGCAAGCGGGAGGGGGCGTGCGGGCGCGTCGCGCGCTGACGACTCCATAACGCCGGGGGAGCAGGACCAGTACCTGCCTGATGGCTGGCACGACCGCTCGCCTCACGTGGGCGGTAGATCATCCTTGACGGCCGCCGGCTCGGATCGCAGGTTGTCGTGCAGGCACAGGTCGACCCGTCGACCGATCGCGGCGCTGCGATCCACACACCTGTTGTCGCGAGTCTGTGGAGATCCTGCAATGCGCCTCACCACTTCCGGCCGCCACACGTCGCATCGCCGCGTCGGACCGATGCGGACGAGACGGGTAGTGATGGCGACCGATTCAGATCTCGCGGCGCTCATCGAGAGGCAGGCGACGGCGGGTTGCTCGCCGGCGCCGATATACCACCGAGCGGTAACGCTCGACGATCTGGTGACCGCGCTTCGCGCGGGGATGGACGATCTCGTTATCGACCCAGTCGAATGGCCCGATCCAGAAGGGATGAATGATGATAGCATAACGATGTTGGCAGACACGTGGACTTCCTCAACCCAGCAGCCTAGGGTTGTGATCTACTCACGGTCCTCGTCTGGGAGTCACGATCTGGTGCGTCGTCTGCTTGCCATTCTTCCGGCGTTCTGGCGGATGCACCAACCCAGGAAGCACTACAGGTGGTGCGGGTGACGCCGAGGACCGAGACGGGCTCGCCGGTCATCGAACTCCTTGCGCAGGTGCTCCGCCAGGTTGCGCTCGAGCCGGCACTCTGGTACCCAAAGCAAATAGCGGCTGCGGTAGGGGTGAGCGAGAAGACAATCAATCGTCATCTCGCGACGGCCGGACGTCCGTCTCTAGCCCTCACTATACGCGACTTGCGGCTCGCCCACGCGAGCGCGCTCGCGCCCACACACGCGGGAACGGCGGCGGAGCTGGCGATGCTGTGCGGCTGGCGGGACGCCCGTCCCGTTCGCCGGGCACTCCACGGCGCAGTGCGGAATCCGGACAGGCCGCCGTGTCCATGAATGGTTCTTGTAGTAGGAGGCCCTCGATCTCACAATTGGAGGGCACCGGCCATACACCTCACACCGCGAGGCATTCATGACACGACGATTCACCAACCTGGTAGCCGCTCTCACCATCACCGTGGGCGCAATGATGGTGCTCCGGCCTGCTCCGCTACTCGCCGAGAGCGGGGAGACGTGTTGCACGTCGGCCAACGGCCAGGCGCAGTGCTGCGGCTGGCATTGCTCGGCTACCATGACGACGTGCGATGCCTGCACGGGATTCTGGAATTGCCTTCTCACGTGATCCGCAAGCCACTTCTTCCCTGATCGGAGGTACCATGCACAGATCGCTACAAAATAGGATCCGGATGCTTTCACTCATGGTGATCGCTGCTGGCACCGTGGTGATCGCGACTCCTCGGACCGCAGTTGCCGGTCCTGATGACGTCTGTTGCCAGGTCGGCTCGGGCCCCCGATGCTGCGGCGGAGCCTGTGAGGCGACGTCCACCACCTGCGAAGCCTGCACGTCATTCTGGGGATGCTTCCTCTTCTGACTGCTCGAAGGGAGCGAGCAGGGCACTTGATCGGGTATGTTATTCGATCAAGTGCCCTGCTCGTCGCCATCCTGACCGTCTCGGCCACCGCCTGCGATCGAACCGGTGCATCGGGGAACCGGAATGCCAACGATGGCTCGGCGTCGGCTGCGCCACACGGCGTTTCTCCGGCCGCGTCACCCCTTTCCGACGACGCGCCTCCGACATTCGAGATCCAGCAGCTGTGGACCTCAGATGAGGACGCGCTGTTCACCTACATTTCCCATCTCGATGTCGACCAGAACGGGACGGTGTTCGTCGCCGATGCTTCTGCGCTAACCGTATCCGTGCTCTCGTCCGGCGGGGAGTTGCTGCGCACGATCGGCCGAAAGGGCTCCGGCCCCGGCGAGTTCCAGGGAATCGGAAGCATCCAGATTGGCGCCGGGGATACGCTGTTCGTATTCGACCCCATGCTGCAGCGACTCACCGCCTTCCGTCCCCATGACGACAGCACCGTGTATACGCGACATGTCGCGGGACGCGGGACAGGAGCACCGCAGCGCGCCTATCGTATCCGGTCGGGCCCACAGATCATCGCGACGTACATGCCACCGTTCCAGGCGGGTGCCTCGGACGATCGGACGTTCGAGCGCCGCCTGCTGGTGCGCCTGCTCGAGCCCGACGGCACGATCGAACGCGACTCGCTGCTAGTCGGCATGGGTAGCTCGAATCTATTCAGACGGGTGAAGTCACTGATCTCCGTCGGCACGAATGCGTTCGGCCGACAGCCACTCGTTCATGTCTCTTCCTCCGATCACCTGTACTACGCGCGCACGGACTCCGTCGGAGTCACGGTTATGGAACTCGACGGCTCGACCACACGACGCTGTGCACTGGCAACGGATCCGGTGAAGGTGCGCCCGGAGGACCTGAGACGGGAACAGGAGTTGACGAGCCCCCGCCTGCGCGACGTGCTCGCCGATTCGATGCCGGATGTATGGCCGCCACTCGCCGGCATGGTCATCGACGAGAAGGACGGCGTGTGGCTCGGCCTGACAGGCGATGGCGGACGCGCGGACCGTTGGGTGCTCTGCGACCGGAATGGCGTGGTGCGGGGCACCGTTCGATTGCCGGCAGGGGTCACACTCGCCGCCGTCCAGGGAGATCTGCTCTACGGCACCGCGCGGGATGAGGATCAGGTGCCATTCATCCAGGCATATCGATTCATGGCTTCCCTCAACAAGGGAGCATCTGATGGCAGAGAGTAGTCGACTGGGAACGATTTCTTCCCTGATCCTGACCGTATGCGCTGTCCTGGTCACGGCCGCAGTGGTGCGACGCGAGTTCTTCGCACCCGTTCCATCCGCGCCGCAGGATCGCGAACTGGCTGGCGCGTCGGCAGGTTTTTGCGAGGGCACCGTGATGGGGCCGGTAGATGCGGCCGTCTCGCTGTTGGTGTTCTCCGACTTCCAGTGCCCGTTCTGCGTGGTGTTGCATCGCAACCTGCAGATCGTTCGGGCACGATATCCCGGCGCAGTGAGAGTCGTGTTCCGGCACATTCCAATCGAGAGCCTGCATCCGTACGCATATGACGCCGCTCTCGCGGCGGAATGCGCGGGCGCTCAGGGTCGCTTCGAAGCCTTCCACGACGCGCTATTCGACAGCCAAGACTCCATCCCGCGTGAGCAGTGGAGCTGGTTCGCTGACGGGGCCTCGGTCGCTGATATTCCCCGGTTCGATCAATGCATGCAGACGCGCCAGTTCGAGGATCGTGTGCGAGCGGATATGGAACAGGCGAAGCGGTTTCGATTGACCGGTACCCCGAGTGTCATCGTCGGCGAAACACTGCTCGGCGGCACACCATCGGCCCGCGTCCTGGACAGTCTCGTGCGCGCTGCTCTACCATCGAGCGCGCTTGAGGCCGGGGTGAGCGCCACACCCTGACCCGACAATGAGATCCTGCCGGCCTTGAAGCATTCACCACATGCGTCAGGCCGCTACACGCCCCGCCATGCTACCAGCCGTCGCCCCCGGCCGAACCCGCCGCCACATAGTGGGAGACGGGCATCAGCGCATCACGCGGGGGTGCGGCAGCTGGCATCGGAAAGTCACCCTACCGGACCCTGCGATCCTGAAGTAGGCACCGACGATGCACTGTGGCGCGGCGATCCCACGCGAGCGCCTCACGGGGGCGGCCAGGTACCTCTGCCTCACGCGATGCGCGCCGGCACGTCGGGCTCATCGTTCATCGGTGCGTTCACCCGCGTGTCGATTCGCCAGGCATCCATCGACTCGGCAGGATAGGGCCGCAGGAAGCGGCACGCCGCAGCCGGTGTGGTTTCCCGATCCACCCACTCGGCGAGCGCGTCGCCCGTCAGGATCACCGGCATCCGATCGTGGATCGGCGCGACGAGGACGTTCGGCGCCGTTGTGATGATCGTGCAGGTCACGAGCGGCGCCGCGTCAGGCTGCCGCGGGTCGCGCCACCGTTCCCAGAGGCCGGCGAAGGCGAACGGCTCGCGTTCGGCGAGCGCCAGCGCCCACGGCTGCTTCGCGGGTCTCGCCTGACGACGCACAGGGCGGCGACCGGTCGTTCCCGGATCGCCGTTGCGCGGATCGGCGACAACAGCCCCGACATCCTGCCACTCGTAGAACACATCCGCGAGGATCGCGCATCGCTGCCCGCGCGACCACGCCTCGCGAAAGCTCGGCTTCTCATCCACCGTTTCGGCGCGCGCGTTGGCGAGGCGGTTCCCAATGGACGTGTCGCGCGCCCAGCGCGGGACCAGCCCCCACCGCAGCATCGCCAGCGTGCGGTGCATCGCCCCCGCGCGGCGCACGTCGAGCGCGGCCAGCACCGGCGTCGTCGGCGCGACGTTGAATCGCGGCGGCAGCGGGTCCGGCACGCCATCGGCCACCGTCGCCACGTTCAACAGGCGCAGCGTCGCGGAGTGCGCGAGTCGTCGTGGGTCGGCGAGGCCGAAGCGTCCGCACATGGTGGCGAGTGGAGACGAGCAGGGTGAATCGGGCGACCGCCGGTCGACTCGGGCCGACGCCCCGAGAGCGGACGGGCGCGGCAGGGTCCCGCCGGCGCGCGCCGAACGGTAACGGTCCGCCCCGCCCGGCGTCGGACCTGCAGGGGACGGCGTTGGGTCACTCGCGGCCGTGGTCGTCATCGGCACCCTTCTCGCGATGCGCCCGGGGCACGGCGGCGGCCCCGGGGAGGCGGTGATACATTACACGCAGCCTGCACGCGCCCGTCGGCCCATCGCCGACGATCCGCATGCAGCGGCTCCCTGACTCACCGCGCACACGCCAGCCCAGGGCGGCCGTGTGCCTGCCAGAGACAGCTCACATGACCCACCCGAATTCCTTCGGTAGCCGCGACACTCTCCAGGTGGGCGGCCGCTCGGTCACGTATTTCCGGCTCGACGCGCTCGACGGCGTCACCGGAAACACCCTCGCCTCGCTGCCGTTCAGCCTCCGCGTCCTCCTCGAGAACCTGCTGCGCAACGAGGACGGCGCCTTTGTGAAGAAGGGCGACGTCGAGGCGCTCGCGCGCTGGGACGTCACGAAGCAGACGGACCAGGAGATCGCCTTCCGAACGGCTCGCGTGCTGCTCCAGGACTTCACCGGCGTCCCCGCCGTCGTCGATCTCGCCGCCATGCGCGACGCGATCAAGCGGCTCGGCGGCGACCCGACGAAGATCAACCCGCTGCAGCCCGTCGATCTCGTCATCGACCACTCGGTGCAGGTCGACGAGTACGGCTCCGATGCGGCGCTGCTGATCAACGTCGGCCTCGAGTTTGATCGCAACAAGGAGCGATATGCGTTCCTGCGCTGGGGCCAGGAGGCGTTCGACAACTTCCGCGCGGTCCCGCCGGGAACCGGCATCTGCCATCAGGTCAACCTCGAGTACCTCGGCCGCGTGGTGTTCACGTCGGAGGTGGACGGCGAGACGGTCGCCTATCCCGACTCGCTCGTCGGTACTGACTCGCACACGACGATGATCAATGGCCTCGGCGTCTTCGGCTGGGGCGTCGGCGGGATCGAGGCCGAGGCGGCGATGCTCGGCCAGCCGCTCTCGATGCTCGTCCCGGAAGTCGTGGGCTTCCGGCTGCACGGGAAACTCCCCACGGGCGCTACCGCGACCGATCTCGTGCTCACGGTCACCGAGCAGCTGCGCAAGCACAAGGTCGTCGGCAAGTTCGTCGAGTTCTACGGACCGGGGTTGTCGAATCTGTCGCTCGCGGACCGCGCGACGATCGCCAACATGGCGCCCGAGTACGGCGCGACCATGGGCTTCTTCCCCGTCGACGCGGAGACGCTCAACTATCTCCGCCTGACGGGTCGCGGCGACGAGCATGTCGCACTGGTCGAAGCATACACCAAAGCTCAGGGGATCTTCCGCACGGACGAGACGCCCGATCCGACGTTCACCGAGACGCTCTCGCTGGATCTCTCATCGGTCGAGCCGAGTATCGCCGGTCCGCGCCGGCCGCAGGATCGTGTGCCGCTGCGCGCCGCCAAGCAGATGTTCCATGACGCGCTCGCGGAGACGCTCGATCGCACGGCCAGCCTCACGCCGGCGGCGCTGGAGAAGCGGGTGCATTCCGTGAGCGCCGAACCCGAACTGTCGACGGCGGTGTTGCCGAAGCCCGGCGAACAGGGCAGCGCAGCGAGCGTGCACTACAAGGGGCAGCGATTCACGCTCGATCATGGCGCCGTCGTGATCGCGGCGATCACCTCGTGCACCAACACCTCCAACCCCAGCGTGATGCTCGCGGCCGGGCTGCTCGCGCGCAACGCGATCGACAAGGGATTGTTGACGAAGCCCTGGGTGAAGACCTCACTCGCGCCGGGATCGCGCGTGGTGCGCGAGTATCTCGACAAGGCGGGGCTCAGCGAGCCGCTCAACGAGCTCGGCTTCAACATCATCGGCTACGGCTGCACGACGTGCATCGGGAACTCCGGTCCGCTGCCGCAGCCGGTCGCCGATGCCATCGAGGAGCACAAGCTCGTCGTGGCCTCCGTGCTGTCGGGGAACCGCAACTTCGAGGGTCGCATCAACCCCCTCACGCGGTTCAACTACCTGATGTCCCCGCCGCTCGTCGTCGCCTATGCGCTCGCCGGCCGGATGGACATCGACATGGACCGCGAGCCGTTAGGTATCGGCACGGACGGTCCGGTCTTCCTCCGCGATATCTGGCCCTCGCCGACCGCCGTGCAGAACGAGATTCTCAGCAGCGTCAAGGCGGAGATGTTCAGCACGCAGTACGCGAATGTCTTCGAGGGCGACGAGCAGTGGCGCTCGCTCGAGGTCCCGGTCGGCGCAACCTATCGCTGGGACGATGAGTCGACGTATGTGAAGAACCCGCCGTACTTCCAGGGAATGACCCTCGACGTGCCGGGTGTGAAGACGGTCACCGGCGCGCGGCTCCTGGCCAAGCTCGGCGACTCGATCACGACCGATCACATCTCCCCCGCCGGCAGCATTCCGGCCGCGAGCCCCGCGGGCAAGTGGCTGATCGA
>PPFU01051362.1_pt1 | contig 11524 bp, 8 predicted proteins | sample 1535991 | NCBI WGS metagenome assembly PPFU01 (sample SAMN04901290, study PRJNA319586) | Hypolithon metagenome, whole genome shotgun sequencing project. | isolation source: Antarctic Hypolithon | place: Antarctica: Miers Valley | collected 2014 | reverse complement strand
GTTGGGGCTTTGCGAATCTTTAGGCGTACCGATGATCTTCGACTTTTTGCACCACAAACTCAACCCCACCCTTGAAAGCTGGGAGGTGGAGCTTGTGCCGATGCTGGAACGCGTCGTGAACACCTGGAGCGCGTCTCAGCTCGGGGCAAAGACCCCCAAACTGCACCTCTCCTCGCCGCGCGACTTCACCACCGCCCACGCCGACTTCGTGGAGCCCAAAGACTTTGCCCAGGCTATAGACGCCCTTGCAGCGTTCGGCGGGGACGTACCCTATGACCTGATGCTCGAGGCGAAGATGAAAGACCTAGCGGTGCTAAGACTATTGGGGGAGCCCGCAGCGAGTCGATTGGAAACTACGGACGACTCTGCATAACAAAACCCAGCTAGCGGGACGGCGAGCTTTGTAGGCAGCTTCGCCACCCTCACGCTAAACCTCGGTGAAAGCGGCTGAGTATGACGGCTGCACGACCTTCGGCGGCACTTACACAGCGGCGGCAACCGCCCTTGATCTATAGCGGTTTTCATAGACACTGAGCGAGAATAACGCAGACATACCCCGTTCGGGGCACCTTACCCTGGGGGGCACACGTCATGATATGACGTGCGTGCTAGACAGTATTCGATTTACTGATTGTCGCTTAAACCAGATGAAAGTGCCCACCAGGGTTATAACTGCTATAGAACCAGCGACGTAGGATAGGCTATTTTATCGCCTCATCCGACCTACGTACGGTATGCCAGATAGCCCCTCAGAGAGGCTGTTGTTTTGAACCGCACTTCGCCGCACCTCTTCATACCGATTCATAGAAATACCGCAAGGAAAACCCCCGCTTTAGCGGAGGGGTGTCTGATTCATACCGGCTTACGTGGTCGTCAGAACGTTTGCCCGTTCATGCGGCGACCCAGCCTTTGTGTGCGGCACGCCACCGACTCACTCTAGGAGGTCAAGCATACATATACGGGGTTTGACAGTGCTCTTATAAGTGGCTGCGCCGACACCTCTTGCCAAGAGAGCTCCATTGGGGTCTTTTCAACCTCAAAATATGCACAGCACGCCTCCAAGGCGCGGCTGCGCTTGTCTACAGAAGCTCGCACCTCTGCTCGTATATATGGACCGTAGGCAGGCCATCTCCACCGGTCGTAGAATGTATCCTCGCTTATCGTGAGTTCGCGTACGCAGCCTGAAGTCCCAACCCACCGCAGCGTGTCGCCTTTGGCACCGACGACGCAGGCTCCTAACGAGATGGGCTCGTGCTCCCTCACCAGTAGGTCTTCTCCCATCGATGCTTCTGTCGCCCATATCTCGAGTCGCGGTCCCTCAGGGCTTTCACTGACAAACGCGCGGCCTGCTCGCAACGCCCGCAAAACGCCCGAGACGGAGAAGGCGTCGAGATAGAGCCAGGTTGTCGGGCTTCCCACCTGTAGAAAAGCAGGGGCCGAATCCGGCCAGCCTGGTTGGTGACGGTCGCTACCCCCAACGAGCGTGAGACGACGCCCAAGCATTAGCTGTGCATCGTAGCGTGCCAGCGACTCCCAATTGCGGTACCACCACGGCCCCTGCCAAGCCTCAAAGCAGTTGGTCATCTCCGGGATCGGGTAGGTCCAATCGCAGCCGATACAGCCGGGGCTTGTCTTAGGATGGTTGACGGAGAAAACGCCGCCGCGCTGCGCGACCTGCTCGAGCAGGTCGCGCAGATCGCGTTCGCTTCTTAGCCGGAAGTCCACCCATCCCTCAACGCCCCATACGTTGGCGTGACCGCGGTATGTCGTCACCTCCTCGCCGGGGACTAATAGCAACTCGGCTGAGCTAGCTGCCGCGAGGTGAGGGTGGTGGCTACAGGTGTTGTGATCCGTTACCGCGAGAAACTCGAGGCCGCGCGCACGTGCAGCGCTGCAAAGGTCGCGCAGCGAGCCGGTGGCGTCACTGTGATGTGTATGGCTCTGAAGGTCGCCGCGGTACCATTTTGGAGGTTTGGAGACTTCAGGCCAGCAAGCAGCTACCTCTAGAGTGGAGCGCGCAGCCGTGCTGAAGGCAACCTCGACCCAGTACCGGCACGGAGGAGCCGCCACCTGCGCCAAGCCCAAGACCACCTGCCACTTGCCGGGGGTGATGGGTCCTGGCAGGTAGCCGGGTGTAGCCTCGTCGGTCGCCACGAAAAACGTTGTGCGAGCCCCCCCACTCCAACCTCTGAAACCGTGCCGTGAGGGAAAGGGCTCGAGCGCCGGATCGAACAGCCCGATGTCGAGAATGTGGCCCTCACCGTAGCCGTAGCTTATGTCTAGGCGGGTCGTGCCCTCTAAAACCTCGAACGGCAGGTAGATGAGAGGGCTAGCCCTCCGGTCAGCCGCTGTAACACGGCCTTCGTAACGCCAAACCGAAGTCATCTAGTATCGTTCGCCGGAAGGTCCGAACAGGTGAGCATGGGCGGGATCGAAGCTAAAGCGCGCGCGCTTATCGAGCTGTGGCGGATCATCTTCGAAGATGCGCATGGTCGTCAAGACGCCGCCCATACTGAGCGTAACCAATGATTCGGGACCGAGCGGCTCCACAGCGTAGACCTCACCGCTCAACTGACACCCGCCTGCCACGTCGCCTAGACGTAGATGCTCGGGCCGGATTCCGAGTGTGAGCGGGCTGCCAGACGGGAGGGTGTCACCCAAAGGTACGGCGAAGCGCGCAGCGTCCAAGGAGAACCCTTCACCGACCAACTCGAGTCGCCCCTCGCGCCGCTCGAGCTTGACGGATAACAGGTTCATCGGCGGGCTTCCTAGAAAGTTGGCCACGAAGGTCGTCGCGGGCGCGCGGTAAACCTCGAGGGGCGCCCCTAGCTGTACGATCTTGCCCCCCTCCATGACAGCGATACGATCAGCGAGCGCCATCGCTTCGGCTTGATCGTGTGTGACATAAATGGCCGTTACCCCGAGGCTGCGCTGAAGGTGCTTGAGAAAACTACGCGCTTCGAGGCGGAGCTTAGCATCCAGATTCGAAAGCGGCTCGTCGAAGAGAAAAACCTGCGGTTTGTGCACGACCGCGCGCGCAACTGAGGTGCGCTGCTGCTGCCCACCAGAAATCTGACCGGGGCGGCGGTCGAGCAGGTGATCTATCTGCAAACTCTTGGCTGCTAGCTCGGCCTGCTTGCGGCGCTCTGCGGGGTTCACCCCGCGCACCTTGAGCGGATAGCTGATGTTGTCGGCGAGCGTCATGTGCGGGTAGAGCGCGTAATCCTGAAACACCATGCCGATGTCGCGATCTTTGGGGGGCAGGTGGGTGACTTCCCGCTCACCAATGGAGATGGAACCGCTAGTGGGTTGCTCGAGACCCGCGATCATGCGAAGTGTGGTGGTTTTGCCGCAGCCAGACGGCCCCAGAAGACAGATGAACTCACCGTCTTCGATGTCAAACGAGACGTTGTCAACCGCGTGAACGCTTTCGAAACGCTTGACGACGTCCTGAAACACGACCCTAGCCAAGGTAAACCTCCCGATATGCGCCACCCCGTGCTACGGCTTTCGGGGGGCTCAAGCTTTGATCCCTCCGAAGAAGCGGAACCCGTAGCGCCAGTTGACGAAGAGATAGAGAAGCAGCACCGGTAACGTATAGAGCAGAGCGTAGGCCGCCGTTAGGGTAATAACGGGGGTGCCCGCTTCCGAATAAAACGAGTAAATCGCTACGGACGCAGGCATTTTGTCGGGGCTTCGCAGGAGAATAAAAGGAATGAGAAAGCCACCCCACACGTTGACGAACACCCAGACGGCGACCACCATCATGCCCGGACGCACGATGGGAATGGCGATATCCCGGAAAACACCCCAAGGGGTAGCGCCAGCGACTAGGGCCGACTCCTCGTACGAGCGCGGAATGGAATCGACGAAATCGCGCATGATAAAGACCGCTGCGGGCAGCAAGCCGCCGGTAAAGACCAAAACGACGCCGAGGTGTGTGTCTATTAGGCCCATCCGAAAGACCAACAGGAAAATGGGCACCATCGCCGCTGTCCCCGTCACCACGGACGAAAACAATACGAGCCCGTAGGTCAACATCGTTTTGCCACGGATGGCTGCCCTAGAGAGAGCGTACGCCGCTAGCGTTGCTAGTAGCGTAACCAACACCATCGCGCCGACCGCCTGGATCACGCTGTTTTGAAGCAAGGCGCGTACAGCGAAGGTGTTCGCGAAGACCGTCTGAAAGTTGGCTAAGCTGAACCTTTCAGGTAGAGCCACGGATAGCGTAGCTCGAGGATTAAAGGGGGCAAGTAGCAACCAAACGAGAGGTAGTGCAAAAAAGCTCGAGAACAGCACCGCACCGAGATAGAAACCGATACGCACCAGTACCGACCGTACCAGCGTCATGCGTGCTGCTGCCGCCGCAACAGCCCTAGGTAAATAAACGCGAACGCAAAATTGATAAGCATCATCACCATCCCGACGGCGCTAGCTAGACCAAAATTCAAACTTCCGGTAAAAGCCACCCGGTAGGTGTAGACAGACACCAACTCGGAGCGGAAGGTAGGGCCGCCCCCGGTCAACAAAAAAGGCGTGAAAGTGTTGAAACTCCAGAGCGTGATCAAGATGAGATCGGTCACGATGTGGGTACGAATGAGCGGCAAGATGATGTCGCGCAGACGCTGCCAGCCGCTCGCACCAGCCACAGCAGCAGTCTCGAGGTGGCTGGGCGCGATTGAACCGAGCGCTGAAGAAAAGAGCAGCATTGAGAACGCCGTACCGCGCCAGATGTTAAACAAGATGATCGATACGAGCGGCAACGCAATCAACCAGTCTGGGTTGCCCAGCCCCAAACGACTTAGAATCTGGTTAAGGGTCCCCGCATCTCGGTCCAAAAAGGCAAACCAAGCAAACGCCACCACAACGTCAGGAATCAACCAGGCAAGAATTGCAAGGGTCTGTACGGTTTCCTTGATCCAGCCGCGCTGGTTGTAGAAAAACCAGGCGAGCGCCAAACCGAGCACCGCCTGACCTACGATGGCCGAAAAGAACACAAACTGGCCGGTGATGATAAGCGCCGCGCCAAACTCTCCCGAACGCAAAAATCGCTCTGGGTCGAACAGCCGAAGGTAGTTGTCCAACCCGACGAACTCAGGGGAGCGTGCAGCCACTCCTGTTAGAGCGCGGTTGGTAAAGCTGACAAAAGCTACCCAGACAAACGGTAGCAAGATAAAGAGCACGACAAAGATGCCTGCCGGAAGCAAAAACAGCAAGCCCGTCCGGAGTGACAAGATGGTGCGTCTCTCGTGCAAAGAGATCTCCTCAAGGGTAGCTTAGGGCAGGTCAGTCTACCCTAAGCTAGTTCGAACAGACGGGTTACTGGAGCAAGTCGACGGTGTTCTCTTCGCCCACTAAACTGCTCACGGCTGAAGCGTAGGCGTCCATCGCCTCTTCGGGCGTCATCTCGCCTGAGACCACGCGCTCGGTCATCAGCTGCACCTCCACCGATAGCTGCGCGTAATATTCCGAGTTGGGGCGGGCAGTGGTGAGCGGCAGGAGCGTTTCGGCGGTCGTCGTCAGGAAGGTGTCGCCGGGAACAGGCACGTCGTCGCGCACGCGCACGCGTGGCTCGATCTCTTGGGCAGCTTCTAGCGCCTCTTGGCTATTCATAAAAGCTAACAGCGCCCACGCCTCCTGGGGATTGGCGGCCTTGGGGTTAAGCACGAAGCCGGTGCCCCCTGAGATGTTGACGACGTCTTGACCCTGGATGCCCGTACCTGGCTCGCGTGCGGGCATCGGCGCCCAGCCGAGCTGTGCCTCGCGGTCCTCTAGAGCGAAGTCGGCACCGGGCGCGACCACTGAGCGGTAGAAATAGTCGCTTTCGACGAGCATGGCCGTCACGCCGTCGCGAAAGTTCTCGAACGAGCGGTTGCGACCATCTTGCAAGAGCTGCACGCGCGCGTCGCCGAGCGCCTCTTCGACATAGATCTGCTGGTACAGGCCGAGCGTATCGAGAATGCCCTGGCTGCGCACGATCCAGCGCCCGTCGGCGTCGGTCATCTCCTCACCCGTGCCGAGAAGCGCCATCCAGTAGCCCTGCATGGTCGTCGCTTCACCCATAGCGGTGCCCGCATTCAGCTGAAGCGGTACGGAGTCCGGGAAGGTCTCCTTAATAGTGCGTGCGGCCCCCAACACCGCCTCCCACGACTCGGGTCGCCACGGCTCGTCGGCAATACCCGCTTCAGCGAACATGTCTTTGCGGTAGAAGATCATCCGCGAGTCCGTCCCGAGCGCAATGCCGTAACGTTGACCCTCGTAGCCTAGAAGCGCCTGGAGACCTTCGGGGATGTGTGACCAGCCCTCCCAGCTGTCCACCTCAGCCCCCGCGACCTCACTGAGTGGCAGCAGCGTTCCAGCGCCAACGAACTCGGGAACCCAAAAACCGTCGAATCCCATGACGTCAGCTCCCCGTCCCACCGAAAGGTCTAACGCGTACTGCTCTTTAAGCGCCTCATCCGTACCACCAAACTCGATCAGTTCCACAGAGACGGGGTTGCCCTGCTCCTCCATCATCCCTTCGAAGTTGGGGATGATAAAGCCCCTCAACCACTCAACTTGGGTGGCGTTGGTACCGTCGGCAACGCAGCGGCAGGTGATCGTGACCGTTGGCTGAGCCAGGGCTGGAAACCCCAAAAGGAGCAAGAGACCGAACATCAGGCTCGAGCGGGTAAGTGCTAGCGGTGGACAAACCATAAACAGCCTCCAAAAGTCATCTTCAGTAGATAAACAGGTCGAGCGGATGCACTACAGGTTTATCGGAGCATAGGCACCCCCTTCGCCGAGTACCACCTCGAGCGTTAGAACCTCTTTGGGCTGCAAGGTAAGGTCTAAGGTGCAACCGCGCAGCGGTAGGGGGTCAGTACGGATCTCAGCGAGGCTGACCGCGTAGACCTCGCGGCAGGGCACACCTAAACGAAGTGTCCCCGATATCGTCCGGGGGGCCGGGTTCCATACCCTGACGATGAGCGACTCTCGCTCCTCCGCGCGCTTAAGACAAGAGAGCAGCAGGGGCGCGGAAAGCTCGAGGTACGACTGTACGGATCCAGGTGCCGACGCAGCCCGCGCATAAGGCGGCAGCGTAAACGCCTCTGCCGCTTCGACGACGCCCCCCTCCCACCACGGACCGACAAAGGGGTAGAGGGCTAACTCACACGTGTGCGCCCCTCGGCACTGCGCCTCAGGGGTCTCCATACTAGGACCAGCTCCCTGCGGGCGTGACTCGAGGTCATCGCGAGAAAGCCAACCCACCGCGCGCACCAGCGTCACGGCAATATCCACGCCCGTAGGGGTCGATATTGCTTCGTATTCGGGGAGACCTCGGTTGAGAACCGCAAGCCCTCTGCAGCCATCTGACACCGCGACGAAGCGGCGCTGATGGGAGGTTTTTTGGGGGCGCTGAAACCACTTTTCACCTAAAGGCGTAGCAACGGGGCGCTGCAACACGTCGAAATGACCGTCCGCCCAGACGTGGCTACTTTGGCAGCTCGTCGCCAACCGCACCCGCAAGCGATGATCGTCGGCAACGTTTTCGAACCGCACGGTGAGCCCCATAAAAGGCCGCGCCGCCTCGAGCGAACAGGTGACCGTTAGCGGCAGCGTGACCTCACCTTCGCGCGCACGCCGGTCTGGAGACAGCTTTGCGGGTAGAAGCAGCTCGTAGTGCAGGCGGAGCGCCGCACGCACCGGCCCCCGTTCCACCACCTCCGGCAGCACGGAAGGTTGCGAAAGGCGCAGAACGCTGTTTCCCGGTAGCGCCGAGAAGTCGTAGCTGTCGCCCGCATCGGCCTGATCTTCAAAGGCCAGCTCGAGCGGATAGCGGTGTCCAGAGGGTTTGTGAAACAGCGTGAGACGGCCACCGTGGGCGACCTCGAGGCAAAGCACATCGTTTTCGAGCCTCGCTTCAGCGCCTCGCACGTTGACCTGCAAAGGTGTCGAGGGCTGTGGAGAGCGAGCGGCAACCACCTCAAAGCTCGCCACTCCGGTAGGGGGAAGAGGGGCCAGAAAACGCACCGTCACACGGTCAGCTTCCGTGTCTGAGCGACCAGCGACGAAAACACGCGCGACTTCGGTTTGACTTGACAGGACCTTCCCACCACCTCCGACAACCTGCAACCCCGCCCCCTCTCCGGCGGGCATCTCGAATTCATACTCAACGCATGCGATCTGCGCGTAGGGCACCGGCTGAAAGACCGCAAGCGCCGTTGCCTCGCCCCGTTGGGTCATGGAGGTCAAGGCGTGCTCAGCGATCCGGTGTCCACGCTGCTCGACCTCGGCAAAGCGCACCTGCATAGCTCGGTGCACCGCGTCTACCGAACACCCGCAGATCGAGTCGTGCGCGTGGTTCTTGAGTAGCTCTCGCCACGCGCGCCAAAAAAACGCGTGAGGATAAGGCCGCCCCTGCGTCCACGCCAACGCAGCCAGCGGCTCTGCGTAGCGCTCCAACAGCGCCTCGGCTGCGTGGTTGGCCTGCTTGAGATAGAGCCGCGTTGAGAGTACGCCGCTTAGGATGTGGTGGTATCGACCGCTACGAAACTCACCCTGATACGTCTCGAGCGCGCCGCAGGTCGTACGGGCCTCCCGCACAAACTCCTCGACGTCCCCGTGAACGAACCTGAGATCGGGAAAAGCCGTCTTCAGATCCGCAAGGATGTGAGGGAGATTCTCTTGTGAAAAAAGGTGATCCGAGCCGTTGAGCAGCAGCAGGGCGTCACCCGTCGTGTAGGCAACGATACCGCCAGGAACACGCTCGAACGAAAGCCGCAGCCATTCGGGTAACTCACGGAGGTCTTCACGGTGGCCGTAGAGAACGGCTCTCGTCTGCTTGAGCGCACGCTCGGTGCTATAGGGGTCTTGGTAATCCCAATCGGCGTGACCGAGGGCAGCAGCGGAGGAGTAGGTGCCTAGTAAGTGAACGGCGAACACTTCTGTTTGGTTGTCAGCGGCTTTCCAGCAAAACTCGCCGCGCAGCCGCTCGCCCTCGTCTCCCACACCGCGCTCGAAGACGACACTGTCCAAACCAAATCCCTGAGCGATCAGGGGCAGCTGAGAAATATGCCCGAACGAGTCGGGCGTATACGCTACCGAGAGCGGCTCTCCAAAGGAGCTGCAGATGCGCTGTCCCAACATCAAGTTGCGAATTAGAGCTTCGGGGCTCACCAAAAATTCGTCCGCCAACACGTACCAGGGGCCAATACGCAGGCGTCCAGAGCTCACAGCGTCGCAAACGGCGTTACGCTGCTCCGGACGCACCTCGAGATAGTCCTCGAGAATGATGGCTTGTCCGTCTAGCGTAAAGCGGCGGTAATCTGGATTCGCCGCAAGCTGATCCAGCACTCGATTGACCACCTCGACCAAACGCATCTGAAATACAGGAAAAGGTTGGTACCATTCCCGGTCCCAGTGAGTATGAGGGGCGACGTATACCGTTTTGGCTTTTTCTTTATGATTCACGGGACTCCCGACACAGACGCAGCAACCAGACCGGCGCTCCTCAGTAGGTCAGCCTCAGCTCTAGGCTGTGCTTTGACATCACTGTGCCCTAAGCGTGTCAGAAAAACGTCATACGGTGTGGACGCCGCAGTCACAATGCAGTCACGATTAGCTCGAGCCCCTAATGACCAAACGGTGCGGCACCAGCACGCGCCTTCCGGAGCTCGCAGAGTCGGTGACGAGTTCAAGGAGCTGAGTCGCTGCCTGCTGGCCCAACCCGTAAGCGTTGAGGTCCACACTTGTAAGCGGAGGATCGACGTAGTCGGCAAGCTCATCGTTGTTCATCCCGACTATTGCCACATCTTCCGGTATACGTCGTCCAAATGCGCGCAGCGCGCGCATTGCCCCAACCGCGAGCGGATCGCTCACCGCCAGCAAACCTCGGAAACGAAGACCTCGCTTTAACAGCTCTGCAACGCAGCGCCGTGCGTCCGCAGCTGATCCACCAGGGCGATGGACAAAACTCGCTCCAAACGGTTCACCTGCGTACTCGAGCGCCTTCTTGTAGCCTACTAACCGCTCGTGGGCAAAGGTCTGATGAGGCCCCCCATTTAGGAAGAGGATCGGCGCGCCGTGACGTTCTAGCAGGTGAGCTGTCGCGTCGAACGCCGCTTGTACGTTGTCACTATCCACGCTCGGCACGATAGGTTGAGCCCCCTGTCCTAGAAGCACAAAGGGAAAGGCTGCCTGACGCAAAACGTCGATGAGTACACCCTGCTGGGAGGGATTGACCAGAATGACACCATCTGCGGCGCGTTCAAGGATCAGCCGTTGAAGTACCCCTTCCGCTTCCGCCTCACTGTCTACGACAGAAAGAGAAACGCTGTAGTGTGCCTCGCGCATAGTATCGTGTACGCCGCGCGAGAAGCGCATAAAAAAACCGCCCGAAAGCGGCGCGTCGGCAACTGGATTGAGCAAGAGAACCGTCTGCGTACGACCGCTCGAGAGCATCTGAGCAGCGCGGTGTGGGCGGTAGTTCAGCGACTTAGCCGCCTCTAATACACGCTCGCGAGTGCTCTCGCGGACACGCCTGTCCCCGTTAACGGCCAAAGACGAGGTCGAGACCGACACGCCTGCGAGCTTAGCGATATCACGTATCGTGCTCACGAACCCCCTTCTTTTCTTGATCGAACCGGTTAGATTATACAGTATTGCGTCGTTTTTTGTCAAACGCGCTACTTTTGCGGCGCTTTTCCCTCTACCCCACCCTCAGTACGGCTTTGCCCAACCGCACGAAAATCACCCAAGCCAGTAAACCTTCTGCAAACGTGGGAGGCGGGCATCCGCCCGGCTCCGCCGCATTTATGGAAGGGGTCGCCGAGCGGTGCGCGTATGAGAAAGCGCGCCCGCTTGGCAAAGCGGTACTTTCGCAAGACATCTAATGACCCCGTTTGCTACCCAAAAGCAGACCGGAATGCACGAGGTTATGGACAGCTTCGAGGTTAGCCCTAGTTCTAAGCGGCCAGAAGGTCTTGACTCGAGCTGCGCGAAGCGTTAGAAAGCCGACCATGACGATGATCAGCCTTGCCTTCAAGAATGTGCCCTCAACCAGTTCAGGCGCTACGGAGGCTCCGTGATGGTAGGCGCTCGTAAAGCTCCATCCCTCTGCTTCCGCATTTCAAGTAGCAAACGGCATACTCATTAACTGTGGTCAAAGTGTCGCCGAAACCGGTACAAGGACAAGCTCCGCATCTTGTGGGGTACTTTTTCGTGCGTCTATGACATTCTTTTTATGGTGGGCGATGACGGGCTCGAACCGCCGACATCTTCCTTGTAAGGGAAGCGCTCTTCCAGCTGAGCTAATCGCCCATACTTTAAAGGTATCATCTTTAATCAAAGATGATACCTTTAACCTGCTGGTGACCCCTACGGGATTCGAACCCGTGTCGCCACTGTGAAAGAGTGGTGACCTAACCGCTAGTCGAAGGGGCCTTAATGGTGGGTCGTGTAGGGCTCGAACCTACGACCCGCTGATTAAAAGTCAGCTGCTCTGCCAGCTGAGCTAACGACCCAACAGCTTTGTTAGTATATG
>PPFU01020710.1_pt1 | contig 11529 bp, 6 predicted proteins | sample 1535991 | NCBI WGS metagenome assembly PPFU01 (sample SAMN04901290, study PRJNA319586) | Hypolithon metagenome, whole genome shotgun sequencing project. | isolation source: Antarctic Hypolithon | place: Antarctica: Miers Valley | collected 2014 | reverse complement strand
TGGGGGGTCAGATCTACGAGTTGTTTGAGTATATCAAGGGCACGCCTTATGACCAGTCGCTGGAGGCGACGCACGACTCGGGGAAGATTCTATCGCTGTTTCACAAGCTGCTGAGCGACTATCAGCCCAAGTATGAACCGCCCGCGGGTTCGTACCACGCCAGCCGCTCGGTGGTGCAGTCGCTTCAGGCGGGGCCGGGCACGTTGCAGAGCACGCACCCGGGGGCGGACAAGGACCGGATCGTGCGGCTGGTGAACTACCTGGCGCGGTCGTATCGCGATGCCGCCAAGAGCGTCAACGCGATCGGGCTGCCCGATTGGCCGCGTCAGATCGTCCACAGCGACTGGCACCCGGGGAATATGTTGTTCCGGGGATCGAAGGTGGTGGCGGTCATTGATTACGACGCGGCGAGGCTGCATCAGCGGGTGATCGACGCCGCCAATGGGGCGCTGCAGTTTTCAATCTTAGGTGGCGGCGAGGACACGAGCGTGTGGCCGGATTATATTGATGAGAGCCGATTTAAAAGGTTTGTGCGTGGGTACGATTCGGTGCCGGACACGGTGTTGAGCGAGGCGGAGCTGCAGACGGTGCCGCACCTGATGATCGAGGCGCTGGTGGCCGAGAGTATCATTCCCATCGCCGCGACCGGGAAGTTTGGCCGCATGAGCGGAATCGGGTTTTTGGAGATGGTTGCCCGGAAGGTCAAGTGGCTGCAGGACCATACGGGCGACCTAGTGGCTGCGGTGGCGTGAACATAGAGTCGCCCCGACTTGTCGCGTCTGAACGTCTTATTGGATGGAACAATCAGCCACAGGTCATCCAGCGTCGAATGCCCGGTGCCGGGTGCCACACTGCATCCGCGAGCCCAAGACGATCGGTGCGGTGTGCCTTTCATCCAACGCACGACAGGCACACACCGCCCTCCGCTCCGCTGCGGGACGCTGTGTGGCACCTGGAACCGGACATCTGCCGCTGGATCAATCAGTAGGGCAATCACGATCTTTATATGATGGAAGGCCGCTATGCCCCGATCACCGATCCATTTTGCCCCGCTCGCCACAGCGGTGTTGACATGCCTCCTGGCGGCAGCATCACCGTCCGCCGATGCTCAGCCCGCCGCGCCGGGGGGAGGCGAGGTGGCGGCACCGAGGGATGTGGAGGCCGTAGCCGCGGCTCTGGATGACGCCCGGTACGCGGTGCGGGAGGGGGCGACGCTGGCGCTGATGCGGGGGGAGGTGCTCACGGCCGGGGACGTCGCGGAGCTGTTCAAACGGGCGGCGACGGCGGAGGCGCGGCACCGGGTGCTGCGGGTGGCGTACCACCACGCGATTCGGCGGATGGCGGTGGCGTCGTTTGGCGTCGACGGGGGGTTTGGCCCTTTCCATCAGGGGGCGATCGGGGTGGTGCTGCGGGAGGGTGGCTTCGATGACCAGGGCGGCAGCATCCGTGTGGGGGACACGCTGCCGGGGTTCCCGGGCGAGGCGTGGCTGCTGTCGGGGGATGAGATCGTGGCACTGGATGGGGAACGCCTGCCACCGGGGATGGCGGCGGGAGAGTTCACGCAAGCCATCCAGCAAAAGGGCACGCAGCCGGTGACGCTGCGGGTGCGGCGGGGCGGCGAGGAGCTGGACCTCCGCGTGCCGTTGACCTCCGCGGTGGCGCTGACGGGGCTCTACTTCACCGACGACATCACCGGCGAGCCCCGGCTCCAGCCCTGGCTGGAGAACCAGTGGCGGGAGGAGCTGCGGGCGCTGCTCGCCACCGCACCCGCGGTGACGAGGCTGGAGTAGCCGCCGCGTTGCGGCTCAACCCGCGGGCGGTTATTGTTTACAACTACGTCGCCGATCCGCCACTCAAGTACGTCGGAGTCTCTCCCATGCCCGCTCTTCCCGTCGCGCTCCAGCTCTACACCGTCCGTGATCCGATGAACACCGACCCGGAGGCGACGCTGGCGGCGATCGCCCAGATCGGCTACCAGCATGTGGAGCTCGCGGGGCTCTATGGGAGGACCCCCAAGGCGGTCAAGGAGCTGCTCGACCAGCACGGCCTGCAGCCGATCGCCGCCCACGAATCGCTCGACCGGCTCAACGATGAGCCCGAGGCGGTTATCGAGGCCGCCAAGACTCTGGGATACGAGCATGTGGTGTGCCCATTCCTGCCTGACAAGTATCGCACAGCGGATGGGTACGCAAGGGTCGAGAAGTTTCTGGGCCAGCTCGCTGGCGAATTCGCCAGCGACCACGGCCTGACGCTGAGCTACCACAACCACGCCTTCGAGTGGGAGCCCCTTGAAGGTGGGCGGCGGGGGATCGACATCCTCTTCGACGAAGCGGGCAGCCTTGCGATGCAATCCGAGCTGGACCTGTACTGGGTCGCCAAGGCGGAGGATGATCCCCTGGATTGGATGGATCGCCTCGCTGGGCGGCTGCCGCTGATCCACCTCAAGGACATGGATGAGGACGGCGGCTTTGCCGAGGTGGGCACGGGCACGCTGGACCTTCAAGCCTATGCCGACCACGCCCCAGCCTGCGGCGCCCGCTACCTGGTGATCGAGCAGGACAGCAACTGGGCCAAGACACCGCTCGACTCCGCACGCGTCGGTTGGGAGACGGTGCAGGGGTGGTAGACGGCACCCTTCAACTCGATCGATCCCACGCAAGAATTGATCGCAGATGCACGGGTGATATCGGATAAAGCACCCGATACGCCTGTCAAGCGTTTGCGGGCATGTTCGGCTCCGAGCCGCGACGCGTGAGCGAGCGAGGCCTCACCGATCCCATGGGTTCGTAGGCGGCACGATCGTTTACCTTCGCAAGAATATGTTCGTGAAGGTACTCCACCTCCCCCCTCGACAGCGGCAGGACCGACTACTCCCGCACCTATCCCGGCGTCGACAAACTAAACCAGTCGCACAGCTTCGGGAACAGGTCGATCTGCTGCACCATCGGCTCGACCACACGTCCCTCAGCCCATGGCGACCCCTCTGGCCCCCGCATCATGAGCAGCACGCCGGCGGCCGAACATGGCGGGGGTCGCCCGCCCGAGACGCACTGCCGCTGTGCCACTGCACCTGGCCCCCCTTTTTCGACATGCGACGCGTGGTCAAAAAGCCCACATCAAAAAAGCACGTTCGATCTCCTTCATAATTTCGGGGATTATTCCCCGCCGCCACGACCGTCGCCGCTTCATCCTTTCCCGTCCGCCCGAAGGTCAGGTCCAGTTCGGAGCCTACCTCCGCCACTCGAGCACGCGCGAGAGTGTCTCATCTGTCTTCATAGCACAACTCCCTTTATATTATCGTACCCGTGGCAGCGGGACCCGGCCCGAGCATTGAGTCTACATGAGCACCTGCACGGCATCGTCCAGGCTTCGGGCCTCCGTGAGCTTCACGCCCTTGGGTCGGGCCGCCTTGGGGGGCGTCAGCGGCGGGGAGATCAGGTGAGTGAACCCCAGCCTCGCCGCCTCGGTGATGCGGCGGTCCAGGCCCTGCACGTGGCGGACCTCTCCGCCCAGCCCGACCTCGCCGATGACGCAGGTGCCCGCGGGCAGCGAGCGGTCGTGATGGGCCGAAGCAATTGCCAACGCCAGCGCGAGGTCGGCAGCGGGCTCGGCGATGCGGACCCCGCCGACGCTGCTGGCGAACACATCCTGGTCCGCCAGCCGCAGCCCCACCCGCCTCTCGAGCACCGCGATGAGCACATCCAGGCGGTTGCGGTCGATCCCGCTGACCTTGCGTTTGGCAGACCCGAGGAAGCCGGCCGCGGTGAGCGCCTGCAGTTCGACCAAGAGGCACCTGGACCCCTGTAACACGGGGCACACCACGCTGCCGCTGCGGGCTTGATACTCCGCCGCCAGCAGTGACGCCCCGCCGGGCACCTCGAGCAGCCCGCGATCGGTCATTTCAAAAAGCCCCACCTCCAAGGTAGCGCCGAAGCGATTTTTGATACCCCGCACGATGCGGTGGCTGTGGTATCGGTCGCCCTCGAAATAGAGGACGGCATCGACCATATGTTCGAGCAGCCGCGGCCCCGCGAGCGCACCCTCCTTGGTCACATGCCCGATCAGAAACATCGCCGACCCGCTGAGCTTGGCAAAGTAGACCAGCTCCAGGCAGCACGCCCTAAGCTGCGACACCGTGCCCGGTGCCGCGGCGAGGTCGCCCTTGTAGATCATCTGGATCGAGTCGACGATCACGACGGCCGGGCTCAGTTTCCGCGCCTGCTCGACAATGCGGGCGAGGTTGGTGTCGGCCAGCACGTACAGCTCGTCGGGGAGGTCCCGCTCGGCATCGCCGGCATCGCCGTCACCGCCAAGCCGGGCTGCGCGGAGGCGGACTTGCTGGATGCTCTCCTCGCTGGTGACGTAGAGCACCCGCTGCCCGTCGTGGGCGAGCAGGGCGGCGGCCTGGAGCATGAGGGTTGACTTGCCGATCCCCGGGTCCCCCCCCAGCAGGATCGCCGACCCGGGCACGATGCCGCCCCCCGTGCCGTCTACGCCGACACCCCCGAGCACCCGGTCGAGCTCGCCGATCCGGGTGGACGTCCGCCGCATCGGGTCGGTCTGGGTCGATACCTGCGTGATCGGCACCGCGCCGCGTGGCCCGCCCTCGCGATCGGTGATCCCCGCGATCGACCGGTGCGGATCGCTCCCAGCCGACTTGTCCGCGGGCTTGAACTCATCAAGCGCATCCCAAGCCCCGCAGTCGGGGCACTTGCCCATCCACTTGGGATGCACCGAGCCGCACTCGCGGCAGACGAACTGGGTGCGAACTCTTGCCATTGGACGGTGATGCTATCCAGCTCCGGGGTGCGACCCGCTGGATTCTCGGAGTCGCAGATGGATTCGTCGCCGCGGCTGGTCGATAGGTCGGGCGGTGCCTTATGAGTGGCGACAAGCTAGACATGTTGTGGGTGTTGTTCTCGGCCGCGCTGGTGCTGGTGATGCAGGGTGGGTTCTGCATGCTCGAGAGCGGGCTGGTGCGGGCGAAGAACGGCATCAACGTGGCGGTAAAAAATCTGGTGGACTTTTGCCTCAGCGGGCTGATCTTTTGGACGGTGGGGTTCGCCATCATGTTCGGGACCACGGCGGTGGGGCCGCTGAAGGGGTGGGTGGGCACGAGTGGCTGGATGCCCGGCGTGGAGGCGGGGCCGGCGATGCTGGCGTTTTTCCTGTTTCAGATGGTGTTCTGTTCGACCGCGACGACGATCGTGTCCGGTGCGGTTTCGGAGCGGATGCGGTTTGGGGCGTACCTGCTGGTGGCGGCGATTGTGTCGGCGGTGGTGTATCCGTTGATGGGGCACTGGGTCTGGAACAGCGACGGGTGGCTGGCGGAGCTGGGGTTCATCGATTTCGCGGGGTCGACGGTGGTCCACAGCGTCGGCGGGTGGGTAGCGCTGGCGCTGATCCTGCTGCTCGGGGCAAGGCGTGGGCGGTTCACAAAAGGGGGCAACAAGGTACACGGGCACAACCTGCCCATGGCGGTGATGGGGGTGCTGCTGCTGTGGTTCGGGTGGCTGGGGTTCAACGGCGGATCGACGCTGGCGTTGAACGACAACGTGCCGCGGATCCTCGTCAACACCTGCCTCGCCGCGTGCTGCGGCGGGCTGGTGGGGCTGGGGCTGGCGTGGTGGCGGCTGGGGCTGCCGGACGTGGGGCACCTGATGAACGGCGTGATCGCGGGGCTGGTGGGGATCACCGCGTGCTGCCACCTGCTCGACCCGTGGGCGGCGGTGGTGGTGGGGGCGACGGCGTCGGGGGTGTGCTTCGCGGGCACGCTGACGCTGGAGCGGCTGCGGATCGATGACGCCGTCGGAGCCGTGCCCGCCCACGCGGCGGCGGGGGCGTGGGGCACGCTGTGCGTGGCGCTGCTGGCGCCCTTGGGGTCGTGGGGCGAGGGCGTGGGGCGGTGGGAGCAGTTGGGAATCCAAGGGATCGGCGTCGGGGTGTGTTTCGTGTGGACGTTCGGAACGGCGTTTGGCGTGTTTTGGCTGGTCAATCGTGTGATGCCGCTGCGGGTGAGCGAGCACGATGAGCGGGTCGGGCTCAACATCGCGGAGCACGGCGCGAGCACGGAGCTGATCGACCTGCTGGGCGAGATGCGGACGCAGCGGGAGGGGGCGTCGTTTGATCGGGATGTGACGGTCGAGCCCCACACGGAGGTGGGCCAGGTGGCGGCGGAGTACAACCGCGTGCTGGGCAGGGTGCGGGCCGAGTCGCGGGCGCAGCAGTGTGCCGCCGACGCGCTGCGGGAGGCGGAGGCGCGATATCGCCAGATCTTCGAGAACGCCAACGAGGGCATCTTCCAGACCACCCCCGCGGGGGGCTATCTGTCGGCGAACCCGGCGCTGGCGAGGATCTATGGCTACGAAACGCCCGAGCAACTGATGGCGGAGCTGACCAGTGTGTCGCGTCAGCTTTACGCCGACCCCCGTCGTCGCGGGGAGTTCGCCGCGGCGGTCGAGGAGCGGGGCGAGGTGACGCAGTTCGAGTCGCGGGTCGTCCGCCGCGACGGGGCGGAGCGGTGGATCAGCGAGAACGCCCGCGCGGTCCGCGATGACCGGGGTCGGCTGCTCTACTACGAGGGCACGGTGATCGACATCACCGCCCGCCGCGAGAACGAGCGGGCGCTGACGCTGGCGCAGCGGTCCATTGATTCGGCGACGGACTCGGTGTTCTGGGTGGGCGAGGACGCGGGCTTCCGCTACGTCAACGACGCGGCCTGCGGGGTATACGGCTACGCCCGCGAGGCGATGCTGTCGATGCGGGTCCACGACCTCTCCGAGCGGTTGCAGGATGAGCCAGCGTGGAGGCGGACGTGGGATGAGATGGTGCGGAAGGGCGCCTCGACGTTCGAGACCACGCACCGCACCGCGGCGGGTCGGGTGTTCCCGTGTGAGATCACCGCGACGTTCCTGGAGCACGAGGGCGAGCGGCTGATGATCGCGTTTGGGCGGGACATCAGCGAGAGGCGTCGTCAGGAGGCGATGCGGCAGGACAAGGAGCGGGCCGAGGCGGCGAGTCAGGCCAAGAGCGGGTTCCTGGCAAACATGAGCCACGAGATCCGCACGCCGCTCAACGGCGTGATCGGGATGCTCGACCTGCTGCTGACCACGCCGATGGACGAGAAGCAGTCCCGCTTCTGCTCGATCGCCAAGAGTTCCTCCGATGCGCTCTTATCACTGATCAACGACGTGCTGGACTTCAGCAAGATCGAGGCGGGCAAGCTCGAGCTGGACGAGGTGGCGTTCCAGCTCAACACGATGTTGGAGGACGTCGCGGAAATGTTCGCGCCGCGGGCGGAGGAGCGGGGGCTGGAGGTGACGCTGCGGGTGGCCCCGGACGTGCCGCGGGGGGTGGTGGGCGACCCGGACCGCCTGCGTCAGGTGCTGATCAACCTGACCAACAACGCGCTCAAGTTCACCCACGAGGGCCAGATCAGCATCGAAGCCACGCTCGAATCCCGCGAACCCGTGGGCGTGAACGACGCCGCGGATATCAATGAAGCCGCGGATGTCAATCCGTCGGCCCTGCCGGGCGAGCCTGCCCCCCCTCCGCCCCGCCTCCTCCGCTTCAGCGTCCGCGACACCGGCATCGGCATCCCTGAGACCAGGCGGGAGCGGCTGTTCAAGGCGTTCTCCCAAGTCGACGCCTCCACCACCCGCCGCTACGGCGGGACCGGGCTGGGCCTGGCGATTTGCAAGCAGCTCTCCACGCTGATGGGCGGGGACATCGGCGTAGAGAGCGTCGAGGGCGAGGGGAGCGTTTTCTGGTTCACCGCCCGCCTGGGCGTGCAGCCCGACGCCGCCGACGCCCGGCCACGCCGACTCCCCGAGCCGATGCGGGGCGGGCGGGTGCTGGTGGTCGACGACAATGAGACCAACCGCGAGATCCTGCGTGAGCAGCTCGAATCCTGGGGCTTCCGCGTCACGCTCTGCGACGCCGCCGACGCCGCCCTCGCCGCTGCCGACCGGGCTCACATCGAGAAAGACCCGTTCACGCTGGGCGTGCTGGACATGATGATGCCCGATGTGGACGGCCTGGGCCTGACCGTCAAGCTCCGCGGCAACCCCGCCCATCGCGACCTGCGGCTGATGATCCTCACCTCCATGGGCGAGCACATGAGCCAGGCGGACCTCGCTCGTCACGGCTTACAGGCATTTCTGAACAAACCGGTGCGTCAGTCTCGTCTGTACGACACGATCATCAACGTGCTCAACCCTTCGAGGCGATCCATCGCCGCGGATCACGAAGCCGCGGGTAACGAAGCCGCGGGTGTCAACCCGTCGGCCCCGTCGGCCCCGCCTTCCGCGTCTTCCCCATCGAGCGGGATCGAAGGCCGCTTCGCCGGGCGGGGCCTGCGGGTGCTGCTGGCGGAGGACAACCACATCAACCAGATCGTGGCGTCGGAACTGCTCAAGAAGATGGGCGTCGCCTGCGATATCACTCAAAACGGCCGGGCGGCGTGCGAGCGGCTGGTGCAGGCGGCTTCGTCCTGCGATGACGCGGGGCTGTACCACCTGGTGCTGATGGACTGCCAGATGCCCGAGCTAGACGGCTTCGAGGCGACCGCGCGACTTCGCAAGCACGAGGCGGCGGGACAGGTCCGTGGCGTGGTCGGGGCGGGGGTAGGCCGACTGCCGGTGATCGCGCTGACCGCCAACGCAGTCAAGGGCGACCGCGAACGTTGCCTCGCCGCGGGCATGGATGGCTACCTCACCAAGCCGATCAACCCCCGGGCGTTGGCGGACGCGATCGCAGCCACGGTGGGCGAGCTGAATCTGGCGGAGGTCGCGGCCGACCCGTCCGTGCCCCCGACCCCGTCCGCCCCACCGTCCGCCCCTTCGTCCGCCCCTTCGTCCGCCCCTTCGGTCCCGCCCGCGATCCTCATGGAGGAGCTGCTGCCGCGGTGCCTGGACGACCGTGCGTTCGTCGTCGAGCTGCTGGACCAGTTCGCGATCGAGGCGAAGGACCTGGCGGCGAAAATAAGCGAGATGGCGGAGGCACGGGATGTGGCGGCGATGGCGGAAGCTGCCCACGGCCTCAAGGGTGCCTCGGCCAACGCCTCGGCGATCGCGGTCAGCCAAGCCGCCGCCGCTCTCGAGCAAGCCGCCCGCGACGACAACGCCGACGCCGCTTTCATCGCCGCGGAAGCGGTGGTCGAGCAGGTGAAGGCATGCATCCTCGAAATTCAACAAATCAAGCGGGGCACGGTCAAGTCCCGCGGGTGAACCGACCGCTTTGAGATGTCGGGTGCCACACACCGACCCGCAGCGGAGCGGAGGGCGGTGTGTGTCGGTTCTGCTTTGCATTAACCGCACACCGCACCGCTCGCCCAGCCTCGCGGATGCAGTGTGGCACCCGGGGGCCGGAACTGGACAATTGACGCTGGATCATCCACTTCATCGTGCGCGGCTGTTGCAGAAGTAGACCGCTTACTCTGTGCGCGGCTCTTTCGCGGACTACGGTGTTATAGTCTCGCCCGAGGAGTCCCCCATGCGATTCATCTGGCGTGTCTACAAGATCACCAAGCGCTCCGTTCTGGAATTTATCGATGATGATGCGATGACCCAGGCGGCGGCGGTCGCCTTTTACACCGCGCTGAGCTTTGCGCCCCTGGTGCTGCTGGTGGTCATCATCGGCGGGCTGCTCGGGGCCGAGTCGCAGGCCAAGCTGGTCGAGGCGTTGCAAGAGCAGTTGGGGGCAGAGCCCGCCCAGGCGGCCAAGGACGTGCTGGACAACGCTTCGCAGAAGCGCTCGGCGATCTCGATCTCGCTGTTCATCAGCATCGCGGTGTTGATCTTTTCTGCCAGCGGGGTGTTCGCCCAGCTCCAGGCGGCTCTCAACCGGATCTGGGACGTTGAGGCCGCCCCCGGCGCGGGCGTGTGGGGCTACCTTCGCAAGCGGTTGCTGTCGATCGGAATGATCTTTGGCGTGCTGTTTATTTTGCTGGTTTCGATGATTGTCTCGGCGACGCTGGGGCTGCTGCTGCCGGAGGGGGAGAGCCCGGTTTGGGAGGTCATGTGGCGGGCGATTGATTTCGTGGTGCAGCTCGTGGTCCACATCGGGCTCTTTGGGTTGATTTTCAAATACCTGCCCGACGTCAAGATTGGGTGGCACGAGGTGCTGGTGGGCGCGGTGGTCACCGCGGTGCTTTTCGCGATCGGCAAGTGGGGGATCGGATTGTATCTTCGGACAGCGGGTGTCGGGTCCAGCTATGGCGCTGCGGGTTCGCTGGTGGTGTTGCTGGTGTGGGTTTACTACTCGGCGATCATCCTCTTCCTGGGGGCGGAGGTGACCGAATCGCACGCCATCGTCGCCGGTCGCACGATCGAGCCGGACAGGCATGCGGTACGGTTGACGGGCGAGAACAAGTCGCCGGGGCGGGCGGGGTGATGGGAACGGGACGGGTTGAGGGAGTTTGTAAGGCGCGACAAATCGCGGTGCTTTGTAGGATTCCATTAAATTCTGTAGGCGGGTTTTAATATGCGGATTGTGCTCATCGGCGACATTCACTTGTTCTCGCTCAAGCTCTCGGCAAGGGATTTTCTGGGTAAGCGGATGCTGGGGCAGAGCAACCTTTGGCTTAACCGGCGGTTCAGGTTTAACCACGCGCTGCTCGAGCCGCTATTCGAGCGGGTGCGGGGATTGGAGCCGGATTTGGTGTTATGCTCGGGGGACGTGACGACGACGTCGCTGGATGATGAGTTTCATGACATCGTGAGGTATTTTAAGCCGCTGCATGAGACGGTGGACGTGGTGATTGTGCCGGGGAATCATGATCGATATACGTTTCGTTCGACGAAGCATCGGCGGGTGGAGACGCTGCTGGAGGGGATGGTGCCTGAAGAGTTTCCGGCGGTGCGGGAGTTGAATGAGGCCTGGAAGCTGTTGGCGGTGGACTCGGCTCGGCCGCAGGTGATGATGAGCCGGGGGCGGATCGACTCGCGGCAATTTGAGCGGATCGAGCGGGTGCTCGGCGAGACGACGGCGGAGCAGGGGTTGATCGTGCTGTGCCACTACCCGGCGGCGTTGCCGCGGGGGATGCCGCGTAGCTGGATGCATGACATGAAGGGGGCGAAGCGATTGGAGAATATGTTGGCGGCGTGCCCCGCGAGGGTGGTGTATGTTCACGGGCACATCCACAAGCCGTGGCACCACCTGCCCGACGACGGGGGCAGGCCCGCGTTCGAGGTGCTCAACGCGGGGGCGCCGTGCATGACCGGGGGGAAGTACCCGTTGGGGCAGGGCTTCTGGGAGATTGAGCTGCCCGCGACGGTGGATCGGCCGCTGGGGCTGGTGCATCACACGCCGGTGGCAGCGACGCGAGAGGAGGCGGAACGGGAGGCGACATCGGTACACCCGCACCCTCAGTGGGAAACGCGGCGTCTGTGATGGCTGTGTTGGACGCGGGGAGGATCTGTTCCGCGGGCTTAGATTTTGACCATGCGGAGACTCACGCCCGCCGCAAAACGTGGAAGAGTTACATGGATTATAGGGCGCTGCTGTTGTTGATCGGGGGGGGGACGGGGG
>PPFU01006137.1_pt1 | contig 11532 bp, 12 predicted proteins | sample 1535991 | NCBI WGS metagenome assembly PPFU01 (sample SAMN04901290, study PRJNA319586) | Hypolithon metagenome, whole genome shotgun sequencing project. | isolation source: Antarctic Hypolithon | place: Antarctica: Miers Valley | collected 2014 | reverse complement strand
CCACGCAAGCGGCAGCCACTTCCACTGCCGGTACATCGATGACAACGGCACCGATGGCAACGGCACCCTTGGCAACGACAGCGACATCCACCATGCCTGCAGCAGAGCTGCCCGCCTCCACCGAAAGCATGGCCGCGGCGCAGACCGACCCCGCCATGCCGCCGCAACCGCCAATGCCGGCAGCGGTGGATGTCAGTGAACAAGCGGGCATTGCCAAGGACAGTCTGCTGCGCGCGCAGATCCTGCTGGATCGCGCGCATTTTTCGCCCGGTGAAATCGACGGCGCGGGCGGCTCCAACACGCGCAAGGCCATCGCTGGTTTCCAGCGCAGCAAGGGCCTGCCCGACAGCGGCGAACTCGATGCCGCGACCTGGGCCGCGCTGGATGCGGGCGGTGCGGCGCTGGTGAACTACACGCTGACGGCCGACGACGTTGCCGGTCCGTTCAATGCGGTTCCCGCTGGCATGGAGGCCAAGGCCAAGCTCGACAAGCTGGGCTACGCCTCGGTCGAAGAAGCGCTCGGCGAGAAATTCCACGCCAGCCCGGCATTGCTGAAGACGTTGAATCCCGGCAAGGACATGGCGACAGCCGGCACCGAACTGGTGGTGCCGAACGTGATGAATGTTGCCGCACCCGCGAAGGCGGCCAAGGTCGTTGTCGACAAGTCGGATCTCACCGTGTCGCTGGTGGATGCCGCCGACAAGGTGTATGCGCAGTTCCCCGCATCGACTGGCAGCAAGAACGACCCGCTCCCGATCGGCGAGTGGAAGATCAACGGCGTGGCGATGAATCCGGTCTTCAACTACAACCCGAAACTGTTCTGGGATGCGAATCCGAAAGACCAGAAGGCCAAGATTCCGGCGGGTCCGAACAATCCGGTCGGGACAGTCTGGGTGGACTTGTCGAAAGAGCATTACGGCATCCACGGCACGCCCGAGCCGTCGCGGATTTCCAAGAGCGAATCGCACGGCTGCATCCGCCTGACCAACTGGACGGCGAACTTGCTGGCCAAGGCGGTCGCGCCGGGGATGCCCGCGATCCTGCAGGAATAGCAAGGCCGCAACCCGAGGGCATCGTAGCCGTGCGGCTTGGGGTGGCGCTGCCTACCCTCGTACGTGTCGATGCACGCGGCGTGGACGAGGGTCCACGCGCTGCAATACGGTGCGATGCATCATCCGCGAGGGCATCTCGGAGCTGACTGCATGTTGAAGAACATCCTGATCTTCCTGGTGGGCGTACTGGTGGGTGCCAACCTGCTGTACTTCTTCGTCATGCGCGATCGTCCGGTCACACCCCGCCCCGTCGTGACGGTTACGCCGACGGATGACACAGCCCAGGTGGATGCACCCATTGCAGCGCCATCGACTCCCGCCATTGACGAGCAGGCCGCTCCCCGCGCACAGCCGCAGCCGCCCGCGCCAGGCATCAGCGGCCTGATCGTGCCCGTGGCAGGCATCACCGCGAAGCAGTTGACCGACACATTCACCGACGCGCGCGGCGCAGACCGCGTGCACGACGCGATCGACATCATGGCGGCCGAGGGCACGCCGGTGTTCGCGGTGGCCGACGGCAGTGTCGAAAAACTGTTCTACAGCATGCAGGGCGGATTGACGCTGTACCAGTTCGAGCCAAGCGGCCGCTACGTCTACTACTACGCGCACTTGCAACGCTACGCGCCGGGCATCGTCGAGAAGAAAGCAATTCGCCAGGGCGAGGTGATCGGCTACGTTGGCCACACCGGCAACGCCAGCCCGGACGGCCCGCACCTGCATTTCGCGATCCTGCAGCTGGGACCCGAAAAACACTGGGCGAAGGGCACGGCGATCAATCCGTATCCGTTGCTGGGTGGTTTGTAGGTGCGCATCTGGACGCGATAAGGCTTGTCCGGGTAACGCCCATCGCGTCCACGTGCCCTCCTGCAAAAGCACGGCACGGTGCATAGAAAAGGGGCGGCCGAAGCCGCCCCTTTTGGTGATATCGAAGCGACGACGAGTGCGCTTCGATATCGAAGGAGACCCGCATCAGGATTTGGGCATCACCACCTTGTCGACCACATGGATGACGCCGTTGCTCTGGCGCACATCGGCGGTGGTGACCATCGCGGAATTGCCGTTGGCGTCGGTCAGCATGATGCCACCGTCGTGGGCCATGGCGGTCAGCTGCTCGCCCTGCACCGTGGTCAACATCGCCTTGCCGCCACCGGACTCGATCTGGGCCATCAGCGCAGCCGCGTCCATGTTGCCGGAGACCACGTGGTAGGTCAGTACCTTGGCCAGGTCGGCCTTCATGGCGGGCTTCATCAAGCCATCGACAGCGCCTGCGGGCAATGCGGCGAACGCGGCATTGGTCGGTGCGAATACCGTGAACGGACCCGCGCCTTTCAGCGTGTCGACCAAGCCAGCGGCCTTGACCGCGGCCACCAGTGTGGTGTGGTCGGCTGAGTTCATCGCGTTATCGATGATGTCCTTGTCGGCCATCATTTCGGCGCCGCCGACCATCGGATTCTCGGTGCCCATCGGCATGTTATCGGCGGGCGCCGCTTCCATCGCATCGGCAGCAGCGGTTTCCGCTTCCATCGCCGCGGTGTCTTCAGCGGTGTCGACCGCTGGGTCGTTGTTGGAACATGCGCTCATCGCCATGGCCGAAACCAGTGCAACAGCAAGCAGGGTGATCTTCATGGAATTTTCCTCGTCAGTAAGAAGGCCGCCCGACACCACGGTGGCGATGGGCGGTGGTGAAACAGAGATCGCTTACGGCATCAACACCTTGTCGACGACATGGATCACGCCGTTGCTCTGGTAGACGTTGGCCGTGGTGACCCGGGCAGAGTTGCCCTTTGCGTCGGTGATGCTGACGCCGTTACCGGATTTCATTGCGGTCAGCTTTCCGCCTTGCACGGTCGTGAGCATCGCCTTGCCACCACCGTCGCTGATCATCGCCATGAGCGCGGCTGCGTCGAGTTTGCCCGGCACTACGTGGTAAGTCAGGACTGTCGTCAAATCACCCTGCATTTCGGGCGTGAGCAACGTGGCGACGGTGCCAGCGGGCAACGCATCAAATGCAGCATTGGTCGGCGCAAACACGGTGAATGGACCGGCGCCTTTCAGCGTGTCCACCAGACCTGCTGCCTTGACCGCGGCGACCAGCGTGGTGTGATCCTTGGAATTGACGGCGTTGTCGATGATGTCCTTGTCGGAATACATCGCCGCGCCGCCCACCATCGGGTTGGACATCGTGCCGTCGGATTTCATGCCCATGTCCGAGCGGGTGTCGTTCATGGCACAAGCAGTCAGGCTGGCGGCGGCGATCAGTGCGGCCGCGAGTAATTTCAATTGCATGGTGGCTCTCCGGATTAGGCGTCTATGGGATAGGGACCGCCTGGGCAAAGGCTGCAGACGCAGCGTTCGTTCCAGCAGGTTCGGAGACGTTTACGGAGGGTCGTCCATGACGGATGCATCACAAGGAATTAACGTCTTGCAGCAGCGTGCCGCACTCTGGCCATACACGGGCTTCGCAGTGCAGGCAGCTTTCCGCCTTCCTGCAGTCAAACCTGGATTTTTGTCGCTGGCTTTACTGCCGCGGAAAGATATCCATTGAAAGGCCTGGATATTTCGCCCTGAGTTTCTTGAAATAGCGGGCCGAATCAGCGCAATCGGGATCTTCTTCGCAAATCGCCCATTCGGGACGACCCTCCAGGTAAACCCAGCGGCCATTTTTACTGGCGAGCAAGCCGTTCATTGGTTCGTAGTGCTGCGTCCCATCCGCAGAGTGCGGATCGGCTTCGATCCACGCCCAGTTGCCATTGACCTTGAGATGAGTAACCACGAAAACGACATCCAGGCCAGACATGTTCTTTACGACAATCCTCAGTGCATTGGTGAGTGCTTTTCTTTCCTGGCTTCGTTTGGCCGGAGTGTGGGCCTGCGTTGTCCTCACTTGGCCAACCTTGGCAACCGGAGCCCCCTGGGCGGCGATGGCAGAAACTGGCGCCGTTGATAGGAGCAACAGAAGTGCCAAATGATTTGTGTTCATGAGTCGTGCCTCCCTACGAAGTTCTTGCGGTGTTGGGCGAAAACGCAGAAGCGATCAAGTCGACAAGGCTGCCAGCCTCTTCCTTATGAGATATTGGTTCTGTCGTACCATGACTGCAGCTCATTAAATGGACGCTCGGTAATAGAAGCGTCTTCAACTTCGGACGCCAGGCCATGAAGATTTTGTTCGCGCTCGTCGCGTTGGGCTGGACGCTTCCGGTATCTTCCGCTCCGATTTACAGCGTTTACACCAACCTCACTGATTGCAAAACCATTCAAGTTTTTCAGGAATCCGGCGCCTCGATCAAACGTTGCCCCGGCGTGGCGGGCCATCATCTGCTGGTTGAGGACGACGACGACAGGCAGTCCGTGACCATAGTCGCGACGGATGGGAAACGTCATTCACTCCGCTATTGGGCCGTCATCACTGGTGCATTCTCGAGTCTCGGGGAAAAGGCTGAGTGGCGCGTGATGGGGACAGGGAAGGCCATGCGGCCTAACGCCTTGATCGTGCGCGTGTATGCCCATGAGAATCCCGACGCACCCAGCGAGAGGAAATCCTATCTGGCTGTCGCGAAGATGGCTGGAGACAAGATCTGCGTGACGAACCGGGTGAAGGATTCCCGCAAAGCGAATGAAGAAGCGCGACGAGCTGCCGACGCGTCGGCAGGATCGGCTTGCCTCGAATGAAAAAGTCGGACAGCGTCACGCCAGGCGGTTGATCAACCAGGGGATTTAAAGTGGGAATCCGCGCAAGCCGGGGCGTTCCGGGAATGGGCCTTCGGACCGGCCTTGCACGGACCAGGGCCCCTCTGCTGAAGATACGCAAATCCGCGGCGTTGCGGGCTGTCATGGCTGCATGTCCGGGTCGTTGAAGCGCTCCAGCCTTTCCTGCTCGAGCGCGTCCATTGCGTCCAGCTTCTCTTTCGCCACCGCGTCCATCTTGCGCTTGCTGTCGGCGACATCGTCGGGGATCACCACTTCCTTGCCGTCGATAATCACCTTCTTTCCGGCGATGTCCTCGCCGATTTCCCAAGCTGGCGCATTGCTCGGGGCCGGCGGTGGGGGCGGAGGATCCGAAGCCTCCCGGGCTGGCTTGTCGGTGCAGCCTGCCATTCCCGTTGCCAACACAACGGCCAAAAACTTCACCATCATTGTCTTCATTGCTGCCCTTCCACGCGAATCTGGTTTCTGGACGCCGCGGATGAGCGCGGCTCAGTACGCGACGAGTTCGACGCGACGGTTCTTGGCCCGACCCGCCTCTGCGGCGTTGCTGGCCACCGGCGCGATGAAGGACGCACCGAAGCTCTGCAGGCGTGTGGCGTCGGCCTTGTGCTGCGACACCAGCGCGGCGACAACGGCCTTTGCGCGGCGTTGCGAGAGATCGCGATTGGATTCAAACCCGCCAACCGTGTCGGTATGCCCGACCACGAACAGCCTGAGTTTTGTATCGGCCGCCATCAGCTTGGCAATCTGTTCCAGCGCCGGGACCGAATCGGGCTTCAGGTCGGCCTTGCCGGTGTCGAACAGGATCCCGTACAGCGAGACGCTGCCGTTTTTCTTGATCTCGGCGGCCATCTCTGTGGCCTCCACGGTAACCATGCGCGCAGCCATCGCCTTGGGTTCGACGATATCCAGGCGCACGCCGACGCGTCCGACCGGAACGGTACGGCCATCGGTGTCACCTGTGCCGGTGTTCGACCCGGCGTAGATCGAGACGAAGAGGGGTCCCTGGGGGAGCGCGACCTTGAAGGCGGAATAGCGCAGTTCGGGGTTCCAACTCATCCAGCGGGAGGCGCCGGGCACGTCGCCATAGACCAGATTCATGAACTTGTTGCCGGCGCCCAGTTCTTCCCGCGCTCCGCTGTTGACGCCTTTGAACAGGACGGTGACCTCGCCCAGCTTCTCCAGTTCGGCCTGGTAGCCGCGCAGCGCCTCCAGCGTCGACACGTCCTTGGGCATGACGTAGACGATCGTGGTCCGCGGCCCTTCGACCATCTTTGTTTTTGGCTTCTCGTTCCCGGCCGAGCTAAGCCCGATCACCACCTCGTCGAACGCCTTCTTCTGGTAGTAGCGGATGCTTGAGCCGTCGAAGCGCTGGATCAACGGATGGTCGGCAGCGCCCTTGATGTCGGTGCCGTCGGGCAGTTCGGATGGGTCACCCGCCAAAGCCGGCAGTGTGCAGGTTGTGAGCAGCAGCGCAACGAGGGCGCTGCGAAGCAGGAGGGTCAGGGGCTGGCGCATGGGGTTCTCCGGGTTGGATGCGTGTCTATCATGAGTATCTGTATCGGAAGAAGGCCCTCGATCCGGCCACGGCAGCAAACGCGTAGAGGGAATGTCCAGGCGCTGCAGCCGCTACAGGCGTTGCCCCCCGACTGGAGGCCGGGAAATGCTGTGAGTTCGCCGGCTACAACGTGCCGGACACTATCTTGGCGATGGAGATCCGCGAGCGTACGTGCGTCATGACTGGGACAAAGAGGGCAGGATGTCATTGAATTCCTGCGCGGGTTGGATACCGCCTAACGCGGTGGCTCAAAGCCGGAGCACTCCCGCATTGAACAGTTTGCGCGCTGGATGGGAGGCTACGCGCCTGCATACCGTTGCTTGGCCCGAAGAAGAAAGATGGCCAATCTGCCGGGAGATGTATCGTCTCGCAGGCTCAACCGCCCCGCTGGCATTTCACCACAGGCGTCGCTTTCTTTGCCCCATTCACGCGTACTTTTCCGGTGCCCTCAAGCGTCCTGCAACGTTCGTAACTTTCCGTGTCCTCGCACACGAAGTGGCCTTTCGCTGCATCGAGTATGGGCACACAGGTCAGATCATTGCCAGGCGCCCCGCCGAGCGTTGGAACCTTTGTAGTAGAGCGGGCTGCTGCCCAGCCGGTGGCAGTCGTGGCCAGCAGCACGAGCAACAAGGGCGCAAGACGCAATGCAGATTTATTCACCATGAGACGCTCCGGTGGCAGTGGAAAAGTTCAGTTGCTGGCCTGGACATAGTCGTAGTGGGCGACCATGAATTGGTAATACATATATCCGTAGCGGTCGTACCAGTCGTCGTTCTTGTAGAACTTGGCTTCGCAAACGGCAACTTCGCCCAGATTCTTCTCCAGGGCGCCGAGCGTTTCGGCATTTTTTTTCCGCACAACCTTGTCGAAGTCCACCAATGCGGCGTCAACTTTGTCCGCTTCTACCACCGCGCCTATAGCCGCAGCTCCGCCGGCCAGGTTGGCGACACCTTGCATGAAAGCCTTGCCTTTTGTGGCAAGGCGATGGGTGTACTCGTAATGGGCGCGTACCTTTTCTAGGTTTCTACGCGTCTTGTTCACCTTGGCGTAGGCGTCCTGGTAGCACGGGCGACAGGCTTTGTTCTCAAGGCATTTGGACGGCACATTGGGCGCACCGGGTGGCTGGTAATCGGGTTCGTAACGCTTGTCTCCTTCGGTAAGCGCCTCCCACTTCTTCATGGCGTTTTTTGAATCCAGTGCGTTCTTGCCGGTACTGCCGGCCTGTGCCGACAGGTCATTGGCGATAACCGCGGCCTGCTTGGCGTAGTCGAATACTCCCGGCTTGCCCCAAGGCGGACTTCCACTTGGGGACCGGACGGGAGGAGCCGCGAATGTCAGGCACGGGACGGCCAGCAGAACGGCAGCAATCGTGATCGTTTTAAAGTCGTTGATGCGCATGAACGTTCCTCAGTTTTTCCCACGACGTGACAGCTTCACCGTGGCAAAGCCGACGCCAATGGCAAGCAGAAGTGCCAGCAATCCGACTTCCAGGTAGGACAGCGAAACAGCGCCGGATTTCCCATCAGGATTTGCTGAAGAAGCGGCGTCACGCCCGTTAGCTGTACCAGCGGAAGGTTCGACATAGTCGCTCGCTGGCACGGCGATGGCGGGCGGGGTCATTTGCACCTCGTCTCCGACCCATACGACCAGCTGGTACTCCGTGGGCGTCTCGGCATCAACGCCGATCTTGAAGTTGTCAAACGTGCGGAAATAGACTTCCGCCTTTCCGCTGCCGCCGGTGTTGGCCTCGCGTTCGGGCTTGTCCCAGTTGTCCTTGACGATACGCAAGCGAACTTCATCTTTGGGGTCGCGCGTATACACGCCGACCGAGATCGGCTGCATGACATCAGTGTCCTCGACGATAAACCACTGGTCGGCCCCCTCCGTTTCACCCTGCAGGAAAGCCGACTTGCCTCCGGGCATGCGCGCGTCGGGTTCAACCTCTATCCGAATCATCGGAGGATCTTCCGACGCTTTATCCTGCGCGTGAACCTGCGTACCCAAGCCAGTGGCTAACAGCGCTACCGCCAAGCCTGCGCGCAAACCGCAAGAAACCTTCATGGTGTTGCCTCCGAGTTGATTTCTAAGCGCGTACGAATACGTACAGGCAGCGCGCGCCGTTTGCCCGGAGCGATCTCGGAGTAACGCGACGCGACGTGCACGTCGCGTAAGACCGTATGAATTTGACCGTCGATACCGTTGCAGCTCACTTGCCACCTCCAGCGTCGATGCGATCAAACGCGTGGCCAACGATCGCGCGGATCTTGTCGATGCCCACGTTGCCGTGGCGCACGGCGATGGCGGCGTCGTGGCGCACCGCGTTGAACTGGATCGGACCCTGCTCGGCAGCTTCCCATGGCCCCTCAACCAATTTGGCTGCCTTGAGCGTGACGCTGCCCTCGTTGTCGGCGCTGATGCTCCGCGCGAAGCCAGCGTAGGTCGCGTTCTCGCTGCGGAAGGTGCGGTAGCCGTTACGGGGCGTCACCGTGACCACCATGAGGCTGCGGCCCCGCGGGCCGCTGAAGGTGAAGTGGCAGTCCTGACCGCTGGTTTCGACGGAGGGGGCCTGGTCGCCGCCCAGCAGTCGCTGGGCATCGGCGACCGTCCAGTAGGCGCAAGGCGCCTTCGGCGCATAACGCGCGTCCTCTCGCGTTTGCGCTGCCGCATTGCCGGCGTTGCCGTTGACGGCCAAGGGTTGGGTCAGGCGGGCCAGCGCTTTGTTGGCCAGTTCCCCGGCTTGCTCCACCGTGGCCAGGCTGCCGCCGAATTCGATCTCGACAGAAGCATCGCCGAGCATGGCTTGCAGCGTGCAGCAGCCGCGCATCTTCGCTTCGTCCCAGTCGCCGACGAGTTCGGTGCCGTCCTGAAGCTTCAGCATGCCCTTGCTGGCACCTTCGGCCTTGGCGAGCTGGCCGCTGATGCCTGCGGAAATGGCGCCGGCATTTTCCCAGTCGGCCTGCACGGTGAGGTTGCGGTTGTCCTTGCCGACGTACCAGCAGACCGAACCGTCGTCCTGCGGCCAGCCGGCAGAATCGCCGAGCGGGTTGGAACTGCGGTAGGGCGGGCCGATCAGTTTCGAGCCGAGCACCGCCTCGACTTCCTGGGTCGTCACTAACCGGCAGGGATCGCGTGGATCCGGCGCTACGTTCGCCTGCGTGTCCGCAGTGGCCGTATCGGCCGAGGCGGCGCTGCCTCCGGCCGCCGTGCCCGCCGCGGTTTCTGACTTGTTGCATGCCGAGAGGACGACGCTGAGGAGTGCAACGGTGGCAAGGACGATGGGTTGGCGTTTCATGGAGGCCTCGGTCATGGCGATGGGCAGCTTCGGGCGAGTTCGACGCGACGATTCGCCGCGCGTCCGTCAAGAGTGGTGTTGGGAGCGATCGGGCGCGTATCGCCATGGCCACTGGCAGGCAGGCGTGCGGCGGGGACCTTGAATTCGCCAACGAGTGCATCGCGTACTGCAATGGCTCGGCGTTTCGAGAGGTCAAGGTTGTAAGCGGCCTTGCCGACGTTGTCTGTGTGGCCCTCGATGGCGATGGTCCAGGCGGGATGCTCGCGCATGAGTTTGGCCACGGCGACGAGCGCCGGCTTTGACTGCGGCAGGAGGTTCGCACTGGCGGTGTCGAAGTAGATGCCGTTGAGTCCGGTGCGGCAGTCGCCGCTGTCGAGCTCCGCCGCCAACACGCTGGCTTGCGGCGTCGCCTGCGGGAAGTCGATGCGGACCAGTTGTCCGATGCTCTTGCCGCTGAGGCTGCGCAGGACAATTGCATTGTCCGGATCGTCCAGCCACCAGCGGTGCTTCTGGATTTCATCGCCGGCGACGCTGAAGCGCCCCGTCGTCTCGATCGCCGGCAGCAGTTCCCGCTTGCCGTTGACCAGCACCGGGATCTTGACGGTGCCGTTCCCGACACGCTTGAGGACCCCGCGGAAATACTTGCGGCCCGACATGACCACTGTGAACATCGATGCAGACGCCGCCATGCCCTGGTAGTCCTTGAGGTCGCCGAAAACCATGGCGGTCTGGCCGGTTCGCTTCAGCTCGTGCAGCGCGGCTGCGGACAAATGCATGAACGTGGACCCCGGAAATGACTCTTGATCGCCGGCTTGGAACACCTGATTGATGCGATGCCCCTCCGCGAGATCCTTGCGGCGTACGCGGCGTGTAAAGGTCTGGTTGAGCGTGGGATCCTTGAGCGAGCGGAACTCGACGGTGAAGGTGGCCGATTGGTCGTCGAGTGCAGTGATCGTTGTGATGTGTTCTTCATCTCCGGCGGGATACGCGACTGCATCCGTATAAACCGTGCCCTGTTTCAACGGGATGCGGGTGACCTCCGCAATCGCATGGCCCGGCAGCAGGGAAACTGCAGCCACCAGCAGGGAAAGCCGGATGCGCATTACTTGATCACCGGGTAGCTGATGCTCAGCAACTGCGTGCGTTCTTTGCCGATGCGGCTGCTGAGGGTCAACGGATTGGCGGGGTCGTCCAGGAACACCAGCTCCACGTCAAGGGCTTCCTTGTCTGTCTGGATGCGGCCCTTGGCGATCACGCCTGGGAGTTGCCGCTGCTTGCCATTGACCATCACCGTCAGCGTGGTCTTGCCGCCGGAGCGCAAGGTGCCGGTGGCCATCTGCAACTGATCGATCTCGGTCATGGTGCCGGCCGCATCAGCGCGTTCGCTTTCGCTGATGGCGCCGCGTGCTGCGGCGCCCTCAAGTGCCTCGGAAATACCCGCGAAGCCACCCATGTCACTCAGCATGCCGTCGAGTTCGCGCCCCAGGCCCGCGCCGGCCACGCCGGTGCCCATGCTCAAGCCGCCGACATCGATGGTGAGCTCGGTGCTGCCAGAGCGTTTCAACTCACCCAGCACCTGGGTGGAGGTGCCAAACGCGGTATTGCCCGGAAAGAACTCGGTGGCGCCATCGACAAAGTTGGGCCGGATACCGCGTGCGTCGGCGATGTCCTGCAGACGCACGGTGCGCGTGGTGGTGAATGGGCTGCCGTCGGCCTTGCTGCCGGTGTACGCGAGCTTGAGCGTCGTGGGCATTACCGCCGTGACGCGCAACGTGGTCCGGATGTCGCCTGCGGGACGCGTGACCGCCGTAACCAGAACCAGACCCACCCGTAGCGGGATGCTCTCGACAGAGACCGGGTGTGGCGATGACTTGCACCGCGTCCCTGATCGGGCGGCGGTGCCAGCGGCCGTTTGCTCACCTGCG
>PPFU01027822.1_pt1 | contig 11545 bp, 10 predicted proteins | sample 1535991 | NCBI WGS metagenome assembly PPFU01 (sample SAMN04901290, study PRJNA319586) | Hypolithon metagenome, whole genome shotgun sequencing project. | isolation source: Antarctic Hypolithon | place: Antarctica: Miers Valley | collected 2014 | reverse complement strand
GCAGGTTGTCGGGTGGTCAAAAAAGGCGCGGTCCGAAGACCGCGCCTGGAAAAACGGGGACGGGCGGCGAAGCCAGTCTTACGCCTCGATCTGCGGACGGCCCTTCTCGGGCCAGTCGATGTGGAAGAACTTGCCGCGCGGCTGGTCGGTGCGCTCGTAGGTGTGCGCGCCGAAGAAGTCGCGTTGACCCTGCAGGAGATTCGCCGGCAGCCGGGCCGAGCGGTATCCATCATAGTAGGACAACGAAGTGCTGAAGGTTGGAATCGGCACGCCGCACTCCGCCGCGATCGCGATGACCTTGCGCCAGTTTTCCTGGGCCTGCTGGACGGTCTTGTTGAAATACGGATCGAGCAGGAGATTCGCCAGATCGGGTTTCCGGGCGTAGGCCTCGGTGATCTTCTGCAGGAACACCGCGCGGATGATACAACCGCCACGCCAGATCTGCGCGATCTGACCGAAGTTGAGCTTCCACTTGTACTCTTTCTGCGCCTCGCGCATCAGCTGGAAACCCTGCGCGTACGAGCAGATCTTCGAGCAGTACAGCGCATCGTGAATCGCCGCGATCAGCGCTTTCTTCGAGCCTTTATACTTCGCTTTAGGTCCCTTCAGGATCTTCGACGCGGCGACGCGCTCTTCCTTGATCGCGCTCAGACAGCGGGCGAACACCGCTTCGGAAATCGTCGGAGCCGGCACACCCATGTCGAGGGCGTTGACCGAGGTCCACTTGCCCGTGCCTTTCTGGCCCGCGGTATCGAGAACGATATCAACGAAGGGCTTTTTCGTGACCGGGTCCTTTTGTTTCAAAATGTCCGCGGTGATCTCGATCAGGAAGCTGCCAAGCATGCCTTCGTTCCACTCGGAGAAGATCGCTCCCATTTCCGCCGGCTTCAGGCCCAGCAGATCCTTCATCAAGGCATAGGCCTCACAAATCATCTGCATGTCACCGTATTCGATGCCGTTGTGCACCATCTTCACGTAGTGGCCGGCTCCGTTCTCGCCGATGTAGGCGGCGCACGGAACGCCGCCCTTGATCGGTTTTCCAGGAGACGCACCCGTCAACGGCTTGCCGGTCTTCTTGTCCACTTTCGCCGCAATCGCATTCCAGATTGGCGCAAGCTCCTTGTAGGCAACCTTGTCGCCACCGGGCATCAGCGACGGACCGAAACGGGCACCTTCTTCACCACCGGAAACGCCGGAGCCGATAAAACGCAGCCCCTTTTCCTTCAGCGCCTTTTCGCGACGAATGGTGTCGGTCCAAAGCGCGTTGCCGCCATCGATGATGATGTCACTGGCTTCGAGCAGGGGCACCAAGCCGTCGATCACAGCGTCAGTCGCTTTGCCGGCCTGAATAAGGATCACCATCTTGCGGGGCTTCGCCAAAGACTGAACGAATTCCTCCAAGGTTTTCGTGCCGACGACCCCGCCGGGGGTATTCGGATTTTCGGCGACAAACTTATCAGTCTTCTCCGTCGTACGGTTGTAAACCGAGATTTGGAAGCCGTGGTCGGCAATGTTGAGAGCGAGATTCTGACCCATCACGGCGAGCCCGATGAGTCCAATGTCCGAATGCGTTTTGGCCATGGCGTAAAGAGAGGAAGGCCGAGAACTACCGTAACGTCTGGGAAAACCAATTCGATTCTACCGTCACGTCATAAAAATGAAGGTTGACCCACGGAGCTGGGCACCGCGTCGGGACCGCGCTGATGAGCGCCCACCGCACACGATTCGCTTACTGATACCGCGCGGAACGCCCGAGGTAATTGAGCATCCAGATTTCCTTCCAAACGCGATACCGACCTTCGTGTGTGAACTTCCCCCGATCGTCGCGTTCCGCACGTGGATGCAGGAAACCCAATTCAGTATTCAGCTGGTCCAACTCATGTTGCACCGCATTCAGGTCCACCAACGGGTCCATCTCAAACGGCACAACGCTGGCACCAGCCTTTGCGAGTCGCGTCCGATGCCGGGCCAACAACCGCGCGATCGAACGCCGCCACGGCGCCCGCTCCACCAGCCAGTTTTCCGGATAGAAACCGCCGAAAGGGATGTACAGGTTGTCCGTGAGATAACGCGTGCCGTCACTCGTGATGGAGCTCACGGCCGTGCACACCGAAATCGCGCCATTCGATTGCGGGATGAACGTGATCTGCACGCGGACTGTCGCTTGTGCATCCTGGTAAACCGACACCCGCAGGAAAATGCCTCCGCCAATTTCCGCCTTGAGTGCCTGCGCCTGGCGAAAGCCCTGCGCCCGCAGCCATTCCCGCATTTTGAGCAAACGAGGTTGGACGGGCCATTCCTCGCCACTGCCATTTACCACGTAGCGGGGAAACAACGGTAACGGGCTCAGGCTATGCGCTGTGATCGCAAGCCAGTTGTAGAGCGTTTCTCCGGTGAACCAGACGAGGAAGAATACCCCCGCGAGTGCCCAAAACGGACGATCAATCAGATTGAAATCCGCACAAAGCTGCGCCGCGCCCAGAGCGAAAACAAACCAACGGACCCAGCGGTCGAGAATGGAAAGAAGCGGCGAGGCCACCCGTTGGTTCACCTGCATCAGGACAAGTGAAACGATGATCGCTCCGAGAATGAGGTACGTGGTCTGCACCGGTAAACAAATGAGGACGGCGCTTTAGACGCAGCAGGGACGTAAAACGTTCGGCAAAGCCTTTCACACCTCTCCAACCTCAGCTAAGCCGCACGGGCATGATCACGCAGACAAAACTCTCTAGCGTTTTGAAAACACCCGGGCTGACTTCATCCTTTACCTCGAAAAATACCTCGTCTTTCCCGAGCGCCTTCAACGGATCCATCAGGAACGCAGGGTTAAACGCCACCTGCAGCTCCGGACCGCTGTATCCAATCGCCATGGACTCATGCGCTTCTCCGAAATCCGGACTCTGGGCCGTGAGCTCGAGGAGATTGGTGGAGAGCTTGATTTTGACCGAGTTCGCTTTCTCCGAACAGACCAACGCCGCACGGTGGACGCATTGCAGAAACAACTCCCGCTCCAACTTGATCCGCTGGTGCGTCTCCTTCGGAATCACCTGATGGTAGTTCGGGTAATTCCCTTCGACCACTTTGGAGTAAAGATAGACGTGATCGATCAAGCCGCTCGAATCCTTGTCCGTGGCGATTTGAAACGCGGCGCGCCGATCGCTGAAATTGATCTTCACCTTCTCGCCCTTGTCGAGGAGACGGGTGAGTTCACCCACCGTCTTGGCTGGAAGGATGATCGCGCCAGCACTCGCTTCAGGCACTTCCATTTCCTTGGAAACCAAAGCCAAACGCCGGCCATCCGTCGCAACCAAGGAAAGCTTGCCGTCTTTGAAATTGAAATAAACGCCGTTCAGAATGTAACGCGTTTCGTCTGTAGACTGCGCGTAAGCGACGCTCTTCAGCATCGTTACGAGTTCCGCTTGGTCGAGACTGTAAGCTTTCTCTTCGCCAAACTCGGCTAGCGGAGGGAACTCCTCCTTACCGATTCCCATGATCCGGAAGGTCGAACCGCCGGAGGTGAGTTTCACCTGATGATTCGGCGATGCATCCAGCGAAACATCGATGTTGGGCAATTCACGGATGATGCCCGCCAACCGCTTGACCGGAAGCGTGATTGCGCCCGTTTCCTTCACTTCCGCTTTGATTTTGCAGCGAATGCCCAAGTCCAAGTTGGTTGTCGTGAGGGATATCTGGTCCTTTTCGGCCTCGATCAGCACATTGCTCAAAATCGGCATGGTCGCTTTGGAGCCGACCACGTTGAGGACCTGGGAAAGGCCATTGGCGAAATGATCGCGGTTGATTTTGAATTTCATGCAGGACGACCGAGGGGTCAGTTGAGAAGCTAACAAAGGCTAAAAGAATAGAGGTTCAATAAGGAATTCTATCAGTATTCATATACGCTGCGAAGAACCCTAGTAACTCAGAATTTCTCCTATGGGAAGTTCCCTGATTTTTTCTGTGAAGAACGTCCAGTAGGTTGGGGGGAACTGGCCGGTTATTCGCAGGCTTCGAGTTACTGGTCGGTCGCGCGCAGGTTCTTCACAACCAATCCCCGTTAAAGTTATCAAGGAGTTATCCTGGGTGGTTCGATGGTCAAGAGTCACCTCTATGGTCGGAGGTGCCGGGAAAGGAGAAATGAACACGGTCGAAAAAGGTAGCGTCAGCACGCGTTCGATTGCGTTGGACGATCAGGCTTTTGCCGGCATTCCGGGACGGCCGCGACGAAGATAGCGCAGCAGGCCGAAGAAGATGTAGCCGAGGCAAATCCCCAGCACGGCGTACTCTTTGTAGAAGACGACGAGTCCAATGCAGCAGAGGAGAAAGATAAATGGTCGCACCCGGGTTTGCGTCTGCATGTCGACGTTTTTCCCGCTCGGATAGCGAACGGTGCTCACCATCAGAAACGCCACGAGCAGCATCAATGGGGGAAGTGCCAGAGCCCAGGATTTCAAGGAACGGTCGGCATCAGCCAGCTTCAAGAGGAAGAGAACCGTGGCCGCGACCGTTAAGGCCGCCGCGGGGACGGGTAAGCCTACGAAGTCCTTGCTGGAATCTTTCGTTCCCGGACGGAGCAACGGATTCGTGATCACGTTGAACCGAGCCAGCCGCATGGCCGCGCAGAGCAGGTAGATGAATCCGATCGCCCAGCCGATGTTGCGAAACCACTCATAATCTCCCGTGGTCGGCGCCAGAATAAGATAAAACATCAGTAATGCCGGCGCCATGCCGAACGAAATTACGTCAGCCAGCGAATCGAACTCAGCGCCAAACAACGATTCCCGTCCACCCATTCGAGCCAGGCGCCCATCCAACGTGTCGAAGGCTGCCGCTCCGAAAATGAACCAGACCGCGTACTTGTAATGCTCGGCGTTGGTCAGTTCGCGATAGTTGCCCGAAAGAGCCGTCTCCGCCAGGCGCGCCTGAATGCAATGCACGATGGCCATGAACCCGCAAAACAGATTCCCTGCCGTCATGAGATTGGGCAGGAAGTAGATCCGGCTCGCTTGCGTGACGTTATACGGGTCTTCACGCCGGGCGCGTTCCCGGTCCGCCGCGGTGGTGTGGTCCTTCCCAGAATGACGGGGGGCGTGGCTCATTTTGTCAGGCTTTCAAGATATTTCCAAAACTTGGAATCCTGTTCCACCAATTGTTGCTCGGAAACGGGCAGCTTGTTCCGCAACAGAAAGTCTTCCAGCGAATTGCGATGCAGGATGTAATCGACGTGGAGGGTCTCACCACCGAGCAGCTGGAAGTAAAAACGGAAGTCTCCCGCTCGCAGGCGATAAAGCGACTTCTGGCCCCGATGGAAGTGTCCCAAGGGCTCCCGCGGATTCGCCAAGTCCGAGGACTTTAGCTGGCTAATGGGATCAATGGCATCGAGCTGGGCGAGTTTATTGAGCTTGTTCAGCTCCTGCATCGCTTGCTCGGAAAAAGTGACCTGGTACATAAAGGCTCGGTGCTACACGCTACAAGTAACCGCATCGCGCCACGTGCGTCATCCCCGCGCCGCTTCGCGCCCGAAAAATACAGTCGATTCCTGCATGAAACGCTTCGGTCTATCTCTCGCTTTAGCTTCGGCAACGCTATTCCTAACTCAGCCCTCGGCCGCCCAAGACCAAGACAGAGCGGCATCTGCCATGGCACCGTCTGCCATGAGTGGAACGGCTAGCGGTGAGCGTCCGGAGAGTGAAGGGAGCCGCGCGGAGGCGATGTTGAAACGATTTGATCTGAACGGCGACGGTCGAATCGATGACGACGAACGCGCCGAGGCCAGGGAGATGATGCTCAAGGAACAGGTGGATCGGCAAATGGCACGCGTCGCAGCCTCGCAGGCCACCCCCGAAGTGTTCCGGCAACGCGCCTTGGATTTTTTCGATGCCAACCGCGACGGGCGCCTCGACGAAGAGGAACGCGCCGCCGCGCAGAAATTCATCGAGAACCGTGCCGCCGCCACGACCCTTCCGGAGCGGTCAGCCTGGCGTGACGAGTTCCTCAAGCGGGTGGATAAAAACGCCAACGGACGAATCGATCCGGACGAACGCGGCGCCGTGCGTGACCTTCTGTTTGGCCCCGCGGCTACTCCCGAGCGTTCGGTTCCGCCTGCCGATGGTTTAACAGATTTGGCGGGCGTGATCCGAGTCGCAATTGAGGGTCACCCCGATCACCGCAAGACGTTCGACACGGACGGCAATGGTCAACTTGACGAAAAGGAGTGGGCGGCGGCACAGATCCGCATTGGTCGCTCGCTGTTGCAGGTCGAAAGCGACGATGACCGCGTCGCGCGGGTCGCCGCTGAAGTGGGACGCCGCCGCGAGTTACGGGAGAAGGCCGGCGCCGAGGTGAGTTTTCCGGAGTAGGGCGAGATCAATACTTTTTACCCCGCGGCTGCGTGACGGAGACCGAGATCGATCGCTCACGTCGGGAAGCGCGTCACAATACAACCACTCGCGTCCTCGCTTCAGAACAGCGGCGGGCGATCGCCTTTGTTTCCTTCCTTCAGCGGTGCCCACTGGCATTCGGCGCTTAGTAATCGAAGAACATTTCCTGCAAGTGCGCCGGGACCGCGGTCAGCGTAAGCCCGAGCATGAGCAGGACCCTCGCTTTTTGCGGATTCAGTTCGTCGGCGGCGATGAACCCGAGCGTATCGTCGTCGATTTCAATCGCTCGCTCCACAACTCCTCCACCGGTTCGAGAGCTCCGCACGACGGCGACTCCGGCCTGCACCGCTTCCGCTGCGGCACCCAGCGCGATCGCTCCCAGGTTGCCGTCACCAACGCCCGCAATCACAAGGCCGCGAGCGCCCGCCTGAACGGCGGCGTCGATCAAGGCGCGTCCCATTCCGGCATGCGCGTAAATGATTTCAACGCGCGGAAGGACCGTTCGCTCCGATACCGCAAACGCGCTGGCGAACGTGTGACGCCGCACGGGCGGGGCATAAAGGTGGAGTCGGCCAGCGTTGACCAAACCGGCGAGTCCACGCGCCGTGGTGCGAAAGGTCCCGAGTTGCGTGGTGTTGGTTTTCGAAACCTCGCGGGCAAAGTGAATTTCGTCATTCGCCACGACCACGACACCGCGACGGACGGAAGCCGGATCGGCCGCAACCGCGACAGCGTTGTAAAGATTCATCGGGCCATCCGCGCTGATGGCGGTCGCGGGCCGCATCGCTCCGACCAACACCACGGGCTTTTCCGTCCGCAGCACCAGATTCAAGAAAAACGCCGTTTCCTCCATCGTGTCGGTGCCGTGCGTGATCACGATGCCCGCGATCTCAGGCGAGTCGGCGGCCGCTTGCGTGCGTGCGGCCAGGCGGAGCCAGATGGCGTCGTCCATGTCCTGACTGCCGATCGTGACGACTTGTTCTACTTCCAGTTGGGCCAACTCGGCCAGTTCGGGCACCGCATCGATCAGGGCCTTGGTCGAAAGGGTGCCGGCCTTATAGCCACGCGCCCCGGCCGTGGTTTGCGCTCCGGCGATGGTGCCGCCGGTCGCAAGGAGGCGAATTCGAGGAAGGAGACGGTTCGCCGGCATGAGATTTAGGAAGCGACGGAGACGATCGGGGAAGAGCCCGCCGCGGGTGAACTGCCCCTGATTACCCGCAAGGTGGCGCCGTCCACCCAGCGGGCGGTGATCAGAATCGCTTTGGGGTTTTCTGGAATCCCGCGTTCATTGCGCTGCAATTGAGCGACGACTGCTTCCAAGGCGGCGGCGCCCAGCACCGCGGGTTGCAGATCCAGCGAAGCACAGGGGCCGGTGCGTTCCGTCCAGTTGAGATGAAGGAAGCCAGCGTCTTGCGGAATGCGCAGTCCAAGCTCCTCCAGCCAGGCTTTGGCTTCGTCCTGAATGTGTCCGACAATCACATCCGGGCGGTGTTGCTGAAACCAGTTGAGGAAGAGCGTGCGGCTAATCCGGCGCTGCAGGAGGACTGGAACGATCTCTTCAGGTTCGAGCCTCCAGCTGAAGCTGCCATACGCTGCTGACCAACGGTGGTGCAGACGTTCGTCTCGGGCGTGTTCCACCACCAAACCCGGTCGCCGATACCCAAGGCCACGCAGGTGTTCGAGGGCCCGCAGCAAAGAAAGATGGTGGTCCGGCAGGATCGTCGTCAGCGCCGGCGCGGTCAGACAATAATCCATCATCGCCGCCGCCAGCCCGTCCCAGTTCAGCGCCGAGAAATCCTGAGCCTCGGAAAACGGCATGACGATGACGCCTTGGACGCCTCGGGCCGCCAAGATGGAGTTGAGACGTTTCAGGGAGAGCCCGTGCGGCCCTACCCAGCAATGCGTGAGCGTATATCCCAGGACCTCCGCTCGGCGTTGGGCGCCTTCAAGCACCTCGCGATGGTACGGCAAAAGGGTGGGATTGGCGTCCGCACTGTGGTTGATCGCCATTAAGGTCCCTTGAAAGCTACCGTGAGCGGATCGCCTGACGCCGGTCATCACCGAGCTGACCAATGCATTCGGGCGATACCCGGCTTGGCGGGCGGCCCGCAGCACGCGATCCTTCGTGGCCGCGATCACGTGTGGGCTGTCGCGCAAGGCCAGCGACACCGTGGCCGGGGACAAGCCGAGTTGATGAGCCAGACTGCGAATCGAGGGTGAGGCCATGCGGATCTAACTGTTTTATCGGGAACATTTCGCGCCCTGAATCACAAGCTAATCTTGTCGCGGCGCGGCGCTATCGCGCGCTGCACCATTCCCCCAGGAAACCCTTATGAAACTCCCCCCATCCCGCACAGTCCTCCTTGGGCTGTCGTTTGTGGTCGCCAGTGCGACTCCTCTTATTGCCCAGACTGGAGCCCGGCCGGCCGGCTCTGCTGAGGAAACCATCAAGCTCTCCGAGTTCAATGTCTCCGCCGATCGGGCATCAGGCTATCGCGCCCAGAGCGCGATCACGGCGACCGGTTTCGGCGCCAACATTCTGGATGTCCCTGTGACCATCAACGTGCTCACGGGCGAATTCGTCCAGGACATCGGCGGCAGCCTGCAAAGCGAGGCGCTGCGTTATGTACCCGGCGTTATTACCAATCCAAATTATGAGTCCTATATCAATATTCGCGGCTTCTCCGGACTCCAGTCTTACCGGAACGGACAGTATCGCCGGCAACTCTATTCAACCTGGGGGATGGACCGGATCGAGGTTATCAAGGGATCTTCGTCGATCTTCTTCGGGTTGGTGCGGCCCGGCGGGGTGGTAAATTATATCACCAAGAAGCCGGAGTTCGAATCCCATGGAGGCGATGCGCGGATTTCATTTGGCAGCTGGGACTTCAAGAAGGCCGAGGTTAACTATAATTACGGTGGCGAAAAACTTGCGGCGCGGATCGGGCTCGGCGGCATTGATGCCGGAGGGTGGCGCAACAATGATTTCAAGAACGAGCATTATATCGGGGGCGCCGTGGCCTGGAAGGTTTTCAAGGCCGGTCTGCTCTCGGTCGATCTTGAAACGGTGCGGCGCGTGAACCAGGACCGCGAGTCCGCGGCGGTGCTCCGCAGCAATTCCCGTTATCTATATAACGCCGCCGTTCCGGCCGGCCAGGCTCCGCGTGCCTGGCTCAATGCCAACGGCTTCAGCAGTGCTCCGACCTTCGATATTTTTGCGCCGGTGTTCGGCGGGGATGATCCTTACGGGCGCAAGGTAACCATGGGCGATGGAACGTATTCGTTCTATCAATCCTACACCGCCGACGTGGAGTATACTCAGAAGATCGGAGACAGCCTGGTGTATCAACTGCAATGGAATTTCGCGATCGATGACTTTGAAATCCTGCGCTCGATCGGCGGCGATCAGGAGCCGCTGGCGGATGGCACCGTCCGCTTCCGCTTCGGTAATTTTGCGAATTATAGAGACTCGTATAATTTCGATAACAAGTTCACCTATCGTCTCGCCCTGGGTCCGACGAGCCATACACTTTCCTTTGGTCAGGAGTCGCAGCGCGTTTATCAGGATACGCCAGGTTGGTTCGATACCGCGAATCGGTTTCAGGATGGCCGCTATGGTGCTTTCGCCGTGTGGAATCCGCGCACGCAAGTCCAGCGCAATGCTCCTCAGGAACGCGCCGCCAGCCCGGAAACCTGGAACATCTCCCGCCGGCGCGCTGAAAAACTTATTGGCTACTATATTGGTCTTCAATCTGAGTTCTTCGAGGGCCGCGTCCGGACGATCATTGGCGGGCGTCGCAATGAGTATTCACGCGCCACGTACTATGAGCGCGCCGTGACCAATCCGGAAATTTCCACGCCCACGACCCGCGCCAACACGCCCCTTTACGGGGCGCTGGTTAAATTCACCCCTGAGCTTTCTGGTTTTGCCATGTACTCCGAGTCCCTCGAGCCCCAACTCGGCGCGGACGCGGATGGCCGCGGGCTCGATCCGGTGAAAGGCAAGGGCTTTGATGTGGGCCTCAAATCATCCCTGCTCGGCGGCCGGCTGGCTGGTTCGTTGTCGTTCTATGGCGTGAAGCGCGAGGACATCTCCTCCCGCGACAGTGCACGCGAGGTCGCCACGGCGCGGCAGCCTTGGTTCACGTACGGTGACGCAGAAGAGTCACAGGGGATCGAGGTTGATCTCTCGTTTAACCCGCAGGCGAATTGGCAAATCATGTTCGGCTACTCCCATGCGACCAAGGCGGAGACCGTGGCTTCGACCAATCCGGGCCGGGTGGGGCTGCCCTTGGCCGCGTTTCCCAAGGACGTGATCTCGGTCTGGACGAAGTACGATGTTCGCTCAGGCGCGTTGAATGGCTGGTCGTTCGGCGGTGGTATTCGGGACAGTTCTTCAGCTCGGTTTGCATCGGATCCAAACCTCGTCGTCAAGATGCCGGCCTATACCACCGTCGACCTGATGCTTCAGTATCGATTCAAGCTCGTCGGTCGTGATGCGGTGGTGCAGCTCAACGCCAAAAACGTGACGGATGAGCGCTACCGTGAGGGCAACTTCGGCGCATTCGGCGATCCGCGGAGCTTCCTTATTTCCGTGGGATCCAAGTTCTGAGCAACTCGGGACGGCGCTTTCGGGCGCCGTCCTTTTGGTCAGCTCCCGTGATCGGCAACGGTTCGGCCGACCGAATTTTTCGCTGACACCCCAGAAATACCAACCGGTCCGCTTCGCTTCTGCGAAATCGGTGCGTTCCTCGAACAGGAGCGTCGGGGGACTGGTCTGCTGGGCAATGACGACCTTCTACGTCTGGCGAATCAAGACCCGCCTGCCGGACCGCAAGGGCCAGCGGTGCCGGGTGTTGGCGCGCGGACGGCTGAATAGTTGCCTGGTGGAATTCGCCGACGGCACCCGCGTGGTGACGAGTCGGTGGTCGGTTCGGAAGATTGTGGCTTGAAACGCACGACGAGCGCGCCGCATGTCGGAGTGCGCATTGTTGGCGCGATTTCTCGCATGGAACGTAACCCCCATTCTTCGCGGCAGCCGCGCGATTCCCGTCCCCGACCCTCCGGCCCCGGGTCGCATCCATCGCAGCAACCAGGCGGTCGGCCCGGTTCCGCGCCGCCGCCTTCGGGAAGTAATCGCCCAGCGCCGGAACGGCGCGCGGAACCAC
>PPFU01066158.1_pt1 | contig 11547 bp, 9 predicted proteins | sample 1535991 | NCBI WGS metagenome assembly PPFU01 (sample SAMN04901290, study PRJNA319586) | Hypolithon metagenome, whole genome shotgun sequencing project. | isolation source: Antarctic Hypolithon | place: Antarctica: Miers Valley | collected 2014 | reverse complement strand
CCGAGGCGATGCGGCTCGACCGGGCCGGGGCGCTGGCCAAGGGCGATCTGGCCAAGGTGCAGGCGCGGGCGCGCGCCGAGCTGGGCGCGATGTCCGGGGCGCAGGCGGGCATTGCGCGCACCAGCGGAGCGATGACGTCGGGGATTCAGCAGGCAGGCTTCCAGGTGTCCGACTTTGCGGTGCAGGTGGGCGGCGGGACCAGCGCGATCCGCGCCGCGTCGCAACAGGCGCCGCAGCTGGTGCAGGCGATGGCGCTGATGGGGCTGGGTGCCGATAATTCTACGAGCAAGTTCGGCAAGTTCACGAAATTCCTCGCCGGACCATGGGGTGCGGCGATTACGGTCGGCGTGGCGGTTCTTGGCCTGTTCGCTTCCAAAATGATGGAAGGCGACGACGCGAGCGAGAAGTTGGCCGAGACGCTCGATTTCCAGCGCATGACCCACAACGAGTTGACCAAGGCGATCGACGAACAGGTCAAAGCGGCCGAGGGCGCGATCGCGGTGAGTGCGGCGGGCGAAATGCAGGCGCTGGCGGAGGCCGAAGCCAATCTCAAGAACGCACTAGGCGTGCGCGAATTACTGAAAGCCCGGCTTGCATCCACCGAAGCGGCGCGAAGTTCCTCTGCCCTCGCAGGGGGCGATGCGGCGACGCGCGGCACGGCCGCAGCGGGAGCAGCCGATGCGCGATCGCGTCTCGCGGACAATCGGGACGAGATCGCAGGGCTCGAACGGCTATTGCAGGCCAATCGCTTTAAGGTGGCGGAATCGGTTGCCGAAGCGATGCTCGATCCGACCACCAAGGTGCGCCGGCAATACGATCTCGATAAGGCCGCGCTCCAGAAAACCGCGCGCGAAGAGCGCTGGTCGCAGGCGAAGACCACGAATGAACTGGCCAAACTCGGTCGGCAGCGCGACGCCGAAACGAAAAGTATTCAGGATCAACAGCGCGCGCGCGACAAGGCGGCGAAAGAGAGCAAGGCCCCCGGCTTGGCCGAGACGACCTCGGCCGGGCTGCTCGCCGGCGCCTCGCGCTACATCGGGCTCGACGAAAACCGGGCTGGCGACAATGCGACGCTGAAATCGTTCTTCGCCGCGGCCGGGATGAATGTCGATCCGAAGATGACCGCGTGGTGCGCGGCGTTCGTCAACGCGGTGCTGGCGGCGGACGGGCTGCCCGGCACCGGCAGCCTCGCGGCGCGCAGTTTCCTCGATTACGGCAAGGAAACCGATGCCCCGCGCAAGGGTGATATCGTGATCCTGAAGCGTGATGCGGCCGGACCCGCTTCGGGACACGTCGGGTTTTTCGACGGGTTCGATCCCAAGGGCAATCCGATCCTCGTTTCCGGCAATGCCGGGGGCGGCAAGGCGGTGACCAGGCAGAGCTTCCGCAAGCAGGACGTGCTCGGCTATCGCCGGGTCGGATCGCCGGGCGAGATGATCCTCGACCGGGCCAAGCAGGATGCGCAGGCGCAGGCGCAGAACGAAGCCGCGGTGCGGCAGCTGATGGAAGCGGCCGATCCGTTTCTCGTTATCGCCAACAAGCTCAAGGACGATCTGGCCGAAATCGACCGCCTGGCCGGGATTTCGCCCGCGCAGGGCGGGATCGGTTCGGAGCAGGCGGAGATCCTGCGCGGCGATGCGCAGAAGCGCGCGCGCAAGGGCGAGATCGACCTGAAGCTGGGCGCGATCGCGCCGCAGATCGATTACGCGACCAAGTATCTGGACGAAGCGGACGAGCAGGATGCCGATTACGCCAAGCGGCTCGGCGCGGCGCAGGCGGACCAGGCCGGAGCGCTCGCCTATCAGCGGCTTGAGGCGCAGCTGATCGGCGCAAGCGTGGCCGAGCGCGAGCGGGCGATCCAGCAATTCGAATACATCGAAAGCCTCAAGCGCGACGGGCTCGACCTCTCCGAAGAAGAAGTGCAGAAGCTGATTGCCGGCAATGATGAGTGGTTCCGCCGCCGCGGGTTGATCGACGAGGCCAACGAAATGCTCGATCGCCAGCGCGAGCTGGGCGAGGATATCGTCGACACGCTGCTCGACCCATCCGGGTGGGACAATTGGGGCGAGATGGGCAAGAAGGTGATCAACATGCTGATCCAGGAGCTGATGCTGCTGGCGGTGATCAATCCGTTGAAGAACCAGCTGTTCGGGACCGATTACGCCACCATCGGCCAGAGCGGCAGCGGGATCCTGAAATTTATCGGTGGGATCCTGGGCAAGAGTTTTAAGGGCGGGAAAGCAGGCGGCTCGGAATACACCGAGAGCGGGTTCTTCGAAGTCGGCGAGTTCGGCAAGGAACTGGTGCGCCTGCCGCGCGGATCGCAGGTGGTGAACGCCAACCGGACGCGCGGGATGGAGCGATCGGGCGGCGGCGGTCGCACGCTCAATTTCGACCTGCGCGGGGCGGTGGTGACCGAGGATCTGCTGCGCCAGATGCAGGCGATGGCCGACCGCGCGGCCGCGGACGGCGCGATGCGCGGGGCGAACAAGGGGGTCGAGCAGATGATCGATCTCAACAAGCGCACCTTCGGCGGCGCACTGGCGCCAATGTGATGCAGCGTGTGATCGAGCGTTTGATCGAGTGGGCCCGATGACAGTGGTGCTGGCGATGCCCGAACGCGGGATCGCGACGCAGGAATTCGAGATCGAAGACGTCGATACGATCGCGCCCGAACGCGGCGGGCGGCTCGGCGGGATCTCGCTGGGCGAACCGCTGTGGCGGGTGAAATGGACGCTGAGCCCCAGTCTGACGCGCGATGCGTCGGACGAATGGCGGGCGTTCGTTTCGCGCTGCCGCGGATCCAAGCGAGCCTTCGTGGCGCACGATCGCGGGCGGCTTTATCCGCTCGCCTATCCGGCAGGCTTCGCGCGGATGACCACCAGCGGCGGCGCGCCCTTTACCGGGGCCGCCACCAGCTGGAGCCAGGCGGTGGATGCAGATGGGGACGCGCTGCTGTCATTGACGGGACTGCCGGCCGGGCTGAAGCTGGGCCGGGGCGATTATATCGGCTTTCGCTGGGACGCCGCGGGATCGGTCGCCGGAACGCACGATCGGCGCGCGCTGGTGCGCCTGGTCGAGCCTGCGGTGAGTGATGGGGCCGGCGCGGTAACCGCGATGGTGGAAATGCCGGTGCCGCTGCGGGTCGTGCCGGTTGGCGCTGAAGCGCATCTCGACCGGCCGGGCTGTATCGTGCGGCTTGTGCCGGGCGAGGCCAGCCTCGCGGCGCTCGATCGCCGATTGAAGATCGGCGGCGGGACGATTTCGGCGCTGCAGGACCTGCGGCAGTGAAAAGCCTTTCGGCCGCGGCGCTGGCGGCGATCGAAGATGGCAGCGCGCGGATCGGGGGCGCGGTGGAGATCCTGTGCACCGAGCCGGTGCGCGTCTGGTCCGGTTATGGCACGCTGGCGATCGAGGGCGAAGATTACGACGGGCTGGGCGACCGCGAAGTCGGGATTGCCGGCGGCGCGGCGATCGGCGGGATCGCACAGAACACGACGCTGAGCCTCTCGGGGATCGAACCCGAAGTGCTCGCGCTGCTCGATGCCGCCGGGCTGCGGCGCGCGCCGGTGACGGTGCGATCGCTGGTGTTCGACGGCAGCGGGACCCAGTTCCTCGATCACTTCGTCCACCGGCGCGGCCGGGTGGACCGGGTGATCGTGCGCGAAACCAGCGGCGGCACGGCGACGATCACGGTGGAAGTCGAAAGCCCCGGTCGCGGCCTCGGCCGCAGCACCGGGCGGCTCCGATCGGACGCCGACCAGCGGCTGGTCGATCCGGCCGACGGGTTCTTCAAGAACGTCAGCTTCGCGGGCGAAAAGACGCTCTACTGGGGCGGGCGCCGCCCGTCGAAAGCGGGTGAAGCAACCGGCGGTTCCTCCGCGCTGGTGCGCGGCGTCGCGCGCACAATTCGCCGGAATGCGAATTGAGGGGTTTTTGTGTGGGGCCCTCAGACGCCGGGCGCGCGCCATCCGGCGCGCCTGGCTTCGCGCGGCGACGCGCGGCGGCCATTCGGCCTAGCCTCCTTGCTACGCTCGTCGGGTGGCTGAAATGACAAAACCGAATTTTCACCATTTGGAGCGCGATCGGGTGGCGCTGTGCGGCTTTCTCGATGCGAAGCTGGGCGCGCGGCATCATTTCGATGGCAATTGCTGTGTTTGGTTCGTGCTGGGCGGGGTGAAGGCGCAGTTTGGCACCGCACCGCGCTTGCCGGCGCGCTGGCGCACCGCGCGCGGAGCTAAACGGGCAATTGCGCGGCTCGGCGGGTTCGAACGCTCAGTCGAGGCGATTTTCGAAGAGATCCCGATCGGCGCGGCGCAATTCGGCGATATCGCCGGGACGATCGACCCGGTGACCGGGTTCCACGTCATGCTGGTCGAGGGGCGAACGCTGTGTTCCCCTGGCGAACGCGGGCTCGAACGGGTGCCGCGTACCGCGATGGTGCGCGCGTGGAGCGCGGCCCCGCCGTGGGGCAAGATCGAGGTGCGCCGCCGTGGGTAAGGTCGTCAAGGCGGTCGTTGGCGCAGCGCTGGTCGTCGGGATCACGCTGGCGACCGGCGGGACGCTGACCGCCGCGCTGGTGATGGGCGGGCTGAGCCTGCTGCAGGCCACGCTGCTATCGCCGAAGACCGCCGGGCGCGAAGAGCGCCAGGCGAGCGAAACCTCGCTGCAGCTGGGCGAGGTTCCGCGGCAAGCGGGCTTCGGCAAATTCGCGACGGCCGGCAGTCTGAACGATGCGTTCAATTACGGCGGCGAATACGGCACCGATTGGGAAGTGCTGTCGATCGCGCTGGTCGATCACGAATGCGAAGCCCTCGAAGGGTTCTACATCAATGACGATTACGTCGCCTTCGCCGGCGACGGCGCGGTGGCCGGCTACAAGGGTCAGCTCGAGGTTTATTTCCGCAGCGGCACGTGGGACCAGGCGGTGCCCCAGGTCCTGCTCGATCACGGGCCGGGGTGGACCGCCGCCGATCGCGGACGCGGACTGACGCACGTTACGGTCGCCTATAAAGCGGACGAGCCGGAGGCAGAAAACCCGGTGTGGACCGGCGGGCGGCCGCGGTTCCTGTGGGTGCTCAAGGGCAAGAAATGCTATATCCCGGCGAAGGACGGGACCGTGACGGGCGGCGTGGGCGCGCACCGCATCGCAGATCCGGCCACCTGGGAGTGGACCGACAATCCGATCGACTGCCGCTACAATTTCCAGCGCGGGATTTTCGCCGGCAACAATATTGCCGCGCCCGACCAGCTGGTGCTGGGGCGAGGGCTGTCCGCAATCGAGGCCCCGCCCGAAAACGCGATCCCGCACGCTGCGACCTGCGCCGAAGCGGTCGCGCTGAAGGCGGGAGGCAGCGAACCGCGTTACACTTTCAACGGGATGATCGGCGCGGACGAGGATTTCCTCACCGTCGAGGGATATTTCGCCGATGCGGTGGCCGGGATCGTCCGCCAGCCCGATGGCGGGATCGAGGTGGAGCCGGGACAGCCAAAGGCGGTGGTCGCGGAGATCACCGATGCCGATATCCTCAATCTGGCCGAAGTGGAGCTGGAGGAGTTTCGCGGCGAGGCGGACCGCGAGTGGATCAACACCGTCGTCCCGCGCTATGTCGAGCCGGAGCAGAAATGGGCGATGCACGGCGCGCCGATCCGGCGGGTCTATGCGGATTTGATCGAAGACGGTGGGCCGCGCAGCGAAACGCCCGAGCTCAAGCACGTCACGCGCGGAACGCAGGCGCAGCGCATCGGCGAGATCCGTCGCCGTCTCGGCCGCCTGCTCGTGACCGGGGCGCTGTCGCTCGGTCCGCGCTTTGTCGAGCTGGAAGACGGCGACTGGATCGGATGGACCAGCGAGCGCCATTTCAAGGGCGCGCGGCGGGTGTTCCGGATCGAAAGCTATTCACGCGATGCGAAATGGCACATGCGGATCCAGCTGCGCGAGATCGCGGCTTCCGCTTACGGCTTTACCGCCGCTGGCGACGAGGCGGATGCGCAGGCGGTCGCCAACCAGCAGCTGCCGCCCGGGCCCATCGCGGCGCCGGGCGCGACCGCTTGGGAAGTGCGCGCCGGAGAAATCGACGGGGTGCGCGGGGTGCAGCCGGCGCTGGTGATCGGCGGCGCGCGCGACAACGATCGCGCCGGGGCGATCCGGCTCGAAGTGCGAAAAACCGGCCAGACCGAATGGCGGCTGGCGGGCGATTACTCGCCCACGGCCACCGATATCACGATCCCCGGCGTGGCCGACGGGACCGGGCACGAGGTGGCGATCAGTTATTTGGTCGACGGCGAGGCGGGCGCACGGCGCGTGCTCGCCCCGGTGACGACAGGCACACTCGACGCAGCTCGCGGGGCATTGCAGATCATTCAGCGGGTCCCGGCCTATCCCATCACCAGTGATGACACCAGCATCACGATTGCCGCGTTCGACGCAGTGCTGAGCGACGGATCGCAAGTTTCGCTTCCGGCTGCGGTGCTGACCGGTCTGAGCGGCGGGACGAGCTACAGCGTGTTTCGCGATCGCGCCGCGGGAACTTATTCCTTCTGCGCCACGCCCTGCACCGCGCAAATGGCCGACCGCTCACTGATTCTGGTCGGCACGCAGGCAACCAGCGCCAGCGGCAGTTATTCCCCGCCGACGATCCCGCCCGGATCGGGCGGCGACGGCACCAATCCCTACTGAAGAGATCAATCCTATGACCAAGACCAGGCTCTACGCTCGCGAGAGCGTGGCGTTCGACCACGTGCTGACGATCCGCGACGCGGCCGGCGACCCGATCGACATCACGGGCTGGGCGTTCGCCTGCGCGCTGACGCGGCAGACGGGTTCGACCGATATCGCGCTGGCCGCAGCCGCATCGAGCGGGGCCCAAGGGTTCGAGGTGGTCGACGGGCCGGCCGGGGCGCTGCGCGTGGTGATCGATCAGGCGTCGCTGGCCGGGGTCGGGGACACGACCGGGGATTTCACGCTGTTCGGCGACCTGCTGGGCACGCCGGGCGGCGGGACGGCGAAGTTCGCTGGAGATCTGCGGCTCAATGTCACCGATGCCGGGGTCGATTTCCCGGGCGGCGATTACAGCGTCGTGGTGGCGGGATCGGCAGCGGTCCTGGTCCAGCAGTTGCAGCCGCTGGTGGATGAGGCGGCGGGCCATGCCGCCACCGCCGCCGGGCTGGTGGCGCAGGCGAGCGGGCTGGCCGACCCGGCTAACGCTCATCCGGTGTTCGGGCATCTGGTCGGCCAACCGAAAATGTACGGGGGCGACCCGGCGAAGTTCTATTATCTCGAGCGCCTCTATTTCACGTTCGACAATAACAGCGACGGTAAAGCGGACACGCTGCGGATCGACGTGTGGGCAGCGGACGATGCCGCGGGGACGGGCGGCGCGCTGGTCGCGCAGCTTGGCGAACCGGGCGCAGGGCGTAGCGGCGTGCAAATGGTCACGATCCCGCCTTTCGGCGGCTCTGGCGTCACGATCGAACTGCCGCTCGACTTCGGCGACGGTTCGCCGTGGGGCCAAGCCATATTTTCGGCAGGCACGTTTGCCAATGCGGGCCTATCCAACAAGGCAATTATCGACACGCAGAACTGGAAAGACAGCGTAACGCGCGTAGTCGCGACTGCGCTGGCGGTGGAGGATCGCCGCGATGAAGGTCCTTGGTATCACACCGTGCGCGATGAGCAGCTGCGCGACGATATCGTGTTTGCTCGCGGCTGGTTCACGCAGGACGGGCATCGCTACGGCATCTCGTCAATCGAGCTGGCCGACTTTAGTGTCCCGCTTGGGTATCACCGGGCAAACATTACGATCCGTGACTTTACGACTGGCGCTGACGTGTCGCAGGGCGGGCAGATTTTCTACGATGATCCGACTGGAGAAGAGCACTGGATTATCTGCTCGAAAGGAACGATGCCGCACTACACCGGCAAAATCTTCCTTGTTAAAATCGGTGCGAACGCGACTTGGCTTCCAGCCCCCGCTCGCACCTTCACGCTCTACGGCCAAGCAGGCTTCCGCGATGAAGTGTGCGCCAGCGCCAATGAGGTCGAGAGCTTCGTTTCGAACCCGCCGCTCGTGGATGAAGAAATCAAAATCGGCGCCGGTGGAGACTTTGCCACGCTGACCGCCGCGCACAACGCGCAATATAACGAAGCCTTCAACACCCAGGTGGAGGACAGCAAGAACGGCGTCTATCCGAATGCGAACGCTGGCTACGGGCGCAAGCTCGGCTTCTATCTGCCCGATCCCGGCCACCGCGAGGAAGTGAGCGCGCTACGCAACATTCCGTTCTCGGTCCGACGGGGCAGCGGTCCATTCAGCACCTATTTCAGCAACCGCGAAGCGGGCAAACGGCTGTTCGAAACGACGTATTCGGTCTGGAATATCGATTTTGCGGCCGAGCAATTCGTCAACGAATATCTCGACCACATCGACAATTTCAATGCGCTATCGAAGCTCGCCGAAGCGGGCGATCCGGTGCAGAACTTCCGGATCTTGCAGGGCTTCCTGCGGGTCTGGTATCGCGCGCACGGTGCCGATGCGAGCCAAGGTGCGCCCTCCTGCATCGGCGAAGGCATTTCGAGCTGGCAGACGCAGCGCTTCATCGCCAGCGTGTTCGAGCAGGTGAGCGGGCAACCGATCCCGGCCATCTTCCTGCACAACACGCCGAACATGCACCGCGGCGGGATCGTCAGCTTCGAGCAGGGCACGGTCGTGAGCAACGGCGGCGTCAGCCGCGCGCTGCAGCTGATGAGTTCGTTCGGCCAGAGCACCCGGACAGAGATCCAGGTGGACGCCAGCTGCCACATTGAAGGCGGCATTCTCGGCAATGTCCTCGTCGCCGACGCCGACCCGCTGATGCCCGCGCGCGCGCGGGACCGCTGGGCGTACGAGGTGCGTGGACGTTTGACCGATCCCGGCGGCGGGGCGCTCGACATCTTCGTGGACGATCCCAAAATGCGCGTGCTGACGCTGGATCCCGGCACCACGATCACCACCGCATCGGGCGTGGCCACGGCGCTGTTCGGCTACGGCTACGATAGCGCGACCGGGCGCGGCGAAGCGCTGACGCTCGACGGATCGACCCAGGCGCTGGCGACCAAGCTGGCAGGTCTGCAGGGCGCGGCGATGTCGATATCGCGCGTAGGCGTCACCCCGGAAGCGATCACGATTGGGGATTACACGGGCATGGCGGAGGGCGCGATCCTCGCCGCGCTCAACGCGCAGCTGGCGAACTTCCTAATCGGTGCGGTGCGGATCGATGGCGAGATCGGAGTGGTGAGCTGATGACCGATCGCAGCATGGGCGACGAAGCGCAGCTGACGACCATCAGCAACCAATTGTTCGACGTCTGGGAAGCCCGGCAAGCTGCCAAGCAAAGCAAGCTTCGCGGTTCGTGGCCCGCATGGGCGGCGTTCGGCCTCTCGATCGGTGCGATCGTGTGGGCGGGCGGAAGCCACCAGCGGCAGATCGCGGACAATACCCGCCGGATCGAAGCGGTGGAGGACGACCAGCGGAAGAATACGACCGATGGGCAGAAGGTGCTCGAGCGCCTGGCCTCGATCGAGGCGAAGCTGGATCTGATAACCGAGGAGCGCAAACGATGAAATTACCGATACTCGACCGGCTGAAGAGCCGCGTCGTCGACGATTGGCGCGATTGGTGGAAATTGTGGAGCGTGCGCCTGAACGCGCTGGGCCTGGCGATCATGGGATGGGTCGCGTTCGACCCGGTGCCGATCCTCTACGTCTGGAACCTGCTGCCGCGTGAGGTCCGCGTGCTGTTGCCGGCGGCTCCGCTCGCGGTCATCGGCGCGACCCTGTTCGCGCTCTCGATGAGCGCCAAACTGGTTAAGCAACGCAAGCTGGAGAAGCCGCGTGACCGATAGACCGCCCGAAGCGCCCGCAATGGGCAAGAAAAGCGTGGCCGCTATCGCGCTCGCCGCGATGCTGGCGGTCGCAACGCCGTTCGTCGCCCAGTGGGAAGGCAAGCGCAACGATCCCTACATCGACGCGGTCGGTGTGAAGACCGTCTGCTATGGCGAGACGCGGGTGCAGATGCGCCGCTACAGCGACACCGAATGCCTGGTGATGTTGAACGCGGGCGTCGAGGAATTCGCACTCGCGGTCGCCAAGGCAGCGCCGGGGATCGAAGCGAGCCCATACGAATGGGCCGCGCACACCAGCCTCGCTTACAATATCGGGGTCTCCGGCTATCGCGGATCAAGCGTGCGGAGGCTGTTCGTCGCGGGCGACCGGGTCGGCGCGTGCCGGTTCATGCGCCGCTACAAATTCGGTGGCGGCCGGGTGATCACCGGCCTCGTCAATCGCCGCGAGGGCGAAGGTAGCCGCGTGGGCGAATACGAGCTGTGCCTGGTCGGCGCGGTGCAGGCGTCGTGAAGCTGCCGGGCTGGACCAGTGCCCAGATGGCGGTGGGCGGATTGCGCGCGGCGTTGATCGGGCTGGCGTTCCTGATCGCGGTGAGCGTGGGCGTGGTGCAGAGCGTGCGGCTCAACGGCTTCCACTTCTGGCCCGTCTCGATCACCGGGTGGATCGCGACGGCTGAGACCCGCGCCGAGGAGCGCGATGCCGAGCGCGCCGCTCACCAGGCATCCAAGGACGATTACCGCGCGGCGCAAATCGAGGCGGCGCGGCGCGAAGCCGCGCGGCTCGCCAGCGTGCGTGCGCAGCAGGAGGAGATTACCGATGCGATCGAAGTGGATTACCGTGCCGATCTTGCCGCTCTTGGCGCTCGCGCCGAGCGGCTGCGGCAAGAGCTACGAACCCGAGCCGAGCCTGCCCGTGCGGGCGGAGATCTCGCAATGTCCCGCCCCGGCAGTGCCGCCGAAGGAATTGCTCGAGCGCCCGGCGATCGTGGATTTCCTGCCAGCGGAGATGGGCGCCGAGGCGCAGAGCCAGGACAAGACGCGCGGGCCGGAGGCGCATTCGGCCGCAGCGACGAAGAGCAGCTCGAGCGCGATATCGTCGCCACCAGGCAAGCGCTCCAGCTCGAGGCGCTGATCGACTGGGTGGAGCGGCAAGGGCGGATCGATCCGAACGCGGAATTGGCGGAACGCTAGACCGGGCCTCAGGGCAGGCTGCCGACCAGCAGCCACGCCCAGAAGGCGAGACACGCCGCGGCGACGGCGATGGTAGCCAGACGGCGGCTCACGCATCCTCCTGGCGATCCTGCGCCTGCCAGGCGACGATATCCATCGGCGCGGGGCGATTCCCTTGCCAGCGCCACAGGCTGCCGCCTTCGAACAGATCCCAATGCTCGGCCCGGTGCACGCCGGCGCGGAGCTTCGTGCCGCTGCGCAAGAGCAGGGCCGGGCGATCGGTAAGCGAGACCGGGCAATGGCCGCCATCGTGGCGGTTCCAGCCGGGCTCAAGCGGCGCGTCGTCTGGCAGCAGGCGGGGGCGGGAAGAGCGGCGCGGCATGGCTGTGTCCAAAGTGGGGGTATCGGCGGGGGTATCGCCGATTGCGCGCCGGTGCAAATACGGCGGTTTCCTGCGGGTTGCATGGGGAACCGGCGCGGAGGGATTATCCGCGT
>PPFU01011209.1_pt1 | contig 11550 bp, 11 predicted proteins | sample 1535991 | NCBI WGS metagenome assembly PPFU01 (sample SAMN04901290, study PRJNA319586) | Hypolithon metagenome, whole genome shotgun sequencing project. | isolation source: Antarctic Hypolithon | place: Antarctica: Miers Valley | collected 2014 | reverse complement strand
CGGCGCGGCCGCCGCGGCCTGGGCGGCGGCCTGCTGCGCCCGGCGCTCCGCGATCTGCTCCAGCCGCTGCTCGGCGGCGGCGGCTTCGCGCGCCGCGGCCTCGCGCCGGCGACGGATGTCGGCCAGCTGCTTCTGCCGCTCCTGCTCCATCTCCGACAGGCGGCGCCGGCGCTCCGCCTCGGCCTGGCGCTCGCGCTCGGTGAGGTCGATCTGTTCCTGGCGGCGGCGCTCCTCCTGCTCGCGCGCCGCGGTCTCGCGCGAGATCGCGTCGCGGCGGGCGGCGTCCTGGTCGACGGTGTCGGGCACCGGCAGCTGCTGTTGCACCTGCGGCTGCGGCGGCGTCGGTGCCTCTTCGGGCACCGGCTCCGGCAGCGGCTGCGGCATCGGCGCGGCCACCTCCTCGTCGGGGATCGGCTCCGGCAGCGGGTCGGGGTCGGGCTGCGGCGCGGGCACCGGGACGGGGTCAGGGCGGTCGGCCAGCGTGCGCTGCATCGCCACCGACAGGTCGCTGGCGTCGATCAGCTCGGCGCTGATCGGCGACCCCGCCGCGGCGGACGGCGCGGAGGTATCGGTCCACCACAGCCCGGCGAACATCAGCGCAAACAACGCCACGTGCAGCAGCAGCGCCAGTCCGACCGCACGCGCGGTCTCGGATGGGGCTTCGCGCATCAGCGCGCGCCGTCCTGCTTCGGGTCGCTCATCAGGCCCACGCGCTCCACGCCCGCGGACTGCAGCAGCACCATCGCGTCCATCACGCGCTGGTAGCTGCTGGCGGCGTCGCCGGCGACGAACACCGGCACCTGCGGGTTGTTGGCGACGATCGCGCGGATGCGCGCGGCCAGGGTCTCCGGGTCCAGCGACTCGTTGCTGCCGGACTCCACGGCGAGGAAGTAGTTGCCGTCGACGTCGACACTGACGATCACCGGGTCCTGGCGCTCCTCGATCGACTTGGCGTTGGACTGCGGCAGCGACACGTCGACGCCCAGGTTCATCAGCGGCGCGGTCACCATGAAGATGATCAGCAGCACCAGCATCACGTCGATGTAGGGCACGACGTTGATCTCGTTCTTCAGCTTGCGGCGCTTGCGGCGGCGGTGGGCGATGGCGGACATGGGAGGCTCGCTGTGCGGGGCGTGGGCCGCGCGGGCGCGCGGCGGCAGGTGACCGGGAGTAACCAGAAAAAAAGCGCGCGGCAAGCGCGCGCGGGGTCAGGGCTCGTCGTGGCCCGACTGGCGCTCGAGGATCGACGAGAACTCGTCGGAGAACGCGTCATAGCGACCGGCGATGCGCTCGGCCTTGGTCGCGTAGCGGTTGTATGCCCACACCGCCGGGATCGCGGCGAAGAGACCCATGGCGGTCGCGATCAGCGCCTCGGAAATACCGGGCGCGACGCTGGCGATGGTCGCCTCCTTGACGTTGGCGAGGCCCTGGAACGCGATCATGATGCCCCACACGGTGCCGAGCAGGCCGACGTAAGGTGCGATCGAGCCGACGTTGGCGAGGAACTCGAGGTTGTGCTCGAGGCTGTCGAGCTCTCGCGAGCTGGCGACGCGCATGCCGCGCTGCGCGCCCTCCAGCTGGGCGCGGCTGTCGGCACCGCGGCGCAGCCGCTGCTTGGAGTACTCGCGGTAGCCGGCCTCGAAGATCGCCTCGATGCCGTCGACGTCGCGGTTGCGCTCGGTCGCCGCGGCGTAGAGCTTCGACATCTCCGCGCCCGACCAGAACTTCTCCTCGAACCGGTCCGCCTCGCGGAACGCCCGGTCGAACAGCCGCTTCTTGCGGATGATGATCACCCACGACGCGACCGATGCGAACAGCAGCAGCAGCATCACCATCTGGACGGGAATGGACGCGTGCAGGATCAGCTGCAGCATGTCGAAGTTGCCCGAGACCGGCTCCGCCAGCATCGCCGGGTCACCGGACAGTGCGCTGCCGGCGACCACGGGATCCTCGGGCAATGCCTCCACGGCGGTGGCCTGCAGCAGGGAAACGGGAACACTCATGCGTCGACTCCAGTGGCGTTGCGCGTCGGCCGGGTCGGCCGCGCGCGGGTGGCGTGCCGGCGGGGCGCCGGCGTGGATCGGCGTGCGGCTGCCGACCCGGTGGTTGGAAGGTTCACGACCGCCGGAGTTCCAGCGGCTTCAGCACCCGGTACAGCGGCTCCGGGATCGCGCGGGGCCGGAAGTCGCCCCCACCCAGCGCGGCGGCGCGCACGTGCGCCGTCACCAGCACCTCGTTGCCGCGCAGCACCTGCTGCGAGAACACCGCGCTCGCGCGGCCGCACTGCGCCAGCGCCACGGTGACATGGAGCATGTCGTCCAGGCGCGCAGGACGCAGGTACGCGATGTCGACGGCACGGATGGCGAACACCAGGTCGTGCGACTCCCGCAGCAGTTCCTGGCCGTACCCCAGCGCGCGCATCCATTCGGTTCGCGCGCGCTCGAGAAAGGCCACGTATTGCGCGTGGTAGACGACGCCACCCGCGTCGGTATCTTCCCAATAGACGCGTGTCGGCCAACTGAACGCGGGCTGGCTGCGCTGCGCGCCTTCGTCCTTCCTGGCGATGGCGCCGGTTGGCGCTGCGGTCGGTTGCATCGGCACTCAGAACAGCGGGTCGGACGGGTTGAGGGCACCGGGCTCGCCCGCGCGCGGCGCGAGGCCGAGGTGGCGGTAGGCCTTGTTCGACGCCATGCGCCCGCGCGCGGTGCGTATCAGGAACCCCTGCTGGATCAGGTACGGCTCGATGACGTCCTCGAGCGTGCCGCGCTCTTCCGACAGCGCGGCCGCGAGCGAGTCGACGCCGACGGGGCCACCGTCGAAGTTCTCGATGATCAGGTGCAGCAGCCGCCGGTCAAGGTCGTCGAAGCCCTCCGGGTCCACGTGCAGCATCGCCATCGCGTCGCGGGCGACGTCGGGGTCGATGTGCCCGCCGGCGCGCACCTGGGCGAAGTCGCGCACCCGGCGCAGCAGCCGGTTGGCGATGCGCGGCGTGCCGCGCGAGCGCCGGGCGATCTCGCCGGCACCTTCCGGGGCGCAGTCGATCCCCAGGACCTGCGCGGAGCGACGGACGATGCGGGTGAGCTCCTCGGCGCTGTAGAACTCGAGCCGCTGGACGATGCCGAAGCGGTCGCGCAGGGGCGCGGTCAGCAGGCCGGCGCGGGTGGTGGCGCCGATGAGGGTGAACGGCGGCAGGTCGATCTTGATCGAGCGCGCGGCGGGGCCGTCGCCGATCATGATGTCGAGCTGGAAATCCTCCATCGCCGGGTAGAGCACTTCTTCGACGACCGGCGACAGGCGGTGGATCTCGTCGATGAAGAGGACGTCGTGCGGCTGCAGGTTGGTGAGCAGCGCGGCCAGGTCGCCGGCCTTTTCGATCACGGGGCCCGAGGTCATGCGCAGGTTGACGCCGAGCTCGTTGGCGATGACGTGGCTCAGGGTGGTCTTGCCGAGGCCCGGCGGGCCGAAGATCAGCACGTGGTCCATCGCCTCGCCGCGGCCGCGCGCGGCCTCGATATAGATCGACAGCTGGTCGCGGACCGGCTGCTGGCCGAGGTAGTCGGCCAGCCGCTTGGGCCGGATGCTGGCCTCCACGGCGTCGTCTTCCCGGGTCGCGTCGGCGGCGACGATGCGCTCTGCAGTCATCCGGCTATGGTCGCATGCTGCCGCGCGGAAGCGGCTTCGGGGGATGGCGCGAGGGAGGCCGGTGTCGGTGTGCTGCTCTGCCGCTGCGTCCCTTCGTCCCTCCATTCGGTCAGAGCCAGAGTCAGAGCCGGCGCAGCTTCGGCGATTTACGCGAGGGAGGCCGGCGCCGGGGTGCTGCTCCGCCTCCTAGATGATTGACGTGGCTTCGGATGATTAACCCGATGCGCAAGCGCGTGCATGCTTCGCTAGCGCTTGGTCAGAAAGAAAGCAGTGAACCTGTCGATGTCACCGCGCCGCGCTGGGGTGCGGGGGTGTCGCGTAAAGGGCACATGGATGTGCCCGCCGGCGAGTTGGCCATGGATGGCCAACCGAGCCGGGTAGCGATACCCCCGGACCCCGGCACGATGGCCCGAAGCCCGGGCCTTGGCCTTTGCGTACGCCCGCCCGCCCGAGCGCTCGCGCTGGCCTTCGATTCTTCGCGCGTCAGCCCGCCGGCGAACACGCCTCCGCCGCCAGCGCGAAAGAGTGCATGCGCGCGGCATGGTCGAAGATGTTGGCGGTCAGCAGCAGCTCGTCCGGCTGGTGTAGGGCAGTTGAAGGCAGCGATGCCGTCGCGGACGGTTACAGGGTCGCCGACCACGGCGCACGCCAGCGCCTGCGCGACCATCGCTTTCTCATGCGGCTGCCAGTAAGCCTCGATGTCATCGATCGGCGGCGGGATCAGCCCCGGCTGGCCGCGGCGCAGGCGCACGAAGCTCTGCTGCTGGGTCGTGAACAGCCGCTCCGCCTCGCGCGTGGTGTCGGCGGCAACCACGTTGAGGCCCAGCATCGCGTATGGCGACGCCAGCCGCGCCGACGGGCGGAAGTCGCGCCGATACAGCGCCAGTGCCTCGTCCATCGCCGCCGGCGCGAAATGCGAGGCGAACGCAAAGGGCAGCCCCATTGCCGCCGCCAGCTGCGCGCTGAACAGACTCGAGCCCAGCAGCCATACCGGCACCTCAAGGCCGCCGCCTGGCACCGCCTGCACCGGCTGGCCGGGCTGCACCGGACCGAAGTAGCGCAGCAGCTCGGCGACGTCCTGGGGGAAGCTGTCGGCGCCGTCGAAATACCGGCGCAGCGCACGCGCCGTGGCCTGGTCGGTGCCGGGCGCGCGGCCGAGGCCGAGGTCGATGCGGTCCGGGTACAGCGACGCCAGCGTGCCGAACTGCTCGGCCACCTGCAGCGGCGCGTGGTTGGGCAGCATGATGCCGCCGGCGCCGACGCGGATGGTCGACGTGCCGCCAGCGACGTGCCCAACCAGCACAGCGGTCGCGGCGCTGGCGATGCCGGGCATGTTGTGGTGCTCGGCGAGCCAGTAGCGGTGGTAGCCGAGGGCCTCGGCGTAGCGCGCGAGGTCGCGCGCGTTGGCGAACGCCTCCCGCGGCGTGCTGCCTTCGGTGACTGGGGCGAGGTCGAGCAGGGAATACGGGATCATGGGCTGGCCTGGCGTGCGGACTCTCCACGACATGGGGACGCCCTCCCCTGCCTGCACCCGCTGTGTCGGGGCCACGGACTCGAAACCCGCGCCGTCAGATCTCGACCTGCGTCCCCAGCTCCACCAGCCGGTTGCCGGGGATCCGGAAGAAGCCGGTCACCGGCGCGGCATTGCGGTGCATCAGCGCGAACAGCTTGTCGCGCCACACCGGCATGCCGTGGTGGGCCATCGCCACGATGGTTTCGCGGCTGGCGAAGTAGGTCGTGTCCATCGGATCGAAGTAGATGCCGCCCTGGTCGCAGCTCGCCATCAGCGCCAGCGGCACGTCGGGCGTCTCCATGAAGCCGAAGCGGATCGTCACGCGGTGGAACTCGTCGCCGATCGCCTCGATCTTCAGCCGTCGCTGCGAGTACGGCACGGTCAGCGTCTGCACGGTGAGGAACACGTTGCGCTCGTGCAGCACCTTGTTGTGCTTGAGGTTGTGCAGCAGCGCGTGCGGGACCACGCCCGGGTCGCTGGTCAGGAACACCGCGGTGCCCGGCACCCGCACCGGCGGCGCCAGCATCAGCCCGGGGATGAAAGTGTCGAGGCGGATGCCGTCCTTCTGGATTTCGTCGTGCAGCAGCTGGCGTCCGCGCCGCCACGTGCGCAGCAGCGTGAACAGCACGATGCCCAGCACCACCGGGAACCACCCGCCCTGCAGGATCTTGGCGCCGTTGGCGATCACGAACCCGATGTCGAGCACCAGAAACACGACACACAGCGGCAGCACCCAGCGCCGCCAGCGAGGCCACAGCGCGCGCGCCACGATCGCCAGCAGCAGGGTGTCTATCAGCATCGTCATCGACACCGAGATGCCGTACGCGGTCGCCAGCGCGGTCGAGGTGCGGAAGCCCAGCACCAGCGCGATGACGATCAGCATCATCGACCAGTTGATCGCGGGGATGTAGATCTGGCCGATGGTCGCGCTGGAGGTGTGGCGGATGGTCATGCGCGGGATGTAGCCCAGCTGCATCGCCTGCCGCGCCACCGAGAACCCGCCGGTGATCACGGCCTGCGAGGCGATGACGGTGGCCGCCGTGGCGAGCACGATCATCGGCCAGCGCCCCCATTCCGGCACACCGATGTAGAACGGGTTCTGGATCGCGGTCGGGTCTTCGAGCACCAGCGCGCCCTGGCCGAGGTAGTTGAGCATCAGCGACGGCAGCACGAAGAAGTACCACGCGATGCGGATCGGCCTGGCGCCGAAGTGGCCCATGTCGGTGTAGATCGCCTCGCCGCCGGTCACCGCCAGCACGACCGCGCCAAGGATGAAGATGCCACCCCAGCTGTAGTCGACGAAGAAGCGCATCGCCCAGACCGGGTTGACGGCGTTCAGCACCTCGGGCTCGTGCAGGATGTTGAACACGCCCAGCACGGCCAGCGCCAGGAACCACACCACGGTGATCGGCCCGAAGATGCGCCCGACCTTGGCGGTGCCGTAGCGCTGGGTGGCGAACAGCGTCACCAGTACCACCACTGTGACCGGCACGATCCAGCTGCTGAGCTGCGGCGCCACCACCTCCAGCCCTTCCACCGCCGACAGCACCGAGATCGCCGGGGTGATGACGCCGTCGCCGAAGAATAGGGACGCGCCGAGCACGCCGAGGATGCCGACCAGGTAGTTGGACCGCGATCCCTCCGGCAGGCAGCGCTGGGCCAGCGCCATCAGCGCCATGATTCCGCCTTCGCCTTCGTTGTCGGCGCGCATGATGATGGTCACGTACTTCAGCGTGACCACCAGCATTAGCGACCAGAACACCATCGACAGCAGCCCGAGCACGGTGTCGTGGTTGGCGACCAGCCCGTAGTGCGGCGAGAACGCCTCGCGGATGGTGTACAGCGGGCTGGTACCGATGTCGCCGAAGACCACGCCCACGGCGCCGACCGCGAGCCCGAACAGGCCGACCTGGCCATGGCCCTGCCCGACGCCGCCACCCTTGCCGGCGGGGGGCGTCGCGGCGGGGGGCGTGCCCTGTTGCGAAGTGCTCATGTCGATCCGTGGGGTGGTGGGTACCGCGCGCTCAGCGCAGCGCGGCCTGCAGCGCCTTGCGGATGATGGACTCCGCCGCATCGCCGTCCGTGAACGCTGCGCGCGCCATGCGCTGTGCATCGGCGGGCTTGTAGCCCAGCTGCTGCAGCGCCACGACGGCCTCGGAGAACGGATCCGCCGGGGCCCCGGGGGACGCGTCGCCGATCACCATCACGCCGTCGCCGTAGGCGCCGGCGGTGCGGTCGCGCAGCTCCACCACCATGCGCTCGGCGGTCTTCTTGCCGATGCCGGGGATCCGGGTCAGCGCGGCGACGTCGCCCACCTGCACCAGCCGCGCGAACGCGTCGACGCTGGTGCCCGACAGCACCGCCAGCGCGATCTTCGCGCCGATGCCGCTGACCCGCTGCACGTCGCGGAACAGCCGGCGCTCGGCGTCGCGCAGGAACCCGTACAGCGACACGCTGTCCTCCTTCTGCGCGTGATGGGTGAACAGCGACACCTCGCGGCCGACGTCGGGCAGGTCGTAGAAGGTGCTCATCGGCGCCTCCAGCTCGTAGCCCACGCCCTGCACGTCGACCACCAGCCACGGCGGCTGCTTGTGCACCAGGATCCCGCGCAGGCGCCCGATCATCGTGTCTTCTCCCGTCCCGTCGTGGTGGTCACTTGCGGCTCCAGGCCTGGCGTACGTCGACGCCCAGCCGCTCGGCGCTGGCGCGGACGTGGGCGTGGGTGATCGCCAGCGCCAGCGCGTCGGCGGCGTCGGCCTGCAGCCTGCCCTTCAGGCCCAGCAGCAGCCCCACCATCGCCTGCACCTGCAGCTTGTCTGCGCTGCCCTTGCCGACGACCGCCAGCTTGACCTCGGTCGCGGCGTATTCGTGCACAGGCAGGTCGCGGCTGACGACGGCGCAGATCGCGGCGCCGCGCGCCTGCCCGAGCTTCAGCGCCGAATCGGGGTTGCGGGCCATGAACACGCGCTCGATCGCGACCTCGTCAGGGCGGTGCTCGTCGATCAGTCCCCACAGCCCGTGCAGCAGCTTCTTCAGCCGCAGCGCGAAGTCGCCGGCGCCGCCTCCGGCCGCGCCGGTCAACAGGTGCAGCGGCGCATGGAAGACGTGGCTGGTCCGCCCGGCGCCGTCGACGTCGATGATGCCGACCCCGGTGCGCTGCGAACCGGGGTCGATGCCGAGGATGCGGGTCACGGGCGCGGCGTCAGCCGTACGCGTCGGCGCCGGGCGCGGCGTTGCTGTGCACCGACTGGACGTCGTCGAGCTCCTGCAGCCAGTCGAGCAGCTTGACCACCTGCGTGGCCACGTCGCCCTTGACCGCGATATCGTTGTCGGCGCGCATCGTGACCTCGGCGATCGCCGGCACATGCCCGGCGGCCGCCATCGCGTCGCGCACCTGCGCGAAGGCGTCCGGCGCGGTCAGCACGTCGATCGCGCCGTCGTCGGGGTACACCACCACGTCGTCGGCACCGGCCTCGATCGCGGCTTCTGTCACCGCCTCCTCGTCGGCACCGGCGTCGAAGCTCAGCACCCCGAGCTTGCGGAACATGAAGGCGACCGAGCCCTCGGTGCCGAGGTTGCCGCCGAACTTGCCGAACGCGTGGCGCACGTCGGCGACGGTGCGCACCTTGTTGTCGGTCAGGCAGTCGACGATCACCGCGACCCCGCCCGGGGCGTACCCTTCGTAGCGGATCTCCTCGTATTCCACGCCCTCGAGCTCGCCGGTCGCCTTCTTCAGCGCGCGCTCGATCACGTCCTTGGTCATGTTGGCCGACAGGCCCTTGTCGATTGCCGTGCGCAGCCGTGGGTTGGTCGCCGGATCGCCGCCGCCGGCGCGGGCCGCAACGCCGATCTCGCGGATGATCTTGGTGAAGATCCTGCCGCGCTTGGCGTCCTCGGCGTTCTTGCGTGCCTCGATGGAAGGACCTCTGCCCATGGACCCCGGTGACCCCGTGCTGCCGAAAGCGGAATTTTAGCGTATCCGCCGCACCGTCCGGCCGCACCCCGGGCACATCAGGCGCCCACCGCGCCGGGATGCAGGAACCGGCCCTCGCGGATGAACCGCGCCGCCTGCGCCGCCGCCGCGCGCGAGAACACCAGCCCGCTGTGGCTGGCGGCGACCACGCAATGGTCGGCCAGCCCCGGCAGCCGCGTCTCCTCCACCGCGACGGTGCCGTCGCAGTCGCCGTCGAAGCGGCACAGCAGCCGCCCCAGGCCGTGCGGAATGTTGCCGGCGACCACGCCGACCTCGACCCTGCCCTCCCATCGCGCCAGGTCGCGCTGCAGGATCGCGGCGCTGCGGCCGAGCACCGGCGCACCCCAGGCCGCGGCGGCGAGTCGCTGCGCGGTGCGGCTGCCGCGAAGTGGAGAACCCAGGCAGACCACGCGGTGCACCGCCAGGTCCGGCGCCGCGCGCAGCGCCTCCAGCGCCATGATCCCGCCGAGGCTGTGACCCACCACCGCGACCTCGCCCAGCGCGCGCAGCTGCGCGACGATCGCCGGTAAGTTGGCCACGGGGTCGCGCAGCACGCTGTCGTAGCCGATCACCGTCGGCAGCAGCCCCTCGGCGCGCAGCCGCCGGGCCAGGGGCGCCAACCACGCGCGCGCGTTCCAGATGCCGTGCAGCAGCGCGACCCGGGCTGTCACGTCGGGTCGCGCCGCAGGATGTATTCGAGGTCACGGACCCGGCCCACCGGAAACGCGTATTCGCCGACGCGGCGGAAGCCCTGCCGCGCGTAGAAGCGCTGCGCGCCGGGGTTCTCCGACCACACGCCGACCCACAGCTTGCGCGGCGCTGTGCGCTGCAGCCAGTCGACCGCGGCATCGAACAGCCGTCCACCGTAGCCCCCGTTCTGATGGCTGGCGAGTACGTACAGCCGCTTGAGCTCGCCGTCACCGGGCGAAACATCGGCGTGCGGCAGCCCGCAGGGGCCCGCGGCGGCATGCCCCACGGCGAGGCCGTCGTCCTCCAGCAACCACACCGCATATCCCGGCTCCGCCAGGATCACGCGCTGACGGTCGACGTCGTATGCCTCGTCGATGAAGGCCTGCAGGTCGACGTCGTCGTAGCAATGTCCGAAGGCCTCGGTAAACGTCCGCGCGGCCAGCCGCGACACGGTCGCCGCGTCCTCCGGACCCGCGCGACGGATGAGCGGCGCCGGCATCGCCGCGCCCCTACCCCGCCGCCGTCTTCTGCCGCACCGACACGTGCACTTCGGCCAGCTGCGCGTCCGCGATCGGCGACGGCGCGCCGGTCATCAGGCACTGCGCGGTCGTGGTCTTGGGGAACGCGATGACGTCGCGGATCGAGTCGGTGCCGGCCATCAGCGCCGCGATGCGGTCGATGCCGAACGCGATGCCGCCGTGCGGCGGCGCGCCGAAGCGCAGCGCGTCGAGCAGGAAGCCAAACTTCTCGCGCGCCTCCTCAGTACCGATGCCCAGCAGCCCGAACACCGCCGACTGCATCGACGAGCGGTGGATGCGGATCGATCCGCCGCCGATCTCGTTGCCGTTGAGCACCAGGTCGTAGCCGCGCGACACCGCGGTGCGCGCGTTGGCCACCAGGTCGGCCTCGTCGTCGACCGCCGGCGCGGTGAACGGGTGGTGCAGCGCGACGTAGCGCTGTGTCTCGTCGTCGTACTCGAACATCGGGAAGTCGGTGACCCACAGCGGCGCCCAGCCGTCCGCGACCAGCCCGAACTCGCGCCCGGCCTTGAGCCGGATCGCGCCCATGAAGTCGCTGACGGTGCCGGCCTTGCCGGCGCCGAACAACACGATGTCGCCGGCGACGGCACCGACGTGGGCCACCAGCGCCTGGAACGCGGCGGCGTCGAAGAACTTCGCGATCGGCGAGCTGACTTCGCCCGTCTCCGCGAGCTTGAGGTAGGCCAGCCCCTTCGCGCCGTACTTCGCCGCGTGCGCGGCGTAGTCGTCGATCTGCTTGCGCGACAGGGACGCGCCGCCCGGGATGCGCAGCGCGCAGACCCGGCCGCCTACGACCCCCGCCCAGTCGGTGAACACCTTGAACCCGCTGCCCCGCACCTGCGCGTCGACGTCGACCAGCTCCAGCGCGATGCGCATGTCCGGCTTGTCGGAGCCGTAGCGGCGGATCGCCTCGGCATGCGTCATGCGTGGGAACTCGGGCGCGAGGGCGACGTCGACCACGTCGCGGAACACGTCGCGGACCATCGCCTCCACCGTGTCCTGCACGTCGCGCTCCGACACCCAGGCGAACTCGATGTCGAGCTGGGTGAACTCCAGCTGGCGGTCGGCGCGCAGGGCTTCGTCGCGGAAGCAGCGCGCGATCTGGTAGTAGCGGTCGAAGCCCGCCACCATCAGGATCTGCTTGAACAGCTGCGGCGACTGCGGCAGCGCGTAGAACTCGCCCGGATGCATCC
>PPFU01009598.1_pt3 | contig 11555 bp, 8 predicted proteins | sample 1535991 | NCBI WGS metagenome assembly PPFU01 (sample SAMN04901290, study PRJNA319586) | Hypolithon metagenome, whole genome shotgun sequencing project. | isolation source: Antarctic Hypolithon | place: Antarctica: Miers Valley | collected 2014 | reverse complement strand
CATAAGAATTCACCATGAGAGAGATGAGTGATAGTAATGGGGTATTCAACACTGCCCGCATGTATCGACAGTTTTGAAGAAACTTTGACCGTTCCGCTCTGCTTAGTTTCGCAACCTTTCTCGTAATATTGATGAAATATATGTCCCGGATAGTAAGCCAACAGATCAATGTCTCGAAAGCGGGATGCTCCCACTTGCCAGCGTACGGCCTTGGATTCGCCGTAACGAGTTCCCATACGAATACCTGAGCTTCGATCAATAGAGAGGACTTCACAGAGAAAAGTTTTACATTTACGGGAAATCCATACTATTGAGAAATTAAGCGTTGCTAAAGCTAAAATCGAGATGAGCAGTACAGCACCCAGCATTAGCCCCCCCGTCAAACCAAGCGATACAAAAAACATTAGGTTGAAGAAGACTGAGATAGAAATTACAACAACAGAGCCAAAAATTAGGCAAGCCGCTGGTACAGGCAATACCTCAGGCTGGATTTTGATGGTGATTTCTAAGCGATTGCGATCGCGATACACGTCAACTCTGCTATTCGCAGGTTTGAGGTGCTGAAAATAACCCTCGCTACCGTCCTTAATCTCCAGCGCCGCCAGCGCTAGTCTGGCTGAGCCGAAGCGATCGCTTACATAAGGGCGCGTCATTCGCGCTAGCCACTCGGTGAATTGGGGTGAAATGCGATCGCCCCCCAACTGAACTTTCCCCTTCACCTGCGGCAGATCGGCAGGGTGCACGCCTGTCGCTAGGTAGATTAGCGTCATTCCCAGGCTGTACAAATCTGAAGCGGGCACAGCCTGCCCCGCAAACTGCTCCAGCGGAATATAGCCATAGCTGCCAACAATAGTAATGGTGCCGCTCTCCTTGCTAGCGACCGTTTGCACCGAGCCAAAATCAACCAGATAAACATTTCCAATGCTGTTGCCAGACCGATTGGCGATCAAAATATTGCTCGGCTTGATATCTCGATGAACAACGCTCGGCATGTTCTCATGGAGATAGCTCAAGATTGTTAGCAACCGCTCGGCAATTTCTATCACCTCAGCTTCCGAAAAGCTTCGTCCTTGCTGTATCGCGGCCTCTAAAGAAATTGCGTCAATGTAGGTTTGCACTAGAACAAAGCTCTGAACGCCATCAATGTCAGCCTCAAAATAATCCTTGTATTTAGGAATGGCCGGATGGTCGAGACTTTTGAGAATTTTGGCTTCTCGTTCAAACAGCTTCAGATCGTTCCACTGAAAAGCCTGACCAAACTGAATGACTTTGACGACAACCGGTTCTTGCGCGTGACTGTCTTGCGCGTGACTGTCTTGCGCGTGACTGTCTCGCGCTAAAAAAGTGCGTCTTCCCGCCTTGTGGCTGAGTTCTTGTCGAAGGCTGTAGCGGTCAAGCAAGCAGGTAGCAGGCTTCATAGAAAATCCCTTGAGACGGTGAAATGACTGAAACAGCGGTGGATCGAGCGCTGAATGCTTTCTGGAATAGATCTGACGGGCGACTACCAGATGGCTAATGTCTAAGTAAAGAATGAGTAAATACTAAGTTAACCACCTCTATTTGTCAACGTAAATGCTAGATAAAGGCTAGGAAAGCATTTTTGCTGTCTATCTATCGACTAACTCAGCTAGGATGATAGGGCTAACGCAGTATCATCATGGCCAAACCTTCTCTAAAAGCATCGCCTCACGGTCAGCAGCTAGCAGGACAGTCGCTGAAGTTGGCTGGCCTGACTAAGAAAAGCCTGAGTGAAGCGGTAGGCTGTAGCCGCCAGCCGGTGACTAATTTCTTTAAGGGGGTGGCCGTTGAGCAGCCTTTGTTTATTGAGCTGTGCGATCGCCTCACCCTCAACTGGCAAGCGATCGCTGGTCTCACCCCCACCGAAACGAAGACGCCTGCCAGCGTGCGGTTCGACTCATCACCTCAAACGACTGATCAGATAGTCCAGCAGCTACGCCAGACTGCCCAGGGCAGCCTGAAAGAGCGCTGCGGCACCATGCGAGTGCTGGATATGTCTCACCCGGTGGGCTTGAGCGATATTTACACGAGCGTCAATATTCTTGAGCAAATTAGTGGCCGTCAGCGGCGTCGCCTGCAAGATTTGATCGCGGAGGTAGAAGCGGAAAACTTTGACCGGCTAGGGTTCGGTCAAATCGAGCAGGCGCGTGTCCCAGCAATGGAGGCGATCGCCCAGTACAAAAAGCTAATCGTGCTGGGCAAACCCGGCGCTGGCAAAACGACCTTCCTGAAGCATCTTGCGGTTCAGTGCATCAAAGGCCAGTTCAAGCCAGATCAGCTGCCTTTGTTTATCAATCTCAAGCAGTTCGCCGAAAATCCAAACCGTCTAAGTCTGATCGCCTTTATCAGCCATCGCCATCTCAAGAGCGAGCTGACTTCTCTAAGCGAGTCGGAGATTGAAGCTCAGCAGCGACTTCTCAAGCAGGTCTTAAAAGCGGGCAGGGCGCTGATCCTATTAGATGGCCTCGATGAAGTCAACCAGGAAGAACATGACCGCGTGCTACGTGAAATTCGGGTTTTGTCTGAGGAGTTTCAGCACAACCAGTTTCTCATGACCTGCCGGATAGCCGCCTGGGAGTATACCTTCGAGCAGTTTACTGAAGTGGAAATTGCCGACTTTGACCCTCAGCAGGTCGCTACTTTTGTCCGGCAGTGGTTTCGCGGTAAAGCGATGCAGCCGCGCACTTTTTTACGCAGCCTTGCCCAGCGGCCTCGCTTGAGTGAGCTGGCGGCGACGCCGCTGCTACTGACGTTGCTGTGCCTCGCTTTTGAAGCTTCGGGCAGTTTTCCAGGCAGTCGCGCAGAGCTTTACCGCGAAGGTATCGAAACGCTCCTGAAGAAATGGGACGCCTCACGGGGCATTCACCGCGACCAGGTTTACCGCAAGCTCTCGGTCAAGCGCAAAGAAGATCTGCTGGGTCAGATTGCGCTGACGACATTTCGGCAGCGCCAGTATTTTCTCAAGCAGTCTCACCTAGAGCAATACATTTCTGACTACATTCGCAATTTACCCGAGGCTAGCGACGACCCCGCCATCCTTCAGATCGACAGCGCCACCATTTTGCACTCGATAGAAGCGCAGCATGGTCTGCTCGTGGAACGTGCCAAGCACTACTATTCGTTTTCTCACTTAACCTTCCATGAGTATTTTGTCGCTCGCGAGCTGGTGTTTAACAGTGCCAATTTAGAAAAAACGATGCGGCAGATAGTTGATGACTACGCGCTCGACTCACAGTGGCGCGAGGTTTTTTTACTGGTAAGTGAACTGCTGCGCGATGCTGATTTGCTGCTCTCGCCTTTGCTACAGCGAATTCAGGCCCTGCTGGCCGGTTCACCTAAGCTGCAGGCTTTTCTCGCTGATATCTCTCAACAGTCTACCCGAGCGAAGTTTGCTCACTGTAAGCCTGCTGCCGTTCGGGCCTTTTTGTTCGACATTGACTTTGATATTGATGAAAATCGTGAAGTGGCGATTCGTCTAGACCAGTCGGCGAACTGGCTGGTCTGTGCGAGCTTTTTGACCCGCATGTTAGAAGGGGTAGATTTGGAGAAAGCGATCGCCATCGTCCAAAGCTACGATCAGCAGGCCACCGACCCCAACCAGCAAATTGCTCAGGCCATTTCCGCCAATGACGCCATGATGATTGCGATCACGATCGCCCTCGATTCCAAACAGCTCAACCCAGGCGAAAGCCGCACCTTGCAAGAACTCATTCATCGCCTTGATCAGTTTGCTGCCGACGATGAGGACATTAAAGAAGTGGCTGACGCCGCCCGCCATGTCGCCAAAGATCGCCACCATATCGGTCGGGGCTGGACGTTTGACGCTGCTGAAAAGCAGTTGCTCAAGCAGTACTACCGGGCCACGCGCCTATTAATAGACTGTCTGTACAGCGACGGCTGTATGCTTGGCCCAAACCGACGGCAGATAATAGAAAATACCTTATTTACCCCGTCTGAAAACCATGCCGATTAGGATCTTTCCACTCCAGGCACAGACTATCGAAGATTGCGGCGACGGCCCTTTTCCGATGCAAATTCGCACCTGGCACCATGAAACCATTGCGCTGCCAAATATAGGCACTCACTACGGCTTTATCTGGCAGGGGCTGGCTCATCTTTGCCGCTCCGGGCAGTCTGAACCCTTCCCGCTGCCAGCAGGCATGTACTTCTCACTCGCCGAAGCCGCGACCATACAGGGTGAAAACGCTGCGGGCATGGTCATTACCTATTTGGCGCATAGAGGCGACTTTCTGCTAGGCGGACCAATCGGCGCATCAGGCCGCTTTGCCTACATCGATGGCGGCACAACCAGCCTTTTGATCTCGCCTTTGGCAGCAGGCGATCCTTGCTTGCACGCGCTGTATATGCCGCCCGAGGTCGATCAGTCGGTGCATAGCCATCCGAGCGATCGCGTCGGCATCGTTACCCAGGGCTTGGGCGAATGCTTTGCCGATGAAGACACTCACCCGCTCACACCCGGCACCCTATTCCACATTCCTCCTAATCAGAAGCATAAGTTTCGCACCTACGCCCAGCCTTTACACCTGGTTGTATTCCACCCCGACAGTGACATCGGGTTCACTCACCGAAACCATCCCATGCTGCGCCGCACGCTGGTCAATAATGTCAGCGCCATGGACTTACCTAACATTCAGACCCCTATGAAAGGATCTGACAGCACTCCTACGCGACGCTATGCCAATTTGTCTCACAGCAATTTTTTCAGCAGTTTCAGCTTCCCTTTATAAGGCGGATAGCGTAAAGGAATATCTAGCCAGTTCGGTTTTTTTAAGACGCTTTTACGATGCGAGAAGGTGTCAAACCCGGCTTCGCCATGAGCTGACCCCATTCCGCTTTGGCCTACTCCGCCAAAGGGTAAATCCTGCATTGTGTAGTGAGTCATCGTTTCGTTGAAGCAGAGACTGCCGGAAGACGTTTGAGCCTGGACTGTCTGCTGCTCGGCGGTGTCGGTCGAAAATAGGTAGAGGGCGAGCGGTTTGGGGCGCTGGTTAATGAAGGTGATCGCCTCCCCCAATTCCCCATAGGTCAACACCGGCAAAATCGGCCCAAAAATCTCTTCCTGCATCGCCTTTACCGTAGGCGGTACCTGATCAATTACCGTCAGTGCCAGGTAGCGAGTGTCCGCGTCGCTTTGCCCGCCGATGACTTTATTCCCCCCAGTCAGGGCATCATCCATCAGTGCCTGTAGTCGTTGAAAATGGCGATCGCTCACAATCCTTCCATAGTCAGGGCTCTTTGCCATGTCTTCCCCAAAAAAGTCGTGGGTGGTTTGGGCGATCGCTGCCAACAGTCTCTCCTTTACAGACTGCTGCACCAGTAAATAATCTGGCGCAATACAGCTCTGTCCCGCATTCAGACATTTGCCCCAAACAATCCGCCTGGCGGCCACGGCAATATCCGCCGCTGCCGTCACAATGCAGGGGCTTTTCCCCCCGAGTTCTAGCGTCACTGGCGTCAACTGTTCAGCCGCTGCCCGCATCACGACCTTGCCAATCGCCGGACTGCCGGTAAAAAAGATATGGTCGAACGATTCTGCCAACAGCGCCTGAGCGATCTGTGCGTCCCCTTCTATAACCGTCACATACTCAGGCGGAAAGGTATTAGCCACTAACTTCGCAACGAGAGCGGAAATATGAGGGGCGATTTCGGAGGGTTTGATCACCGCGCAGTTGCCAGCAGCGATCGCACTCACCAGCGGCCCTACCGCGAGCTGAAACGGATAGTTCCAGGGGCTGATAATCAGCACCACGCCCAAGGGTTCCGGCACGACCTTGCCGCTAGCAGGCTGAAGCACGAGCGGGACACTTGCCCGACGCGGCTTACACCAGCTAGAAAGATGCTTGAGCGCGTAGTCAATGTCGCCCAACACTAGCGCTAGCTCACTGACATACGCCTCTAATTCGCACTTTCCCAAGTCAGCCTTCAGGGCCGCCGAAATCTCATCAGTTGCCGCTGAAATATTGGCCTTGAGCTGCTTGAGCTGACGACGGCGAAAATCGAGCGATCGCGTTTTCCCACCCGCAAAAAACGACCGCTGTGCCTGCAAAACCTGCTGCAAAGATCCTAATTCCTCACAAAATTCAATAGTGAAAAGGAATGGTCAGCAGCGGACTGAGTGCCAAAGAGAGCGGTATCCACTGCCAGGGCGCAATCCCAAACGAAGCTTGGACATTGCTTTCTAGCAACGCATCAACCCGTTGAGCCAACCGGCTGCGCGGCGCGGCGCAGCTAAACCCCGCGCAGACAGCCTCCGTTTCCATTAGGGGGGCTGTGATCACACTCATCAGCGACTCAGCCAGCACGAGCGTATCCACACTGCGAGCCGCCCAGCGATCAGCGCGAACCTCCCGCAGCAACAGCAGCTCTTGCCATAGCGCTTCGGTATAGGGCAGCCAACCTGTCAGCCGCCGCAGTCCGCCCAGCCAAAAAAACCAAAAAGTATCCCGGTAGTGAGCATGGCCAGACTCATGCGCCAACACCGCTTCTAAATGTTCGCTGTCCAGATGGGCCAGCAATCCCTGACTCACCACCAGATCCGATGTCCACAGGCCAATTTGCGCACTAAAAACGGCGGGCACATCCATCACTCGGCCCAGCGTTCTGCCAGTAGGGGTCTCAATCAGCCTTTGAGGATAGCGCCGAACTTCACGGCGGGTCTTAAGTGCCTGCAAACCGAGCTGTATCCAGCGGCCCATGGCGACGATGACAAAGCTCAGAGCAAGTCCGTAACTCAGAAGGCCCTCCCAGGCATAGGCGGTGCTTGTGCCCATGGTGACGACTGCCACTGCTGTTGCTAATAGGAGCAGCGGCGGGACGACAAAGGCAAGCAGCGCTCGGTGCCACCGCAGTTGCCAGCGATCGCTCTGGTCGGTCGGTCGGCCCAAAAACCGGCAGCTAATGGCGATCACCCCCGCTAGCCCAATCATCTGTAGGTGCATCATGGTGCTTGCTCCCTGGCTTGACGAGCGGTCTGAATTTTTTGAGCGATCGCCTCGATCTGAGCCAGACTATCATCGTCAAGCGTATCGGCAAACGCCGCCACGATGTCTGGGCTACCAACTGCTAAGAATCGATGTAGCCGCTCGTGCGCTTTCAAAATCTCGGCCTGCTGAGGGGAGATGAGCGATCGCCATACATGCACCCGTTCTCTGTGGTCGCTTGCGACCCATCCTTTTTTGGCTAGCCTTTTAAGCACCGTCGAAACCGAAGAATACGTCAGTTCTCGGTCGATGTCTGCCAAAATATGCCGATGGATAGCCGTCGCGGAAGTTGGCTCCATCTGCCACAAAATCTCGACGATTTCAGCTTCGAGCGGTCCTAGCGACAGCGTCTTAGGCTGATAAGGCGGAAGAGGAGCCATGTCAGTTACTACGTAGAATCTGCCTTAAACTCTATCACTAAACTCAAGCCTGAATGCACAGCCGAAAAAAGCCCCCCGTCCGAGGGGGAGCTTGTGCCTCGGAAGTTGAATGAGATACTTAGTCGGTGTCTGAAGGCGTCTTACACGCCTACAGCAGCAAACTTCTCGGTGGCCGCTTTCAGCGCTACAGCTTTGTCGGTTTTTTCCCACGGCAGGTCAATATCAGTACGGCCAAAGTGACCATAGGCAGCCACCTCCTGGTAAAAGCGACCCTGACGTTCGGCAGGAAGCCCCTGGAGATTGAAAGTATCAATAATACCGGCTGGCCTTAGCTCGAAATGCTCTTTTACCAGCTCCAACAGCTTTTCATCCGGTACAGTCCCCGTCCCAAAGGTCTCTACAAAAATACTCACCGGGCGGGCCACCCCGATCGCATAGCTCAACTGCACTTCACATTTATCGGCGAGACCTGCCGCCACAATATTTTTGGCGACGTACCGACAGGCGTAGGCAGCGCTGCGATCCACTTTGGTCGGATCTTTCCCAGAAAAAGCACCGCCCCCATGACGAGAATAGCCGCCGTAGGTATCGACAATAATTTTGCGGCCAGTTAAGCCAGAGTCACCCTGCGGCCCGCCGATGACAAACTTACCCGTCGGGTTCACCAGCAGGCGAGTACGCTCGTCCGGCTGAATCTCTAGTCCGGCAAACACTGGCAGTACAACCGCTTGCCAGAGGTCAGCTTTAATTTTGGCCTGAACATCTTCGTTATTAGTCAGCTCACCGATGTTTTCAGTGTGTTGGGTAGAAATGAGCACAGTGTCAATTCCCACCGGGCGACCGTCTTCGTACTCGACCGTTACCTGCGTTTTACCGTCCGGGCCTAGGTAGGGTAGCCGCCCATTTTTTCTCACCACCGAAAGCTGTCTGGCAATCCGATGCGCCAGACTGATGGGTAGCGGCATCAGCTCAGGCGTCTCATTACAGGCAAAGCCAAACATAATCCCCTGGTCACCGGCCCCAATCGCGTCCCAGCGCTCATCACTGGTCTGCGTCTCTTGGGCAGCGTCTACGCCCTGGGCAATGTCAGACGACTGCTCGTCCAAGGCGATCAGCACAGAGCAGCTATCAGATGAAAATCCGTTGTTGGTAGGATCTGTGTAGCCTATTTCGGCAATCTTTTTACGAACCACATCGACAAAGTTTACCTTTGCCTGCGATGAGATTTCGCCCGTGACCAAGACTAATCCCGTATTGACCACCACCTCGGCAGCCACTCGGCTACTGGGATCTAGCGCCAGCATCGTGTCTAAAATTGTGTCAGAAATCTGATCGCAAATCTTATCAGGATGCCCCTCTGTAACCGACTCCGATGTAAACAGGTAGCGACGAGACAAAAGCCAATCCTCCATTCACCTTCATTCATAATGTTCACTCAGCCTACAGGGTAATTTGTTAGTTCGCAGCACCTGAGTACAGGTCAGTAGCCTAACAAATTGCCCTGTTTACGAGTATTCACTAATTTTCAGTATGCACCAATCGAAAGGACTCATACAGATCTAACCGAAAATTTCAACTTGCGAGAGCGCTTCGACACTCACGATGTCTGAACTGAACTGAGGCGATCGCTGCCAACCTCCCGTCAGGCCAACGAAGCCCGCAGCCCCTTGCCGTGCCAAGGCAGCATCAGCAGCAGAGTCTCCGATCACTAGAATGCTAGCCAAAGGGACTGCCAACACTTCGCAGACAAACTGCAAAAAGTCAGGATGGGTTTTGGGTAGCACCGACGAGCTGACCCCACAGTACCAGCTAATTTCTGTGAGGGCATAGTACTTGACAAAGGCAGCGACTTCAAGATGATCGTCCGAAGAGACGATGCCCAGCGTTGCACCGGCAGAGTTTAGCTGCTGGAGTAGCTGCGCTGCGCCTGACAGAAGGGGCGTCTGAGTTACCTTGCAAGGCAGCGCGGACTCAGCTTGCTTGAAGGCGCTTGTGACGATATTAAGAGCTGTCACCCAGCCTATCCCTGTCGCAGTTACGTAGGCGGCTGCGGCAATTTCATTTTGCTCGCGGCTACCGACAGCTAATAGCCCCGCTGCATCGATCTGGCCATGTTGCAAGCCAAAGGCCGACAGTAAAGCAGAGTGAATGCCAGGTACTTGAGCGACTGTAAAGTGCGATCGCATCTCCCCTAGCTTCTTCAAGTAGGTTTCCACAGCTGCGAGCGTGCCATCTTTATCAAACAGCACCGCCTGAATATTCTCAAAAGTCTGGTGCTTGCACCGAATCGTTACCATTCGGATTGCTCCGCCTTCTCGGGAAAGAGTTAAAGACGACCGGAATTAAGATAAAAAAGGGAAAGACTAACGCTCCTCTCCCTCAGCGCTAACTTGGGCTGTGTTCGGCACTTGCACCGATGCCAACTTTAGCCCTGTAAAGGGGCAAAGGGGCTACTCAGCTGTTGCCAACTCCTCTTCTACTACATAGTCGGCTTCGTCCCCAGCGTCTGCTGCCGTTTCGCCCATCGCCTTCTGCCTGAGCTGTTCGCGATAGCGCTCAGCCATTTCTTCAGCTTTGTCATAAACCAGATCGGGATTTTTCACCATATCGCCCGGTTCAGGCTCTAGCTGCTTGGTAGACAAAGAAATCCGACCGCGCTCTGCATCGAGGTCGATAATCATGACCTTAATTTCGTCGTTCACATTGAGCACCGAGTTAGGCGTATCAATATGGTCGTGAGAAATTTCGGAAATGTGAAGCAATCCGCTGACGCCACCTATATCAATAAATGCGCCGTATGGCTTAAGGCCACGAACCGTGCCAATGACGACTTCGCTAACCTGCAAGCCATTCATTTTCCGTTCGACGAGCGCTCGGCGATGACTCAAGACCAAACGGTTACGCTCTTCGTCCACTTCCAAAAACTTCAAAGGTAGCTCTTCGCCAACCAAGTCTTCCTTTGGCTGGCGGGTGCTGATATGCGAGCCTGGAATAAACCCGCGCAGCCCTTCGATTCGCACTAGCGCACCGCCGCGATTGGTGGCAAAGACAATCGAGCGGACAGTAGCATCTTCCTGCTGAAGCTGACGCACGCGCTCCCAAGCCCGCATGTACTCGATTCTGCGGATAGAAAGCGTGAGCTGACCGTCTTCATTATCGTCAGTGAGAATGAAGAATTCGCGAGTTTCGTTAGACTGTAAAACCTCTTCAGCGCCTTCGACCCGGTTGATAGACATCTCCTGAATCGGGAGATACGCTGCCGTCTTAGCGCCAATATCGATCAGGGCTCCCCGGGGCTCAATGCTAAATACCGTGCCAGGTACAATGTCGCCAGGGTTGAAGTTATAGTCGTATTGGTCTAGGAGGGCGGCAAAGTCGTCATGAGTGAAACCAATATCAGTGCTTTGAGTATCCGGGTTGGCCATGCTTGATGTTTCCTACAGTTTTTCTCCGCGAACGAGTGAACACCTCGCGAGCACGCAGTTCTTAAAGACGGATGTCCGCCAAGAGCGCGCGCGCACCGCTTGTAAAATCTTACTAATTTTAATTGGGAAAGGACTTCAACAGCCTTTGAGGTCTTTGGTCACAAGGATATTAATTGTAGATCAAGAAGCATACAAAAGTCACTCTATTATTGAGCGTTCTATACTATCGTCCCACCTTTTGCCTAACGTCTTATCGCTGATGGACTTACCAATCTTGTATAGAAGTGCCCATCTGTGCCTATACAGAAGCGAGGTGTCCTTCTCCTGACTGGGAAGAAATGTCTGATGGCTGGGGGGGTAGGGTATTTAAGGGCTGATCACTTTTTGCTTTCAGTTGGCTCAGCGCGTTGGTGAAGTCCCGAATCCCTTGAAACTGGCGGTACACAGAGGCAAATCTGACATAGGCAACTTCGCTGACCTGACGCAATCTCGCCAATACGCGCTCACCAATATTCTCGCTAGTGACTTCCCGGATGGCCTGCTGCTGCAATTCAGCTTCAATTTCATCCACGATAACTTCCATCGCATGGCCGCTGACGCCGGTTTTCTCGCAGGCGGTGACAATGCCCCTTAAGAGCTTGGAGCGATCAAATGATTCGCGATCGCCGCCGCGCTTAATCACCGTAATGGGTACATACTCGATCCGCTCATAGGTGGTAAATCGCCGTTCG
>PPFU01008672.1_pt1 | contig 11560 bp, 11 predicted proteins | sample 1535991 | NCBI WGS metagenome assembly PPFU01 (sample SAMN04901290, study PRJNA319586) | Hypolithon metagenome, whole genome shotgun sequencing project. | isolation source: Antarctic Hypolithon | place: Antarctica: Miers Valley | collected 2014 | reverse complement strand
CCCCTCGGCTCCACCAGGTCTTCATGCCCAGAGCCGTACGGGCGATGGTTCTGGGCGGTGCCACTCTCTTATTCGGTGCGTGGGGAATTGTAGAGCGGTTCGGCCGATCGCTTGCCCGGAAACTGATTCCACTGCTCGGCCGCTTGGCCATCGCGGGACCGGTCGGCATGATGCCACCGTCTGAACTTCGCGCGTTGGGCGCGGGTGTGGTTCGCCGTAGAGAGACCGCAAAGCGAAGACGGCGGTCGGATGCCATGTGGCGACGGGAACAGTCGCAAGGAATGGCTGGTTTTGCAGTTGGCGCTGGTCCGTTTGGAAGGCCAGCCGGATCGGCCGCAAGTTAACGGCCGCTCCGTTGGCCGGGCCGCGATTTGGCCGGCGGCGCATGAGGCGAACAGACGATGCATTTTCTCGACCAGGCCAAGATCTATCTCCGCTCGGGCGGTGGCGGGCCGGGGGCGGTGAGCTTCCGGCGCGAAAAGTACATCGAATATGGCGGGCCCGATGGCGGCAATGGCGGCCGCGGTGGCGACATCATCCTGGAGGCGGTGCCCGGGCTCAACACGCTGATTGATTTTCGCTATTCGCAGCATTTCAAGGCGCCGCGCGGCAGTCACGGGATGGGCAAGAACCGCACCGGCAAGGGCGCTGAGGACCTGCTGATCGAAGTGCCCGTGGGCACCCAGGTGCTCGACGAGGAGCGCGAGGCGGTGCTCGCCGATTTTACCGAGGCCGGCCAGCGAGTCGTCCTGCTGCAGGGCGGCATGGGCGGACGCGGCAATGCCAGCTACAAGACCTCCACCAACCGCGCCCCGCGCCAGCACCAGCCGGGCGAGCCGGGCGAGGAGCTGTGGGTGTGGCTGCGGCTGAAGCTGCTGGCGGACGTGGGCCTTGTCGGCCTGCCCAATGCGGGCAAATCGACCTTCATAAACCAGGTCAGCAATGCCGGTGCCAAGGTCGGCGATTATGCCTTCACCACGCTGGTGCCTAAGCTGGGCGTGGTGCGCCACCGGGACCGCGAGTTCGTGCTGGCCGATATCCCCGGCCTGATCGAGGGCGCCGCCGACGGGGCGGGTATCGGCGACCGGTTTCTGGGCCATATCGAGCGCTGCCGGGTGCTGATCCACCTGGTCGACATCTCGGGCACCGATCCGGCCCCGGCGATGCGGGTGATCGAACGCGAGCTGGAGAGCTATGGCGCGGGGCTGGATGAGAAGCCGCGACTGATCGTGCTCAACAAGATCGATCTCGCCGATGCCGAGCTGGCCGAGGGTTTCGCGGCGGAGCTGCGCGCGGCCGGAGCGGAGCGCGTGTTCGCCATTTCGGGTGCGACCGGCGCGGGGGTTCCGGCCCTGCTCGACGCGGCGCTGGCGCATCTGCCCGAGCGGACCGCGACCGAGGGCATTGCGCCCGCCCCGGTGACCGATACGGAGGAGCTGGACGACAAGGAGCCGCGCGCCTGGTCACCACTCGGCTGAGCGCGGCGCAGGGAGGCGGTGCCGTGGCGCCGGTTCCTGCCGGTGATTTCCCCTGCGGCGAATTGGTTCTAAGCGCATCGGCATGACCATCGCGCGCCTCGCCGACCTTGCTGACCCCGCCGCCACGCCGTGTTTGGTGCTGAAGGTGGGATCGGCGTTGCTGGTGGGGCCCGACGGGGCGCCGCGCCGCGAATGGCTTGGCTCGCTGGTGACGGAGATCGCCGCGGCGCAGGCGCGGGGACAGCGGGTGGTGGTGGTCAGCTCGGGTGCGATCGCGCTGGGCGCAGCGCGGCTGGCGCTGGAGAAGGGCGGGCGCGGCAGCCTGGCCGATGCGCAAGCCGCCGCGGCCGTGGGGCAGATCGCGCTGGCGGGCCTGTGGTCAGGCCTGCTCGCGGGCGAGGGGTTGGTGGCCGCGCAGCTGCTGCTGACGCTGGAGGACCTCGAGGACCGGAGGCGCTATCTCAACGCCTCGGCCACGCTCGGCCGCTTGCTAAAGGCGGGCGTGGTGCCAGTGATCAACGAAAACGATTCGGTCGCCACCGAGGAAATCCGCTTCGGCGACAACGATCGGCTGGCCGCGCGCGTGGCGCAAGCCGCCGGGGCGGCGGCGGCGGTGCTGCTCTCGGATGTGGACGGGCTGTACGACCGCGCTCCGCAGGCCGAGGGCGCGAAGCTGATCCGGCGGGTGGAGGGCCTGACCGAGGCGGTGCACGCCATGGCCAGCGGTGCCTCGGGCTCGGGGGTGGGGAGCGGGGGGATGACCTCCAAGCTGCAGGCCGCCGAGATCGCCACCCGTGCCGGCATTACTCTAGCGATCATCAACGGCACCCACGATGCCCCGCTCGGACGGGCGATCGGCAGCGAGACCGGCACCCTGTTCCAGCCGACCCGCCGCGACCGAGGGCGCAAGGCGTGGCTGGGCGGGCGGCAGCGGATGAAGGGCGCGCTGGTGGTGGATGATGGCTGTGCGGGCGCACTCGCCAGTGGCGGAAGCCTGCTGGCGAGCGGGATCGTCGGCGTGGAGGGTGTCTTCCGCCGCGGCGATCCAGTGGGTGTGCGCGACGAGCACGGGCGGCCGCTGGCGCAGGGTCTTTCCGAATATGGCTCGGCCGAGATCGAGCGAATCAAGGGGCATCGCAGCGAGGAGCAGGCCGGCCTGCTCGGCTATGCCCCACGCGCGGCGGTGATCCATCGCGACCAGCTGGTGCTGTTGTGACCGGCTATTCTATGGGGCCGGTGGCGGTGACCGGGGCGACCGGCTTCGTCGGCCAGGCGCTGCTCGACAAGGCGGCGGCACAGGGAATAGCCATTCGCGCTCTCGCCCGGCGCGAGCAGGCCCCGCGCGGCGGTGTCGAGTGGGTGAGCGGTGATCTTGCTGATGGCGCAGCGCTCGCCCGGTTGGTGGAGGGCGCGCGGGCGGTGTTGCACATCGCCGGGGTGGTCAACGCGCCCGATCGTGAAGGCTTTCACACCGGCAATGTCGACGGGACCGAGGCGCTGGTGGCGGCGGCGAGCAACGCGAAGGTGGAGCGGTTCGTGTTCGTTTCTTCGTTGGCGGCGCGCGAGCCGGGGCTTTCCGCCTACGGCCGCTCCAAGCGCCATGCCGAGGAGATCGTGCAGACCTCGCAGCTCGACTGGACGATCGTGCGGCCGCCGGCGATCTATGGCCCGCGCGACCGCGAGGTGCTGGAACTGTTCCGCGCCGCCCGCTGGCGGGTGGTGCCGATGCCGCCGCCTGGGCGCAGCTCGCTGTTGCATGTTGCCGATCTCGCGCGGCTGTTGCTGGCGCTGGTGCCTGGCTTGCCGGTTGCACGGCAGCGTATTTTCGAGCCCGATGACGGGCGCGAGGGAGGCTGGAGCCATGGCGAGTTCGCGCGCGCAATCGGTGCGGCGGTGGAGCGCGGCGTATGGGTGCCGCATCTGCCGCGGCGCGTGCTGCTGATGGTGGCGCGAATCGATCGGCTGCTCCGGCGCGACGGGGCAAAGCTGACCGCCGACCGGGTCGGCTATATGACGCATCCCGATTGGGTTTGTGCGCCTGCGAAGGCGCCGCCCGCCGATTTGTGGCAGGCGCAGGTGTCGACAGCGGATGGGCTGGCCGCGACCGCGCGTTGGTATCGCGCGCAAAACTGGCTCTGAGACGCGAAAAAAGGCCCGACCGTTGCCGGCCGGGCCTTGAAAGTTTTGGGAGAGGATGCCTGTGAAGGCCCGATCGATATGGGCCGATCCGATCTATGCTGCAAACGCGAAAAGCGCAACTGATGTTGCGCTAAACGCAATCGAACACCTCATCAGAAGACGGGTTCATAGCCGGGCGGCAGTTCGCCCCCGTTCTCGCCCGATGGAGCGCTCGCCGAATCGCCGGACGAGTGGATGCCGCATTCGGTCTTGTCCCAGCCGCGCCAGCGTCCGGCGCGCGGGTCTTCCCCCGGGGCGACGGTGCTGGTGCACGGCTCGCATCCGACCGAAAGATAGCCCTTCGCCTCCAGCGGATGACGCGGAAGGTCGTGGGCGGCGAAATAGGCCTCGAGATCGTCCTTGGTCCAGTCGCCGAGCGGGTTGATCTTGAGCCGACCGTCCTCGATTTCGAACCGGGGCAGGTTCTGGCGGGTGGAGGACTGGAACGCCTTGCGGCCCGAAACCCAGCTGTCCAGCCCCTGCTTGGCGCGGCGCAGCGGCTCCACCTTGCGGATGTCGCAGCAGCCATCCGGATCCCACGACCAGCGCAGGCCGGTACCGTCCTTCGCCTGCAGCACCGCCGCGTGCGGGGCGACGATCGAGCTGTCGGTAAAGCCGAGCTGCTCGATCAGCGTTTCGCGATAGGCCATAGTCTCGGCGAACATCTTCAGCGTGTCGACAAACACCACCGGCACATTGCGGTTGGCCTGCGCCACGAGGTGCAGCAGCACCGCGCTTTCGGTGCCGAAGGAGGACACCACCGCCACGCGGCCCAGCGGAGTGCCCAGCGCACCATTGGAAAGCAATTCGCACAGCATCGCCGCCGAATCCACGCTGGCGAAGCGGGCGTTCAGCGCATCGGCATCGGCCGGGACGAAGCCGGGCTGCGGATCGATGATGTCGCGCGCGCGGCTAGCCATCTGAGCCCTCTTCTGATCCGGGCTTGCTGCCGTGGCGCAGCGCCCAGATCGGCACGCGGGCGTCGGCGGCGGGCTGGTAGACCTCGGGCCAGCGGGCGAAGGCGGCGGCGGCATCGTGCTCGTCGATCCGCTGTGCAGGCGCGAAGCTGTCGAAGCCGCAGCGGCGCATAAAGGCGAGCTGGTCCACCAGCACATCGCCCACCGCGCGCAATTCGCCGGTGTAGCCGGCCTCGCGCAGGATGCGGGCGGCGGACATGCCGCGGCCATCGGTAAAGGCGGGGAAGTTCACCTCGACCAATGCAATGCGGGCAAGATGGGGGAGCAAGGCGCGCGTATCGTCGCCCGGCTCGACCCGCACCGCCGCTGCATTGGTCTGCCCGAGGAATGCATCGACGGTGACCCCCGGGTGATCGGCCGCTTCGTCGCTGCGAAAGCGGAACTGCACATCGTCGATTTCACGAAAACCCTGGGCATCGACGGGAAGCATGTCAGCCATAGAGCGCCTCCTTGAACGGCTCCATGCCGATGCGGCGGTAAGTATCGAGGAAGCGTTCGCCATCGGCGCGCTGCGCGAGATAGACATCGGCGGCGATTTCCACCGCATTGACGATACCGTCCTCGTCGAAGCCGGGGCCGGTGATCTTGCCGAGCGAGGTATCCGCGCCCTCGCTGCCGCCGAGCAGCAGCTGGTAGTTTTCCAGGCCCTTCTTGTCGACGCCCAGGATGCCGATGTGGCCCGCATGGTGGTGGCCGCAGGCATTGATGCAGCCGCTGATCTTGAGCTTCAGCTCGCCCAGCGCATCGGCCTTGCCGCTGGCATCAAACCGCTCGGAGATCTTCTGCGCCAGGGGAATGGAGCGGGCGTTGGCGAGGCTGCAATAATCGAGGCCGGGGCAGGCGATGATGTCACCCACCTGATCGAGATTGGCGGTGCCGAGGCCCGCCGGCTCCAGCTGTTGCCACAGCGCGTACAATCGGCGCTTTTGCACGTGGGGCAAGACGATGTTCTGAGCGTGGGTAACGCGGCATTCGTCGAAGCTGTATTCGCGCGCCAGTTCCGCCATCAGATGCATCTGCTCGGCCGAGGCATCGCCGGGAATTCCGCCGACCGGCTTCAGGCTGATGGTGACGGCGATGTAGCCGGGCTGGCGGTGCAGGTGGCAGTTGCGCTCGATCCAGCGGGCGAAGGCGGGGTCGGAGCGGTCGATTGTCTCGGGCAGGCCGGGGATGAAGGCAGGGTCGGCGAAATGGGTGCGGATGCGCTCCAGCTCGGCGAAGCGCGGCTCGATGCCGAGGGCGAGCAGGTGGGCGAATTCCTCCTCCACCTGGCGGGTGTATTCTTCTGCGCCCAACTCGTGGACAAGGATCTTGATGCGCGCCTTGAACTTGTTGTCGCGCCGGCCATAGCGGTTATAGACGCGAAGGCAGGCCTCCGAATAGGTTATTAGCTGGTCGAGCGGCACGAACTCGCGGATCAGCGGAGCGATCATCGGCGTGCGGCCCATGCCCCCGCCGACATAGAAGGCGGCGCCCAATTCACCGGACGCATTCTTCACGAGGCGGATGCCGATATCGTGCAGCCGCATCGCCGCGCGATCGATCTCGGAGGCGATTACCGCGATCTTGAACTTGCGCGGCAAAGCGCTGAATTCGGGGTGGAAGCTCGACCATTGCCGCAGCAATTCGGCATAGGGGCGCGGATCGGTCACCTCGTCGGCCGCGGCGCCGGCATAGTGATCTGAGCTGATGTTGCGGATGCAATTCCCACTGGTCTGGATTGCGTGCATCTCCACCTCCGCCAGATCTGCGAGGATGTCGGGCGCCTCTTCCAGCTTGATCCAATTGTACTGGATGTTCTGCCGGGTGGTGAAATGGCCGTAGCCGCGATCGTACTTGTCCGCGATGTCCGCCAGCGCGTGCATCTGCGCGCTGCTGAGCGTGCCGTAGGGTACGGCCACGCGCAGCATGTAGGCGTGCAGCTGGAGGTAAAGGCCGTTCATAAGCCGGAGCGGCTTGAACTGATCTTCACTCAGCTTGCCATCCAGCCGGCGGCGCGTCTGGTCGCGGAATTCGGCGACGCGGGTTTCGACCATCGTCTGGTCGTAGGTATCGTAGCGGTACATCAGATCACCCAATTGCCGGCGTCGGGATCGGCCGGGCGGAGCGTGAGATCGGGGCGCACGGTAGGGCCGAGTGCGCGCACCCGGTCCTTGATATGGGCGGGGCGCACGCGGCCGGTGGCATCGCGTTCGGCCTGGATGGCGTAGGGCACGTTGACGCGGCGGGCGGCTTCTTCGCGCGCGGCGACGAGATCGGCCTCCTCACCCACGTCCACCGCGTGCTCGACATGGAGCGACCAGCCGATGCCATCCCACCACACCACCGCGCCGGTGCGCAGATCGTTGCCGGTGAGGACTTTCATGCAGCGGCTCCTTCGACGATGCGGGCGAGCACGCCATCGCTCTCGCGGGTGACCTCGCCAATGACGATGAGCGCGGGGCTGATAACCGCCTCGTCCTCGACCAGTTCGGGCAGTCCCGCGAGCGGTCCGCGCAGCACGCGCATCCGGGCGCGGCTGGCGTTCTCGATGACCGCCATCGGCATGTCGGGTGCGAGGCCGTCGGCCATCAGCTTTTCGGCAATCTGGGGTGCGGTCTTCACGCCCATGAAGATGACCAGCGTGCGGCCGAACCCGGCCAGCCCGGCCCAATTCTGCTCGCTGAGGCCTTTACACTGCCCGGCGACGAAGCTGACGATGCTGGCATGATCGCGGTGGGTCAGCGGGATCTGCGCGGCGGCGGCGGCGCCCATCGCCGCGCTGATGCCGGGCACGATCTCGACCGGCACATCGGCCGCGTGGCAAGCCTCGGCTTCCTCGCCGCCACGGCCGAAGACGAAGGGATCGCCGCCCTTCAGCCGCACCACGTCGCGTCCGGCGAGCGCGGCGCGGACCAGCAGCGCGTTGATCGCCTCCTGCTCCATCGTGTGGCGAGAGCGGCTCTTGGCGACCGAGATCAGCTCCGCTCGCGGCGGGGCAAGGGCGAGGATCTCGGGCGCGACCAGCCCATCATGCACCACGAGGCTGGCGCAGCCCAGCAGCCGCGCGGCGCGCAGCGTCAGCAGGTCGGGGTCGCCCGGGCCTGCGCCCACGAGGTAAACGGTGCCGGTGATTGCCATGGAGTGCAAATGGCCGCGAAGCGCGCGCCGTTCCAGCGAGAATGCTTTTGGCGCCGGCTAGGCCAGCTTTACGCAAAGCTGACCGGTTCGTGCTTCCGATTGATCACGCGGCGGCGATGCGCGCCTAGTGCTCCGAGCGTTCGACCCGCTGCGAGAGGGCCGCCAGCAATTGCCGGAACTCGTCGGTATCGCGCAGGTTCAGGTCGCGTTGGGGGAAGGGGATCTCGATCTCGTGTTCCTTCAGCAGGTGCCACAGGTTTTTTAGCACCTCGGAGCGGATGTTGCCGACCCCGTCTTCGGGATCGACGATCCAGCAATGGATGATAAAATCGACGCTGCTCTCGCCATAGCCGGTCATCCACACGCTCGGCGGCGGTCGGTCGAGCACGCGCTTGCAAGCTTTCGCCGCCTCCATCATCAGCTTTTCGGCGAGTTCGATATCGGCATTGTACGAGACGCCGACCGGCACCTGGATGCGCACCTGGCGCGAGGAATAGGACCAGTTCTCGACCTGGTTGATCATCAGGTTCTCGTTCGGAATGAGATATTCCTTCTCGTCCCGGGTGATGATCGAGACCGCGCGCACGCCGATCCGGCGGATCTGGCCGAAAGTCTCCTTGCCCGAGGTATCGGCCACCACGATCACGTCGCCGGGCTTGATCGAGCGGTCCATCAGCAGAATGATTCCGGCGATCAGATTGCCGAAGGTGCGCTGGAGGCCGAAGCCGATCGCAAGGCCAAAGGCGCCCGAGAACACCGCCAGCGCGGTGAGATCGATGCCGAGCAGGTCCACCCCGACGAAGAAAGCGAAGGCCCAGACGGCGATCGCCACGATCTTCTCGCCCAGCACCGATTGCGAGGGGGAGAGGCGGGTGAACCGGCGCAGCAGATTGTTGGCCAGCCGGGTGGCGATGCGCGCGGCCAGGATGATGCCCACGATCACCAGCGCCACGACAGCCACGCTCCACAAGGAGATGCGGGTCTCGTCCATGGTGATGCCGATGGCATCCAGCTGCTCGATGATGCTGCCGGCGGTGACGCTTTGTTCGGTCAGCTCGGCCCGGAGCGCATCGGCGCCGGTGACCGCATCTTCCGCCGGCACTTCAGGCAGGCCGGGGGCGAGCGGATCGGGCGCGGGCGTGGCGGTGGCTTCGGGCGCGCCATCGGCGGTGCTATAGGCTGTGCCGGGTTCGGCCGCTGGCTCCCTGGTGGGTTCGGGGGCGGGATCCCGAGCCGCCTGGGTGTAGAAGGGGCTCATGCTCGCTCGCTCCCGGCGTCCATCGCCGCGAAGCCCCTTTCCAGATCCTCGATCAGGTCGGCTGGATCCTCCAGCCCGATCGACAGGCGGATGGCGATCCGGTCGGCCCGGTTCCAGCCGGCAGGTGGCCAGGCGCTGGCCGAGCGGCTGCGGGCAGGGTCGAACGGGATGGCAAGGCTTTCGTAGCCGCCCCAACTGAAGCCGATGCCGAACAGGCCGAGGGCATCGACCAGCCGCGTACGGTGGGCGGGCGTGCGGCCGGCGAGGACAAAGCTGAACAGCCCGCAGCCGCCGGTGAAATCGCGGAGCCACAGTGCATGCCCGGGAGCGCCGGGCAACATCGGGTTGAGCACATGCGCCACTTCAGGCCGTTCGGCGAGCCAGCGGGCGATAGCGAGTGCGCTGCTGGCCTGCCGCTCCAGCCGCAACTGCAGCGTGCGCAATCCGCGCAGGGCCAGCGCGGAATCGTCGGGCGAGACGAACTGGCCCATCAGCTGGTGGCGGGCGCGCAGGCGGGAATGGTGTAGCTCGGCGGCGGTGACCGCGCCCATCATCAGGTCCGAATGGCCGCCGACATGCTTGGTGAGCGCGTGGATCGCGACGTCGCAGCCGCGCTCCAGCACCGGGAAGTGGAGCGAGGTGGCCCAGGTGTTGTCGAGCATAGTGGTGGCACCATGCTCGCGCGCGATGGCGGCGAGCGCCGGGATGTCGGCCACTTCCAGTGTGAGGCTGCCCGGGCTTTCGAGCAGCACCGCGCGAGTGCGCTCGCAGAACAGCGATGAGAAGGCGGCAAGATCGAGCGGGTCGAAATAGCGGGTCTCGATGCCCAGCGGGCCGAGCAGCTTTTCGGCAAGGGTGCGGCTCGGCTCATAGGCATTGTCGCTCATCAGCAGCACGTCGCCGCTATCGAGCAGGCCGAGCAGGGCGCCGGCGATCGCGGCGAGGCCGCTGGGGTAGAGCAACGTGCCGGCGGCGCCGGGCTCCAGGCTGGTCAGCGCATCGGCCAGCGCCCATTGTGTGGGGGTGCCGCGGCGTCCGTAATAGAAGTGCCCGTCTTCATTCGGGCGGCCGCGAGCGAGATCGGCGCAATCGGCATAGAGATGCGTGCTGGTGCGCCAGACAGGCGGGTTGACCGCCGGGCCGGTCCATTCGGGGCGGCGCCCGGCGGACACGAGGCGGGTAGCGGGCTGCCCCTTAGAACCGGAGCCGCTGTCGTTTGCCCCGCTCAAATCGGCCCCTCGCTGGCCTTGGGGGTGAGGGGATCGGCGCCCCATTCGGCCCAGCTGCCATCATACAGCGCAACGTCGGTCTTGCCGGTCAGGTGCAGCGCGAACAGCACCACCGCCGCGGTGACCCCGCTGCCGCAGGTGGTGATCACCGGCCGGTCGAGCGAAATGCCGGCCTTGGTGAAGAGGGAGCGCAGCGCGTCGAGGCTCTTGAAGTTGCCGTCCTCCCGCAGCACCGCGCTGTAGGGCAGGTTGATGGAGCCCGGGATGTGCCCGCTCTCCATGCCCTCGCGCGGTTCGGGATCGGTGCCGGCGAACCGGCCGGGGCTGCGGGCATCGACCGCCTGCTCGCGATGGTGCGCAAGATTGGCGAGGAGATCGTGCTTGCTGCGGGTGGCGAAGGCGCCGCTGCCCGGGTGCCAGACCTGCGCCTCCCGCGGCTCAGGCTGGCCGGCGGCGAGTGGGCGCTGCTCGGCCCGCCATTTGCCAAGGCCGCCATCGAGGATCGCCACCGAGGCAAAGCCGTGCAGGCGGAAGATGAACCAGGCGCGGGCGGCGGTCCTTATCGTACTGTCGTCGTACAGCACCACGCAGTCGCCCTCGCCGATGCCGAGCTGTTGCAGGCGCTCGGAGAACTGCGCTGCGGTGGGGACGGCGGCGGGGACTTCGCTGGCGGGATCGATGAAACTGCCGAGATCGAGGAAGCGGGCCCCCGGAATGTGGCCGGCGGCGAATTCGGCGGCGGTGTCGCGTCCGGTGCCGGGCAGGTGCCAGGATGCGTCGAGAATCACCAGCCGCGGGTCGTCAAGGCAGCCGGCCAGCCATTCGGAAGTCACGAGATCGTCCATCGCCCCTGTCGGTAGCTTGTGCCGGGCGCAGGGTAAACAGTGGCTCAGGCGAAGGCGCGCCGTGCGAGCCTAGGGTAGATGCGCGGGCCCTGGTCCAGCCGGAAGGGTTGCAGCCCGGCGCCGGGCCGCTCGGGCGGCTGGGCAACGAGGAAGGTGCGGATGAGCGGGGGGCGGCCGGCGCTTTCCAGCCGGAAGCGGGCGAGCGGCAGCAGCAGCGCCGCTGGTCCCTGCCGGATCGGGGTGATCCGGCCGAGTGGCAGGCGCGCCTCGCCGGCAATGATGCGGCTCTCTCCGGGCTCCAGCCGCGCTATGGAAGCCAGTTGCATCGCATTTGCATCGGGGCCGGACAGCTGTTGCTCGCGCGGTACGGAGGCGTGCGCGGCGATCATATCGGCGCCGATCGAGAGCGCCTCCAGCGGCTCGGCGCCGCGATTGGTCAGCTCCAGCCGATAGGCGAGGGGGGCGTTCATCAGCG
>PPFU01002659.1_pt1 | contig 11560 bp, 8 predicted proteins | sample 1535991 | NCBI WGS metagenome assembly PPFU01 (sample SAMN04901290, study PRJNA319586) | Hypolithon metagenome, whole genome shotgun sequencing project. | isolation source: Antarctic Hypolithon | place: Antarctica: Miers Valley | collected 2014 | reverse complement strand
ATTCACGGTTTATCGAAACTGCTAGAACCAGAGCATGTTGCCGTTAATTTGGGCAAAACTTAGGTACTTAAGACAACTTGCCAATATAGCGAAATGCTTGGGCCTGATTACTATCCATCGTAGTGACATTATGAGTTTCTAGCTCAAGGCAGGCAAAGCCGGTCATGAGCTGCATGAAATAGCCCATGTCGTGATGTCGCACGATACCGCCATCTGAGAGGTCGAAGACGCCGTACTGGCCGTAGCGCTTCAGGCCGTTTTGATATCTTTCTACGTAGTGTGATGACCATTGCAAGGGCATATCACTGACAAAGAGGCAGCCACCCGGCTTCATGACTCGCCTTAGCTCACTCATAATCTTTCGCTGCTCCAAATCCAGCGGCACAGAAGTGAGCAGCGTGACTAACAGCACGGCATCAAAGGTGTTATCGTCCCAAGTCAGCTCGTTTTGGCAGTGACGAAATTCGCAGTTTGAAACGTCTTGTCGGGCTTTTTCGAGCATGGCTGGGGAGGTGTCGGTGCCGGATACTTTAAAGCCCAAGTCAGCGAGGGTGGCGGCTAGTCGTCCGTAGCCGCAGCCCATATCCAGCACGGTTCCCCCTTTGGGGAAGTATTTATCGATGGTAGTTTTGGGGAGAGGATGGCGAAATTCTTTGGATGAAACGGTGCTATCCCAGTACTCGATGAGTTGGGAGGAGGATGGAATATTTTCGGCCATGGTGCGTTTTCGTTTGGTTTTTCTACGAGTGTTAGTACGTGATGATTATAAGATGCTGACAGTAGCGCCTATCAAAGCCGTAGAATGAAACCTGCCTTTTGAATGATTGCACCCTATGACTTTGCCTTTTGACGCGACAGTGACCCAGCAGCGGGTGGATAAGTTTTGGCAACTTCCGGCTAGCTTTGGGATGGAGCGGAATGCTTATCACAACTACCTAAATGAGATTGTGAGCGATCGCTATGCCCTAATCAACGGCCTGCACATCCTCCGAGACGAGCTTCAGTTCGCAGCAGCTAGCCCTACCGCCGTAAAGTCTTGCGGCGCAGACCTGAGTTTGCCGAGCGTGGTGACGACTTTGGCCTATACAAACTGTGGCGATCGCATCCATCAGGGCGAAGCTACTAAACGCTACCGTGACGTGGTAGCCTCCCGATTTGCGACGCTTTCAGAAATTGGTGAGCTAAAAGTAGAAGCCTTTTTCCCAGCGGGCGGCGGTACCGACAATGGAGCAACGCTCGCCCATGTGACCGTTGCTCACGAGCTGGACGAAAAGCTGAAGCGACAGCTTTACGAAGGCAATCCTCAGTCTATTTCTTTGGTAGCGATTGATTTAAAGACGCACGTAGGCCGACTGAGAGAAGGCGGCAAGCATGTGGTATATGGCAGAACTCGCGAGGCTCCGTGGCGTGAGCCCCGTGCGGCCTGTGGCGCGATCGTCGGCGCGCTGACGGGCTATCATCACAGCAATTTGATTCACCGTCGCATTCGCGATGACTTAGGAGAACAGAATTTTCAGTATCTGGCAGAAAACAAAATCCTCACTGATGAAGGGGTAGACATTACGATGGCCGTTGCCGCCGTGCTGGTTGCGGTTAAAGGCATTCGCAACACGGCGCTGGCGCTCTCTCAAGAAATGGATGAAAGAGGTCTGGCGCATCTCACGGCTAGCACTACCGTCAATCGGCCCTCCCGAGACGATCTGGTAATTTATCTGGCTCGCGCAACGGTGTTCAATGGCAAGGTGCGGATTCAAAGCTTGGGGAATGAAGCAGAACGCTACGGCGGCAAGCTGGGAGAGCACGCTGGAGAAAAACGATTACAGCTTCGCTACGACGATTGGGACAATGAAGGCATACCCGTTGAGGAAATCACCTACAAAGTTCGAGATTCCGGAATGTGAATATCCATCATGTTTGTCTCTTCACGACTCGGATCTCGAACTTGAATTTGGAACTTGACCTGAAGTTTGTTCTGGAATAGAACGGTTTTGCAGCCAGGCAAAGAGTGCCGCTGTTGCCAACAAAACTATTGTTATCAGCCCGACGAGTTGAAGCATAATGCTGTAGCGCATGGTGATTTCCCTAGATTTACGTTTACTTTAAAGTTCTAAAGTTCGAGTAGCTATCGGTAATGATTTAAAAGTGCAGGGTTGAGGAGTGATAGACTAGGAGACTGTTTGTTTCAAGCCAAGTTAAAATGTTCCATATGAACTTGAGTGACCGGTACACCCAAGTCGTGCAGAGCGCGTTCTGCTTGCTCCATCATGACGGGTGCAGCGCAGATAAAATAATGCCTGGTTGCCTTGTGCTTTGGAATGTGGCGAGCTAGAAGCTCTTTATCTACATAGCCCTCTTCCCCTGACCAATTTTCTGGTGGCTCTCTTAAAACATAAACAATCTCCAGATCTAGCTGTGCCTTGAGCGCCTCTAGTTCTTCACGAAAGGTAATATCATCCCAGGTCTTGCTAGCATAAATCAACAGATAAGGACGATCGTCTTTTCGTTCTGCTGCGGTTGCTAGCATACTCATCATGGGTGTGATGCCAACGCCACCTGCAACTAGCACAAATCCGGCTGAATCTCCGTAGCGATCAACCGTGAATACGCCATAGGGGCCATCTAAATAAGCTTTTGTTCCGGGTTTAATGTCTTTGATAGTGCTGGTAAAATCTCCTAATGCCTTGATGCCAAACTCAACGCGACCAGAATGATCCGCATTAGACGACATTGAAAAGGGGTGTTCTCGCATACTCAAGGGCGTGATACCCAACGTTAGCCAGGAAAATTGACCGGGCTGAAAGCGAAACCCATCGTGGCCCCAAGGACGTAAAGCCAGCGTCCAAACGTTGCCCCGCTGTGGCGTCACGTCTTCTACCAGATAGGGCTTGCGGGTCATCATCCAGGGTTTAATAATCCGTACGTAAACCACTAGCCACAGGGCGACTAGGGCCATGCCCGCCCATATCATTCCTTTCCAAAATAGTGCCAAGTAGTGGCTAACCCCCAAGGCATGTCCCAGTCCTAATCCTACGGCCAATACTGACAAAATAGTATGAGAGGTGCGCCAGGGCTCGTAGGGAATGCGTAAGGGCTTACGCCAAAGGGTCGTCACCACCAGGGCGATAAAGGCTAGTGTCCCTAAAATGGCCAGCCTTGCTCGCCAGGGGGCTTCTGGGAAATTCAATAGCTGTCGTGTTTCTGGCTGAATAATAAACAGCATTACCGGGTGAAGCAACACCATAAAAAACGCCACCAGGGAGGTAAAGCGATGGAATTGCAGCAAAATGTCGATACCATACGAAGCTTCGATCCGGTTGATGCGGGCCGTTAAGACGAATTGCAAAGCCATCATTGCCAAACCGATAAACCCCAGGGCAACTGAAAATTCTACCCAGAATCCTTTCGCGCTTGGTGGTGGATAGATCAACAGAACGAAGAGGGGTAGAAGAGTGATGAGTAAGTATGTGCCGATCCAAAAGAGGGCGATCGCAATCGGGCTACGCATTAATAAGCTTCTCATTTAAGACCTCCAAATTTGTCTGCCCAGCGCAATTGTATACATAGTATCTAATTCAATTGTGAACAAAAAGTGACTCTGATATAGCGTCTCTAAATGTCTCTAAATATAAAGCCTATGACTGAAAATAAGCGATTTTACTCAGGCAATTCTTCTCGGCGGACTTCCTCCACCTGACCTACTTCAAAAATCAAAACAAATCTTCGTCCGGTTTGCTGTTCGATGAACGCTTCTAGTAACGCTACCTGCCGTGGGGTGACGGGTTCTTTGGCGCGCACGTTGAGCCGCACCTCTGGTGGATTTGCTAGCCAATCGGTTTCGCTGGTGAGCAGCTCTAACCGCTGAAAGGTCACCGTTCGGTTCAGCAACGCCTGCTGCAAACTGGATTCGAGTCGGGCCTGCTGTGCTAGCTGCGCAAAACTCAAGCTAAGCGGAACCACCAGCACGGCTGTTAGCGCCAGCGTCCAAACTAGCGCTTTTTTGGCGCGACGAAGAGAGGTATAGCCCGCCAGCAGAAAAACGAACATACAAGAGAGCGTAATCCCCAGCAAGTTGGTGATGTAGAGTAAGGTGGCCCCTAAGCTCAATGAGCTATTAGTTCGCGCTAAGCCTAGCCCAATGACACAAATAGGGGGCATTAGGGCTACAGCGATCGCCGTCCCCGCCAAGCTAGTGGACACTTTGGGCTCAACTTTGGCATAGCCGCTAATGCTGCCCGCTGCAACGGCAATCCCCAAATCGAGCAGGTTAGGGGCCGAGCGCGCCAGTATTTCACTGCCTAGTACCTCGCTGCCATAGCTAGGGATACGGACGAGAATACCAATGCTGTAGGCGATCGCAATCGATAAAAAAGTGCCCGCTGCAACCGCAACCACGCCTTTCCTAAAGAGCGTGATATTCCCCTGGAGTGCGCCAAAGGCAAGTCCTCTAATCGGCGGCATTAAGGGCGCGATCAGCATCGCACCGATGATTACAGCCGCGCTGTTGGTGAGTAGCCCCAGAGTGGCGATCGCACAAGAACTCACAGTCAAAATGACATAGGAAAAGTCGAGCATGGACTCACCTGATAAGTCAGATTGAAACTGCTTAAGCCGAATGAGTTCTACTTTGGTTCGCTGTAGACGACTGAAACGGTTACGAAGGCGATTACGAAAAGAGTTCAGCATAATCTCACCAGAAAATAGGCTCCCAGGAAGCTGCGGAAGAAAACTATGGAGATGCTCGCTGCCACCGATCTAGAATATCTTTGAACAGCATTTCCTCGATCCATACTTTTGTCACTACCGTAAGAGGTAACGCCATTACCAGCCCCAGCGCGCCAAAGAAGGTGGCAAAAAAGAGCTGTGAAACCAGCGTGATAGCAGGCAAAAGCGCGACCTGATTTGCCATGATGGCAGGCGTTAGCAAGTAGCTCTCCACATTTTGAATCACCACGTAAAGGACTAAAACCGCGATCGCCTTCCAGGGCGCATCCAAAAACCCAATCGCCATCGGCAACACAGCGCTTAAGATTGGCCCCACGTTAGGAATAAAATTCAGCAGGCCGGCTAGCACAGCATGAGCCAGCGCGAGCGGTACGCCTAATAGCCACAGGCCCAGCCCGCTCAGGGTGCCAATAAAGACCATTTCAAACAGTGCGCCCGCAGTCCAAGCGCCTAGTCCATCGGCGCAGCGGGCCAAAATGTGATCAACCCGGTGGCGATAGAAAGAAGGAAAAAGCCGGATAAATACTTTGCGATAGGGCTGCGGATTGACTAGCAGCATCAACATTAGTACAACAACCAGCAAAAAATTGAGTAGAAAACTAATCGAGTTAGAAAAGATATCGGTAGCTTGCTGTATCAGGTTCATGCCCAAGGGCTGAAGCTGCTGAATGAAGCCAGTAGCATCGGGAATCTCTGGAAAGTTAGGGCCTAGCACCCGATCTTCTATCCAGTTGATGCCTGACTGAATCTGCGAGAGCCCGTCGGGCAAAAGGTCGACTAAATCTTGAAACTGCTCAGCAAACGGTGGCACAACCAGCGCAAAAATGCCCGTGAGCAGGACAATGACTAAGCCGAGGCTAAGAAAAACAGCGGTAGATCGCTTCAGCCCCCACCGTCTTAACCTTTGCACTAGCTGATTAATCGCGGTAGCCAGCGTGATCGCAGTAAATGTCAGCAGCAAAAGCTGTCGAATCTGCCAGAGGGTGTAGAGGGCGATCGCAACTACAATAACGCCTAGCCACTGCCCTATTTTCATAGCCCTACTTCCCTTTTATCGATGCATTATACAACCAAAATATACGCGGCTAGCTCAAAAATCTGCCTATATGCCTATATATTCTTTCAGCTTCCGCCTTAAATGTGATGGAAAAGTGAGAGAGCCTGCGATCGCTAAGGGGTCGCTTTTAGGGGTTAGCAAGGGGGGTTAGCAACACGATCACCTTTCGTTCACTTTTACCGCTTAACTTGGAGAAGAACCGAAAAATGTGGAGCAGCAAAGCAAAAAGACAAAACCTACTACAGCAAACAGCGTTCAACTAGCGTTTAACCGGGTGTGTATTATGACCGTACAATCAATATTTCATTGGCTTTATGTCGTCGGGATGGCAATCGGCGCATTGCATTTCTGGATTCTGAGCCGTCATCCGAAAGAGGTACCGCAGTCTGAATACCAAATCGCTATCTTTATTCCGATTTGGTCAGGACTGGCCTATATGGCAATGGCTATCGATCAGGGGAAGGTGGAGATTGCAGGGCAAGTAACGCACTATGCTCGCTATATCGATTGGGCGGTCACCACCCCCCTTTTACTGCTGGCTTTGTCTTTGACGGCAATGCAGTTCATTAAAAAAGATTGGGTGCTTATTAGCTCTCTGATGGGCACCCAGCTCATTGTTGTCATCGCAGGACTCATTGCCGATCTATCGGAACGTGAATGGGTGAGATACCTCTGGTATTTCTGTGGCGTCGCGGCATTTTTAATCGTGATGCAGGGCATTTGGGGGCCGCTACGGAAAAAAAGCAAGCTTCAAACGCCAGCGCTAGGAAAACTGTATGATCGGCTGTTGGTTTATTTCACGATATTCTGGTCTACCTATCCTGTTGTTTGGATCATCGGGCCCTCTGGGTTAGGACTAACCGATCAAGTCGTAGATACCTTCCTCTTTTGCCTTTTTCCCTTTTTCTCAAAAGTCGGATTCAGCATTTTAGATCTGGAAGGACTCCGCGATCTCTATGCTAGTGCTGAAGCAAATCGTCAGGGGAAAAGGGCCACTAGCTCAGCAGTAAACGAGGTTTCTAAAATACTTGACTGGGTGATAAGACGACGACCGCTTAGAAAGATCCTTCGGTAGCGCTATCTGAATAGCAAATAAAGCAAATTAGTCAGGGAGCCGTGCGGGCTTCTGAAAAAATGGCCATACAAAACTTTTGGTACAAAAACGCCATCATCTATTCTCTCGATGTTGAAACCTTCATGGATTCAAATGGCGATGGTGTGGGTGATTTTCCGGGACTGACTCAGCGCCTAGATTATTTAGCTGGGCTGGGTATCACCTGCTTGTGGCTGCATCCGTTTTATCCTTCTCCCAATCGAGACGATGGATACGATGTGATGGATTACTACAATGTCGACTCGCGGTTAGGGACGCTAGGCGATTTTGTTGAATTTATGCATGAGGCAAAAGCTCGGGGAATCGGCGTGCTAATTGATTTGGTCGTAAATCATACTTCAATTCAGCATCCTTGGTTTCAGTCCGCGCGACGTGATCAAGCCTCGAAGTATCGCGACTATTACATATGGTCGGACAATCCCCCGCAGAGCGATCCGGCAGAAATCATTTTCCCCGATGAAGAAGATAGCCTGTGGGAATACGACGAGCAAGCAGACGCATACTATCTGCATCACTTTTATAAAGAACAACCCGACTTGAACATCTCTAATCCTGTGGTGCGAGACGAGATTCGTAAAATCATTCATTTTTGGCTAGCGCTGGGCGTAGCTGGCTTTCGAGTAGACGCGGTTCCTCATTTCTTTGACAATATAGAAGTGCTAGCAGAGCAGTATCAGCTCGATAGCTTCTTAGAAGATATGCGAGAGGCGGTATCTTCTCGAAGTTCGGAGGCAGTATTGCTGGCAGAAGCAAACGTAGAATCTGAGGCATTTGCAACTTATTTTGGTGAGGGCGATCGGATGCATATGCTGTTTAGCTTTTTTGCTAATCAGAAAAAATTTTTGGCGCTGGCCCAGAAGCAGGCTGCTCCCCTTGCCGAGGGCCTTCAGCAGCTACCCGAGATACCCCGTTCCTGCCAGTGGCTCAACTTTGTTCGTCACCACGATGAACTCACGCTCGATCAGCTCAGCGAGGCCGAGCGGGGCAAAATATATGAGGCGTTTGCCCCTGAAGAACACATGCAGATTTTTGGGCGCGGGGTGCGGCGACGACTTCCTCCCATGTTAAATGGAGATCGACGGCGGATTGAACTCGTTTACAGTCTGTTGTTTGCCCTGCCGGGTATCCCATTGATTCGATACGGAGATGAAATTGGTATGGGCGATGATTTGTCGCTGCCCGGTCGTGATAGCGTGCGCACGCCTATGCAATGGAGCGAGAAACCTAATGGCGGATTCTCTACAGCAGCTCCTGAGCATCATTCTAAGTCGGTTATCTCTAGCGGTGAGTATGGTTACCAAAAGGTTAATGTCACCGCTCAGCAACGGGACGCTGATTCTCTCCTCAACTGGTTCGATCAGATTATTCGCATTCGTAAGCAGCATCCAGAAATCGGTTGGGGCAAGTGGAAGATAATAGAAACCGACCAGCCCAGCGTTTTTGCACATTGCTGCGAATGGAAAAATAAAGCAGTGCTGACCGTTCATAACCTGTCTGAGCAAGCCTGTACGGTCACTCTAAAATCTGATGCATATGACCATCTGATAGATTTGTTTGGCGATCGCCCCTACAAGTCCTCACAACATCTTCAACCCATTTCGCTACAATCCTATGGGTACCGATGGTTTCGAGTTGAGCAATAATTATTTCTACCGCCTATTGTCCCTGTAAATGCATTATGCCCGATCAAACACAGCCGCTTCCCTATCATCACCTGCCCGATCAGGAGGTGACTGATTTCTTTAAGAGTGATTCAGAGCAAGGATTAACCGCAGAAGCGATCGCCAGTCTCTACGAAATTCATGGCCGTAACGAGCTAGCCGCCAAACCTGGCAAGCCAGCCTGGTTACGGTTTCTCATTCAGTTTAATGAGCCGCTGCTCTACATTTTGCTGATCGCAGGTGCGGTGAAGGCGCTCTTGGGTTCCTGGACGAATGCCACTGTGATTTGGGGCGTTACGGTCATCAATGCGATTATTGGCTATGTGCAGGAGTCTAAAGCGGAAGGGGCGATCGCCTCCTTAGCCAAAACGGTCACCACTGAAACCACCGTTCTGCGAGACGGGCAAACGCTAAGGATTGCCTCAGGCGACTTAGTTCCTGGCGATATTGTCATGCTGACCTCGGGTGACAAGGTGCCAGCCGATTTAAGACTGTTGAAAGTGCGAAACTTACAGATAGACGAGTCGGCGCTGACGGGAGAGTCATTGCCGGTTAACAAATCTACCGACACTCTCCCCGCTGACTTGCCACTGGCCGAACGCACTAATATGGCCTACGCCAGCAGCTTTGTCACCTTTGGGCAGGGGACGGGCGTAGTGGTGGCAACCGCTGGCGCGACTGAAGTGGGAAAAATCTCTCAGTCGATGGCGGGGCGCGTTAACCTCAGCACGCCGCTCACTCGTAAGTTTTCAAAGTTCAGCCGCACCTTACTCTACGCTATTTTGACCGTAGCGACCCTAACCTTTGTCGTGGGGCTAGGCCAAGGAGAGTCTTGGGCTTACATGTTTGAATCAGCGGTTGCTTTAGCGGTCAGCGCTATTCCAGAAGGTCTGCCCGCCGTGGTGACCATTACCCTAGCCATTGGGGTCAATCGTATGGCGCGTCGTCACGCCATTATCCGCAAGCTGCCCGCCGTTGAAGCTCTGGGCGGGGCAACCGTCATTTGTTCCGATAAAACCGGAACGCTAACTGAAAATCAAATGACGGTGCAGGCTATTTATACAGGTGCTCAGCACTATCGACTGGATGGCAGTGGCTATAGTCCAAAAGGAGAGATTTTTCTGGAAGCGGATGGATTAGACGCTGATATCTTAGAAGAGAATGGAGCAGCCGAGACCCGGTTAGAGAACAACCTGCCGCCTGCTTTAAAGCAATGTCTGATAGCTGGCGTGCTCTGTAATGATTCTCAGATTAAAAAAGAGGGAGAAGCCTGGTCGGTGGTGGGTGACCCGACTGAGGGGGCGCTAATTACGGCTGCGGCTAAAGCGGATCTCAATCAGTCTAGGCTAGCGGGTGCGATCGCCCGCTTAGATTCGATTCCGTTTGAATCGCAGTATCAATACATGGCCACACTACACGATGCAGAGCCTCGGGTGATATATGTAAAGGGGTCAGTAGAGGCGTTATTGAGTCGTTGTTCTCAGCAGTTAAACGATCAAGGAGAGATCGTTGAGATTGATTTTGAAACAATTCGCCAGACGGTTGAATCGATGGCAGAGCAAGGGCTGCGAGTGTTGGCGTTCGCCAAAAAAGAGGTGGGTGCTCATCAGCATTCGGTGGAACACGAAGATATTGAGTCGGCGCTGGTTTTTCTAGGATTGCAGGGCATGATTGATCCGCCCCGACCTGAGGCGATCGCAGCGATCCGAACCTGTCAGTCGGCGGGCATTCAAGTCAAGATGATCACAGGCGATCATGTGACAACGGCTCGGGCGATCGCACAGCGTATGGGCATTCAAAAAGACGGGCAGGTGCTGGCCTTTGAAGGCAAACAAATTGAGTCGATGGACGATGCCCAAATCGCCCAGGCGGTAGAAGACGGCAGCGTATTTGCCCGAGTTGCGCCCACCCAAAAGCTGCGGCTCGTAGAAGCGCTTCAGCACAGCGGCGAAATTGTAGCGATGACCGGAGATGGCGTCAACGATGCCCCAGCGCTCAAGCAGGCAGATATCGGCATTGCCATGGGTAAGGGCGGCACCGAGGTCGCCCGAGAATCTGCTGACATGCTGCTGACTGACGATAACTTTGCCTCGATTGAAGCAGCGACTGAGGAAGGCCGCACGGTTTATCAAAATCTGCGTAAGGCGATCGCCTTTCTGCTGCCGGTCAACGGCGGCGAGTCAATGACCATCTTGATTAGCGTTTTATTAGGCCGAGCCCTGCCGATTCTCTCGCTCCAGGTACTCTGGCTAAACATGATCAATTCTCTCACCATGACCGTGCCCCTTGCCTTTGAGCCCAAAGCATCTGGGCTCATGCAACAGCCGCCTCGCGACCCGCGCGAGCCCCTGATTACAGGCAAGCTGCTGCGCCGAATTGTAGCAATTTCTCTCTTCAATTGGATTCTTATCTTTGGTATGTTCGAGTGGGCCGAGGCTGCTACTGGAGATATTGCCGTGGCCCGCACTATGGCAATTCAGTCGCTGGTGCTCGCTCGAATTGTTTATCTTTTAAGCCTTAGCCAGCTATGGGCTAGCCTCGGCGACTATCTACAGCGTCGAACATCTTCTATCGCTAATACCCCTATCCTGATTGCAGGCATCATCGGCGCTGTTGTTCTGCAAGTTATATTTAGCCAGTGGAGCGTAATGAACAGGCTATTTGAAACCGCCCCGCTGACGCTAGATCAGTGGCTAATCTGTCTGATTGCTATGGTTCCGATGTATCTCATGACGATCCTTGTCAATGTCATTGATCCGCCACACGCCCAAGGAGTAGCGGTTACACAGGGTAAAAAAGATTAGAGTTTAGGGCGTGATATCCATCTTTGACAGTCACGATATCAGTGACGATTGGAATCTAAATCAGAAATGGTGTTTTCACGACGAACGATGTGGACTGATAGCTCTATCAGTCCACATCGCTGATTGATTAAACCTGGTTCCAAGCAAGTTTGTTTGACGTAAAATAGAGGTATAGCAAGCGAGTGGAGGCCAGGGCTATGGC
>PPFU01034875.1_pt1 | contig 11579 bp, 12 predicted proteins | sample 1535991 | NCBI WGS metagenome assembly PPFU01 (sample SAMN04901290, study PRJNA319586) | Hypolithon metagenome, whole genome shotgun sequencing project. | isolation source: Antarctic Hypolithon | place: Antarctica: Miers Valley | collected 2014 | reverse complement strand
AAAACTACGTAGACCTTTTAGAACTTAACTGGCCTCTCAAGTTGTTCAGTCTTTGGGGTCCACTTCAGACAACCGACTTAGGAGAAAACCACGACGACTACGTTGCAGAAACGCTAGAGTCAAAACTGTAGTCGTTTTGCAAGGCTATTATGCAAGTTCCTGAAGACTCCTCTCAGCGCTCAATACCAGAGCATCCATCGGCAATAAAGGTAGGTGAGCAGCAGCTTAAGGCCATTGCCTATAGTCTAGATGCTTTAATTCCTGGTCTGTACCTTTGGCTTGGCCCGCTGAGAATCAGGCTAGGTGGCAGCTTGCCTGAGAAAAGTTACCCTGGCACGATCCACAGCTCTGTAGGTTTAGCAGTCGTTTTACCTGGATACCGTATCTATAGTACCTACCAAGATAGCTATGACCCTCGATAAGCATAAGCTAGAGGGTATCCCACAGATTAAAGAAAAGACATTACCAGCAGAAACCTTTGAAACGCTGTTGAATGAAGCCGGTTATGTAAAGCTAGGTGAAGCGCCGATAAAAGGAAACCAAGTAAAAATCTGGTGGGGACACAAAACGCACCGGCGGGTTGAGGCCATCTACAGCACCGATAGAAAAACGGCGATTACGGCATATCATGTCGGGTAGTCCAAGCTGATAGATTTCTTATGCCTTCCTCCCTTGCCGCTATTACCACAACGCCTGCGGGCTTGCGTCGTTTAGCGCCTTTGGGTGAAGCGGCTCAGCTATGGATTGCGCCCAAATTACAGCCCGAAGCCGCTGTCTTAAGCCTGAATCATCGCGTCTACGACACCTCGCTGGCGACCTTTTTAAAGAACCATTGGCACAAGTATGAAGGCTTTGTCTTCTGCTTGGCCAGCGGCGCAGTCGTGCGACTGATTGCGCCGCTGTTAACAGATAAGACCACTGATCCAGCTATCGTTGTAGTCGATCACTCAGGTAAGTTTGCGATTAGCTTGTGTGGTGGGCATCAGGGTGGGGGCGATCGCCTCACCCAACAAATTTCTCAGCTCATCGGCGCTCAACCCATTCTTACCGGTGCCGCCAGCAGCCTGGATCTCCCTGGCGCAGATACCCTCGGGACTCCTTTTGGCTGGCAGCGGGGCAGCGGTGACTGGACGGGGGTGAGCGCGGCGATCGCCCGACAGCAGCCAGTTCAAGTTTTACAGGAAGCAGGCTCGACGCTATGGCAGGCTAACCTCCCGGCAGATCATCCCTTTCAGTTTGGCTTTCCTGAATTTGCCGACCGAAACAATCAGGCCACCCCCCAAGCACGAATCTGGATCAGTCCTATTCAGAGAACCTTTGCAACCGACTCAGCCCTGTCCAAAGTCCAGTGGCATCCGCGCGTCCTGTGGATCGGGATTGGCTGCGAACGCGGCACTGATAAGAACCTAATTGCCTATGCGGTAGAAAAAGTCTGTATGGAGCACCATTTGGCATTAGGCGCTGTCGCCGGCGTCGCTACGGTCGATCTCAAGGCCGATGAAGCGGGGCTACTCGCGTTCGTTCAGGAGAAAAACTGGCCGCTGCGATGCTACAGCGTTCAAACGCTCAAGCCGATAGCAGTCCCTACGCCTTCTAAAGTGGTAGAGCAAGCCGTCGGTACGCCCAGTGTCTCAGAAGCGGCGGCGATGGTTGCGGCTGAACAGAGCGACGCTGCCTGCTTGAGGGTCAAAAAACAAGTAGTCAGGCAATCTGGCTATGCGGGGGCAGTGACGGTGGCGATCGCCCAATCCGAACGCGGCTACACCGGACGCACCGGCCAGCTTCATCTGGTAGGCACCGGCCCCGGTAGCCTCAGCCAGATCACCCCCGCCGCCAAAGCCGCCATTACCGATGCCGATGTGGTGATTGGCTACAGCCTCTACATCGACCTGATCAAACCCTTACTGCGCCCCGGCCAAATTATTGAAGCCCTGCCCATTACCCAGGAGCAGCAGCGAGCAGAGCGAGCTATCGAACTAGCGAATTGGGGACTCACGGTTGCGGTGATTTCCTCGGGTGACTGCGGCATTTACGGCATGGCTGGTCTTGTGCTAGAGCAGCTACGCGCGCAAAACTGGAATGGAAAAACGCCAGCCGTGCAGGTGTTTCCAGGCGTCAGCGCCCTACAGTCAGCCGCCTCCCGAGTCGGTGCCCCACTCATGCACGACTTTTGTGCCATTAGCCTGAGCGATCTGCTCACCCCCTGGGAAGTGATCAAAACCCGGCTACAAGCTGCTGCCCAGGCCGACTTTATCGTTGCCCTGTACAACCCAAAGTCCAAAACTCGCACCGATCAAATTGTTTTTGCCCGCGATACATTTCTTCAGCACCGCCGCGCCAGTACACCTGTGGCCTTGGCCCGTTCCCTCTACCGTCCCGATGAATCTATTGCGATCACCACATTAGAGGACATGCTAGAGCACCCTATCGACATGCTCACGACTGTCATCATCGGCAACCGTAGCAGTCGCACCTACGAAGGCTGGTTTATCACCCCCCGAGGCTACCTCAGCGCAGAGAATGCTGCCTACTGAGGCTGGCTGGCTTGCCCAAGGTCTTCCGGCCTAGAGCGACTTCTCAATGAGTCTAAGTCAGCATTTTGAACCGTCGGCGTGCAGAACTTTCGGGTGCGTTCAAACTCAGCATCTTGCCAGGAGAAAGACCAGTGGCTGACCGTTTTTAGCTGGGGCATCGCTCGCTGCAACGCATCCATCTGAGCTTCGAGTGAAGGGCGATCTGGTTGGGCTCCCCACCGACCGGCGATCGCCGGTTTCACCATCGCCGGATTACCCCGCACGCTCAGCACCCGCTGCACCTCGTCCACAATGCAGCCAGTGTTGCCACAGACCGCATAGGCCATTGGATGCGCATCCATCCAGCTCGGAAAACGGTTCCAGTGCTGTAACCGGGCGTCATAGCCAGTGCCGATCGCTCGATTGCCATTAGGGAAAAAGACTGCGCCAGTGGAGAGACCTGCCTGTCTAGCTGGGATGGCACCCGCTTGCAAAAAGTCTACGATGCCCTGAATGGCATGGGCCACACTCAGCCGCCATAGCTCATCCTGCAACCCTGGTCGGCGAGCCGAAGCGGGCGCTAAGTTTTTAGGATCGACGGGGGGCGGGTTGCGGCTTTGCCAAAGCGGCTCTCCCTCGTTGGGGTACAGGCTGTCCACCTGGGCAACATCGCCATCGGTGATATAACCGCGCTGTAAAAACCGCTGGATTAGCTCTCTGCCTTTGCCATTCGTCGCCCGCTGTACCAGCGCTTGATTCGCTGCCGACCCGTAAATCCACAGGTTCCTGACATTGCTAACAACAGAAGCCGCCCCGGTCAACCGAGGATAGCGGACGTAGTCGTAGAGAGCGCCATCGGGCCGTCGGGCGACTACCGCTCGTACCATTTGTAAATAGTCGATCTGCGCCTGCCGGTTGTAGGGATCGATAAAGGCATCTTCCGAGGTGCCGCTATTACCCAAATCGGCAAAAGTCAGTGTATCTGCGCCGGAAGCATTGCGAGCAAGCACCTGGCGGCGGTCGGCCCTTTGACCATACGAGTAGCCGAAGTTCATGGTGAACATCCAGGCAAAGGCTTTTAAGTCGCGCTCGTGGGCCGAGGCGATCGCCTCGGCCAAAAGATCCCGGTCAGCATATTCATCAAACTGAACCAGGCTAGGCCAAACGGTGGGGTTATCGTTTTTGGGCAGCAGCACCTGGCCATTGGAAAAGGCTTCGATATAAACCTGGTTATAGCCCAGGTTGACGATCCGATCCATCACCTCATCTAGCCGACCGGGCTGCAAATCACAAGGGTATAGCCGCAGCCAAATCGCCTGATCCTCGGGCCACTGGGTGCTGCGACAATTCTTCAGATCAGCGGCGTGCTGCGCTCTCAGCGCCTCGTACTGCCGCTGGGCCGCAACATCGCTCTGAGCACCCGCTAGCCGCAGCGATTCTTTTTGGTCTACATCCGCCTGCGATCGCTGACAAAACCGATTGACCTCGGCTTGGGCAGGCGGTGAGGTAATCCCTTGGCCTAACAGGGCGATCGCCCCTGCTAGAACAGCGCCTCGCAAAAGCCGATTGCGGCATCTGTTCCAGCTTTTTCTATCGGCTCTAAAGACCATATATCTGCTTACCTAAAATCGCAATCTTGACTGAGGATGAACGGCCACCTGATAGCCCTATCTGATAGACCTAAATAAAGTGAGCCCTATAGACAACAAAAGCCGCTGATACGGCATTTACTACAGCATCTACGACGGCTTCTCAAATAGCATCTTAAACTACACTAGGGTGTTTATTAGGGCAGTAGACCTGTGGCTGTGACACCTGAAGCTATTAAATATCTACACCCCGAAAACGCAGCCAGCCGTAAAAACCTAGAAAACACACAAATCCCCAAAAAAACCACAGAGACCTTAAAGAGTACTTTGACGCTGTAGTCGCAGTCCGTCACAGATCTTACTGATCATCATTACCTCCTGTCTCAGCCTCCTCCAAGTGTTCTAGCAAGGCCAGCAGCTTCATTCGCTTAATGTATGGCCACCCGCCCTGCTGCTCAATGTCTTTTAAGAGCCGGTAGAGCCGCTGACGGTTATCTGGCAGAGCCTCTCGAAACACCGTGTCTCGAATTTCAGAGTGCAGCTCATTGAGCAGTCTCAATAGCGCCAGCAGGGCCAAACAATCCCCCTCACGCCCCTGAGCCGTCGAGTGAACAACCTGTGCAAGCTGCAAGAGATCTGCGGGCAGATGCTCTGGAAGATTTTGAGAAAAAAGTTCAGAATTGCTCGCCTTGTCCAATTTTTGTTCCCTACGCTCACTTGGTTTGCTCGGCTGTTTGGTAGCTCAATGCCCCGAACCCTATTAGTCTATTGTCGCTTGTGCTCACATCCGTCAACCTGTCAGAGCCTAAGGGATCAGATGAGAGGGATGCAAGCTGTCGGCTCAAACCGGGCGATCGCAGTGTAAAATGACTGATAAATTCCCTTTGTCTGTTTAGTATTTATAAAGTCTTGAGGTTGACCATGAGGTATCGCGCCCTACTTGCTGCGTTTTTTGCTCTTTGCTTAGGTGTTTTGACGGCCTGTAGCGAAGCCCCTAGCGCCACCAGCGACATTCCACTCACCTACGATCAAATTCGCAATACAGGGCTCGCCAACAGTTGCCCTCAGGTAGACGAGACCCGCCGTGGCCAAATCCCCCTCGAATCGGGTGTATCGTACAAACTTGTCGATCTTTGCATGGAGCCGACGAATTTCTTTGTTAAGCAAGAAGCTGTCAACAAGCGCAAAGAAGCTGAATTCATCGCTGGAAAATCATTGACCCGCTACACCACCTCGCTAGAGCAGGTCAGCGGCGACATCGAGCTTCAAGACGACGGCAGTTTGACGTTTGATGAAAAGCTTGGCATGGACTTTCAGGCAATTACCGTTCTGCTTCCGGGCGGCGACCAAATTCCTTTCTTGTTCACCATCAAAGGGCTCAAAGCCAAATCTCAGCCCGGTCTCAATGCGGTAACAACCTCAACCGACTTCATTGGCAACTTCCGGGTGCCTTCCTATCGCACCTCTAACTTTTTAGATCCCAAAGGTCGGGGCCTGACCACCGGTTACGACAATGCCGTGGCGCTGCCAGCTCGCGCCGATGCTACTGACCTTAGCCGTGAGAACGTCAAAGCCTTTGACATGGGTGAAGGGACAATCTCGCTACAGGTTTCAAAAGTAGACAGCAATACAGGCGAAATTGGTGGAACGTTTATTTCCGAGCAACCTTCCGACACCGACATGGGAACAGCGACAGCAGATGATGTGCGCTTACAGGGCGTCTTTTACGGTCGCATTGAAGAAAGCTACGATGCCTAAAGGCGGACTGTCTTAGAGAACTGTCTAAGTATATAGACCGAGTAGCAGTCTATATAGCTAAATAACAGCTAAATACTTAAGAAAGCACGAGCAAAAAAGCCCAGCCTGAAGAGGACATTCTCAAGAATGTCCTCTTTTTTGTGTTTAAACACAGTCCCTAAAGCTGCTGCGGTTGAGGAATCGTGACCCGGCGATATCTCTGCCATCACCCGGAACGGTTAGTTCCGTAGAAACCCGATTGTTTGGCGAAAAAACCTTAACTAGGCTAAACATGTCACCTTGGCATTGCTATCCTCCATCCGGATTTTTGACAGAGAACTTTACAAAGCTCACGTAGCTGAGGGGCATAATCTTTGTCCCATCTGCCAAGAGGTCTTAGTGGATAATACTCATCGGCCCTTTCAATATGCCTTCTCTGTCTAACCAGGCCATCAAAAGTCAGTCACTCGAAATATTAACCAGCTATCACAGAGATCCCTCTCCCCAATTGCGAAATCGCCTGGTGCAGATGAATATTGGTTTAGTTCACCGCGAGGCCCATCGCTGGCTACACAGTTCAGGAGAAGGCTTCGACGACCTGATGCAGGTCGGCAGCCTTGGGCTGATTCGGGCCATCGAACGCTTTGACGTACAGAAGGGCTACGCCTTTAGCTCCTTTGCAATTCCCTACATTCGCGGCGAAATTCAGCATTACCTCCGAGACAAAGGAACGGTCGTGCGAATTCCTCGACGCTGGCAAACCCTGCAAAATCAGTCAGCAAGAGCCATTCGTCAGCTACAGGCAGATCTCAACCGCAAGCCTAGCGACCAAGAGATCGCTGACGAACTCGAGATTACCGTCGAAGAGTGGCAGCAGGTAAGAATTGCCAGCAGCAATCGTAGTCTGCTGAGCCTAGACGCCCCCGTCAAAGAAAACGACAGCGGCATATCGTCTTTGGGAGATTTACTACCCGATTCTCGCTATCGCAGCTTTCAGCTTGCCCAAGAAGACTGGCTGCGCCTACAGCAGGCACTGTCGCAGCTAGAACAACGGACGCGCGAGGTGGTGGAGTTTGTGTTTTTGCATGATCTCACCCAAAAGGAAACGGCTGAGCGTTTGGGCATTAGCTCTGTGACGGTCTCCCGGCAGGTCAAGAAGGGACTCAAGCATTTACAGGTAATTATGCGGTCTAAGGGGGAACCTTAGAGCTATATCATCCCCTGGCTCAATCTGTCCATATTCACTTGCTCAACCCGTCCTGGGAGGGATTCAGACATGCGGCGTCTGCTGCTCATTTCACTTGCAACGATTTCACTGACTGGCTGCCAGTTTTTCAACCGCGAAGACACTGCGGTTATTGACCCGCTGGCACCGACAGCCGAAGGCAATACCGCTGCTGGAGAGGCTGAAGCGTTTGCTGATCCCCCTGCGGAATCACAGCCGACTGCTGTCGCCGCGACCGACCTGATTCGCTCGACCGATCCAAATGCTCGTATCCGTCAGATCAATCGTAATCGGGTCGATCCTTTTGCCAGCTTACCGATCTCACCAGCGCCCGATTTAGTCGTGGTTCGGCCAGAAGCGGCGGCAGGAAATGGGTCGGCTGCGAATGGTGGGTCGGCAACTGCGAATGGCAATGGCGTCAGTAGAGGGTCGGCAACTGCGAATGGCAATGGCGTCAGTAGAGGGTCGGCTAGCGCTACAGCGGCGGGGCGACCTTCTCGATCTACCTCCGGTTTTCCTATACCCACTGTCCGTTCAGCAACCGCTCCCCTGCCGCCACCGGTTCGCGTACAGGCCAATAATGCACCGCTGGTGAATCCGATTGCGGCGCTACCGGCAATTCCCCGACCGGTGATTGCCCCGACAATCTCGGTGTCAGGGGTAATTCAGATGGGGAATGAGCCCTATGCAATCATCCGAATGGGCAGTGAGCCTGAGCGCTATGTGCGGGTAGGCGATCGCCTCGGTGGCGGAAGCGTCAGGGTCAAGCGTATCGAGACATTGGCTTTTGAGCCCCGAGTGATTTTAGAAGAAAACGGCATCGAAGTCGCTCGACCGATTTCCGCAGAGCCAGCGGCTGAGCCCAGCAGTGAACCGGCTGGCGAACCGGTTGCTGAGGCTCCAGTACCAGCGGCGACGGCAGGTACCCAGTCAACGATACCGACATTATCTCTACCTGGAATCTTGGCTTTACCTTCCCCAGCAGGTTGATGTTGCAAAAATTATCTTTTCGCAGCAATAAAACTTAAACCGCAAAAGCGAGAGTTCGACCCAGCAGAGTAGTACTCTAAGGGAGCAAGTAGCTTTTTAATGAGGCTGCTTTTATCTAACATTTTGAGAGGGTTAGTATTCATGGTTCAGCGTGGTTCTAAAGTCAGAATTCTTCGCCCAGAGTCTTACTGGTACAAAGAAGTCGGCTCTGTCGCTTCAGTGGATCAAAGTGGAATCAAGTACCCGGTTGTCGTGCGCTTTAGCAAAGTCAACTATGCCGGTGTGAACACCAATAACTTTGGCGAGTTTGAGCTGGTAGAAGTGGAAGCCCCTGCGAAAAAGAAGTCGGCTAAGTAAGCGCGCTGATAGCTCGCGCCTCAGGGATCACTTTAAAGCAGTTGGTGTTTATGGTTCAGCGTGGTTCTAAAGTCAGAATTCTTCGCCCAGAGTCTTACTGGTACAAAGAAATTGGCCAGGTTGTTTCAGTGGATCAAAGCGGGATTAAATATCCGGTTGTGGTGCGCTTTAGCAAGGTGAACTACTCAGGTGTGAACACCAACAACTTTTCTGAGACCGAACTGGTGGAGGTAGAAGCGCCCTCACAGCAGGCATCTGGCTCGAAAACAGCTAGCAGATCGGCCCAGCCGCCCAATCAGGATTCCAGTCATCAGTCAGATAATCGCCAGCCAGATAAACAGCCTACCGCTGATAGATCTGCGGCGGAGAGCCTGACCCCTCGGAAGGCTGCGCCTAAGGCTAAAAGCAAGCAACCCATCAAAGGCTGATAGAAAAGCTGATATTGAGTAACCAGCTTTTCTATCAGCCTGTATTAAGCAACGCAGTGCCTGAGCTACCTGAAGTAGAAACCGTTCGTCGTGGGCTCAATCGGGTCTCGCTCAATCAGCCGGTTCGAGGAGGTGAGATCTGCTTAGCGCGGACGATTGCCTACCCTGAGCTGGCTGATGATTTTTTGACGGGGATTGCCGATGCTCAGATCATGTGCTGGTCTCGACGCGGCAAGTATTTGCTGGCTGAGCTCAAGCGGTCTGCGGGCGCAGCGGAAAAACCGGCGGGTTGGCTGGGGGTACATTTACGCATGACCGGTCAACTGCTGTGGGTTGACCAGTCTGAGGCGGTTCAAACGCATTGCCGGGTGCGGCTGTTTTTTGACGATAGCCGGGAGCTTCGATACGTTGACCAGCGGACTTTTGGGCGGCTGTGGTGGGTGCCGCCAGATCAGCCGGTTGAAGCGGTGCTCACCGGGCTGAAAAAGCTCGGGCCAGAGCCTTTTTCAAAAGAGTTTTCGGCGGTTTATTTGGCTTCTGCGCTTAAAGGTCGTCAGCGCCCGATTAAGAATGCGTTGCTCGATCAGCACCTAGTGGCGGGAATTGGCAATATTTATGCGGATGAGGCGCTGTTTATCAGCGGGATTCGGCCCGTGGTGAGGAGCGATCGCCTCGGCAAAAAACGGATTGTTCGCCTTTACGACGCCATTGTGCAGGTGCTGACGACAAGCATCGAGGCTGGGGGGACAACCTTCAGCGACTTTCGCGATGTTCACGGCACCAATGGCAACTACGGTGGGGTGGCTTGGGTGTATGGCCGCGAGGGAGAGCCGTGCCGTACCTGTGGCCGCGACATTGTGCGTATACAGATGGCCGGACGATCTGCTCACTATTGTCCGACCTGCCAAAGGTAGCGGCGCTTGGACGAGACAATGGCGATACAATGGCGGTTGGTAACTGACCCTACGAGAAAGCGATGCCTGTCAAAAAAGGAAGTTTTGTCCACCTAGTACGCGAGAAGTTTGAAAATAGCCTAGAGGCGAAGGCCAGCGATCGCCGCCTCTCTAGCTATGTGTTTGACACCAAAGGTGAAGTTTTAGAAACCCGCGACGACTACGCGCTTGTCAAGTTTGGCCGGGTGCCCACACCTAACATGTGGCTAAAGCTAGAGCAGCTAGAGGAGTTTGAATAGCTGCGGAGATCTTTATTCGGAGCGCCTGACTTAGAGCGTAGTTAACCCAGTGTATTCTGGGACGACTTCAGCTTCGAGTAAGCGCTTTTTCCATCAAAATTTTGTGAGCGCTTCGCTCTGGCTCACCTTTTTTGGGATGTCGTTGGCAGTAGGTACCATCGGCCTGCATTTCCCATGCCTGACGGTTGTCGTCTAGGCAAATTTGCAGCAGCTCCATCAGCTCATTTTGCAGGAGCGGGGCTTCGATGGGCACCACCGCTTCTACCCGGCGATCCAGATTGCGGGGCATCCAGTCGGCAGAGCCAATGTAGTAGCGAGCATCGCCATCATTTTGGAAGTAAAAAATCCGGGAGTGCTCTAAGAAACGACCGATGACGCTGACCACTCGGATATTTTCGCTGATCCCTTCGATGCCGGGCCGCAGGCAGCAAATGCCGCGAACAATCAGGTCAATTTCTACGCCTGCTTGAGAAGCTTTGTAAAGCTCAGCAATAATTGTGGGATCGACTAACGCATTCATTTTGACGATAATACGGCCAGCTTTACCACCCTGGGCCAGCTTTGCTTCCTGCTGGATGAACTCAGTCATTTGGGGGCGCAAGCTGGCCGGGGCGATCAAGAGCTTTTTGTAGGACTGCTGGCGGGAGTAGCCAGTTAGATAGTTGAATAGGTCAGTGAGGTCAGTGCCGAGTTCTTCACGGCAGCTCAGTATGCCTAAGTCGGTATACAGTCGCGCGGTTTTGGGGTTATAGTTGCCAGTGCCAATATGAACGTAGCGGCGGATACCGGTTTTCTCACGGCGCACCACCAGCGAGACTTTGGTATGGGTTTTTAAGCCCATCAAGCCGTATACGACATGAACGCCTGAGCGCTCTAATGCCCGCGCCCAGTTGATGTTATTTTCTTCGTCGAAGCGAGCCTTAAGTTCGACGAGGGCGACAACTTGCTTGCCATTTTCGGCAGCTTTGATCAGAGCGTTGACAATCGGAGAGTCGCCAGAGGTTCGGTAGAGCGTCACTTTTATCGCCAGTACGTCAGGATCGCTCGCTGCCTGGGTGATAAATGTCTGGACAGTGCCTGAGAAGGCGTGGTAGGGGTGGTGAATGAGGCGATCGCGCCGCCGAATCAGCGAAAAAACCGATTCCCCTTCTGGATGCTGAACGTTCTTCCAGGAGCCAGGAATCACCGGTGTCCAGTGAGGATCTTTGAGGTCGGCTAGCGGCAGCGCCATCAAAGCCATTAAATCGGTCAGACCAATCAGCCCTTCAATCTCGTAAACGTCTTCTTCTTGAATCCTGAGCTCATTCATCAGCGTCGTGCGCATGGCCGGATTCATCCCTACTTCCAGCTCCATTCGCACGACCGATCCGCCCAGCCGACGTTTGCGCAGTTCCTGCTCAATCGCCAGCATCAGGTCATCGGCTTCATCTTCTTCTACAGCGAGGTCAGCGTTGCGGGTAATGCGAAAGGCGTAGCAATCTTTCACCTTCATGCCGGGGAACAGCGCAACGATATTATTCGCGATGATTTGCTCCATGGGGATGCCTG
>PPFU01009643.1_pt1 | contig 11589 bp, 7 predicted proteins | sample 1535991 | NCBI WGS metagenome assembly PPFU01 (sample SAMN04901290, study PRJNA319586) | Hypolithon metagenome, whole genome shotgun sequencing project. | isolation source: Antarctic Hypolithon | place: Antarctica: Miers Valley | collected 2014 | reverse complement strand
GCAGATATCAGCCCAAGTGGGTGAAGGTCGCTTCCGGCTTGAAGCAGGGCCTGAACAGAGCCACCCACCGACGCAGCCGCGGCTGCAACGAAGCGAGTTGTAAGCATCCACCCCCTCAGCATCGGCACACAATCTCCAAACTCTTAAAGGAGGGTTGCGCTGTCGTGCTAGACGGCACTGATGCGTTGGGGGCCGTCGATGCGGTAGCGGTTGCCCCGCCAGCGGATGGTTCGGCCGAGGGTGGCGCGGAGGAGCAGTAGCCCGTGCATGGGGGTGAGCACGAGGCCATGCATGACGATGGCGTCGCTTGGGTGGGGTCGTGGAGCGGCTGGGCCCAGGGTGGCGCGGAGCACACGGTTCCGCGCCGCCTGCCGCCCGAGGTCGAGCAGGGCGACGCTGAGCAGGGCGGCGGCCCCGGCCCCGGCGGGGGCGAGCCACCTGTGGTCGCTGAAGGGAAAACCGCCGCGCAACAGGTGGATCAGGAACACGACGATGGCGGCGAGGGCGGTGGACGCGGCGAGGGTGTAGAAGGCGGTGAGGCCCACGGCTCCCCAGAACGCGGCCGGGGCGTGGAGGCGGGTAATGAGGTGCTGGCGGTGGGCGAAGTTGAGGAACTCGCAGGGGCGGAGCGTGACGGGTGAAGCGACGAGGCAGGTGCGGACGAAATAGACGCGTTGACCCCGGTCACGGGCGAGGGCGGAGACGCGGTAGTCATCGCTGAGCGCCCCCCGCCAGTGCCCGGCGAGGTCGCCGGTGCGGGCGGTGTGGGTGTGCATGGCCATGGAGCCGCCCCAGGCGTGGGTGAATCGGGGGAGGGATTGGAATGCCGCGGCCTGGCCGTTGAGGCCGGAGGCGAGGCGGGAGGAGAGCGTGATGCGGCCGTCGTCGCCCGGGGCGGGCACCAGCCAGCGGTAGCCCGTGGTGACGGCGGTTCGGGCGGTGTCTTTGAGAGGAGCGACCAGTCGGCCCAGCCAGCCCTCATCGGGGGCGGCATCGGAGTCTGCGAACACGAGGGCTTCGGGGGCTTGAGGGAAATCGCCGCTTGACGGGTCCGCAATGCCCAGCTCATTCAGGGCCGCCAGCAGGTTGTGTACCTTCTGCCCCGTGTCCGCGGGGGCGATGCCGGCGACCAGGATCGTCGCCTGCACCGGCGAAGTTGCCACGGCCTTTTCGAGCAGCGGCACGGCGGGGTCTTCGCGGCTTTGGACGACCAGCAGCAGGCGGTAGCAGGGGTACCGCTGATGCGTCAGCCGATGGAGGTGCTCTTCGAGGCCGGGCTCGACGCCCTTGAAGGGCACGATGACCGCCGCGACGGGGGTGTGCCTGAGCCACTTGTCCCGCACCGGCAGATTGAGGCGTCCGAGCCACTTGCGGTAGACCTGGATCGACAGCAGCACCTGCACCACCCAGAGCCCCCAGAGCACGAGCAGGGCGGGTTGCAGCCAGGCGGGGAGCACGGCGGCGATGGTACCGCGTGGTATCGTCGCGGCATCACGGCGAGCCCACGGCCACTTTGAAGGTGGGCGGCGGGAGCCGCCCCGCCTCTTGCATTTTGAGATGACCCCATGACCGCAACCACCAAGACCGGCGACTTTGGCATCGGCTTTCGCACGATGGGCGGAGCCGGGTGGTGCAAGGACGTCGCGGGCATGGCGGCGTGGGCGGGGGAGAATGGCTTCGCCTGCGTGGATGTCGGGGCGGATGTGGCGGCCGCGCGAGCGGTGCTGGATGCGGGGCTCAAGGTGGGGTCCATGGACCTACCGACGAAGAACCTGATCCACCGCGATGCGGACACGCGGAAGCGGGAGGCGGCGGCGTGCGGTGACCTCGTGCGGGAGGCGGTGGGGCTGGGTGTGCGGACCTTTTTCGTGGTGCTCAAGCCGGTGGAGCCCGAGCGGCCGAGGGCGGAGAACCTGGAGTTGACGGTCGATGCGTACCGGCTGCTGGCCGCGGCGGTCGAGGGCTGCGGGGCCCGCTTCGCCATCGAGGGGTGGCCCGGGCCGGGCGTGACGGGCTGCACGCCCGAGACGCTGCGGGCGGTGTTGGGCGGGGTGGATTCGGCCGCGATGGCGGTGAATTACGACCCGTCTCACCTGGTCCGCATGGGGATCGACCCGCTGCGGTTTCTGGCGGAGTTTGCAAGCCGCGTGGCTCATGTCCACGCCAAGGACTGCGACGTCGACGCGGAGCGGCAGTATCTTTACGGTCATGAACAGCCGCCGACGTTTCCAGAGAAGCGGGGCTTCGCCGGGCCCACGTGGCGGTACTGCCTCCCCGGCCACGGCTCGACCCGATGGACCTCGATCATGGAGCTGCTCGTCGATGCCGGGTACGACGGCCTGATCAGCATCGAGATGGAGGATGCTCGATTCAACGCCACCGAGGCGGATCAGAAGGAGGCGGTGCTGCTGAGCAGGCGTTATCTGGAGGGGGTGTAGCGATGGGGCTGTCTCGGGCGAAATGGAGCGTCAGTTGGTGAAAAAATTGAGCAGCGTGATCAAAGCCCCCAACAAGCCCGTCGAGGCGGCCATGAGAACCAGCATCCACCGCATGATCCGCTTCTCCATCGCCTCGATGCGAACTTCGAGCGAGGCTTGATTCAGACGCAGCTCCACCATCTGGCCCCTCAGAGTCTCGCCAAGCGACGCCATCTCACCCCGCATGGTCTCACCAAGCGACGCCATTTCACGCCTCAGAGTCTCGCCAAGCGACGCCATCTCGCCCCGCAACTCATCCCGCAGCGTCGCCATCTCACCCCGCAACTCATCCCGCAGCGTCGCCATCTCACCCCGCAACTCATCCCGCAGCGTCGCCATCTCGCCCCTCAGGGTCTCACGAAGCTCCCCCATTTCTTTGCGAAGCTCGAGTGTGACGCGGTCCACCTTCGCATCCAAATCGTTGAGCTTGAGGTCCACATCGGCGAAACGGCGATCTATGCGGGTCTCAAACTCTGTCAGCCTTGCGTCGAGATGTTCCCGCGTCACGAGCTGCTGCTCCGCCCACCTCGAGAACAACTGCACCGTCACCTCGGCTTGGCGCTCGGGGACGCCCGCCTCGACCAGTTCGCGAAATCCGGCATGGGTATCGATGGCCATCGCTTTGCCCTCTACTTTACCCGTTTCCTTCACTCTTGGCGAACTAAAACCGAGGCGCGGACGGTAACTGTAAGGATATCATATCGGCACGATGACGCCCAAGCTGTTCAAGCCACCGCCGGACGAGAGGATCATGGGCTATGTACGCGTCGCCCTCGAACGGGGCATCGACACAGAGGGGGGGCTGACCTACGGGCTGACGCGGGCGTTGGGGGATGTGGCGGTGGGCGAGCGGGTGCTGGTGCCATTGGGCAGAGCGAATCGGCCGACGGTGGGGTATGTCGTGGGGCACGTCAGCGTGGACGCTTTGGACGCTTCCCTGCTTGAGAAGATCAAGCCGGTGCTGAGGCGGGATGCGGGCATGGGGATCTCTCTGCCGCCGGAGCTGATGGAGCTGGGCGCCTGGATTGCGGGGTACTACTGCTGCCCGCTGGGGATGGTGTTGCAGAGCATGCTGCCCGCGGCGGTCAAGCGGGGGACGGGGGGGAAGCGGCGGCGGGAGGTGCGGGCGGTCGCCGCTCCCGATGGCGAGGCGATGGAGGCGGTGGAAGCCTTGACGCCTCTGCAGCGGCGGGTGTGGGAGGCGGCGACAGCCGCGGGTTGGCTCAATGAGCGGGCGTTGGCGGACCTGGCGGGGGCGCGGACGGTGACGGCGGTGCGGGCGTTGGTGGAGCGTGGGCTGCTCGAGCCGCGGCGTGTGGAGCATGTCGAGTCGGGCCTGGACCTTCGGGCGGCCCATGAAGCCGCCGATGGAACGCCGCCCCCACATCCAAGCGAAGCGCAGTCGCTCGCGGTGATGCGGATTCGCGAGCGGCTTGGCCAGGGATTCGGTGTCCACCTGCTCCACGGCGTCACGGGCAGCGGCAAGACTGAGGTGTACCTCCGGCTCATCGAGGCGATGCTCGCCACGAATGAGCACGAGCACGAGGGAGGCGGGGATACCCAGCCCGCCTCCGCCATCGTGCTGGTCCCCGAGATCGCGCTGACACCCCAGACCGTCGGCCGATTCCTCGCGCGGTTCCCCCCGGACCTTGTGGCGGTGCTGCACTCGGGCCTCACCGCATCGCAGCGGCACGCCCAGTGGCGGCGGGTCCGCGAGGGGGAGGCCCGCATCATCATCGGGGCCAGGTCCGCTGTCTTCGCACCCGTGGGCAGGCTGGGCCTGATCATCGTGGATGAGGAGCACGACTCGAGCTACAAGCAGGACCAGGCCCCGCGTTACAGCGGTCGCGATGTGGCCATTCGCCGCGGCCAGCTTGCGGGTTGCCCCGCGGTGCTCGGGTCCGCGACGCCTTCGCTCGAGACATGGTCCCGCGCGATCGATGGGCCTTACCACCTGCACACCCTGCCCCACCGCGTGGTCGGCAGGGGGATGCCGCCTGTCGAGGTGGTCGACCTCCGCGAGGAGCGGCGGCACCGCAGGGGGATCCACCTGCTCAGCCAGCGGCTGGAGAAGGAGCTCGCCCAAGCCCTCGACGCCAGGACACCCGACGACGCGGGCGGCAAGGCGATCCTGCTGCTCAACCGCCGGGGCTACGCCAACTACATCGCCTGCCCCGATGCACGCTGCGGCTGGATGATGCGGTGCGACCACTGCGACGCCACCATGGTCTACCACGTCGACGCCAGGCTCCCCCGCGGCGGCATGGTGCGGTGCCACCACTGCCTCGCGGAGCAGATCCTGCCCGCGACCTGCCCCGACTCGGGGCATAAGGTCAGCGTGTTCGGCCTGGGCACCCAGCGGGTCGAGGAGGAGCTACGCAGAAAGTTCCCCAAAGCCCGCATCGCCCGCATGGACTCGGACGCCATGCGGGGCGGGCGGAGCTATCGCGACACGCTCGATGCCTTCCGTCGCGGCGATCTGGATGTGCTGCTGGGCACACAGATGCTCGCCAAGGGGCTGGATTTTCCCAGTGTGCGGCTGGTGGGGGTGATATGCGCCGATACGTCGTTGCACCTGCCCGACTTTCGCGCCGCAGAGCGGACGTTCCAACTGGTCGCCCAGGTCGCCGGCCGCGCCGGCCGGGGCGAGGCGGGGGGCCGAGTGATCGTGCAGAGCTTTTGCCCCGATGACCCCGCGATCGTCGCGGCGACCCGGCACGACTACGTCGGCTTCGCCACCCGTGAGCTCGAGCTGCGGCGGGAGATGCGGCTGCCCCCCGTCACCCGCATGGCCAGGATCGTCCTTCGCGACAAGGACCCGCTCAAGTGTGCCGCACGCGCCACCCACCTCCACCAGGAGCTCACCCGCGGCAACGACCAGATGGCCCTGGGCGTCAGGGTCCGCCCGCCCTCGCCATGCCCGATCTCCAGGATCGCCGACTACCACCGCCACGGCATCGAATTGATCTCGCCCCGGGCCGCCCCCCTCCAACGTCTGCTCACCGCCCTACGAAACGCGGGCGAATTGATCGCCGACGAGCAGACAGCGGTGGATGTCGACCCGGTGTCGCTGCTCTAGGTGGCCACCGATAATCACCGATGCACACCTATCAAACCAAGACATGGGAGTCAGTCGAACGCCCATGGTCATATTCTTTTGATCGCGATTCTTATACATTGCCTGAAAGCCTCTGCTTCACGACGACATGCTTCGCACTAGGGTTTCCTGGGCAACCTTTCCTCAAGTCTTATCGGAATCCATCTGTGTTCATCGGTGGCTAATTTCTCGCCGGCCTGCGGTATGGCGAGCACAGTTGCGAGTCGCCGTCGCTCGATACCACCTTCAACTCCGCCTGGCTGTGGTCGGTGGTCAGCGCGGTGAGCAGGTCGCTGAGGCAGACGGTGGCGAAGCTGGTGGCGACATCGCTCATCGCGTAGGGGAGCACCACCATGTTCTCATGGATCAGCGCGCCGCAGGAGTAGACCACATTGGGCACGTACCCGTCCCGCTCGTCCTCCTCGGGCCACAGCAGCGGCTCGGGAAGGTGGCCGATGATCTTGGACGGGTCGTCCTTGTCCAGCAGCGTCGCCCCGATGCAGTATTGTCGCATTGGCCCGACGCCGTGGGTGATGAGCACCCAGCCCTCCTCGGTCTCCAGCGGAGCGCCGCAGTTGCCGATCTGCACAAACTCCCACGGGTAACGCGGGGCCTGGAGCTTCTGACATGTGTTCCAGAAGTGGATCATGTCCGACTGCATGATGAACAGATTTTCCCCGTCGAGCCGACTGATCATGAAGTATTTACCGTCGATCTTGCGGGGGAACAGAGCCATGCCCTTGTTCTGAACATACTTTCCGTTGAGGGTGTGTACGGAGATGTTTTTAAAGTCCGCCGTCTCGAGGAGCTGCGGGAGGATCCGAAAGCCGTTGTAGGCGGTGTAGGTGCCGTAGTACATCGCCTGCCCATCCTCGTCGATCAGCCGGGTGAGGCGGCAGTCCTCGATGCCCCGGCTCTCGTTCTCGCTGGTGGGGAAGATCACGATTTCCGAGGGCTCGCTCCCCTCGGGCACATCCAGCGAGTAGTTGCTCCTGGCCAGCCAGAGCATGTTCTCCGCCGTCTCGGAGAAGGGCGTGGGCTTGCGGTCCCGCTCGCGGATCTGGGCGACCTTGTGGTCCAACTGGTCGAGCGTGAATGTCTCGGGCAGCTCTTCGAGCACGACGCGGGCGGCCTCGGTGTAGGCGGCCATCTCGATCAGCTTGAGGAAAAACAGCCGCTTCTCATACCGCCGATCCTCCCGGACCCGCATTTTGGCCGCGTACCTGCTCGGGGTGTCGAAGCGGATGTGACCGCCCGAGTCCACCGTGCCGGTGCGGAAGACAATCGACGAGACGTGGCCCTCGCCCGTGGCGCGGAGCGACATGAGGAACTTGAGCTCGCCCTCCCCGCACCCGCTCTGGTCCGGGTGGGGCACGATCGACGGGTTGAACAACGCAGCCGACTCGATGGAATATTCCATCGTGAAGTAGGACCCCAGCAGCAACTGCCTCGCCTGGCTCCAACCGTCGGGGTCGTCCATATAGCCGCGAACCTCGTGGAAGCTGCGGGCGAAGGTCCGCTCGATGCTGCGGTGACGCGTGGCGAAGTCCGCGTGGACCTTGTTGAGCAGGCGGTCCACTGCGTCCTCGCTCATCTCGCCCACGCGGCTGATGACCGCCCGGACGCGGTCTTCGCCGCCGACGTGGAAGAAGCGGGTGATCACCCGCTTGTCGTCCGAGACAAATCGCTCGGGGCGACGGGTGACGTGAATCGTGTGGGGGGTCGGGTCGGGCATGAGGGGGCAATCCTTCCAAAACAGGCGACGGCACAGCATAACCTTCGGCCGGTACGAACGGCGGCTTGCGAGTTGAGCTTTGCCTCAAGAGGTCGTCGGGGAAGCGGCTAAGCCGCCAGCGGCTCAAGGAACCGCCACGTTAACTCTCCACATCGCCAAACATCGCCGATCCGACTCGGACCACGTTCGCGCCCTCTTCAATGGCGACCTCAAAGTCGCCGCTCATCCCCATCGAGAGGATGTTGATGTGGTCGGTGGCGAAGTCGGCGTCGCGAAGCTCGTGGAACAGCTCCGTCGTTCGCCGGAACACCGGCCGCACCGTCTCGGGGTCGTCGGCATACGGCGCGATCGTCATCAACCCCCGCAGCCTGAGGTGCATCATCAGGTCCAGCTCCTGCGCCAGGTGCAGCACCGCGGGCGGCGCGATCCCGTTCTTGGTCCCCTCGCCCGACGTGTTCACCTGAATCAATACATCGATCACGCGGTCCTCCCGGTTGCCCAAACTGTGCAACTCCTCCGCCAGCCGCAGCGAATCGAGGCTGTGGATCAGGTCGACCAGCGGCACGACCTGCTTCACCTTGTTCCGCTGGAGGTGGCCCACCATGTGCCACCGCACCCGCTCGGGCAGGGCCTCCACCCCCCGGTCGCCGCCCCCGCCCATCGCCCGCCGCCGCGCGAGAAACTCCTCCGCCTGACCCGCCCGTTGCACCAGTTGCTGCACCCGCCCCTCGCCCAGGTCCGCGTGGCCCAGCTCCAGCAACGCCCGGATCTGCTCGGCACTGGCGTACTTGGTGACCGCGATCAGCGCGACATCCTCCCCCGACCGCCCGGACCGCTCCGCCGCCTCATGAATCCGCTCGCGAACCGCCCCATACACCCCGGGCAGGTCCGCCGTTGCCACGATGTGTCCGTTCGACATGTCGCAAGCTTACGGAAGCGGCGGTTGCCCTGCAACAAGATGCACCCCACCCCGCCGCTCTAATCCGCACAGGCCGCGGCGGACTCGACCATGCGAGGCCTCGGGCCTTGACACCCCCGCCCGCGCCCGTAGAATCCCCCCGCCGCCTCGTTAGCTCAACTGGCAGAGCAGCTGACTCTTAATCAGCGGGTTGTAGGTTCGAGTCCTACACGAGGCATTGCTCCATTTCGGCAAGAGCCCCGCACTCAGAATGCGTGTCGCCCCCAAAAGCCCCACACGACCTAAGCGTTTTGCTCCAAAGAGCCGCGCACAGAGTAAGCGGTCGTCTCCAAAGGAGCCGCGCACGAAGGAAGGGGATTCTGAACTAAAAACTCCGGTAGTGCCCCGTAGGTCAGGATTCATCCTGACGTCTTCCGCGGCCGCCAGCAGGATGAATCCTGACCGACACCGGAGTACCAAAACTCCATTGTCTGCCACGTTGGACCTCTCAAAGGTGGCACAGGCGGGACGCGTGGGCCACCATGAAAAACTCGACGCGGAGGAGAGGGGTGGTCCGGTGCCGGGAACACCTCCATCGGTCGGTCCACAAATCTCCCTATCATCGCAACCGGCGGGCGAGGATGGCCCGACTATATAAGAAGTAAGAGGGCCAGGATTGCACCGCTATGTAGGGAGGTCGGTGGGTCAGGTGTCGTGGGTGACTTTTGTCGCGGGCGGAGATGGCGGGGGGAGGCTCCGAAGCGGTGGGACGATCGCGAGCACGACCGGCGGGAACGCGATCCACGCGCCGTCGCGACGCGGGCCAAACAAAGAAATGGGAAAAGCCCACGGACCGAGGTCCGTGGGCTTTTGTTGCGGATGGGTTTTGATCTTGAGGTCGTTCAGGCGGTGCGGCGGCGGCGGGTGGCGAGGAGCCCCAGCAGCATCAGGCCGGCGGGTGCGGCGGCGGGGGTGGGGATGATGCTGGGCGGGGTCATCGGCTGGCCGGGGACCACGTCGGACAGGTCGTTGGAGCCGATGCCTTGGAACCTGACGACGAAGCCGAAGTCGGCCCCGTTGCGGGCGATGAAGTCAACCGCCTCCAGCGTCGCCGCCGCAGACCCGCTCACGTCGAAGACGAACGTGCCGGTGCTGGCATCGGCGATCCCCAGCGCCACCTTGCCCGCGTTGAACTTCGGCGTGGAGTTGCCGGACGCTTTGGTGGTCGCTCCGTCACTGAAGAGCCCGAACTGCCCGGGGGTGTCGATGGGGCCGTCGAGGTTCACCCAGCTCATCCTGCTGAGGAACTCGTTGAGCACGACATCGGCGTCGGCGTCGAGGTTAAAGGCGAAGGCGGTGATCGCGCTGGTGAAGCCGGTGGTGTTGGTCAGGGCGACGGTGAGTTGCTGCGCGGCGTCGTCGTAGCTGAGGCTAGCTTCGAAGTCGGCACCGGTCTGCTCGTTGGACGAGGCGACGTCGCCGAAGACGTCGACGCTTGTGGTGGCGGCCGAGACGGCGGCGACGGGGAGCGCCAAGGCTGCGGCCAGGGCGGTGAGGGTGGAGGTGCGATGCATTGTGCTGAATTCCTAAAGGGTGCCTTGGGGGGCGGTGCTATCTGGGTGACGAGGCGAACATTTCGCCCTGTTCACCTCGAATCTACATCGCAACCTGCAGCATGCAAGGGCGCACCAAGAGCGGCTGCAGAAATTCCACCCGACGCGGCCGCACGACCGGTACAGGCCGCGCCACCGCGCGGAGCGAACGAAAAAGCCCGGGGAACGAGTCCCCCGGGCTCATATCTAGAGAGCGAGAGCGGTCAGGATTTGACTTCATACTCGGCGTCGATGACGTCTTCATCCTCGGCTCCGGCGGCGGTTGAGCCGCCACCGGTCGGGCCGCCACCGCCGTGGGGGGCACCTTCGGCGGCGGCGCCTTCGTAGACGGCGCGACCCAGGTCCTGGGCGGCGGTGCGGAGGCCTTCGAGCGCCGCCTTCATGGCGGCGAGGTCGTCGCCCTTGGCTTTGTCCTCGGCGTTGGAGAGGGCGGACTCGACCGTGCCGCGGGTGGCGGGGTCGACCTTCTCGCCGTTCTCATCAAGCTGCTTGCGGACCTCGAAGAGCGTGGATTCCACCTGGTTTCGTGTGTCGACCATCTCGACCCGCTTCTTGTCATCCGCGGCGTGGGCCTCGGCGTCTCGCTTCATCTGGTCGATTTCATCCTGCGACAGCCCGGACGAACCGCGGATCTCGATCTTCTCACTCTTGCCGGACTTTTTGTCGGTGGCGGAGACGTTGAGAATGCCGTTGGCGTCGATGGCGAACTCGACTTCGATCTGAGGCTCGCCGCGGCGGGCGGCGGCGATGCCGGTGAGGTTGAAGCGGTCCAGCGTGCGGTTGTCCCCCGCGAGCGGCCGCTCACCCTGGAGCACGTGAACGGTCACAGTGTCCTGATTGTCGCTGGCGGTGGTGAAGGTCTCCTTCTTGCTGGTCGGGATGGTGGTGTTCTTTTCGATCAGCGTGGTCATGCGGCCGCCGAGGGTCTCGATGCCCAGCGACAGCGGGGTCACGTCTAGTAGCAGCACGTCGGTGCCCGTGCCGCCGGTGTCGAGCACCTCGCCTTGGATGGCGGCGCCGATGGCGACGACTTCGTCGGGGTTGATGCTCTTGTTGGGTTCCTTGCCGAAGATTTCCTTGGCGATGCTCTGCACCTTGGGCATGCGGGTGGAGCCGCCGACGAGCACCACCTCGTCGATTTCGCTGGCGGAGAGGCCGGCGTCTTTGATCGCCTCTTCGCACGGCCCGCGGAGCCGCTTGAAGAGGTCCTCGGTGAGCTGCTCGAACTTGGTGCGGGTGATGCTGATGTTCAGGTGCTTGGGGCCCTCCTGCGTCGCGGTGATGAACGGGAGGTTGACCGTGGTTTCCTGCTGCGTCGAGAGTTCCTGCTTGGCCTTCTCGGCGGCTTCCTTGAGGCGTTGGAGCGCCATGGGGTCCTTGCGAAGGTCAATGCCCTCTTTCTTCTTGAACTCGTCCGCGAGGTAGTCGATCAGCCGCTGGTCCCAGTCGTCGCCGCCGAGGTGCCCGTCGCCGTTGGTGGCGAGCACCTGGAACACGCTGGTGCCGTCGGTCTCGCCGATCTCGAGCACGGAGATGTCGAACGTGCCGCCACCGAGGTCAAAGACCGCGATCTTCTCCTCTTTCTTCTTGTCAAGGCCATAGGCGAGCGCGGCCGCGGTGGGCTCGTTGATAATCCGCTCGACCTTCAGCCCGGCGATCTCACCCGCCTCCTTGGTAGCCTGCCGCTGGCTGTCGTTGAAGTAGGCGGGCACGGTGATGACGGCCTGGGTGACGGGCTCTCCCAGATAATCCTCAGCGGTTTTTTTGAG